>Ga0207686_10000029_pt1 | contig 160239 bp, 147 predicted proteins | sample KBSM24metaG_FD_184396 | JGI IMG/M metagenome (GOLD analysis project Ga0207686, IMG submission 184396) | Miscanthus rhizosphere microbial communities from Kellogg Biological Station, Michigan, USA - KBS M2-4 metaG (SPAdes) (version 2) | ecosystem: Host-associated > Plants > Roots > Rhizosphere... | reverse complement strand
GTCGGTCAGCTCGAATTCCTCGAGCTTGTCGCGCAGCAGCAGCTCCTCGAGTTCGGACTCGCGCTCCAGGTAGGTCTCCTGGTTGCCCTGCTTGACCCGGTAGAGCGGCGGTTTGGCGATGTAGACGAAGCCGGCGTCGATCAGCTCCGGCATCTGCCGGTAGAGGAAAGTGAGGACGAGGGTGCGGATGTGGGCGCCGTCGACGTCGGCGTCGGTCGCCATCACGATCTTGTGGTACCTGGCCCCCTCGATGTCGAACTCGTCGTGGACGCCGGTGCCGATCGCCGTGATCAGCGCCTGGATCTCGTTGTTGGCCAGGACCTTGTCGATCCGGCTCTTCTCGACATTGATGATCTTGCCGCGCAGCGGCAGCACCGCCTGCGTGTTGCGGTCGCGGGCCTGCTTGGCGGAGCCGCCGGCGGAATCGCCCTCGACCACGAAGATCTCGGCCAGGCTCGGGTCCTTGACCGAGCAGTCGGCGAGCTTGCCCGGCAGGGTCGAGTTCTCCAGCGCCGACTTGCGGCGGGTCAGGTCGCGGGCCTTGCGGGCAGCGTCGCGGGCCCGCGAGGCCTCGATCGCCTTGCTGATGATCCGCCGTGCGTCGGTGGGGTTCTCCTCGAAGTACTCGGCCAACTTGCGGTTGACCGTCTCCTCGACCAGGCCGCGGATCGGCGGGTTGCCGAGTTTGGTCTTGGTCTGGCCCTCGAACTGGGGGTCGTGGAGCTTGACCGAGATCACCGCGGTCAGCCCCTCGCGCACGTCCTCGCCGGCGAGGTTGTCGTCTTTTTTCTCGTGCAGGAGGCCTTTGTTGCGGGCGTAGGCGTTGAGGGTGCGGGTCAGCGCCGAGCGGAAGCCGGAGAGGTGGGTGCCGCCCTCGTGGGTGTTGATGTTGTTCGCAAAGCTGAAAATCGACTCCTGGTAAGAGGAGTTCCACTGCATCGCCAGCTCGACTTCGCCGTCCTCCTCGGCGCCCTCGAAATAGATGACCTTGCGGTGCAGTTCGTCCTTGTTCTCGTTCAGGTGGCGGACGAAGTCCTCGATGCCGCCGTCGTACTTGAAGACGACGCTGTTGGTCTCGCCGCGCTCGTCGACCAGCTCGATCCGCAGGCCACGGGTGAGGAAGGCGGTCTCGCGCAGCCGCTCGGCCAGGGTGTCGAAGTCGAAGCCGATCTCTTCGAAGATCTCCAGGTCCGGCAGGAAGGTGATCTGGGTGCCGTGCTCCTTGGTCGCCTCGCCCTTGACCAGTTCGGTCATCGGTTTGCCGCGCTCGTAGTCCTGCGACCAGACATGGCCATCGGTGCTGATCTGCAGATGCAGGCGCTCGGAGAGCGCGTTGACGACGGAGACGCCGACCCCGTGCAGGCCGCCGGAGACTTTGTAGCCGCCGCCGTCCCCGAACTTGCCGCCGGCGTGGAGAACGGTCAGCACCACCTCGGCCGCGGGTTTGCCCTCTTTCGCCATGATCTCGACCGGGATGCCGCGGCCGTTGTCGGCGACGGTGCAGCTGTTGTCCGGGTGGAGGACGACGCGGACGCTGTCGCAGTGGCCCGCGAGCGCCTCGTCGACGGAGTTGTCGACGACCTCGTAGACCAGGTGGTGAAGCCCGCGCGGGCCGGTCGAACCGATGTACATGCCCGGGCGCTTGCGCACCGCTTCCAGTCCCTCGAGGACGGTGATGTCCTCGGCGCCATAAGACGCTGAAGTGGCGCTGCTGGATTTCTTCTCAGGCAATGAGTCCCTTCCGGTTGACACAGAAAACCCCGACGCCTGGAGGCTCACTCCATGCAGTTCGGGGCGATAACGCGAGTTGCCATAAGAATACCAGTTGAGTGCCGCGGAAGATCGGGATAGGTGAAATGAATTCCCTGCAAATCGTGCATAAACAGGGTCTAGAAGCGGTCGCTGTTGACGCGGAATTTCAGGCCTGCGGGCGCGCGCTCCCCCAACTCCTCCCGCAGTCGCTCCAGGAGCTGCCCCTGCATCAGGTCCAGCTCCTGCGCCCAGACGCTGTCGGCGCACTCGATCGTCAGCGTCCCGGCGCGCTCTGAGACCGGCGTCGCGACCGCCGCCAGCTGCTCGCCGACGGCCCCGGTCCAGGCCGCCTGCACGGCCGCCAGCCCGGTGCGCGGGGCGGCGCGATCGCGGGCGGCGCGGATCGCCGAGCCGGCCTGACGGGGGACGCGGCGGCGGCTCATGCCGCGGCCGCGCTCGGCTGGGCGGGAGGCGGCATTCGCACCACCGAGGCCAGCGCCGGCGCGGGCAGCGACTCCTCGTCGGCGGCGGTGATCAGCGCCTGGCCGCCATCCTCGAGACGGCGTACGAGGCGCTCGCGCCGGCCCGGGTCGAGCTCGCTCATGACGTCGTCGAGCAGCAGCAGCGGGATCACCCGCCGCGCCAGCAGCAGGGCCTCGCGCTCGGCGAAGAGCAGGGCCAGCAGGGCCGCTCGCTGCTGGCCCTGGGAGCCGTAGCGGCGCAGCGAGCGGCCGGCGGTGGCGAGCTTGAACTCGTCCAGGTGCGGCCCCCAGGAGCTGCGGCCCATGCGGAGGTCCTGCTGGCGGCGCTCCTCGAGGCCGGCGCGGATCTCCTCGGCCGAGCCAGCAGCCCGCGGCGCGTACTCGACGCTCGCCCCGCCCTCCAGCCCCAGCTCGGCCGCGGCTGCCGCGAAGGGTCCGGCGAGCTCGGCGATCGCCTCGTCGCGCGCGGCGACCAACGGTGCTGCCGCCTCGGCCAGGCTGGCGTCCCAGACGTCGAGCTGCCCCGGCGAGCCATAGCCGGCCGCGAGCTTGGAGAGCAGCGCGTTGCGTTGCGCCAGCGCCTGGCCGTAGCGCTTGCGCAGCTCGCCCCGGGCCGGCCAGCGGGCGGCGAGGAAGCCGTCGAGGTGGGCCCGCCGCTCCGAGGGCGGCCCCTTGACGAGGCTGAGGCGATCAGGAGCGAAGACGGCGACCGGGGGGCGGTTGCGGGCCAGGGTGGCGGGGTCGGCGGGGCTGCCGTCGAGCAGATGGCGGCGGCCTTCGGTGCGGCTGACCGAGGCCAGCAGCCGCCGCTCGAGCCCGTCGCCGTCGCGGACCGTCGCCTCGGCCCGGGCCAGCGAGGCGCCGAAGGGGATCAGGTCGCGGCGGTCGGAGGTGCGGAAGGAGCGCCCGGTGAGGGCGAAGTAGAGCGACTCGACCAGGTTGGTCTTACCGACCCCGTTGGGCCCGACGACGCTGACGATGCCGGGCGCCAGCTCGACCCGGACCTGGTCGAGACTGCGGACCGGACTCGCTTCGATCGCGGTGACGAGCACCGGCCGGCACCCCTCAGACGTTGAGCCGGATCGGCATCACCAGGTAGCGGAAGTCTTCCCCCTCCACCGGCTGCAGCAACCCCGGCCGCAGCGGCGAGATCAGGCGCAGCAGCACCTCGTCGCCCTCGACGCTCTCGATCCCCTCCTTGAGGAACTCGGGGTTGAAGCCGATCTCCAGCGGCTCGCCCTCGAAGGCGGCCGGCATCGTCTCGGTGGCGTCGCCGACGTCCGGAGTCTCAGCCGCGATCGTCAGCTCTCCCGGCGCGAAGGAGAGCCGCAACGGCGCGTTGCGCTGCGCCAGCTGACTGACCCGGCGGGTGACTTCGAGGAAATCGGTGCGCGGCAAACGCACGTCGTGCTCGTAGGACTCCGGCAGGAGCTGTCGAAAGTTGGGGAATTGGCCGTCGATCAGCCTCGTCGTGAGGGTGATCGCCCCTGCCTGGAAAACGGCCTGACTGGCGAGCAGGAAGACGGTTGCCTCGTCGACGCCCTCGGAGGAGAGGATGCGACCGAGCTCACGCAGCGCCCGGGCCGGGATGTTGGCGTCGATCTCACCGCCGAGCTCGCTCTCGAGCTCGGTCCGTTTGACCGCGAGCCGGTAGGAGTCGGTGGCGACCATCGTCATCTCCGAGCCGCTGGCGGCGACGAAGACCCCGGTCAGGACCGGCCGCATGTCGTCCCGCGAGGCGGCGCGGGCGACCAGGTCGATGCTGGCGCCGAGCTGCTTGGCCGGGATCTTCAGCCCCGACGCCTCGCCCGGCTCCGGCAGCTTCGGGAAGTCCTCGGCGGGCAGGACCCGCAGGTGGAAGCTGGAGCTGCCGCTGCGGATCTCGACGTCGTGCTCGGACTCGCGCAGCTCGATCTCCACCGTGGCGTCGGCGAGCGAGCGGGCGACCTCGGCCAGTAGGCGGCCGGGCAGCAGCACCGAGCCCTCGGAGGCGATGTCGGCGTCGAGCGCCGTCTCCAGCCCCATGTCGAGATCGGTCGCGGTCAGGGTCACCTTCCCCGCGGCGGCGGTGAGGAGAACGCCGGAGAGGGCCTGGGTGGCGGCGCGGGTCGATACGGCCCTGGAAACGATCGAGAGCTTGGCGACGAGTTCTTCGCGTTTGGTCGTGAGCTTCAAGTTTTAGATGCCTTCTTGAGTTGGGTTAGGAGTTGTGGAAAAGAGTGGGCCCACGGAGGAAACGGCGTTGCGACGCGGTTTCGGGCCTGTGCAGGCGCCTGTGGGAAAAGAGCGATTCTTGCAGTGACGTCGGCCGTCAGCTCCGCTCGCCGACGGGATTGTGGATAGCGCCGCGTAAGTCCTTGACCCGATCGGCGAGCTCGGAGTCGTCGGCGAGACCCGCTTCGATGCGGCGCAGGGAGTTGAGAACGGTGGAGTGATCGCGGCCGCCGTAGAGGCGTCCGATCTGGGGCAGGGAGAGGTCGGTCAGCTCGCGGGTGAGGAAGATCGCGACCTGGCGGGCGCGCAGCGGCGTGGCGGCGCGGCTGGAGCCGACCAGCTCGGCGCGGGAGATGCCGAAACCCTCGGCCACCCGCTGCTGGATCTCCTCGACCGAAGTGGACTGCGCGCTGCGGCCGTGCGGGATCACCTCAGCGATCAGCTCGGTGCTGAGCGGCCGGGCCATCAGCGAGGCGTGGGCGAGGACGCGGGTGAGGCCGCCGTGGAGCTGGCGGACGTTGGCGTCGATCCGGTTCGCCAGCTCGTGCAGGGCGCCAGCATCGGCGATCTCGACCCCGGCCTCCTGGACGAGGCGCCGCAGGACGGTCAGGCGCGTGGCCAGGTTGGGAGGCTCGACCGGGACGGTGAGACCCCACTCGAAGCGATCGCGCAGGCGCGAGGCGAGGGTCGAGAGCTCGCTCGGGATCCGGTCGGCGGAGAGGACGAGCTGGCTTCCCGATTCATAGAGGGCGTTGAAGGTGTGGAAGAACTCCTCCTCGGTGGCCGGCTTGCCCTCGAGGCACTGGACGTCGTCGATCAGCAGCACGTCGATGTCGCGATAGCGGGCCTTGAAGCCGTCGGCACCGGCGGACTTGAGGGCGCCGACGAACTCGTTGGTGAAGGACTCGGCGGTCGTGTAGCGGACGCTGAGCCCGGGAGCGTTGGTCCGCAGATAGTTGGCGATCGCCGCCAGCAGGTGGGTCTTGCCGAGGCCGGGAGGGCCGTGCAGGAAGAGCGGGTTGTAGGCCTCCGAGGGCGCCTCGGCAACGGCGAGGGCGGCGCCGTGGGCGAGGCGGTTGCCGCTGCCGATCACGAACCGCTCGAAGGTGTAGTTGGGGTTCAGCTCGGCCCCATCGATCGCGCCGCCGGCTCCGGCCTGGTCTCGCCGGTCGGTGGCGAAGCTGACCTGGCGCAGCGGGGTGTCGGCGGCGGCCAGCGCCTGGCCGATCAGGGACGAGTAGCGACGCTCGGCCCAGGCGCGGATTCCCTCGGGCCCGGTCAGGTAAAGAGTGTCGGCATCGCTGCCCACCGGGTGCAACGGCTCCAGCCAGAGGCGGAAGGTCGACTCGGGCACGGAAGCCCGAAGCCGGTCCTGGGTCGCCCGCCAGAGGGCGTCGAGTTCATGTCGAGAGGAGTCATCTTGCACCTGGCGGCGACCATAGCGGCGTGCCTGAGGTGCCATCCGCGACGCCCCGCAAATCCCGTAGAAAAGATTTCGAGGCGCGGTTCACGGCCCCGTCCGTATACTGCCGTCCCCATGAAGCGCACCTATCAGCCAAAGAAGCGGAAGCGCGCGAAGACGCACGGCTTTCGCGCCCGGATGAGCACCCGCGGCGGCCGGGCGATCCTCAAGCGACGCCGGCGTAAAGGTCGGAAGCGCCTCACCCCGTAGATGGCGCCGAAGCGACGGCGCCTCTCACGCAGCGGTGAGTTCGACCGCGTCTATCGCGACGGTTCATCCCATGCCACCCGCTACCTCGTCCTCTACACCTTCCCTCGCCGTGACGAGGAGCGCGAGGACGTGAGGCTCGGGGTCTCCGTAAGTCGCAAGGTGGGCGGATCCGTCGACCGCAACCGCGTCAAGCGGGCGCTGCGCGAGGCCTTTTGGGGCCTCTCGGACCGGTTGCCGGAGCGACACGACTTCGTCATCGTCGCCCGCTCGGAGATTGGCGACCTGATCGAGCGCGAGGGAACCGGCGGCGTCAGCAAGAGCCTCGAAGAGGCCCTGGCCGGAGGGCGTTCCACGTGAAACGCGCCTTCACCGCACCGATCGCCGCCTACCAGCGCTGGATCTCGCCGTCCCGCCCGCGCCGCTGCCGCTACGAGCCGACCTGCTCCACCTACGCCAGCGAGTCGATCGAGCGCTTCGGCGTAGTCCGCGGTCTCCTGCTCGGCGCCTGGCGCCTACTCCGCTGCAATCCCTTCAGCCACGGGGGATTCGACCCGGTGCCCGAGAGCTTCACGCTGCGTGGGGTCGGCCCGATGGATCCCGCTGAGCACCACCACGGGGGGGCGAGCGTCTGATGCTGCCTCTCGCGTTCCAGTTGGCCCCGCAGTTCCTGGTCGACATCGCCGACAACGTCCTCAACTTCTTCCACGACGCCGGCCTCTCCTGGGGCGCCGCGATCATGGCTCTGACGGTCTGCATGCGCACCCTGCTGATCCCACTCACCTACAAACAGCTGAAAGGGATGCGGGCGCTGCAGGCGCTGCAGCCGCAGATCAAGGAGATCCAGGCCAAATACAAGAACGACAAACAGCGCATGCAGCAAGAGATGATGAATTTCTACAAAGAGAACAAAGTCAACCCCTTTGCCTCTTGCATCCCGCTCGTCGCCCAGTTGCCGGTCTTCATCACTCTCTTCTACGTGCTCCAGCACGATCTCCGCTTCGACATCTGTGAACAGACGGCGAAGACCTGCAGCGAATACGCGGCCGCACAGGGCCACTCGGCCGGCTTCTTCGGCGAAAGCTTCCTCTTCATCCCCGACCTGACCGCCAAGGCGACCGGCGGCGTCCTGATCGCGCTGCTGATCCTCTACGTCGGCACCCAGCTGATCTCCGGCCTGGTGATGTCGGTCACCGCCGACAAAAGCCAGCGCACGATGATGTTCGTGCTGCCGCTGATCTTCGTCCCCTTCGTGATCAGCTTCCCGGCCGGTTTGATCCTCTACTGGATCACGACCAACATCTGGACGATCGGGCAGCAATACACGATCCAGAAGATCATTCCCGTGCCGGTGGCGGCGACGCCTGAAGGGGCGGCCGCGATCGCGGCTACTAAACCGCCGCCTAAACCACCTAAAAAGAAGAAGAAGAGACGGTAGGTGGTTGAGGGAGAGGGACAGGTAGCCCTCTTCACTTAACTTGCTCGGCTGGGTCGTGCTCTGGCAGTCCTAGGTTCGGATCGACCGAGAAGTACAAGACGTTCCGAGGGCTACCTGTCCCTCTCGACCGGCCGCGCCCTCGCTTCACTTCCAAGGAGTTGGCTCGGGCGGCGGTTGGCTGCCGCTGTGGCCGCTAGAAGGTCAGCCCTTGGGGCGCTTCTTGGCGATTCCGGGGCGGCGGGGGAGATCGGCGGGCGTGGGGCCGGTCTTGCGGATTACGTGGAGGTGGCGGTGTTGGCTGCCGGCGCGGTTGCCTACGTCGAGGACTTGCTCGGGGCGCACGGCGAGGGACTCCGAGGCGCTGGCCAGCTGCAGCTCTTCCTCTTCGTCGCGTTTCCCCTTCCAGGCTACGAGGACTCCGTTTGGCTTCAGGAGTGGGCTGGCGAGCTCGGCCAGGGTGGAGAGGCGGCCCACGGCGCGGGCGGTGACGACGTCGTAGGCCTCACGGCCTTCGCCCGCGGCGAGGTCCTCGGAGCGGGTGTTGAGGACGGTGGCATTGGGGATCTCGGCCGCGTCGATCGCGTGGCTCATGAAGGCGCACTTGCGGCCGATCGACTCGACCAGGTCGACCCGGGCGTCCGGGAGGGCAACCGCCAGGGCGAGCCCGGGGAAGCCGGCGCCCGCGCCGACGTCGGCGATCCGGGTCGCTGCCCTCAGCTCGGGCACCTCGAGGCCGGTGAGGCTGTCGGCGACGTGGACCTTCCAGGCGCGCGCGTCGACCACGGAGCTGACCGAGGCGCGCTCTTTGGCGAGCAGCTCCAGGACCGTGCCGAGCCGCTCCCTGCCACCGGTGTCGAGCACCGCGGTGGGGTCGGGGCTCACTCCGAGACGAGCGGGGCGACGATCACGCAGCGGTTGGGCTCGTCGCCCTCGCTGTAGGTCTCGACCCCGGCGCGCTCTTTGAGGCGCTCGTGGACGACGCGCCGCTCCTGGGCGCTCATCGGGTCCATCTCGATCACGTTGTTGCTGCTCAGCGCCTGCTCGGCGGCGCGATCGGCGCGGCCCTCCAGGGTTTCGCGGCGACGCTCCCGGTAGCCGGCGGCGTCGACCACGACCCGCTTGCGCTCGCGCAGCCCGCGGAATGCCGCCTGGTAGCAGAGCAGCTGCAGGGCGTCGATCGTCTGCCCGCGTTTGCCGATCAGCAGGCCGTAGTCGTCCTCGCCCTCGACGCTGACCGCGATCCGGTCGTCGTCCTCGTCGATCTCCACCTCGCCGTCCAGGTCGAGCTCGTCGAGCACGCCCTCGACGAGCTCTTGCACCCGCTCCGCGGGCTCCTGGGGCCAGTCGGCAGTCTCGCTCACCGGGCGCAGGCTATCCGACCTCCCGCCGCCGCGCGCGGATAACTAGGGTGGCTGCGACATGGGCACGGTCTACGCGGTGGCGAATCAGAAGGGTGGCGTCGGCAAGACGACGACCGCCGTCAACGTCGCCTCCGTGGTGGCCGCGGGCGGCGCCCAGACGCTGCTGGTCGACCTCGATCCCCAGTGCAACGCGACCGTCGCCCTCGGTGGCGGCAGGGAGATGCACCCCTCCTCCTACGACTGCCTGACCGGCGACGTCTCGGTCGCCGAGGCCGCGCGCCCGGCGGGGCCCGACAACCTCTGGCTGGTCCCGGCCAGCCGCGACCTCGCCGGCGCCGCGGTCGAGCTGCCGCGGATCGACGGCTCGGAGACGCGGCTGCGCGAGCGGCTCGGGCCGGTGCGCGAGCGCTTCGCGGTGACCCTGCTCGACTGTCCCCCGGCCCTGGGGCCGGTCAGCGTCAACGCCCTCACCGCCGCCGACCGGGTGATCGTCCCGGTCCAGGCCGAGTACCTGGCCCTGGAGGGGCTGGTCCAGTTCCTGGAAACGCTGGCGATGATCCGGCGCGACCTCAACCCCCAGCTCGAGGTCGCCGGCCTGCTGATCACCATGCACGACGAGCGCACCCGGCTCGCCCAGGACGTCGAGGCGGAGCTGCGCCAGCACTTCCCGGAGATGGTCTTCGAGACGGTCATCCCTCGCAGCGTCCGAGTCGCCGAGTCGCCGAGCTATGGTCTGCCCGTGACCGAGCACGCGCCCTCCTCACGCGGATCCGTCGCCTACCAGGCGCTGACGAAGGAGCTGGCCAGCCGTGGCTAGCGGCACCAAACGGGGCATTGGGCGCGGCCTCTCGGCGATCCTGCCGGAAGCCGCCGCCGCCGAGGCGGGCGAGTTGCGCGAACTCCCCGTCGCCCTGATCAAGCCCAACCCCGATCAGCCGCGGACCAACTTCGACCCCGAGGCGCTGCAGGCGCTGGCCGATTCGATCGAGGCCAGCGGGATCGTGCAGCCGCTGCTGGTCCGCCCCCTGCCCGACGGCAGCTACGAACTGGTCGCCGGCGAGCGCCGCTGGCGCGCGGCGCAGAAGGCCGGCCTGGAGAAGGTGCCGGCCGTGGTCCGGGAGCAGGCCGAAGCCGAGCGGCTGCAGGCGGCGCTGATCGAGAACATGGTCCGCGAGGACCTCAACCCAGTCGAGGAGGCGCGGGCCTGCGCCGCCCTGGTCGAGGACCTGGGCCTGACCAAAGAGGACCTCGCCCGCCGTGTCGGCCGCAGCCGCCCCGCCGTCTCCAACCTGATCCGCCTGCTCGAGCTTCCCGACGAGACCCTGGAGCTGCTGGAGTCCGGCGAGCTCAGCGGCGGCCACGGCCGCGCCCTGCTCGGGGCCAGCGGCAACGACGTGCGCCGCCGACTCGCCCGCGACGCGGTGCGGGCCGGCTGGTCGGTGCGCGAGACCGAGAACAGGGTTCGGCTGGCTGGCCAGCCAAAGGCCAGGCCGAGGCGGGCGGCGGTCGATCCCGAGCAGGCCGCCGCGCTCGAGGCCGCGGGCGATGCGCTCGAGGCCGCGCTTGGGCACGAGGTGGTCGTGCGCGCCAAGGGTGGCGCGATCGTCGCCGAGCTGCGTTTCGACGACCTCGACGAGGCCAGCGCGCTGGCCCGGACCCTGCGCAAGCGCGGCCGCTGAGCCGCGTCCGGACCCTCGCGCTCGCCGTCGCTATCATCGCCGGCCGCGGGCGATTAGCTCAGTTGGTTAGAGCGCGTCTCTGATAAGGACGAGGTCCCTGGTTCGAATCCAGGATCGCCCACTCGCCCGACTACACTTCGGCGTCAACCACGGTCGGGAGCTCCTCTCGTGCAGCAGATGCAGATCTATGGCGTCAGCTTCGACATGGTCGGCAAGCAGCCGATCGTCTTGTTGAAGACGGTCGACGGGAACAGGTTCCTGCCGATCTGGATCGGCCACCCCGAGGCCGCCGCGATCCTGATGAAGCTGCAGGGCGCCTCGACCCCGCGGCCGATGACCCACGACCTGCTCTCCGAGGTCTTGGACCAGCTCGACGCGAAGTGCGAGCGGGTCTCGGTGACCGAGCTGCGCGACAACACCTTCTATGCCTCGATCACGGTCTCGGTCAACGGCTCCGAGGTCGAGATCGACTCGCGCCCCTCCGACGCCCTCGCCCTCGCCGTCCGCGTCTCCGCCCCGATTTTCGCCGCCGAGGACGTGATCGAGGAGTCGGCGATCGAGTTCGAGCATGAGGTCGAGGACACCGAGGAGGTCGTCGACAAATTCAAAGACTTCCTCGACGAGGTGACGCCGGAAGACTTCGCGAAGGGCGAGGAGTAGGCGCCTACGCCGCGACCGGCTCGAGCGCCAGCTCGAGGATGCGCTCGACCAGCCGCTCGAAGGACATCCCCGCCGCCTCGGCCGCCTGAGGGAGGAGGCTGGTGTCGGTGAGGCCGGGGATCGCGTTCGCCTCGAGCACCTGGGGGCCGTCGTCGGCGAGGATAAGGTCGACGCGGGCGAAGCCGGAGCAGCCGAGGGTGCGGTAGGTGGCGAGTGCCGCCTCGGTGACCGCGGCACTCTGCTCGCCGCTCAGCTCGGCCGGGCAGACGAAGCGGGTGCGGCCGATCTCGTAGCGGGCTTCGAAGTCGTAGCTGTCGCCCCCCGTCGGGATCGCTTCGACCACCGGCAGCGCCTCCTCGCCGAGCACGCTGACCGCCAGCTCGCGACCCTCGACGAAGCGCTCGAGCAGGACCCGGTCGTCGTAGCTGAAGGCCGAGACGAGGGCCTGCGGGACCTCGCCGGCCGAGCCGGCGAACTTGACCCCGAGCGAGGAGCCGCCGCGGCTCGGCTTCACCACCAGCGGGAACCCGAGCCCCTGCTCGAGCCGGCTCAGGGCATCGGCCGCGCCGAGCTCGCGGAAGGCGGTCTGGCTGAAGGCGAACCAGTCCGGCGTCGGCAGCCCGGCCTCGCGGATCGCGGACTTGGCCTGCGACTTGTCCATGCAGCGGGCGCAGGCCGCGGCGCCGGGGCCGGTGAAGGGGATGCCGAGGATCTCCAGCAGCTCCTGGGCGGTGCCGTCCTCGCCGCCGACGCCGTGCATGGCGACGAAGGCGACGTCCGGTCGCTCGGCGACGAGTCGCTTGACCAGGTCGCCACCGACGTCGAGCGCGATCGCTTCGTGGCCGAGCCGCTCCAGCGCGTCCTCGACCCGCGCCCCCGAGCGCAGCGAGACTCCGCGCTCGAGCGAGCGGCCGCCCTTGAGGACCGCGACCTTCACCCGCCCGCCTCGCCGGCTTTGCGGAAGGGGAGCACGTTGGTCTCGGCCTGCTCGGGCTGGGCCGGCACCGCGCGCTCGCCGGTCAATGCCTCGTAGAGCTCGACCTGCTCGGCGATCACGGCGCCGATGCGGCGGATCCCCTCGCGGATCTCGCCCTCGTCGACGCCGGAGAAGTTGAGCCGCATCGAGTTGCGACCGCGCTCGTCGATGTAGGCGGCCTGGCCGGGGACGAAGGCGACGTCGGCACGCAGGGCCTTCGCCAGCAGGTCGCCGGTGTCGATGTACTCCGGCAGCGTCGCCCAGATGAAGAGCCCGCCCTGCGGCTCGGTCCAAGTCGCGGCGGCGGGGAAGTGCTCGGCCAGCGCCGCCAGCATCGTGTCGCGCCGGGCCCGGTAGAGCTCGACCAGGTCTTCGACGTACTGGCGCCAGCGGCCTTCGGCGAAGTACTCGCGCACGAAGTACTGGGTCAGGGTCGAGGTGCAGAGGTCGGAGGCCTGCTTGCCGAGCACGATCTTCTCCATCACCGGCGGCGGCGCCACCGCCCAGCCGAGGCGGATGCCGGGCGAGAGGATCTTCGAGAAGGTGCCGATGTAGATGACGAAGTCGCCGCCGTCGAGCTGGTAGAGCGGCGGCAGCGTTTCGCCGCCGTAGCGCAGCAGCCCGTAGGGGTTGTCCTCGACCACCAGCAGCTCGTGCAGCCGCGCCAGTTCGACCAGGCGCTGGCGCCGCGCCAGCGACATCGTCACCCCGGCGGGGTTCTGGAATGTCGGCACCGTGTAGACGAACTTCGGCCGCTTGCCCTCGGCCCGCAGCGTCTCGAGCAGCCGCTCGAGCTCGTCCACCCGCATCCCGTCCTCGTCGCACTCGACCTGGATCACCTCGGCCTGGTAGCTGCAGAAGACCGGGACCGCGCCGGGGTAGGTCGGGGCCTCGCAGATGACGACGTCGCCGGGATCGACCAGCGTCTTGGCGACGAGGTCGATCGCCTGCTGGCCGCCGGTGGTGACGATCACGTCGTGCGGGTCGACCAGCATCCCCTCGGCGCCCATCACCTCGACGATGCAGTCCTTGGTCTCCTCGAAGCCCTCGGTCGGCCCGTACTGGAGCGCCTCGGCGGCGGACTCCTGGGCGATCCGGGTCATCTGCGCGGCGAAGCTCTTGGGCGGGAAGGTCGAGGTGTCCGGCAGGCCGCCGGCGAGCGAGATCACTTCGGGGCGGGCGGTGATCGCCATCAGGTCCCGCATCGCGGAGGAGCGCATCACCGTGGTCCGCTCGGCGAAGAGCCCGGCGTAGCGCTCGAGGTCGCGGGTGCTGGTATGGGCGCGCCGCCGGTGCGGCGGTATCGGCACTTCGCTCATGCACGGAAGTGTGGCGGATCGACGCCGGCGCGCTCGGGAGGGTACGTTTTCGCACGTGGACTTTCTCTCCGACGTAGGCATCGGCATCGCGATCGGGATGCTCGCCGGCACCACCGGCACCCATGGCTCCGCCCGCGGGCGGATGACCCTGCTCGCCGCGGTGATCGGCCTCGTCGCCGGCTTCCTGCTCGACGGCGCCCTCGGCGCGGTCCTGGCGCTGGCCGGCGCGGTCCTGGCCTGCCTGGTGATCAGCGACCTGATCGCCGGCGCCAGCCGCCGCGAAGGCAGCGGCGGCGGTGCGCTTGCTTTCATCGTCGCCCTGGTGGCCCTGGTCGTGGTCGGCGTCTCGCTGGTCCTGCCGATCGCCGTCATCCTCGTGCTCGTCGCCCTGGCCTGGCTCGGGATCTCCCGCCAGCGCCGCGCCAAGCGCAAGCACGCCGGGCTCCGCGTCCTCCGTTAGCCGCGCGGCCGACCGCCGCGGTCGACCATCATTCGAACCATGCCGGATCGCAAGAAGCTCGTCCTCACCTATGTCGACTCGCTGCGCACGGACATGCTGCGGCAGGCGATCGCCGAGGACCGCGCGCCGACCTTCGGGGCGCTGCTGGAGCGCGGCGTCCTGATCGAGGACTGCGTCTCCAGCTTCCCCTCGGTGACTCCGGTCGCCTGCTCGGAGATGGTCACCGGCTTCGGCGCCGACCGGCACTGGATCAGCGGCATGAACTGGTACCACCGGCTCGAGCGGCGCTACGTCGAGTACGGCTCCTCGCTCGACGCGACCCGCGCCTTCGGCGTCTTCCGCGCCCTCTACGACCTCGTCTACAACATGAACCTGGCCCACCTCAGCCCGGAGATCGAGACCGTCTTCGAGAGCCTCGAAGACGCCGGCCAGCGCACCGCCTGCACGCCGTTTCTGATCTACCGCGGCCGGCAGCGGCACGAGGTCTCGCTGGAGGGGCTGATGCGACGCGCCGTCGACGCCACCCGGCTCAAGTTCCGCCACCACACGTACGGCCCGACCGAGCTCTTCTACGGCGACCTCTACGCCAGCCGCGAGGTGCCCTGCAAGTCGACCTCGATCCCCGGCAGCCGCGACGGCTACGCCGCCTGCTGCTCGGCCGAGCTGCTGCAGGAGGACCTCTTCGACTTCCTCCTGCTCTCGTTGCCGGACAACGACAACTACTCGCACCGGCATGGCCCGGAGGCGAGCGTCGAGTCGATCGCCAAGGCCGACCACTGCTTCGCCAAGTTCGTCGACGCGGCCGGGGGGCTCGACGAGTTCCTCGAGGGCCACGCGCTGATCCTCGTCGCCGACCACTCCCAGACTCCGGTCCACCGTGGCCTGCCGCTGGCTGAGCTGCTGGGCCACGAGTGGTCGGTGCTGCAGCCCTCCGACGACCGTCCGGGGCTGGCCCAGCTCGCGGTCAGCCCGACCGGGCGGGCGGCGCACGTCTACCTGCTGCCGTGCGAGGGCGAGCGTGCGGAGCCGGCGGCGGTGGCGGCGAAGCTGACCGTGATCGAGGGGGTCGACCTGGTCTGCCGGATGGAGGACGCGGAGGGGCGGCCGCTGCGGCGCGAGGAGCCAGGCCCACCGCCCGGAGACGGAGAGTGGGCGGTCGTGGAACGCGGCGGGCGGGCGCTGCGCTTTCGCCCCGGCGGCGAGGTCGCCGACCTGCGCGGCGGCCGCTGGGAGCTGGAGGGCGAGACAGTGGTGCTGGAGGCGAAGGTGGAGGACGGGCGCCTGCGCAGCGACGAGTACCCGGACCCGCTGGCCCGGGTCTGGTCGGCGCTGACCGCGCCCCACGCCGGCGACTTCATCGTCTCCCTCGCCCTCGGCTTCGAGGCGGTCGACTGGGGCGGGGTCACCCACGCCGGCGGCGGCAGCCACGGGGCGCTGCACGCCGGCGACTCGCTCGGCCCGTTGCTGTTCGTCGGCTGCGGGCCGGGGTCGGCGGAGGAGAAGGACCAGTGGACGTTGCGGGATGTGGCGCCGGTGATCCGCGAGCACTTCGGGTTGAGCGGCGAGTGACTTCAAGGCCGCGGGCGTGACCAACAAGGGGTCCTGCGGGCGGGCGGGGGCGTCCGTTCTCGGACCCCTTGTTGGTCCACTCGTCGCCGTTGTGGCGCTCGTGCTCGTGGCGAGTTGCTTGTGGCCGGGGGCGGCCTCAGCCGCTGCGACCGATTCAGGGGAGGCCGGTCCACCACCTGTTTCGGAAGCTGATGCAATTCGGGTCGCCGATCGGGATCCGAACGCGGTCAAGGAGACGAGGCTGAACGGGCCGTTGGCGCCGGTGGCGAACGTGGTGGATGGGCAGTGGGAGGTGGCCTACTTCACCGGCGGGGAGGAGGTGGCGCTGGTCATCGTCGACCGCGAGAGCGGGGCGGTGCGGGAGTCCTGGACCGGGGACCAGGTGGCATGGAAGATGGCGCGGGGGTACTCGGGCGCCTTCGGGCACAAGCTGAACGCGCCCTACGTCTTCCTGCCGCTCTGCGCGATCTTCCTGCTCGGCCTGGTCGACTGGCGGCGGCTGTGGCGGGTCGCCAACCTCGACCTGCTGGTCCTGCTCGGCTTCGGCGTCTCCCATTTCTTCTTCAACCGGGCCGAGATCGGCGTCTCGGTGCCGCTGCAGTACCCGGTCCTGCTCTACCTCCTGGGGCGGGCGCTGTGGATCGGGTTCCGCGGCCGCGGTGAGGGGCTGCGGCCGGTCTGGCCGGTGGCCTGGATGCTGGTCGCGGCGCTCTTCCTGATGGGCGTCCGCGTCGGCCTCAACCTCGCCGACTCGGGCGCGATCGACGTCGGCTACGCCAGCGTCGTCGGCGCCGACCGGATCGTCCACGGGGAACCGATCTACGACAACTTCCCCGACGACGTCTCCCAGGGCGACACCTACGGCCCGGTCAACTACGTCGCCTACGTGCCCTCGGAGCTGATCTGGCCCTGGTCGGGGAGCTGGGACGACCTCCCCGCCGCCCACGGCGCCGCCGTCAGCTTCGACATCGCCACCTTCCTGCTCCTGATCGTGCTCGGCATCCGCATCCGCCCCGGGCCGGCCGGCCGCCGCCTCGCCGCGATCCTCGCCTTCGGCTGGGCCGCCTACCCCTACACCGCCTTCGCCCTCGAGTCCAACTCCAACGACAGCCTGGTCGCGATGCTCCTGGTCGCCACCCTCTTGCTGCTCGCCAGACCCATGGCCCGCGGCGCGATGGCCGCCCTGGCAACCTTCGCCAAGTTCGCCCCCGCACTGCTGGTGCCCATGTTGCTCACCTACAGGCCGACCCCGGAAAGCGGACCGGGAACGGACGGGGAGGGTGTTCGAGAACGGAGGCGAAGCCCCCGCCCGCAGGACACCCTCCCCGTCCGTTCGGCGCTCCTCTTCGCCGGCGCCTTCCTGCTGGTCTCAGTCCTGGTCATGCTCTGGCCGGCGCTCGACCCGGGCCTGCACACCTTCTACGACCGCACGATCGCCTACCAGTCCGACCGCGACTCCCCCTTCAGCATCTGGGGTCAGGTCCCGTCCCTGGAACCCCTCCGCACCGCGATCCTCGCAGGGACTGGAGCCCTGTCCCTCTTCCTCGCCTTCCGGCCGCGTCGCAAGTCCCTGCTCCAAGTGGCGGCCCTCGGGGCGGCCCTATTGATCGCTCTCCAAATAACGATGCACCACTGGTTCTACCTCTACATCGTCTGGTTCTACCCGCTGTTCCTGGTTGCCCTCGTGGTCGGGGGTGACCTCGGCAAGCCTCCCGCTGTTCGCGCAGCCGAGGTCACCCCCGACCACCCCTCCCCTAAGAAACAGAGGCAGGAACCGGAACCATCACCTGGGTGAACGAGTCGGCCAGCCCCTTCTCGTTGACGTCGACCACCGCCCCCATCACCCAGATGTCCTCCTCCGCCGTCTCGAACCGGGTCGGCATCTGGGTGATCATCCTGGCCAGCACCTGGTCGACCTTGACGCCGAGCACGCTGGTCCGCGAGCCGGTCATGCCGACGTCGGAGATGAACGCGGTCCCCTTCGGGAGCACGCGCCCGTCGGCCGTCGGCACGTGGGTGTGGGTGCCGAAGACGGCGGCGACGCGGCCGTCGAGGTGCCAGCCCATCGCCACCTTCTCGCTGGTCACCTCGGCGTGGAAGTCGACGATCACTGCGTCGGCGTCGATCTGGTCGAGGATGCCGTCGACGGTGTCGAACGGGGAGCGGGCGACGTCGAGCCCGATCGCACCGCTGAGGTTGATCACCGCCACCTTCATCCCGCCCACCTCGACCACGGTGAAGCCGCGCCCCGGGTTGCCGGCCGGGTAGTTGGCGGGGCGGATGACGAGGCGCTCGCGTTCGAGGAAGTCGTAGGCCTCGCGGTGGCGGTAGACGTGGTTGCCGGTGGTGATCACACCGGTCCCCATCCCGAAGAGGTCGTTGGCGGTGCGCTCGGTGATGCCGACGCCGCCGGCGGTGTTCTCGCCGTTGACGACGATCAGGTCGGGCGCATGCTGCTCGCGCAGGGCCGGCATCGCCTCGCGCAGGCCGCGCCGGCCGGGGCCGCCGACGACATCGCCTATGAAGAGCACGCGCATCGGCTGACCTTACCCGCGGTCGCTCAGACCGCGGCGAAGCGCCGCAGCGCGAAACGGGCGAGCAGGCCGTAGGCGACGATCAGGATCGCCAGGTGGGCCAGCGGCCCGCCGATCCCGGGCCCGGCCGAGTCGAGCGCCGCCGTCATCGCCTCCAGGGCCGGCTTGAAGGGGAAGATCGCGGTGACGATCCGGACCAGGTCGTAGAGGCCGCTGCCGACCGCGCCCGAAGGGATCAGCGAGAGGAAGGCGACCGGCAGGGTGACCATGAAGGCCAGCAGGGAGACGGCGCGGACTTCCCTCGCCGCCGCCCCCAGCGCCGCTCCGGCCGCCGCCAGGGCACCGCCGCCGGCGAGGATCGCCAGCAGCCAGAGCCCGATCCGGCTCCACTGCAGCGGCACGAACAGTTGCATCCCGGCCAGCATCACCAGGGTCACGACCAGGCCGACCACCATTCCCAGCAGCACCTTCTCGCCCAGCAGCGCCAGCGGCGAGACCAGCCCCCGGGTCAGCCTCGAGAAGGCGTTCTCCTCGCGCTCGAGAGCGAGCGACCCCGCGACCAGGAGCACCGTGACGAAGGCCAGGGTCAGCGTCGCGGCGACGGCGATCGCGAAGATTTCCAGCGGCGGCGAGGAGCCGCTGACCGCTTCCTTCTTAACCACGATCGGCTGCGCGATCCGGTCGATCAGCGGGCCGGCGATGTTGAGGTTGTCGCGCGCCTGGGTGGCGAAGCCGGTCACCTCCCGCAGCGAGGCGCGCAGGGGGCCTGGCGGCAGCGCCGGTTCCAGGGCGCCGAGGATCTGGGCGGTGGCGCGGAGGCCGAGGATGTTGACGGTCTGGCCGATCACCCTGAGGTTGCCGCCGTTGACCAGCAGGTTGAGGTAGTGGCCGCCTTCGGTGGCGATCCGCCGGGCGATCGCCAGGTTCGCCTGCGCCAGCAGGGTTGAGATCCGTTCGTTGACGAGCTGCGCCTTGACCGGGTCCTCTTCGTTGACCAGGACTTCGACCCGCGGCACTCCCGGCGTCAGGGTGCCGAGCGAGTTGATCTTGTCGACCAGATCCGAGGGCAGGATCACCGCCGCCAGCACCTCGCCGGACTCGACCTCGTCGCGCGCCTGCGCCCGGTCCTTGACGTCGACGCACTCGACCCGGGAGCAGATGCGGTCGCTGACCCCCGCCGCCGGCAGCTGCTGCCCACCGACGCTGACCCGGGTGTCGGAGGGGACCTCGTTGAGGAAGGCGATCCGCGGCTTCTCCGGGCTGCGGGAGATCGCGAAGCCGACCAGCACCGCGATCAGCACCGGGTAGGCGACCAGCAGGAGCGCCTGCAGGGGCGAGCGGCGGAGGATCTGCAGGTCCTTGAGCAGCAGCCAGCGCACGCTCAGTGCCCCCGGTGCTGGAGGTAGGCGACGAAGGCGGTCTCGAAGTCGCGGTCGGCGGCCTCGGGCGCCTCGCGGCGGACCGCCTCGCGCAGCTCCTCGGCCGGACCGTCGAACAGCGACTCGCCGTCGGCGAGGACGAGCAGGCGTCGGCCGTAGCGCTCGGCCTCCTGGATGTCGTGGGTGGAGAAGATCACGGTGGTGCCGCGCCCGGCGAGGCCGGAGACGAACTCCCACAGCCGCGCCCGCTGGCGCGGGTCGAGTCCGACGCTGGGCTCGTCGAGCAGCAGCACCGCCGGCCGCGAGAGCAGCCCGATCGCGATGTTGATCCGCTGCTGGTTGCCGCCGGAGAGGCGGGCGACGATCTCACCGCGCCGCTCGCCGAGCCCGGCCAGCTCCAGCATCTCCTCGGTCGAGGCGCGCGGGTCCTCGTGACCCTCCAGCCGCGCGAACAGCAGCAGGTTCTCCTCCACGGTCAGCCGCCGGTAGAGCGCCGCCTGCTGCGGCACCCAGCCGACCGCACCGCCGTCGATCCCGACGTCGCCGCCGTCCGGCTTCATGATCCCGGCGAGGATCGAGAGCAGCGTCGTCTTCCCCGCTCCGTTGGGCCCGATGATCGCCACCAGCTCGCCGGGATCGGCCGCGAGGTCGACCCCCCGCAAAGCCTCTCTGCTGCCGTACGTCTTGACCAGCCCCCGTGCCCGCACCGGCGAAACGCTACTTGCCCTTCCCTAAACTCGCCTCCGATGCCCTTCCCCAGCACCCGCCTGCGCCGCCTGCGCCGGACCGACACCCTGCGCGGCCTGGTCCGTGAGACCGAGCTCTCGCCCGCCCACCTGATCCAGCCCGCCTTCGTCGTCGCCGGCGAGGGGATCCGCGAGCAGGTCGAGTCGATGCCCGGCATCGAGCGCTTCTCGATCTCCGGCCTGGTCGAGGAGGCGGGAGAGATCGCCGCCGCCGGCGTCGGCGCGATCCTGCTCTTCGGCGTGCCCGCCGCCAAGGACGAGTCCGGCTCCGGCGCCTACGACGACGAGGGGATCGTGCAGATGGCGGTCCGCGCCCTCAAGGAGGCCCATCCCGACCTCGCCGTGATCACCGACGTCTGTCTCTGCGAGTACACCTCGCACGGCCACTGCGGCTTCGTCCGCGAGGGCGAGGTCGACAACGACATCACCGTCGAGCTGCTCGCCAAAGTCGCGATCTCCCACGCCGAGGCCGGCGCCGACGCGGTCGCGCCGAGCGACATGATGGACGGCCGGATCGGCTCGATCCGCTTCCAGCTCGACGAGGAGGGTCACTCCGGCGTGCCGATCCTCGCCTACAGCGCCAAGTACGCCTCCGCCTTCTACGGTCCCTTCCGCGATGCCGCCGAGTCCACCCCCGAGTTCGGTGACCGCCGCGGCTACCAGATGGATCCGGCCAACGCCGCCGAGGCGGTGCGCGAGGCCGAGCTCGACCTCGAGGAGGGCGCCGACATGCTGATGGTCAAGCCCGCCACCCCCTACCTCGACGTCGTCCGCCGGATCAAGGACGCGACCGCCGCCCCGGTCGCCGCTTACCACGTCTCCGGCGAGTACTCGATGCTGAAGGCCGCCGCCGCCAACGGCTGGATCGACGAGCGGGCGGCAGTGTTGGAGACCCTGACCTCGATCCGCCGCGCCGGTGCCGACGCGATCGTCACCTACTACGCGAAGGAGGCCGCTCCATGGCTTCGGTGAAAACGCCCCAGTCGAAGGCGCGCTCGCGCAAGGACGGCTCGGCGATCCCGCTCGACGACGCCGACAAGCGGCTGATGAACCTGCTGCAGTCGAACTTCCCGCTCGACCCGCAGCCGTTCGCCCACATCGCCACGGCGGCGGAGCTGGAGCTCGACGACGTCCTCGCCCGCACCCAGCGGCTGCTCGACGGCCGCATCATCCGCGAGATCACGCCGATCTTCGACACCCGCGCGCTCGGCTACGAGTCGATGCTGGTGGCGGCCAAAGTCGACGGCGAGCACCCCCAGCGCGCCGCCCAGATCGTCAACTCCTACCCGGGCGTCTCGCACAACTACCTGCGCACCCACGACTTCAACCTCTGGTTCACGATCGCCACCCCGCCCGACTCCGAGCTCGGCCTCGCCGGCACGCTCGAGGTGCTGATGCGGGAGACCGGGGCCGAGTCGATGCGCGAGCTGCCGACCCTGACCCTGTTCAAGATCAACATGAACCTGGAGATGGAGAAGGGCACCGACGCGCTGGCCGCCGCCGCGGTCGAGGCGGCCCCGCCCCGCGAGCTCGACGCCCAGCCCTACGACGCCGACGACATCGCCCTGATCCGGGCCCTGCAGGGCCCGATGGCGGCGGTCGAGCGCCCCTACGACGAGGCCGCGGCCGAGCTCGGGATCTCGACCGAGGCGATGCTCGAGCGCCTGCGCGGGATGGTCGACCGCAAGATCCTGCGCCGCGTCGCCGCCATCCTCTACCACCGCCGCGCCGGCTTCTCCGCCAACGGCATGGGGGTCTGGAAGGTGCCGGAGGACGAGATCATGGAGACCGGCGCCCGCATGGCCTCCTTCCGCGGCGTCTCCCACTGCTACCAGCGGCCGACCTACGAGGACTGGCCCTACAGCGTCTTCACGATGGCCCACGGCCGCTCCAAGGAGGAGTGCGACGCGGTGCTCGACTCGATCGCTGAGGACTGCGGGATCGGCCCCGACGGCCGCGCCACCCTCTACTCCTCGACCGAGTACAAGAAGATCCGCCTGCGCTACTTCACCGACGAATACGCGCAGTGGGAGCGGCAGCACGGTTGACCGTCATCCCCGGACGCGGGAGCGAGGTCGCGAGATCGCCGGTGATGATGAGCGCGACCTCGCGGGAGCAGAGGAGATGACGGACTTATATAAGCGCGCTCTGCGGGTGCTGCCCGGGGGCGTCAACTCGCCGGTGCGGGCGATGCGCCAGATCGGCCGCGAGCCGATCTTCGTCGCCCGCGGCGAGGGCTGCGAGCTGGTCGACGTCGACGGCAACCGCTATCTCGACTGGGTCGGCTCCTGGGGACCGCTGATCCTCGGCCACGCCGAGCCGAGCGTCGTCGCGGCCGTGATCGAGGCGGCGAAGCGGGGCACCAGCTACGGCGCCGCGACCGCGGCCGAGGTCGAGCTGGCGGAGGCGGTCGTCGATCGCGTCCCCGCGGCGGAGATGGTGCGGATGACCAGCTCCGGCACCGAGGCGGCGATGAGCGCCGTGCGCCTCGCCCGCGCCGTCAGCGGCCGCGAGGTCGTGGTCAAGTTCGCCGGCGCCTACCACGGCCACTCCGACGGTCTCCTCGCCGACGCCGGCTCCGGCCTCGCCACCCTCGGCGTCCCCGGCAGCCCGGGGGTCACCGCGGCTCAGGCCGCCGCCACCGTCGTCGTCCCGTGGAACGATCGCGGGGCGGTCGCGCGGGCGCTGGCGGAGCACCAGGTGGCCGCCCTGCTGGCGGAGCCGATCGCCGCCAACATGGGCGTCGTCCCGCCCGCCGAGGGCTTCCTCGAGTTCCTCCGCGAGGCCACCCGCGAGGCCGGCGCCCTGCTCGTCTTCGACGAGGTGATCACCGGCTTCCGCGTCGCCCGGGGCGGCGCCCAGGAGCTCTACGGCGTCGAACCCGACCTGACCGTGCTCGGCAAGGTGATCGGCGGCGGCCTGCCGGCGGCGGCCTACGCCGGCCCGCGCGAGACGATGGAGCGGATCGCTCCCGCCGGCGACGTCTACCAGGCCGGGACGCTCTCGGGCAACCCCCTGGCGGTCGCCGCCGGCCTCGCCACCCTGGCCCAGCTCGACGGCCCCGCCTACGAGCGCCTCGGCGCCCTCACCGACCGTCTCGCCGCCGGCTTCGAGGCGCTCGCCGCCGACCGCGCCCTCGAGGTCGCCACCGCCCCCGGCCTGGTCACCCTCTTCTTCGCCGCCGAGCCGGTGCGCGACTTCGACGGCGCCCGCGCCTGCGACCTCGAGGCCCACGCGCGCTTCTGCAACGCGCTGCTCGACCGCGGCGTCTATCCGCCCCCCTCGCAGTTCGAGGCCTGGTTCGTCTCCCTCGCCCACGACGAGGCGACGATCGACCGCACCCTCGAAGCCGCCGCCGAGGCGATCGCCGAGGCCCTGCGGTGAGCGACCCCGCCGACGCCCTGCGCGCCCTCGCCGCCCAGCTGCGGGACGAGGACACGCCGATCTCCCCCCACGTCGTCGACGCTCCCGCGGCCCCGACCCTCGGCGCTCTCGCCGCCTCGGGCCCCCGCGCCGCCTCCGCTCCCGGCGAGTACGCACTGGTCGTCGAGGCCGTCCACGAGGGCTACCTCCTCCACTACGGCGAGCCGCGCCTGCTGGCCGGCCACGACTCCGACCTCGCGCTGCTGGCCGGCGACTATCTATACGCGCTCGGCCTCGACCGCCTCGCCACGCTCGGCGACGAGCGCGCGGTCAGCATCCTCAGCGACTTGATCAGCCGTTGCGCCCAGCTCCAGGCCGAGGGCGATCCCGGGTCGATCCCGGGGCTGTGGGAGGCCGCCGCGCGCGAGATCGCCGGCGCGGCGGCCTAGCCCTCAGCTCAGCTGAACCGCGACGAGTCGATCAGGCAGTAGTTGAAGTCGAAGCCCAGCACGGCGTTGTTGGCGAGCCGCCCGTTCTGGGTGAGCTTGACCGAGAGCGACTGCGCCCTGGCCTTGTTGCCGCCCTTCAGCGCCTTGCCGATTTCGCCCAGCAGCTTCTGCTCGTCTTCGAGGTAGCCGACCCACTTGGTCAGCTTCGTCTTGTCGGCGACCGGCTGCGGCACTGCCTTGATCTGCTTGATCGCCTTGCCGAAGGCGGCGGAGGCCTGCGTGAACTGCCCGGCGGCAACCTTGAGCTTGCCTTCCTTGACCTTCTTTTCGGCCCCGGCCAGGATCCGTTCGTTGGCCTTGGTATTCGTCTTGCAGATCGGTTCCACTTCGGCGACGTAGGTTTCGCGGGTCTGTTCGGCTGAGGTCACGCCCAGCGCCGCGGAGGCGCCCAGCGCCAGCACCAGCAGCGCGGCAACCCCGGTCGCGAAAAGCTTTGAACTGCGGCTTACGGTCTTCATTTGTTCTGCTCCCCTGTCTCTGATGACGGTCTTCCCAAAGTCCCTGTGACCATCTAACCCGATCCTAGCGGTGGGAGTTGCGGCGATGACGACGCCCGCGACGGCGCCGAGGCAATAGACTTCAGCGCCCGATCCTCAATGGATCCTCGAAGCAACGTGGCTGACGACACGGACAAGATGAACGGGGCCGAAGAGGCCCCCCGGCAACAGCGGGACAAGCCCGACCCTCCCGGCTACTTTGAGGGCGAGTCGATGACCCGGCGCCGCGCCTTCACGATCGCCGCCCAGGGACTGGGCGGGATCGCCGGCGCCGCGATCGTCCTCCCCGCTGTCGGCTTCGCCGTTGCACCGATCTTCCATCGCGGCAAGGAGCGCTGGGAGGCCGTCGGCCCGGTCGGCGACTTCGTCGAAGACACCTACCGCCAGGTCGTCTTCACCGAAACCGAGGGAATCGGCGACGCCGGCAAGACCACCGCCTACATCCGCAAGAGCTCGAAGCAACTGGAAGAGGAACCGGGCAAGTTCGTCGCCGTCTCCAACCGCTGCGCCCACCTCGGCTGCCCGGTCCGCTTCGTCGAGGCCGCCGGCAACTTCATCTGCCCCTGCCACGGCGGCGTCTACGACTTCCAGGGCAAACGGATCGGCGGCCCGCCGGTGCGCCCGCTCGACCAGTTCCAGACCCGGGTCCGCAACGGTCAGGTCGAGGTCGGCCCCCGCTACAGCGTCACCTCCCAGCTCGAGCCGGTCCGCGCCCGCGACCCCGGGGAGTTCACCGGCGGCATCTGGGAATACCTCTACCCGCCGCGTCCGTCTACCTTCCCAGCCCCCTGATGCCGAAAATCCCGATCCCCAAGATCCCCGACTCGGTAGTCCCCGCGCCGCTGCGCAAGCCGGCCAAGCCGGGCGAGGGCGGCGTCGCCAAGGGCCAGGCCCCGGCCGACCTCAAGAGCTCGCCGCCCGAGCGCGAGACCCACGTGCAGAAACTCGGCGGCCAGGCCAAAGAAGCCCCCGCCGACGTGCTCGCCTGGGTCGACCAGCGCACCGGCGCCAGCGGCTTCCTCACCGGGATGCTCTACCGCAAGGTGCCGAAAGGGACCAACTGGTTCTACACGCTCGGCTCCGCCACCCTCTTCGCCTTCATCGTCCAGGCCGTCACCGGCGTCTTCCTGGCGATGTTCTACACGCCTTCGACCACCCAGGCCTATGCCTCGATCTCCCACATCAACAACGAGGTCCCGCTCGGCGCCTTCGTGCACGGGATGCACAAGTGGGGCTCGAGCCTGATGGTGATCCTGATCTTCCTGCACATGGGCCGCACCTTCTTCTTCGGCGCCTACAAGTACCCGCGTGAGCTCAACTGGGTGATCGGCGTGGTGCTGCTGATCCTGACGATGACGATGGCCTTCACCGGCTACCTGCTGCCGTTCGACCAGCGCTCCTTCTGGGCCTCGGTGGTCGGGATCAACATCAACGGGACCGGGCCGGTGGTGGGCCCCTACCTGAGCGACTTCCTCAGAGCCGGCCCCGAGCTCGGGGCGACCACGCTCTCGCGCTTCTACTCGATCCACATGCTGCTGGTGCCGGGGGCGATCATCGCCCTGATCGGCGCCCACATGTACCTGGTGGTCAAGCTCGGCACCACGGCGCCGCCCTGGGTGCGGGCCGAGAAGCCGAAGAACGCGATCCCGACCGCCCAGCTCGACGCCGGCGTCGAGAGCAACGGCTCGGTCAACGGCAGCGGTAACGGAGCTTCCCCCGCATGAAGCCGCAGGACAAGCAGGCATACCTGGAGGAGTACGAGCTCCTGAAGAAGAAGGGGAAGCCGTTCTTCCCCTACGCCGTGCTCAAGGACTCGGCGATGGCGCTGATCGTCGTCGCCGTGGTGATCGTGATGTCGCTGATTCTCGGCGCCGAGCAGGGGCCGAAGGCGGACCCGACCACGACCACCTACGTGCCCCGGCCCGAGTGGTACTTCTTCTTCCTCTTCGAGGTCCTGCGCGTGATCAAGCCGCCGGAGCTGGTCCCGATCGCGACGATCGGGATCCCGACCATCTGCATGGTCCTGCTGCTGCTGCTGCCGTTCTATGACCGCGGGCCCGAGCGCCGCCCCGAGCGCCGCCCGCTGGCCACCACCGCCGGCTGCCTGACGATCGTCGCGATGGCCTACCTCACCTACCTGGGAGCGACCGGAGGTTCGCCGACCGAGATCGACATGAAGGTCGCGCCTCAATACGAGGCCGGCAAGGAGGTCGTGGCCGGCGCCGGCTGCCTGGCCTGCCACAAGATCGGCGAGAACGGCAACAACGGACCCGGGCCCGAACTGACCCACATCGCGGCGCGGGTGCCGCGGGCGGCGATCCTGCGCTCGGTCGAAATCGGGCCGGGTATCATGCCTTCCTTCCGCGACCTACCGCCGAAGAAGCTCAACGAGCTCGCCGATTTCCTCTCCTCACTCGACTAAGCCCTCCAGGGACTCCGCCCAGTTCGCGGGGCAGGTCAACCGCATGTTCGACCGCGTCGCGAGCAACTACGACGCGCTCAACTCGGTGATGACGGCGGGGCTGCACCATCGCTGGCGCGAGCGCGCCGCCGGCAAGGCCGAGCTTTCTCCCGGCGACTCGGCGCTCGACATCTGCTGCGGCACCGGCGACCTCGCGCTCGAGCTCTCGCGCCGGGTGACGCCGGGCGGCCACGTCGTCGGCAGCGACTTCTCCGAGCCGATGCTCGACCTCGCCCGCGAGAAGGCCGCCGAGCGTGGCGCCGCGGGCGTCCGCTTCGAGTGGGCCGACGCCCTGCAGCTGCCGTATGACGGCGAGCGCTTCGACGCGGTCACGGTCGGCTTCGGGGTCCGCAACCTCGCCGACCTCGACCGCGGCCTCAGCGAGATGGCGCGGGTGCTGAAGCCCGGCGGGCGGGCGGTGATCCTCGAGATCACGCAGCCGACCCGGCCGCCGCTCTCGCTCTTCTACTCGCTCTGGTTCGACCGCATCGTGCCGCTGCTGGGCGCCTTCTCCAGCGACCCCGAGGCCTACTCCTACCTGCCTGAGTCGGTCCGCAGCTTCCCCAGCCCCGGCGGGCTGGCGGAGAAGATGGACCGGGCCGGGTTCGAGCGGATCCGTTACACGGTGCTCGCCGGGGGGATCATCGCGATCCACAGCGGCGTCCGCGGGTGACCCGACCCTCGGCCGTGCCGCCGCCGGTGACGGCGGTGCTGGACGCCTCGAGCCGCTGGCTGCCGGCGCGTCTGGGCGAGGTCGAGGACCGCCTGCGCGAGACCGTGGCCGGTCACGGCGCGCCGCTGAGCGAGGATGCGTCAGCGACCCTCTCGGCCGGCGGCAAGCGGCTGCGGCCGATGCTGGTCCTGCTCTGCGCGGGCGCGGACGGCGGCGGTGCCTCGGTCCGTGCCGCGACCGCGGTCGAGCTGGTCCACATGGCGACGCTGGTCCACGACGATGTGCTCGACGAGGCGCCGCTGCGTCGCGGCCGCCCCACCGTCGCCGCCAGCTCGGGCCGCGACCGCGCCGTCGCCACCGGCGACCTGCTCCTCTCGCGCGCCTTCGCCCTGCTCGCCGACGCCGGCGATCGCCGCGCCGTCGAGCTGCTGGCAGCGGCCTCGGTGGCGCTGGCCCGCGGCGAGTTGGCCCAGCGCCACGACGCCTTCGACCTGGGGATCTCCGAGCGCCGCTACCTCGACCGCTGCCGGCTGAAGACGGCGACGCTGTTCGAGTGCGCCTGCCTGCTCGGCCACGACGACGAGCACCTGCGCGCCTTCGGCACCGAAGTGGGCCTCGCCTTCCAGCTGCTCGACGACGTCCTCGACGTCGCCGGCCCGCCGGAGCGGACCGGCAAGGCGCGCGGCACCGATCTGCTCGACGGCACCGTCACCCTGCCGCTGATCGAGGCCGCCGCCGCCGATCCCGGGATCCGCGGCACCGATCTGCACGGCCTCGACCCGGCCGCCGCCGAGCGGCTCTGCGACCGGATCGCCGCCACCGGGGCGCTGGACAGGGTCAGGGCCCGCGCCCTGGAGATGGTCGCGACGGGGAAGCGCCGGCTCGACAGCGCCGGCTTCGCTCCCGAACAGCGGCAGCTGCTCGGCCTCGTCGCCGACGGCGTCGTCCAGCGCTACAGCTGAGCGCGGCTTCAGCCGAAGTCGTCGGCGCCGATCAGGTCCGCCGCCAGGGCGGCGACGAAGGCACCGGCCATGTCGGCCATGTTGGAGTGTTCGAGCGCCTTCAGCTCGTCGGCGAGCTCGTGGGCGCCGAGGTCGAGCTGCTCGTCGAAGTCGTCGATCTCGCGCTCGCCGTGGACTCCCTGGCAGAACCACTCGCACTCGGGGCAGCGCCGCCAGACCCGCCAGTGGGTGCGATCGCCCGCCTGCTCCCAGCAGGTCGGCTGGACCAGGCAGGACCCGCACTGAGGGCAGACGTGCAGCTGCTTGGACTGCTGGGTCTGTGGGCGACTGGGCTCTGGCATCTGTCACCTATCGAACCCAAGAGGCGGCGACTTGATCCGCAGTTTTGGAAATCTTTCCGACAAAACCCAACTACCGGGTATCTAATTGCGCGAACTCAACGCGATCACGCCGCGACCGCGCCCCGTTACCATGGACCGATGCTCGGAAACATCGGTCCCCTCGAGATCATCGTCGTCCTCATCATCGCCCTCATCGTCTTCGGGCCCAAACGCCTGCCGGAGCTCGGCAGCAGCCTCGGCAAGGGCATCCGCGAGTTCCGCAGCACCGTCACCGGCGAGAAGGACGATGACGAGGAGGAAGTCAAAGCGATCGGTTCCACCAAGCCGGTGACGACTCCCGTCGAGCAGCCGGCCGACCCTGAGGTCGTTCGCGACAAAAACAGCTGAGGCGTGCCGGGATGCCCAGCCGCGTCAAGGCGGTCTCCCATGAGGATCAGCTCAGCCTCGTAGAGCACCTCGACGAGCTGCGGTTCCGCATCGTCGTCTGCATCGCGGTCTTCGGCGTCGCCCTCGCGCTCTGCTTCTGGCAGAACCATCTGCTGCTCGAAATCGCCGGTGGCCCGCTGCCGGCGGACCACAAGAAGCTTCTCACCTTCGGCATCACCGAGCCCTTCACGACGACGATCACGGTCGCCGCCTACGGCGCCCTGATCCTCTCGATGCCGTTCCTGCTCTACCAGGTCTACGCCTACGTCCTGCCGGCCTTCAGCGCGACCGAGCGCAAGACGGTGCTGCCGATCCTGCTGCTCTTCCCGCTCCTCTTCCTGGCCGGGATCGCCTTCTCCTACTTCGCGGTGATGCCGGCGGCGGTCAAGTTCCTGCTCAACTTCAACGACAGCCAGTTCAACGTCCAGGTCCGCGCCCGCGACTACTACAGCTTCTTCTCGACGACGATGCTGGCGGGAGGCCTGATCTTCCAGCTGCCGCTGGCGATCCTCGCGGTCACCCGGCTCGGGATCGTCAGCGTCGAGCAGCTGCGATCTAACCGCCGCTACGCCTATCTGCTGATCGCGATCGTCGCCGCGGCGCTGCCCGGAGTCGACCCCGTCTCGATGCTCATTGAGATGGTTCCGCTGCTTGTTCTGTATGAGTTGAGTATCTTGCTCGCGCGGGCCTTTGGCCGGCCGGGAGAGTCGGATGGGGCGGCGGAGCCCTCTACCTAGGAGCTTTGGGAAGCGATGGCGAAAAAAGACGGCGAGCGCAGAATGGTCTTCGACACCGGCGGTCGTCGTCGCGGCGTGGTCAAAGTCGTCTACGCGATCCTCGCCGTGCTGATGGGCTTCAGCCTTCTCCTCGTCGTCGGCCCGGCACCGCTGCAGGAGCTCTTCGGGATCAAGAACGAAGTCAGCAACGCCGCCGAGCAGTTCGAAGAACAGGCGGAACGGGTTGAAGTGAAACTGAAGAAAGACCCGCAGGACCCCGACCTTCTGCTCAGCCTGACCCGGGCCCAGATCAACGCCGGCAACGCGCTGGTGGAATCCAACCCCGAAACCGGCGAAATCGCCTACACGCCGGAATCCGTCCAGCAGCTTCAGGCGGCGAGCGAAACCTGGTCGAAGTACCTGAAGTCGACCGACGAACCGAGTGTCGCCGGGGCGCAGGTAGCGGCCTCGGCGCTGTTCAGCCTCGCGCAGACCGCCCGCACCGGTCCCGAAGCCGAGCTCAACGTCCGCGCCGCCGCGGACGCGCAGGCGATCGTGGCCGCGACGCGGCCCAGTCTCGGCAGCCTCAGCACCCTGGCGATCTACCGCTACTACGGCTTCGACTTCAAGGGAGCGGAGGAAGCGCGCAAGAAAGCGGCGACCTACGCCAACAGCAAGTTCGAACGCGAAAACCTCGGCAACGAACTCGACCAGATCGCCAAACGCGGCCACGAATTCCAGAAACAGCTGGCCGAAATCGAAAAGGAAGCGAAGAAATCCCGCGCCGAAGGCAAAGCCGGGATCGCCAACCCGCTGAGCGAAAACAATCCCCTCGGCGGCGGTTAGGCCGCCGGGGAGTGGGCCGCGAAGGACTCGAACCTTCAACCTTGAGCTTAAGAGGCTCCTGCTCTAACCAGTTGAGCTAGCGGCCCGGAGCCGGGAAGTATAGGAAGCCCGCAGTCCCGGAGAATCCAGCCGCGCCGATCGCCCGGCTAACGAGGCGTACAGGCCTTTTCGACGCTGCCGTCGATGATCGTGCCGTCGGCGAAGGTGAAGCGACCGTGGGTGCGCAGGACCCCGTCCGAGCAATGGGCGGAGACGTAGCTGCGGCGCTGCCCGCCGGCGCTGAAACGGCGGCCGACGTCGACGTCGACGTGGGTGACGGCCCCGAGCCCGCCCGCGATCGGGGGCAGGTCGAGTGTCGCCCGGTAGCGGAATCCGCCGCGCCGCCGTTCGATCGGGACGACTATCGCGAACGTCTGGGTCGCGGGCGCGGTGAAGTGGGCGTGGACGATCACCGTCGGGTTGCCGTTCAGGCGCGGGCCGTTGAAGAGCGTCAGCGGCGAGCTGGTCCCGACCGCGCTCCCTGCGAGGTCGATCAGCGCTTCGATGCCGCCGGTGCCGACGATCGCGCCGGCGCAGACCCGTCGCGCTTCGGCGGTGCCGGCGGCGGCGATCCGTTCGGCCGGGCAGGTCGGCAGGCCCGCCACCCCGAGGCGACCGTCGCGGTCGAAGTCGATCGCCGCCTGTTCCAGCGCGACCGGTCGGCCCCCGCCTTTGGCGGCGATGTCGAAATGGCCCTGAAAGTCGATCGGAGCGAACTTGCGGCGGGGCAGGGTGTGGGGCTCGAAACCGCCGTCGGCGCGCAGGACGAGGCTGTTGACCGCGACCAGCGCCCCGCCGGCGCCGGCGCCAGGCGCCAGCGGCCCGGCCAGGGCGAAGCAGACGAGGGCCGCCCAGAAGAGGGCCGAGATCAGTCGGACACGTGGCATGGAGAGGTCAGCGTGCCGGGGAAGAAGTCGCCGCTTTTGAAGCTCAGCGAGCCGTGCACCTGCAGCCGACCGCCGGAGCAGTGGGCGTTCGTGTAGCCGACCGTCTTGCCGCCGCGCTTCCAGGTCTTGCCGATCGTCGCCTTGGCGAGCGTCGCGGCGCCGTAGCCGTCGGCGATCTCCGGCAGTTCGACCGTCACCCGGTAGCCGTAGCGCCCCTGCTTGATCCGTTCGATCTCAATGGGCACCAGCAGCGTCTTCGGCGCCGGGATCGTCTCGCGAGCATGGGCGATCAAGGTCGGGTTACCGCCAGAGGGAGGCGCGTTGAAGAAGGTCAGGGGCAGGCTGACCTGCTGCGGCCCGAGCCCAGGGAGGCGAATCTCAGCCGAGCCGACGCCTTCGCCGACGATCGCGCCAGCGCAGCGCTTCCGCGCCAGCGCCGTGGTCGTGCCGGCGAGCTTGGCTTCGGTGCAGACCGGCAGGCCCTTGGTGTCGACGGAGCCGTTCTTGTCGAAGCCGAAGATCAGTCGGCTCAGCTGTGGGGGCTGCGATCCGTCGTTGGTCTTGATCCGGGTGATGCTGCTCACCGTCACCGGCACGTCCCTGTCCGCGGGCAGGGCGCGCGGGAAGATGGTGGCGGTGGTGCTGACCGCCGTATTCCCGATCACGCTCTTCAGTCCATAGGCGCTGGCGCAGACGAGCAGGCCGGCGAATGCCGCGACGATGGTGGCTCTGAGCAGAACCCTCAACCGGAGCCCTTGCAGGGCTTGAGGAAGTTGCCCTGCAGGAAGGTGCCGTCTTTGAAGGTGAACTGGCCTTTGGCCTGGAGCCGGCCGTCGGGGCAGCTGGCGTTGGCGTAGCTCAGCCGCTTGCCCTTGTAGGTCCATTCGCGGCCGATCGAGAGCCGACCGTAGATCGGCGTCCCATAGCCACCGGCGATGCGAGGTATTTCGGCGACGGTTTTGAAGCCGAAGCGGCCGTCATGGACCCGCTGGATCTCGATCGGGACGACGAAGGTGGTCGGCCCGGGCACGGTCAGGTGAGCGTGTGCGAGCACGGTCGGGTTGCCGTTCTTCTTCGGCCCGTTGAAGATCGTGATCGCCGAGCCGGCGGGGATCGGTCCCTGTTCGGGGAAGTTGACGACCGCCTTGCCGTAGCCGGTGCCGACGATCGCGCCCGGGCAGAGCTTGCGCGCCTGCGGAGTCGTCGTCGCCGCCAGTTTCGCCATGGTGCAGACAGGCAGCCCCGTGGTCACGACTTCCCCGTGCTTGTCGAACCAGATGGTGATCTGTTGGAGGACGGGCGGCGCGGTGCCGTCGCCGGTCGAAATCTTGCCGTAGCCGTGCAGTTTGATCGGGGCGAACTTGTGCTTCGGCAGGGTCGTCGGCGAGAAGCCACCGTCGGTGTCGACGATGATATTCCCGACGTGGAGCCGGATTGCCGAGGCTGAGGCGGCGGCCACCAGCGCAAGTACGATTAGCAACGAAAACGTCCTTAACACAGTCTTCCGCATCTGTTCGCTCCCTCTAGCTCCCTGGATCGCCAAACTACCACGGGATGCAAAGGGGAAGGAGCAGGGGCCGACCGGATTCCGGGGGAAGGGATGCGGGCAGGCGCCCACCGTTGACGCTGCGCCATCCGCGCGCGGTTCTGGTCGTCGCGACCGTGATTCTCGCCGCGCTCGGGCTGATCGGGCTCAACGTCGAGAACAGGCTCGATCCGACCACGCTCGACATCCCGGGCACCGACTCCTCGCGCGCCAATGCGCTCGTCGCCAAGCACTTCGGCGACAGCGCCCCCTTCGTGATCCTCCTGCGCGGCCCCGCCGCCGCGCTCGACCGCCAGGGCCCCGAACTGATCCGCGCCATGCGTCGCGACCCGAAGGTGACCACGCTCTCGCCCTGGGACCGCGGCAACGTCTCCCAGCTGCGGCCCGGCCCGCGCCAGGCATTGATCCTGGCCGACTTCCACGTCGACGTCAAAACGGCCGTGAACGAGACGGTGGGGCAGGTCGAAGAGGACATCGAGGAGCAGATCCATGCCCCCGTCCGCGCCACCCAGACCGGCTACGCGACGATCTCGAAGGCGATTCAGGACGAATCGATCGCCTCCAGCGAGCAGGGCGAGCTGCTGGCGCTGCCGTTCCTCCTGCTCGTCCTCCTGCTCGTCTTCCGCTCTCCGATCGCCGCCGCGATCCCGCTCGGCTTCGGCGCGATCACGGTCGTCGCCTCGCGGGGCATCCTCCATTTCTTCACCTCCTGGTTCAGCATCGACGCCTTCGCCCTGACCGTCTGCACGATGATGGGCCTGGCGCTGGGGGTCGACTACGCCCTGCTGATGGTCTCGCGCTTCCGCGAGGAGCTGGCGGCCGGGAAGGACCCCTACACAGCCGCCGCAATCACCCGCCGCACCGCCGGCCGCACCACGATCTTCGCCGGCAGCACCCTGCTGATCTCGATGCTGGTCTCGATCTTCGTCGTGCCTGGGCCGTTGCTGGCTTCGCTGGCGGGGACGGTGGCGATGGTCGTCGTGCTCAGCGTCGCCGTCGCCACCCTGGTCGGGCCGGCGCTGCTGGTGCTGGTCGGGCCCAACATCAACCGTTGGCGGATCGGTCGCGCCCCGAACGGAAGCTCACGGCTGATGGTCTTGGTCGGCGCCGCGCTGAAGCGCCCGGCGCTGGCGGCGGTCCTGATCGGCGGCGTCGTGCTGCTGCTCTCGGCCCCGGCGATCGCGCTCAAGACCGGCCCCCCCAGCACCCAGCAGCTCCCCCGCGACTCGCAGGCGCGTCAGGACGTCGAACTGATCGCCGAATCCGCCAGCCCCGGCTTCGAAGCTCCCTACCAGGTGGTCGCGGCCAGCAGCGAAGGACCGATCACGGACGCGAAGAACCTCGACGCGCTGGAACGGTGGCAGCGGCGGATCGCCGACATCCCGGGAGTGCAGCTGGTGATCGGGCCGGCCCAGATCTCGAAACGGACCAAACCGCTGCAGGAACTGGGCAACGCGGCGCTCACCTCGGAAGGCAACATCGGCCCGGTCAAACAGCTCGGCCGCCTCGGCCGCAGCCTCAAAGTCGCCGCCGGCGGCGTCGAGCAGCTGCGCGGGGGCATCTCCGAAGCGAGCGACGGCGCCGGGCTGCTCGCCCAGGGCTCCGACCGCGCCGCCGAGGGGGCGCAGCTGATCGCCAACGGCCTCAGTCGGGCGACCGCCGGCAGCACCCGCGCGATGACCGCCCTCGACCGCTTCGCCAAGGGCAGCAAGAAACTTGCCAACGCCGAGCGGCTCGCTGCCCTCGGCAGCCTGCAGATCACCCAGGCGATGCGCAGCTCGCTGATCCCGAACCTGCGCTACAACTCGCGCCGGCGCTCCCAGAAGGTCGAAAAAAGCCTCAACGAAGTCGTCCATGCGGAACTGCCGCAGCTGATCGCGCCCGCCCAGGTCGCCGACGAACAGCTGAAAGCGGCCTTCGCCCAGCTGCAGGGGATGACGGTCGGCAAGTCGGACCCCAACTACAGCGCGGCGCTGGACGCGGTCCGCCGCGCCACCGCTGCGGTCAGCGGCACCGACCCGGTCAGCGGCACGCCCTACGCACCCGAATACACCGGCCTGCCGACCGAACTGGTGGCGTTGCAGAGCACCCTGCTGAAGGATTACGAAGAAATCAAGAAGGTCACCGACTTCGTGGTCTCGACCCTGGTGGAAATGACGAAAGTCTCGAACGGGTCAAAAAAGCTCACCGACGGCCTCTACGAAATCCACTCCGGCGGCGTGCAGCTGGCGTCCGGCGCCGCGCGCCTCGACCGCGCCGCGCACAGCCTCGGTGACGGCCTGACCAAGTTGAGTGGCGGCGCGGTCGCGCTGGTCAGCGGCATCGACAAGCTCAGCGGCGGCGCCGAAGCGCTGGAAGACGGATTGAGCGAAGCGGTCGAGCGCTCGGCGCCGTTGCAGAGCGGCGTCGAACGGGCCAGCGTCAGCGTGCTCGCCGGCAAGACCCGGATCAACCACCAGGCGCGACGGGTGAGCAGGGCCTCGCCGAACCTCTTCAACTCCGGCTTCTTCGTCCTCTCCGAGCTCGACGGGGCCAACCCCGCCGCCCGCGAAGCGGTCGGTCAGACGATCGACCTCAAGAGCGGCCAGGCGGCGGCGATGACGGTGATCTCCAAGTACTCCTTCAACACGCCCGGCTCGATCGCGCTGAACAAAAGGCTGAACAAGGAAGCAAGCGAATTCAGCGACGAATCGGGACTCGCCACCGGCATTTCCGGCGGCGTCGCCCAGGTCAACGAATTCAGCCACATCACCCGCGACCGGATCCCCTCGATCATCGCCGTGATCGCGCTGGTCACCTTCCTGGTCCTGGTCCTGGTCCTGCGCTCGATCCCGCTGGCGGCGATCGCGGTCGGCCTCAACCTCAGCACCGTCGCGGTTGCCTTCGGGGTGCTGACCCTGCTCTTCAACCTGCCGGCGGACTGGCCCCTGGGCGGCAACTCCTACGTCGACTCGGTGACCGCGGTGATGATCTTCGGGATCGTCTTCGGGCTCTCGATCGACTACGCGGTCTTCCTGCTCAGCCGGATGCGCGAGCACTACGACCGCAGCGGCGACAACGCCGCCGCGATCGAGTTCGGGCTGGACAAGACCGCGCGGGTGATCACCGGCGCGGCGGCGATCATGATGGCCGTCTTCATCGCCTTCGGCACCGCTTCGATCGCGGGCCTGAGCCAGCTCGGGATCGGCCTCACGATCGCGGTCCTGCTCGACGCGACGGTGGTGCGGATCGTGCTGTTGCCGGCGCTGATGCTGCTGATCGGCGACCGCGTCTGGTGGCTGCCGCGCTGGATGGACCGGGCGCTGCCCAAGTTCAACGTCTGAATCGACCGGCTCCGTGGCTGGGCGACGCGTTGATTTCCAGTTAAGTACCCGCTGGTAGCGCGCTTCTCCGGGGATGGCTCGGATACGATTCGGCGGCTCGTTCCGTCGGGTCGGAGGGCCGGGGAACGTTCAAGCAACGACCCGTGGCTGCTAATTCTTCAGGCGAGGAGAAAAGCTCGGCGCCAAGCCGTGGAGTTACCCCCGCCCGGATTGCCGTGATCGCGGCTCTGGCGGTGGCCGTAATCGCCCTCGCCGTGGTCTTCTTCAACGGCAGCAGCGGCCACAAGTACACGCTGATCTTCCAGAATGCCGCCCAGCTCGTGCCGGACAACCAGGTGCTGATCGGCGGCTCGCCGGTCGGTTCGGTCGAAAGCATCGAACTCACCGACGACAACCTCGCCGCGGTCCACGTCGAAGTCGAACAGGAGCTGCACGAGGGGACGACCGCCACGGTTCGCGCCACCTCGCTCTCCGGTGTCGCCAACCACTACGTCTCGATCAGCCCGGGGCCCAACAGCGAACCGGCGCTGGACGAAGGCGCCGAAATCGGCCTCGGCTCGACCACGACGCCGATCGACATCGACCAGCTCTTCAACACCTTCCCGCCCGCCGTGCGCAAGGGCCTCAGCGACTTCATCAAGGGCAACTCGGCGATCTACGCCGGCCAGGGCAAGACCGCCAACGACGCCTACAAGTACTTCGGCCCGGCCCTCAACCGCACCGACGCCTTCGTCAAGGAACTGAACGCCGACCAGCGCCTCTTCGAAAACTTCATCGTCAGCTCGAGCAAGCTCTCGACCACCGTCGCCCAGCGCGGCGAGCAGCTGAAAGGCGCGATCTCCAACGCCAACACGGCCTTCAACGCGATCGCCGACCAGAACGTCGCCCTCGACCAGAGCCTGCGCCGGCTGCCGCCGGTGATGCGCCAGGCGAACACGACCTTCGTCAACCTCCGGGCGGCGCTCGACGACCTCGACCCGCTGGTCAACACGGCGAAGCCGGCGACCAAGAACCTGGCGCCGTTCCTCAGCGAACTGCGCCCCGTGCTCTCCAAATTCGTGCCCTTCGTCCGCAACCTGCGGCTCACCGTGGCGAGGCCCGGCAAGGCCAACGACGCGGCCGAACTGCTGACCGTGCTGCCGGCGGTGCAGGAACAGGCCTCGAAGGCGTTCCCGCACTCCGAAGACGCGATCGCGGCCTTCCAGCCGAACCTGAACTTCATCCGTGCCTACACCCCTGACCTCTTCAACGGGCTCGGAAAGCTCGGCGCCGCTGCCGGCTACTACGACGGCAACGGGCACTACCTGCGCGTTGCGACCGCGGCCCAGAACCTCTTCAAATACAACACCGGCAGTTTGGAACCGATCTCGAAGGGCCAGCAGTACGAAGTCTTTGGCGGTTCGGCCCCGGTCCACCGCCGCTGTCCCGGCGGCGCCACGCAGAAAGCCGCCGACGGCTCCAACCCGTTCGTCGATCCGCCCTGGAGCGGCAGCAGCGTCAGCAGCTCCGAATGCAACCCCGCCGACCTGCCCCCCGGACCATGACCAGGCGGGTGATAATTGCGGTGGGCCTGGTCGTGGCGGTGGTCGCGGTCGTCCTCCTGGTCTCCGGCGGCGACAGCTCGAGCAACGGCTACCGCGTCCGCGCGATCTTCGACAACGGCGCCTTCATGGTCAACGGCGAGCAGGTCCGGGTCGCCGGCGCCAACGTCGGCACGATCGAATCGGTCGACGTCTCGATGCCCGGCGAAACGGTCGCCTACCGCAACGGCAAGCCAGTCGCGGTTCCCGGCAAGGCGATCATCGTGATGAACATCAGCGACCCCGGCTTCCAGGACTTCCGCCGCGACGCCACCTGCCAGATCCGCCCGCAGTCGCTGATCGGCGAGAAGTTCGTCGACTGCCGCCCGACCCTGCCGCGGGCCCCCGGTTCGCCGCCCCCGCCCCCGCTGAAGCAGATCCCCGACGGCGAGCCCGGGGCGGGGGAGTACCTGCTGCCGCTCGGCAGCAACGGCACCAGCGTCGACCCCGACCTGATCAACGACATCCAGACCCTGCCCTATGCGCAGCGCTTCCGGCTGATCTTCAACGAACTCGGCGCCGGCCTCGCCGGCCGCGGCGACGACCTCGAGGTGCTGGTCAAGCGCGCCAACCCGGTCCTGCGCGACGTCGACCGCCTCTTCGGGGTCCTCTCCTCCCAGCGCGACCGCCTCGCCCAACTGACCAGCGACTCGGACGCGATCCTGAAGCCGTTCGCGCGGGAGCGGGCCCACGTCGCCGGCTTCTTCACCAACGCCGGCGCGGCAGCCCAGGTCAGCTCCGAACACGGCGCCGAACTGGAAGCCTCGCTGCGCAAGTTCCCCACCTTCCTGCGCGAGTTCCGCCTCACCATGCGCAGCCTGCAGGGCTTCTCCGACGCCGCCACCCCGGTCTTCTCCGACCTTGGCAAGGCGGCGCCGTCGCTGACCGACGCAACCCAGACGCTGACGCCGTTCTCGGAAGCGACGACGGTGGCGTTGAAGAGCCTGGGCGAGACCGGCGAAGCCTCCGGGCCGATCTTCCGCGAAGCCGAACCGATCGTGCGCAAGACGACCGAACTCTCAAAGAGCGGTGTTGTCCCGACGCGCGAACTGGCGAGCCTTCTGACCAGCATCAAGAAGACCAAGGGCTGGGACAACTTGGTCAAACTGATCTACAACACGACCGCGACCGTCAACGGCTTCGATCAGTACGGCCACTTCGCCCGCACCCTGGTCGCGCTGACCACCTGCGTCGACTACGAAGCAAATAGAGGGGGCTACAGCGGCGGCAGCTGCACCTCCCGCTTCAACGGACCCAACGCACCCGACAATTCCAGTTCCAGCAGCGCCAGCAGCGCGGCTACGAGCGCCAGTCTCTACAGGCTCCTCTACCAGGAGCTGGCCGAAAAGACGGGCGGCACCGCCGCCGGCGGAGGCCCCGCGACCGGCGTCGGCCAGGCCGAGACGACCGGCGACGGCGCCAAGACCGGCGCCGCCAGAACCTCGAAGACCGGCGGCACCGGCCCACTCCTCGACTACCTCCTGGGACCGTGAGAAACCGCAGCGGCATACAGGGAGTGGCGAGCAGCCCGATCCTGGTCGGAGCGGTCACGATCCTGGTCGTAATCGTTGCCGTCTTCCTCGCCTACAACGCCAACAACGGCCTGCCCTTCGTCTCCACCTACAACCTCAAGGCCAAGGTCCCCAACGCCGACGCCCTGGTCAAGGGCAACGAGGTGCGGATCGGCGGCGTCCGCGTTGGCATCGTCAAGACCGTCGAACCGACCCAGGAGGCGGACGGCAAGGTCGCCGCCGAGCTCTCGCTCAGCCTCGACAAGAACGCGGAACCGCTGCCGGTCAACTCGACCCTGACGATCCGGCCGAAGTCGGCTCTGGGGCTGAAGTTCCTCCAGGTCACCCCCGGCGACTCCTCCAAGGGCTTCGCCGCCGGCGACACGATCCCACTCAGCGCCTACACGCCGGAACCGGTCGACATCGACGAATTCTTCGACATGTTCGACGAACCGACCCGGCTGGCGATCCGCCAGAACCTGGCCGGCTTCGGCAACGCCCTCGCCGGCCGCGGGCCGCAGTTGAACGAAGCGATCGGCGCCCTCAGCCGCTTCGCCGTCCATGCCCAGCCGGCCCTGAGCACGATCGTCGCCCCGAGCAACAACTTCGCTGGCTTCTGGCGGGCGCTCGAGGACCTCTCGGCGACGGTGGCGCCGGTGGCGGAGACCAACGCCGCCGTCTTCGTCGCGCTCGACCGCACCTTCGCCGCCTTCGCCCGCGTCTCCCGTCCCTACATCCAGGAAACGATCGAAAAAGGCCCGCCGACGCTGGACGCGGTCAACGCCGACCTGCCGGCGGTCCGCCCCTTCTTCCGCGACTCGGCCCGCTTCTTCACGGCGCTCAAGCCGGGCGCCAAGGCGCTCGGGGAAACCTCGCCGGTGATCGCCAAGGCCCTGCACGCCGGGGTCCCGGCGCTCAACGCTTCCCCGGCGCTCAACAACCAGCTGCAGCCGACCGCGCAAGCACTGGTCGACTTCCAGAACTCCACCGGCGTCTTCAATGGCCTCGACCTGCTGATCGACACCAACAAGGTGCTGAAGCCGGCGCTGCAGTTCATCGCTCCGGCGCAGACCCAGTGCAATTACGTCTCGCTCGCCTTCCAGAACCTTGCGCTCTCCACCGGCGGCGGCAACAAGGACGGGAACTGGCTCAGCTTCATCTCCTTCTCACCCCCGGAAGGCCCGAACAGCGAGGGCGGGCCGTCGTCGGCGCCGGCCAACGGACCGACGCGGGAGAATCACGTCCACTTCAACCCGTATCCGAACACCGGCGCCCCTGGCCAGCCGAACGGCTGTGAAGCCGGCAACGAGAAGTACATACCGGGCATGACCGTGCTCGGGGAAGCGCCCGTATGGGGAACGACGACGCGGGGGATCGAAAGCGAATGAGCCGCCTCCCGGAGCGTGACACCAGGCAGGGCGCGAGCAAGCGCCGCTTCAAGTGGCGGCCCAGCAACGCGGCGATCGCGATCATCTTCATCCTCATCTTCACGATCGGGCCCTACCTGGCCTTCACCGGCCACGTCCCCTTCACCAGCTACGGCTACGAGCTGAACGCGACCTTCGCCAACTCCGCCAACGTCGCGCTCAACTCGCCGGTGCGGATCGCCGGGGTAGAAGTCGGCAAAGTGATCTCGACCAGCCGCGACGGCAACGCCACCAACGTCACCTTCACCGTCGACGGCTCCGGCCAGCCGATCCATGACGACGCCTTCGCCTCGATCCGGCCGCGGATCTTCCTCGAGGGCAACTTCTTCATCGAACTCGACCCGGGCAGCCCCAGTGCTCCGGACATGGACAGCGGCGCCACGATCCCGGTCAGCCGCACCTCGACCGCGGTCCAGCTCGACGAAGTGCTGACCGCACTGCAGTCGCCGACCCGGGCCGACCTCAGCCGCCTGCTCGAGAGCTACGGCACGGCCCTGACGCACAAGCCGACCGCGGCCGAAGACGCCGATCAGCTCCCCGAGGTGAGAGGCGTAACCGGCGCCGGCGCTCTCAACGGCGCCCTCAAATACGGCGGCGACGCCGGCCGCTACAGCGCTCAGGTCACCAACGCGCTGCTCGGCACGCAGCAGAAGGACCTCTCCCGCCTCGTCGCCGGCGCCGGGCGCACCTTCGGCGCCCTCGCCTACCGTGAGGCCGACCTGAAGGGGCTGATCGACAACTTCAACGTCTTCACCGGTGCCCTGGCGGCGCAGTCGACCAATCTCTCCACCACCGTCAAGCTGCTCGCCCCGACTCTGCGCACCGCCCACAGCTCGCTGGTCAGCCTCAACCGGACGCTGCCGCCGCTGCGGACCTACGCGATCGAGCTGACCCCGGCGGTGGCCGAGCTGCCGGGCCTGATCAGCGCTTCGAAACCGTGGTTGGCTCAGGTGCGGCCGCTGCTGTCGGGCAAAGAGGGCGGAGGGGTCGCCAGGCTCCTGGCCGAATCGACCCCCGGCCTCGCCGGTGCCGCCCAGGCGGCCAAGGAAAGCGCGCTGCCGCAGCTCAACCAGCTCAGCCTCTGCACCACGAAGGTGATGGTTCCGACCTTCAACCAGACGATCAACGATCGCTTCAGCACCGGCGGCCCCAACTACCGCGAGTTCCTCTACAACCTGTCCAACTTCGCCGGCCAGATCCAGAATTTCGACGGCAACGGTCCCTACCTCCGGGTTCAGGGTGGGGGCGGTCCCCAGTTGGTTGGCACCTCCGCGGGCAAGCAGGAACTGAAGAGGCAGGAACTGATCAGCGAAGAATTCAACTACGCCCACACGGCCGTGGCGCCGCTCGGCACCCAGCCCCAGCTCGGGGGCAAACCCCCGATCAAGCCTGACGTGCGCTGCTACACCAACCCGGTGCCCGACGTGAACGGTTCGCTGGGTCAGCCCGGCGAGCCTTCGCCCACGGTGGTGAGCCCATGACCGAGCCGACCCCCAAGACCAACCGCTGGACCCACTTCCGCGCCTGGCTCTCGCGCCAGTCGCGCGGCCATCGCAAAGACACGATCGCGATCGTCGTGCTGGCCCTCGCCGGTCTGGTGATGATGCTGGGGATCTTCACCCAGCAGAAGGCCTCGCTGCCGTCCTGGCTGCCGTTGGTCGGCGAAGAATTCGACCACATCACCGCCGAGTTCGCGACCGCCCAGGCGGTCACGCCCGGGCAGGGCCAGTCGGTCGACATCGCCGGGATCCAGATCGGCAAGGTCACCTCGGTCGACCTCGAAGACGGACACGCCGTGGTCGGGATGGACATCGTCCCCGAATACATGAAGCTGATCCACCCCAACGCGACCTTCCTGCTGCGCCCGAAAACGGGCCTCAACGACATGATCGTCGAGGTCAGCCCCGGCAGCGGCGAGAAGTCGATCGAGAGCGGCGCAAACTTCACCCTCGCCCAGACCGAACCGAACACCAATCTCGACGCCTTCCTGGCCACCCTCGACGGTGACACCCGTCAGTACCTGCAGCTGCTGGTGGCGGGCGGCGCCCAGGGGATCGGCGGCCGCGGCAAGCAGCTCTCCAACGCCCTGCGGCGCTTCCAACCCTTCGTCCACTACACGGCCAAGCTCAACAAGGTGATCGCTGAACGCCACGTCGCCCTCGCCAACGTGATCCACAACTTCGGTCTGCTGACCACCGAACTCGGCCGCCACGATTCTGAGATCAAGCGCTTCGTCAGCTCCTCCGATGCCGCTCTCGGCAACTTCGCCAACCAGCAGCAGGCGATCCAGGAATCGCTGCAGGAATTCCCCTCGGCGTTGCGTGCCGGCAACGCCGGCCTCGCCAGCTCCAAGCGCTTCTCCGACGTCGCCTACCCGGCGCTGACCGGGTTGATCCCCCAGGCGCAGGCGCTGACCCCGGCCTTCAAGGCGACCGAGAACATGTTCAGACAGACCACCGCCCCGATCCGCGACCAGATCAGGCCCTTCACCCGTCAGATCCGCCCGGTGCTCAGCCACGCCGCCGAAGGTTCGGGTCCGCTGAAGAAGACCGTCACGAACTTCGGCAACTCGCTCGGCGCCTTCAACACCTTCCTCAACGAGCTCTCCTACAAGCCCAAGGGGTCGCAGCAGAGCTACCTCTTCTACCTGCCCTGGCTGAACCACGACTACAACGCGAGCTTCAACCTCCAGGACGCCGGCGGGCCCATCCAGCGCGGCATGGTGATGATTACCTGCAATGGGTCAAATCTCGCCTACGGCTTCTCGCTGACGCGTAAATACCTGCAGACCTTGCTCGAAGTCCTCAACGTCCCGCGACCCAAAGAACTACCGGCACTGAAAGATCCCAAGCTGCCCACCACGGTGTGCGGACCGAGCGCTACCCAATGAGCAAGCGAGCCCCCAGCACCACGCAGCTCTTGGTCATCGCCGGCTTCGCGCTGTCGTGCTTCGGCATCCTGCTCTTCCTCTGGGTCACCTTCGGCGGGCCCACCCCGTTCCGGGCGAAGCCCTACGAGATCAAGGTCCCGTTCAACGAGGCGACGCAGCTGGCCGAACAGTCGGACGTCCGCATCTCCGGCGTCAACGTCGGCAAAGTCCAGAACATCGCCCTGGCGCCCAACGGCAGGCAGGCACTGGCAACCGTCGACATCGACGACAAGTACGCGCCGCTGCCGAAGTCGACGCGGGCGATCCTCCGCACCAAGACGCTGCTCGGCGAGACCTACATCGAACTCACCCCGGGCGACGGCAACGGCCCCCAGATGGCCGATGGCGGCATCGTGCCCGAGGCCAACGTCGCCGAATCCGTGCAGCTCGATGAGATCTTCCGCACCTTCGACCCGGAAACCCGCGCCGCCTTCCAGAGCTGGATGCAGGAAGCGGCGGTTGCGATCAACGGCCAGGGACAAGGCCTCTCCTACGCGCTCGGCGAGCTCGAACCCACCTTCACCGACTTCGACAAGCTGTTCCGCGTCCTCGACACGCAGCGGGTCGCGGTCGGCCAGCTCTTCCGCAACGGCGCCACCACCTTCGAGGCCCTGCGCGGCCGCGAAGGCGAGCTCGCTGACCTGATTCAGAGCTCGAACGCCGTCTTCCAGACCACCGCCAAGCGCGATCGCGACATCGAAGCGATCTTCCGCGCCTTCCCGACCTTCCAGGACGAGTCGAGGCTGACGCTGAACAGGCTCAAAGCCTTCGCTGTGAACGCCGACCCGCTGATGCGTCAGCTCGTGCCCGCCGCGGAACAGCTCTCGCCGACGCTGATCGCCTTCGCCAAGCTGGCGCCAGAAGCCAAGGGCTTCTTCGAAGGCCTCAGCCTCGTCATCGCCAAGGCGCCGACCGGCTTCCCCGCCCTGCGCCGCCTGTTCCGCGACGACTTCCCACCCTTGCTGCGTGCGGTGGACCCCTTCCTCCGCAATCTGAACCCGATCTTCACCGGGCTCGACCTCTACAAGCACGAGGTGACGTCGCTGTTCGCCAACGTCACCGCCGCCACCGAGGCGCGGCGGCCGATCGAAAACGACGCCGGGGAACCGCTCCATTACCTGCGTGTGGTGGGCCCCCTCAACCCCGAATCCGTCTCCACCTACCCCAGCGGCCGCCTCAATACCAACCGCAACAGCGCCTACAGCCCGCCGCTCTGGGCCAAAGGCCTGGCCTCCGGGCTGCCGAGCTTCAACGCCGGCCAGTGTGCCTCGGGTGTGGTCGCCACGCTCAACGCGAATACGCCAAACGAAGCCGCCTTCAATGAACGCACCGGCGGCGATGTCAAAAAAGCCACCGACCTCTTCGAACGCATAAAGAACTTTGCCTTCGCCGGCCAGTCCAGCACGGCAACGGTCCCGGCCCCGCCCTGCACCCAGCAGGAACCGCTGAACCCGATCTACGGCAGCGGCCAACCGGCCACGACGTACCAGCACACGTTCGAACAGACCGGTAAGTAACTCCACCTCTGCGGGCGAGCGAGTATGAGCGCGGATCTGGCCATTGGCCAGATTGGCGACGATTCCGCCCAAGGTGGGCGTCTTGACTCCGACGTCGCCGTCGGTCAACTGGCCGGTGAGGATCTAGGCGCACAGATGTTCCATCACCGACCCGCCTCTCGCTCTGTTGCCGTCGAAACACGATGGTGTCCCGCCGACTTGCTGGCAAGCGCCCGGTTCAGGGCAAGAAGAAGGGCGGCCTCTCGGCCGCCCTTCTGAACATCCTTGCCTGTCCTGAGGAGAGGCTGACTACAAGGCGCTACTTACCGGTGCAGGGCCTGGTGACTTCGGCCGAGGCGCGGGTACCGTCGGAGAAGACCGCGGTGCCGTGGGCCTGCAGCTTGCCGTCGGGGCATTTCGCGCTGAGGACGCCCTTCTTGTTGATCGTCAGGTTGAAATGCGTGACCGAACCGCTGCCGCCGGCGATCTTCGGGATCGAAGATTTCGCTTCGAGGCCGTAACGACCGGCGTGGATCTTCTTGACTTTGACCGTGGTGACGATCGCCGCCGGGGTCGGGACGGTCAGGTAGGCGTGGATGTAGAGGGTCGTGACGCCGCCCTTGAAGCCACCGTTGAAGGCGATGATTTTGCTCTTCGCCGGAATCGGGGCCTGTTCGGGGAAGGCGATCTCAGCGGTGGCCTGGCCACTGCCGATGATGGCCGACTTGCAGATCGCTTCTGCGTGCTTGGTGTCCTGCGACTGCAGTTTGCTCGCGGTGCAGACCGGCAGGCCCTTGACGTTGATGGCGCCGTTCTTGTCGGTCTGAACGTTGAATTCTTTGAGCGCCGGCGGGTGGGTGCCGTCGAGGGTCTTGACGTCGCCCGAGACCTGCAGCGTGATCGGGGTCAGCTTGGTCTTCGAGAGCACCTTCGGGCTGAAGCCGCCGTTGAAGGTCAGTTCGAGGTTGCCGGCTTTTACTTTGACAGGCTGGTTGGCCGCCACGGCGACGCCGACCGCGACGAGCGCGATCGCGGTCCCGAGGACCATGGTTTTGATCAGGTTCTTGCGCATATCCCTATATCTCTCCTTTTGCGGCCTGCCCGTCCTGAGCTGTAGCCGTCGAAAGCTTGCGTGAAACTATCCCTCCAGCGGCTCAAACTACCACCCCCGGCCATTAGGTAAACCCGGCGGTGGCCGAAACGGAGCGCTTGCAAGTATCGAACGGATCTAGTGCTCGAGCATCGAGAGCCGCACCCGCTCGCGCTCGGCGGCGGCGCCGTCGGCGCCGAGGAACGGCAGGGCGATCCAGAACATCAGGTCCGGCAGGCGGCTGGGCAGACGGGCGGCGGCGCCGTGGAGGATCTCGCTGTAGAGCAGCTCGTTGACGCCGCCGGCCAGCGACAGCGAAGTGATCCCCGGCAGCTCGACCGAGGTCTCGGCCCGGCCCGACTCGAGGAAGCCGGTGAACTGGCGCAGGGCGGCGTCGCGGCGGGCCAGGGCCTTGGGGCCCGCGGCCAGCACCTCGACGATCGCGAAGCGGGCCTCGTCGGGATGCTCGGCGAGGTGGTCGAGGAGCGCCCCCAGGCCGGCGGCGACCCGCTCCGCCCAGGGCGCGCCCTGCTTGGTTTCGAAGCCGCCGGCGGTGTCGCTGAGCAGGTTGCCGAGGAGGACGTCGTAGGCAGCGAGGAAGCAGTCCTCCTTGCTGTCGAAGAGTTCGTAGAAGGTCTTGCGGGAGACGCCGGCGACGCCGATCACGTCGACCACGCGGGTCTCCGGGTAGCCCCGCTCGGAGACCACCTCGATCATCGCCTGATGGATGCGGTTGCGTTGGGATTCGGTCACCGCCTCCCTCGGCAAACCGTGTCTCCCCCTGGGCAGCCGCTCGTTCAGCTTAGCCGCGCGTTTACCGGAAGCCACCCCGTGACTGTAGTGCAGACAAGGGTTTCTGCATAGAACCGCGGGAGTGCGAGAAGGGACCTTCCGGGGTCGTGGCTAGGAGTTGAGCCAGAGGGTCTGATCGCGGTCCGGACCGACGCCGACGAGGCGGATCGGGACCTTGACGAAGTCGGAGATGAAGCGGAGGTAGTCGCGCGCGGCCTGCGGCAGATCGTCCTCCTCGCGGCACTCCTCGATCTCGGCGTCGAAGCCGGGCAGCTCCTCGTACTCGGGCGTGGCCGAGTGCAGGATCGACTGGTGGTAGGGGAAGCTCTCGAGCACGGCGCCCTCCTTGGAGCGGTAACGGACCGCCACCTTCAGCGGCCCGATGCCGCTGAGCACGTCGAGCTTGGTGATCGCCAGCGAGTCCATGCGGTTGAGCCGCACCGCGTAGCGCAGGGCGACCAGGTCCATCCAGCCGCAGCGCCGGCGCCGCCCGGTGGTGGTCCCGAACTCGTGCCCGCGCTCGACCATCATCTCGCCGACCTCGTCGTCGAGCTCGGTCGGGAAGGGCCCGGCGCCGACCCTGGTCGCGTAGGCCTTGGCGATCCCCCAGACCTCGGTGATGTCGGTCGGGCCGACCCCGGCGCCGACCGTGGCGGCCCCGGCGATCGGGTTGGAGGAGGTGACGAAGGGATAGGTGCCGTGGTCGAGGTCGAGCAGGGTCGCCTGGGCGCCCTCGAAGATCACCGTCTTGTCGGCGTCGAGCGCATCCCAGCAGAGCTTCGCGGTGTCGGCGATGTGGGGCTCGAGGCGGTGCCCGAAGTTGACGTGTTCTTCGACCATCGTGTGCAGGTCCAGGCGCGGGTCGGGGACGCCGGGGGTGCCCTCGGGCGGCGCTTTCGCCTCCTCGCCGGCTTCCTTGCGCAGCTTGCGCCGCTGCACCGAGAGCTCGCGCAGCGCCTGCTGCTTGGGCTCCAGGGCGGCGCGGATCTTGGTCCGCAGGATCTTCTCGTCGAGCAGGTCCTGGACGCGGATCCCCAGGCGCAGCGCCTTGTCGGCGTAACAGGGGCCGATCCCGCGGCGGGTCGTCCCGATCGAGAGCTTGCCCAGCTTGGTCTCGCCCGCCGTGTCCAGCAGCACGTGGTAGGGCATGATCAGGTGCGCGTTGGCGGAGATGCGGAGGTTGCCGACGTCGATGTCGCGCCGTTTGAGCCCGTCGATCTCGCCCAGCAGCACCGCCGGGTCGAGCACGACGCCGTTGCCGATCACGCAGGCCTTCTCCGAGTGCAGGATCCCCGACGGGATCAGGTGGAACTTGAACTCCTTGCCTTCGCGGACGATCGTGTGGCCGGCGTTGTTGCCGCCCTGGAAGCGCACGATCACCTCAGCCCGCTCCGCGAGCAGATCGGTGATCTTCCCCTTCCCCTCGTCGCCCCACTGGGCACCGACTATGACCACGCCAGGCATGAGCGCTGGATTGTGACGGTTGCCTAAAAGCGGTGCGGAATGGGCTCGGACTCTTTCAACTGGGCCTCGTACCTCTCCGGGTCAAAGCTGTGCTTGCTCTTGGTGCGATTGTCCGAGCCGAAGAGCGGCAGCGGATCGCCGCAGATCTCAACCAGGCGCGAAACGGTGCGCGAACCGATCTGCTCTTCGAGCTCCTGCTCGTTGAGGTTGGTGGTGACGAGGATCGAGCGCTGCGCCTCGTAGCGCTCGTTGACGAGCGCGTAGAGCTGCTCCAGAACCCAGTCGGAGCGCTTCTCGGCACCGAGGTCGTCGATGTGGAGCAGGTCGACTGAGGTCAGGCGCTCGAAGAAGGAGAGGTAGGAGTCGCCACCGGGCTCGGAGTCGTAAGTCTGGCGGATCCGCGCCAGCAGCTTCGGCAATGAGTAGATCGCCACCGAGTGACTGTCCTCGAGCGCTGCCTTGGAAACGAGCATCGCCAGCGTCGTCTTGCCGGTACCGGTGTCGCCCATCAGCCAGAGGCCGCGACCGGCTTCCAGATTCGCGCCCAGGTTCCTCACCCACTCCCGGACGGCATTTACAACCGTGGCGTCGATTTCGGTGCTGACCGGGGGGCGGTCGAAGGAGACGCCCTGGAACTTGCGGGGGATGACGGAGGCGACGCCGCGGTTGCGGCCGCGGCGCAGGCGGGTCTCGCGGCACTCGCAGGAGCGCGCCTCGTCGCTGTCGTCCTCGAGGATCCAGCCGGAGCCGTCGCAGACGCCGAGCGCGCATGGGCCCTGGCCGCGGAACGGTTCGCTGCGGGCGATCGCCGGCATCAGAAGTCAGGCCCCGCGGGGACCGGCTCCGGCCCGTCCGGCTGCTCGATCGGCTGTTCCTGCCCGGAGAAGTCGGCGAATTTGGGGAAGCGGTCGAGGAAGACCAGCTTCCTGGTCCCGATTGGGCCGTTCCTGTGCTTGGCGATGATCAGGTCGGCGAGGCCGTCGGGCTCCTCGTCGGGGTCGCGGTAGTAGTCCTCGCGGAAGAGGAAGGCGACGACGTCGGCGTCCTGCTCGATCTGGCCCGACTCGCGCAGGTCCGAGAGCTGCGGCTTCGGCGGCGTCCGCTGCTCGGGCGCCCGCGAGAGCTGGGAGATCGCGACGACGGGGACCTCGAGCTCGCGGGCGAGGATCTTCAGCCCGCGGGAGATCTGCCCGACCTGCTCGACCCGGTTGGCGCGGTGGTCGTCGGAGCGCATCAGCTGCATGTAGTCGAGGATGATCAGGCCGAGGCCGCCGCGGTCCTGTTCCTGGGCGTGCAGGCGCCGCGCCTTCGCCCGCAGGTCGAGGATGCCGAGGTCGGAGGAGTCGTCGAACCAGAGCGGCGCCTGCTCGAGTTCGTTGCAGGCCCGCACCACCTTCGGCCAGTCGCGCTGGGAGACCTGGCCCTTGCGCAGCTTGTCGCCGGAGATTCGCGCCCGGCAGGCGATGAAGCGCTGGGCGAGCTCGACCTCGGACATCTCGAGCGAGAAGAAGGCGACCGGCATGTCCTTCTTCACCGCCACGTTTTCGGCGATGTTGGCGACCAGGGCGCTCTTGCCCATGGCCGGCCTGGCCGCGACGATGATCAGGTTCCCGGGCTGGAAGCCGCCGGTGATCGCGTCGATGTCGCGGAAGCCGGCGGGCGTGCCGGTCATCTCGATCTCGCCGGTGGAGAGCTTCTCGAGGCGGTCGACCTCGTCGTGGAGGATGTCGCCGAGGATGCGGAAGTCGCTTGCCTGCTCTTTGTGGGCGACTTCGAAGAGCAGCTTCTCGGCCCGCTCGGAGAGTTCGCGCGGCTCCCCATCGCGGTCGTTGACCCAGCCCTGGATCTCCTGGCCGGCGCCGAGCAGGCGACGCAGCAGCGAGTTCTGCTGGACGATCTCCGCGTAGTGCTTGGCGTTGCCGGCGGCGGGGACCTTGGCGGCGAGCTCGGAGACGTAGTGCTTGCCACCCGCCTGGTCGATCATGTTGCGCTGGGTCAGCGCCTCGGCGACGCTGAGCTCGTCGACCGGCTTCGACTCGGCGTAGAGGTCGTGGGCGCACTCGAAGATCGCCCGGTGGCGGTCGAGGTAGAAGTCGGCGGCGTTGAGCTTGACCTCGTCGATCACCCGGGTCAGCGCCGGCTCGGCGACCAGCATCGCCCCGAGGACGGATTCCTCCGCCTCGATGTTCTGCGGCGGGACGTGGGTTGAGGTCGGCTGCGGCATTAGCTCAGTGTCCGGGGGCGAGCGGCGTCAACTCCGGCCTGGCAACGAAACCACATGGCGTCCATCGGCGAGCGCGCGAAGGCCGTTTTTGCGGACGCCTCTGCGTCAGCTCGAAGCGTCGCTGAGCACTGCGGAACTGACATGTAGGGCCGGCGTCGACTGCTCGCTCTCGTCAGCGAGATAGAGCTGGATTCCTTCGCGAACCGAGTTGAAAAGCTCGTCCAGAGTGTCCCCCGAAGCGAAGCAGCCCGGAAGCTCCGGAACGTCGGCCCAATAGGACTCGTCCTCCATATGGACGTTGACGGTCAACTCCATGATCTGGCTCCCATTCCTGGTCATCTTAGACCTGCCTGGCGAAGTATCGCTGCGGCCAGACCCTTAGAGTAGTCGCGACCTTTGTGCCTGGGAAGGGTGATGGGACGACTTCTCGCTTTTACCATCTTGACCTGATGCTTTCCACCTGTAGTTCGAGCCCATCCTTGCCCTTCCAGGAGGCGGATCGCCTTTCTTTGGTTCAGCGTGGGGGCCACCTCTGGATCGTCCAAGGCGGCGAATCACGCGTGGTGCGCGCAACGTAAAAAAAGAGAGGCGGGTTCGAGTCCCAGGTCGGTCGAGCGACTTCACGCCGGCGCGTCGGAGCCGGGATGGTCGGCTGGTGGGATCAGCCCCTCCTGCTCCTGATGGCGCTCGCCCTGGCGCAGCATGCGGGAGGTGAGGATGGCGAGGCTGAGGATGGCGGTGGCGCCGAGGCTGAGCTGGACGCTGAGCAGGCCTTCCCGGGTCCAGTAGACGTCGCGCAGGTCAAGCAGGAGGGCGGCCTCGTCGAAGGTCAGGCCCATGCCGATCCCCATCGGGATCGCGAGGTGGTCCTCGAAGTCGTCGTTTTCGGTCAGCAGCGCGGCCGTGCCGGAGGCGAAGGCGATCAGGATGCCGGGGACGAAGTGGTGGATGTGGCGCCCGCCGACGCTGACGTTGCGGAACGGGCCCCAGCTGTCCCTGATCCCCCAGGTCGAGATCCGCACCAGGGCGAAGGAGCCGAGGAAGCCGGCGAGGAGGTTGAAGAGGACGGTTTCGCTGCGGGGAGCTTCGGTGTAGCCGCGCACGGCGACCCCGACGGTGTCGGCGGCCGCGGCCGGTGCCGCTTCGAGCAGCGCCTCGCGATCGTCGCGCTCATGCGCCCGCCGCCGCAGCATCCGGCTGAACTGATCCGCGACGACCGCCCCGGCCCCACCGATTGCGACCACGGCCAGCGCCACCGTCTCCCGCTCCGCCTTGGCCCACCCAAGCCGCGTCCGCGCCCGCGCGCGCCGATTGATCCTGGTGGGAAGCCTCAAGGAAGACACCCCCCGAGCCTATCCAGAGCGCTGATGAGCGGTCCGTTGGGAGATGCCGAGAACGGAGCCTGTTTGCCCCGCCCGCAGGCATCTCCCAACGGGACGCCCACCTGGCTATAGAAGGCTTACTTCTCCTCGGAGATGATCGTCTTGACTGCGGCGACGGTGCCGTCGGCAAGCTCGATCTCGACCATGAAGGTGCCGACTTCGCGCAGCGGCTGCTCCAGCCGGACCCGTTTTTTCTCGATCCGCAGGTCGCGGGCCTCGCGCAGGGCGTCGACGATCTCTTTGGCGCCGACCGAGCCGAACAGCTTGCCGTCCTCGCCCGCCCGCTGGTGGATCGTCAGCACGGTCTTGCCCAGCAGCCCGGCGGCCTCCGCTTCGCGTTCGGCCCTCACCTTCTCGGCCTTTTCGGCGGTCTCGCGGCGGCGCTGCGCTTCCTCGAGGGCTCCCGGGGTGGCCGGCGCGGCCAGCTTGCGGGGGATCAGGAAGTTGCGCAGGTAGCCGGGAGAGACGTCGATCGCCTGACCGCGCTCGCCGAGCGACTCGACGTCCTGGAGCAGGATGGCCTGCGCCATCAACGCTCTCCGACGTAAGGCAGCAGGCCGATCTCGCGGGCCCGCTTCACCGCCACCGAGAGCTGACGCTGGTGACGGCGGGAAAGTCCGGTGACGCGGCGGCCGCGGGTCTTCCCCTTGTCGGAGAGGAAGCGGCGCAGGAGGTTGAGGTCCTTGTAATCCACGACCTCGGCGTTGACCCGCGTGTACTTGCGGGGACGGGCGCGCTCGGCGCCGCGGCGGCCGCGTTTGTTGTCTGAAGAAGTCTCTCTAGCTCTAGCCATCGGCGCGGGATGCTACAGATTGAAGCCGGGACGCCGCCTGGCGCCCCGGCCGCAGGCTAGAACGGGATGTCGTCTTCCTGGCCGCCGCCACCCCCGGAGGAGCCGGCCGCGGCCCCTTCGAAGTCGGAGGTGTCGGCGGGGACGTCGCTGGTCGGCGAGAAGCCCCCGCCACCACCGTTGCCGTTGCCGCCGCCCCCGGAGCCGTCGCGGGAGCCGAGGAACTGGACCGTGTTGGCGATCACCTGGACCGCCTGACGTTTGCCGCTGCCGTCTTTGGCCTCCCACTCGCGCCAGTCGAGGCGCCCTTCGACCGCCACCGGGCGGCCCTTGGAGAGGTAGTTGGCGCAGTTCTCACCCTGGCCGCCGAAGACGACGACGTCGAAGTAGTTGGGCTTGTCGACCCACTGGCCGCTCTGGTCTTTGCGGCGGCTGTTGACCGCGACCCGGAGCTCGCAGACGGCGGTCCCACCCCCGGTGTGCCGCAGCTCGGGATCCCGCGTCAGGTTCCCGGTGATGACCACCACATTCACGTTCGAAGCTGCCAAAGCACTCACTCCTCTGAAGTCGCTGGTTGAATTCCAGTCTAAGAGCGGCAGCGGCGTGACCACTCCCCCTGGGGGAGGGCATTCCTCGCAAAGAGCGGGGCCGAAGTGGCGCTACTCGTCGGCGGAGTCGCCGCGGGAGTCGCCGCGATCGTCGCGGCCTCCCGTAGCGCTGCGCTCGCGCGGCCCGGGGGCGGCGGCGGTCGCCGGCGGCACGATCACCGGAGCGTCGGGGTCGACCCTGAAGATGCGGAAGCGAAGGACGCCGTCGGCGATCTTGAGGTTGTGGTCGAGCGAGTCGAGCAGCTCGGTCGGCGCCTCGAAACGGAACCAGCGGTAGTCCGCCTCGGTCCGCTTGTTGATCTCGAAGGCCATCTTGCGCAGGCCCCAGTCGTTCTCGTGCTTGAGCGTGCCGGCACCCTCGATCTGGGTGCGGGCGTCGCCCACCAGCCCGTCGCGTGCGGGGGCGTCCAACTCGGGGTCCAGCATCAGGACCAGCTCGTATTCGCGTGGGGCTGCCAAAACGGCGAGGGACTATAGCGGCGGAATTAGCATCGGTCGTGCCCGGTCAGTGCGGGGCGAACTCGGCGGAGCCGTCGGCAGGTGCCGGCGGGAGGGGCGCCGGCGATGGCGATGGCGGTTCCGCGGGGGGCGGTGGGGGAGGTTCGGGAGCCGGAGGTGGCGGCGCCGGAGGCGGGGGACTTGGGGGTGGTGTGGTGGTGCCCTGCCTTTCGCCGGGATCGGTCTTCAAGTCGCGCCCCCGGCGTGCCGGCCGGTGCGGCTTCGGCTTGGGGGTGGGTCGGCGAACCGGCTTCTGAGCTCGCGGATGCGACCTGGGGACCGGCTCGGGCTCCGGGCTGGCCTCAACTCGCGGCAGCCCCACGTCCCTGGCCAGCGGCGGCGGCGCGGGCGGCTTCAGCAGGGAGGGGATCAGCTGCAGGGCGAGCAGCGCGGCGATGGCGACGAGCGCCGCCTTGCCTGCCGCCGACCAGCGAACCCGGACTCCGCGCATGCGCTCCCAAGGCCTGGGAGCGGTGGAGCTCTCCCCCTACGCGGCCTCGGCCCGCAGCTGCTCGATGTCGCGCAGCTGGTCGTCGACCCAGTCGCCGGGGTTGCGCGAGTAGATGATCTCCTTCAGCCCCTGCGACCACTCGTGTCGTTCGGCCGCCGGCATCGTCAGGGCGCGGTAGATCGCGTCGGCCTGGGCCTGGATGTCGAAGGGGTTGACGGTGATCACGTAGTCGTAGAGCTCCTCGTGGGAGCCGGTGTTCTCCGAGAGCATCAGCACCCCGTCCCTGGTGTTGACCGCCGGCGCCTCCTTGGCGACCAGGTTCATGCCGTCGAAGAGCGAGTTGACCATCAGCAGGTCGAAGTGCTTGTAGCGGGCGACGGCGTCGTGGAAGTTCTCGTAGATCCGCAGGTCGATCGGCATCCAGTCGGTCGTCCCGTGGTTGTGGTTGACGACCGCGACCAGGGCCTCGATCCGCTCCAGGTACTCGGCGTACTCGGGCACGTCCTGGCGTGAGGGCTGCAGGTGGGCGATGAAGGTGACCTCTTCGCGGAACTCCGGGTGCTGGGTGAGGAAGGTGTCGAAGGAGGTGAAGCCGCGCAGCACGTTCTTGGAGAGGTCGGCGCGGTCGACGCGGATGATCAGGTGCTTGCGGCGGCGCTCCAGCACCTCGCGCTCGGCCTCGGCCACCTCGGGCGACTCCGCCGCCCGCTCCAACCGCTTCGCGTCGATCGAGAGCGGATAGGCGCGGGCCAGGGTCTTGCGGCCGTTGTGGCGGACCACCGCGTTGACGTAGTCGACGTCGACGTCCTCGAGCAGTTCGTCGCAGCAGCGCAGGAAGTTGATGCAGTAGGCGTGGGTGTGGAAGCCGATGATGTCGTTGGCCAGCATCCCCTCGAAGATCGCTTCACGGATGCGGCTGGGGAGGATCCGCCAGCTGTCGGGCTGGGACCAGGGGATGTGGACGAAGTGGTGGAGGAAGACGTCCGGGCGGCGCTCGCGGATCATCCCCGGGGCGGTGTAGAGGTGATAGTCGTGGAGCATCACCAGCGGCCGCTCCTGGCCCTCGATCTGCTCCAGCACCGCATTGGCGATGTCTTGGTTGACCGCCTGGTAGCCGAAGTCCCAGGCGTCGAGCTCCTGCTGGCGGATGTCCGGCGCGTTGGAGAGGTCCCAGAGGTAGTGCTGGATGAACCAGAGGATCGGGTTGGCGATGACGTTGTAGAAGCGGTCATAGGCCTGCGGGTCGCTGCCGACCAGTCGCACCCGGTAGTCGATCCCGTCGATCGAGAGCTCGACCGGGCCGCCCTCCTCTTCGGAGACGGCGACGTCCTCGTCGGTCATCGCCGAGGCGATCCAGAGCGCGTCGCGGTGGGAGACCAGGCCCGAGAGCGCGGTGACCAGGCCGCCACCGCCGCGGCGCAGCGTGCGCTCGTCGTTCTCGTCGCGCTCGAACTGGAGCGGGCCCCGGTTGGAGACGATGATCAGCGGCGAGGAGTCCAAGCCGCAGAGGTTAAGGGTTGGCCCTGGGCGGTCTAGGTGTCGAGGTCGGTCAGCAGACCGAGCCAGTCGCGCAGCAGCCGCGGCGAGAGGAACTCGCGGCGGGCGTGCTCCTTGCCGGCGCGGCCGAGGCGCTTGCCCAGCTCCGGGTCGGCGAGAATCTCGAGGCTGCGCTGGGCGCACTCGGAGGGGGAGCTGACCAGGAAGCCGGTCTCGCCGTCTGTGATCTGCAGGGGGATGCCGCCGACGTCGCCGCCGATCGTCGGGCGGCCCTTCCAGAGCGCCTCGGTGACGGTCAGGCCGAAGCCCTCGCGGATCGACTTCTGCAGGCAGACGTCGGACTGGGACTGGAAGGCGTTGACCTCGATCGCGCCGACGTTGTTGAGGTTGCTGAGGATCTTGATGTCGGGGTCGTTGTCCGCGTATTCGTAGGTTTTCTGGAAGTACTCGCGGCCCTCGGGGTCGTCGCTGGCCATCGAGCCGACCATCGCCAGCTGTGCCTCGGGCACCTGCTCGGTGACCTCGCGGTAGGCGTCGATGACGCCGATCGGGTCCTTCCAGGGGTCGAAGCGGGAGACCTGGGTGATCAGCGGCCGGTCGGGGTCGATCCCGAACTGTTTGCAGACGAAGGCAGCGTCCTCGGGCGAGAAGGCCATGTTCTTCGGCGAGAGGGGATCGATCGCCGGCGGGATGATGTTGACCCCCTCGCGGCCCTTGGCGCCCATCGCCCCCGGCACGTACTGGGGCAGATGCCAGACGCTGGCGTCGTATTCCTCGATCAGCGGCAGCAGCCGCTCGATCGGGGCCGGGTTCGGGGTCGAGAGGTCGATGTGGCAGCGCCAGATCCAGCGCTTGCCCTTGGCCAGGGCACCGCGGCGCAGGCCGATCGGCTGCGGGTCGTGGACGATCACCGCGTCCCACTCGCCCTGCAACCCGTCGGCGTTGATCTGGTTGATCTCGTCGAAGATCGCCCACTGCTCGTCGCTCAGCGTCTCCTCTGCTCCCTGCAGCGAGTTGTGCAGGAGCTTGGTGGCGTTGAAGAACTCCTCTTTGCCGAAGATCACGTGCCAGTGGGCGTCGAGGCCGATGTCCCGCATCAGCGGCACGATCGTGTAGAGGATCTCGGAGACGCCGCCGCCGAACGCCGTGGCGCTGACGTGCAGGACGCGTTTGCCCTTGAGGGGCTCCGCCAGCTCGCGGATGCGCTCGATCGTCTCCTTGCCGACTATGTGCTGGTAGTCGGTGAGGGACTTCTGGCCAAGTGCGACTTCCTGAAGCAAGGCCGGAGTTCTACACCTCCGGGCGGCGACGCGCTGACTAGCCGCCGCCGACGGAGTCCGGGCGCTTGCCCAAAGTGACCTCCACCTGCTTCTTCTCGCCGTCGCGGAGGATGGTCAGGGTGACCTTCTGGCCGGGCTTCTTGTCGGCGATCAGACGGGCGAGATCGTTGGGGGTGACGACGTCCTCGCCTTCGACCTGGAGGATCACGTCGCCGCCGGTGCTGTACTGGCCGGCCTGGAATTTGACTTCCTTGTCGCCGCCCTTGAGACCCGCCTTCTCGGCGGGACCACCGGGGACGACTTCTGCCAGCAGGCCGCCGAAGGTGGTGTCGAGGCCGAGCTTCTCGGCGAGCTGCGGGTAGAGCGCCTGGCTGGAGACGCCGATGTAGGCGTATTCGGCGTGGCCGCTGGTCTCGAGCTGGGCGATCGAGCGCTTGATCGCCGAGACCGGGACCGCGAAGCCGACGCCGGAGTTGGAGCCGGAGTTGGTCTCGATCTGCTCGTTGATGCCGAGCACGCGGGCGCCGGCGTCGAGCAGCGGCCCGCCCGAGTTGCCGGGGTTGATCGAGGCGTCGGTCTGGATCGCGCCCTCGATCTGGAACTGGGTCAGCGATTTCACCGAGCGGTCGGTGGCGGAGATGATGCCGCTGGAGAGCGACTGCATCTCGCCGAAGGGGCTGCCGATCGCCGCCACCGGCTGGCCGACCTGGAGGTCGGCGTCGTTGCCGAGCTTCAGCGGGTGCAGGGCGAAGCCGTCGGGTTCGATCTTCAGCAGGGCGACGTCGGCGAAGGGGTCGAAGCCGACGATTTCGGCCGGGACCACGTTGCGGTCGGGGAACTCGACGAAGACTTCCTTGGCGGGCACCCGCTTGCCGCTGCTTTCGTCGGTGACGACGTGGGCGTTGGTGACGATGTGGCCGTCGGTGTCGAGCACGAAGCCGGAGCCCTCGGCGGCGTTTTCAGCGCCGAAGATCGAGCGGATCGTGACCACGCCCGGCGAGGCCTCGCGGTAGACGCGGGCGGCGTCGAAGCCGCTCGCGGCCGTCTCGACGACGACCTGCGGGGCCGGTTCGGCCTGCGCTGCCGTCTCGCCGCCGGAACCGGTGCCGTCGCTGCCGCCGGAGCCGCAGCCGGCGAGCAGGGCGAGGCAGAGCAGCGCCGCCAGCGCCGCGCGGACCCTCACGCGTGAGCCCTGGCAAGACCGGTGGTGGGCCGTACCTCGGGCTCCACCGGAGCCGGCGGGAGGTCGAGCGTGAAGGCGGTGAAGCGGCGGCTGGAGCTGATCGTGATGCGGCCGTCCATGCGCTGGGCGAGCTCGCTGGCGATCGCCAGGCCGAGCCCAGAGCCGCCGGCTTTGTCGGCCGTGTAGAAGCGCTCGAAGATCCGGCTCTGCACGCGCTGGGGGATCCCCGACCCCTCGTCGGAGACGGTCAGCTCTGCTCTGCGGTTGACGGAGTAGGTGGTCACGGTGATCTTGGTGCCCTCGGGCGTGTGGGTGAGGGCGTTGTCGAGGAGGATACGGATGATCTGTCGCAGGCGGTCAGGATCCCCTTGAGCGATCGCCGGCTGTTCGGGCGTGCGCAGCTGCAGCCGCGAGCCGCGGAGTTCGGCGCGGGCGCCGAACTCCCGGGTCACCTCGCGCGCCAGGGCACCGAGGTCGACGCTGCGTGTCTGCATCACCATCGCCCCGGCGTCGAGCTGGGAGAGGTCGAGCAGGTCGGCGGTCAGCTTCGTCAGGCGCTCGATCTGCTGGCGCATCGTGCGCACGAACTCGGCCCGCTCCTCGGGGCTGGGGTCCTCCTCTTCGAGCAGCTCGACGAAGCCCCCGAGGCTGAAGATCGGCGTTCGCAGCTCGTGCGAGGCGTTGGCGATGAACTGCTTGCGGGCGCTGTCGAGCTCGGCCAGGCGCCGCTGCATCTCGTTGAAGGTGCGGGCGAGCTGGCCGAGCTCGCCGACGCCGACGGAGGCGACCGGGATCGTCGTCTCGAAGTTGCCGTCGGCGACTTTGCGGGCGGCGTCCTTGAGCCGGCTGACGCTGTCGATCGCGACATGGGTCGAGTAGGCCCCGATCGCGGTGGTCAGCACCGCGGCGATCAGGCCGCCGAGGAGGATCTGGGCCTTGACCGCGGAGAGGCCGCTGCCGGCGCCGCCGACGGTGACGACCGCGAGGTAGACGATGGCCGTCGTGCCGAGGCTGATTCCGACCGCCGTCAGCGTGTATCGGCTGCGGAAGTAGCTCAGCCTGAAGGGACGCACCGCCCGCTACTCCTTGAACCGGTAGCCGACCCCGCGCACGGTGAAGAGGTACTCGGGTTCCTTGGGGTCGCTCTCCAGCTTCTCGCGCAGGTGCCTGATGTGGACGTCGACGGTGCGCGGGTCGCGGTACTCCGAGTCGCCCCAGACATGCTCGAGCAGGGTCTCGCGGGTGAGCACGCGGCCGGGCGAGCGGGCGAGGGCGCCGAGGATCTCGAACTCGACGTAGGTGACCCGGACCTCGGCCTCGCCGAGGGTGACCATGCGGCGCTCGAAGTCGATCGTCAGCTCGCCGCTCTCGATCGACTCCTCCGTGGCCGCCTCGCCGCCCATCCGCGAGCGCCGCAGCGCCGCTTTGACGCGGCTGCGGAACTCCCGCATCGAGAAGGGCTTGGTGATGTAGTCGTCGGCGCCGACCTCGAGCCCGGCGACCTTGTCGGTCTCGCTGCCTTTGGCGGTCAGCATGATGATCGGGACCTGGCTGCGCGAGCGCAGCTGGCGGCAGACTTCGACGCCGTCGATGCGGGGCAGCATCAGGTCGAGGATGACGAGGTCGAAGCGGCCCTCCTCGAAGCGCTGCAGGGCTTCGCCGCCGTCCAGCGCCGAGGTGACGTGGTACCCGTCCTTGCGCAGGGGGTAGCTCAAGAGCGTCTGAATCGACTGCTCGTCGTCGACGAGGAGAATGCGGGCCGTCCCGTTAGCCACAGACGTAAGGGTAGTGCGAGGGGGAAGTTGGACGCATGTGCGAGTACCCAGAACTAAGGATCTGAGAGGTCGGGCCGATAAAGGGAACGTGATGCAGTCGCAGGAACTCAAGAGCCTGGTCGAGTCCGGCCACTACAAGCCCGACCCCTCGCGGATCGCCACAGCGATGCTGCAGCGGCGGGGGGTGCGCGAGCTGCTGATCAGCGGCTCCGCCGGGCTCAACCGAGCTGGTCGAACCCCGCCGGGGCCAGAATCTCCCCGCCGGGCCGCCTGATCTCCACCCCCGCGCCGGTCATCACCTCGCCGACCTGTTTCAGCGTTCCGCCGCTCGCCGAAACTCCCTGGCGGGCGGCCTCCAGGCGCTCCGGCGCCAGCGTCGCCAGCAGCTCGTAGTCCTCGCCGCCCGAGCTCGCCAGCTCGAGCGGGTCGCGCTCGGCGGCGGCGGCGATCTCGACCATGCCGGGGGCCAGGGGCAGGTCGGCGGCGTCGATGAGGAAGCCGACCCCGCTGGCCTCGGCCAGATGCGCGGCGTCGCCGCCGAGACCGTCGCTGAGGTCGATCATCGCCCGCGCCCCGGCCGCGGCCAGCGCCTGGCCGGCGGCGAGCCTGGGCGTGGGATCGAGCTGGCGCAGTCGCAGCCGGTCGGCGGTGGCGGCGTCGACCGCGGTCGCCAGCTCGGGCCGCTCGAGCAGCAGCAGGCCGGCCGCCGCCCCGCCGATCTCCCCGGTCAGGACGAGGGCGTCGCCGGGCCTGGCGCCGGCCCGGGTGACCAGGCGATCAGGCGCGGCGGCGTGCCCGACGACGGTGACGGCGAGGCTGAGGACGGGCGCCCGGGTCACGTCGCCGCCGGCCAGCGTCGTCCCGGTCTCCGCCGCCAGCGCCACGATCCCGTCGAACAGCTCGAGGCAGCCGTCCTCGTCGAGATCGAGGGGGACGCCCACGGCGACATAGGCCTCGCCGGCCTCGGCTCCCATCGCCGCCAGGTCGGAGAGCGCGGCGGCCAGGGCCTTGCGGCCGATCTGGAGCGGGGTCGTGGTCTCGCGGCGGAAGTGGACGCCGTCGACCAGGGCGTCGATCGAGGTCGCGGTGGCGCCGCCGGGGACGGTGACGGCGGCGTCGTCGCCGCTGCCGAGGAGGACCCGTCCGCCCGGTGGCGGCAGCCGTTCCCGCAGTCTCGCCAGCAGCTCGAACTCGCCCATCGGCTGACTATCCCAAACCGGCTCTGCCGCTCGATGCGGCGACGGCGCGCCCGGTCAGCGCTGCTGCCGTCACTAAGGTGCCCCTGACGTGGAGCGCCGCCAGCCATTTCTGCACCGGGTCGGCGAGGCCGGAGCCAAGTTCGGATCGCGCCCGCCCCGCAGTCGCGGGGTTCGCCTCGCCCTCCAGATCGGCCTTGCCGTGCTCATCTTCGGCTTCCTGGTCCTCACCGTCATCGACCAGTGGTCGGAGATCCAGAACGAAGGCGTCCACTTCCACATCGCCTGGCTGGCGCCGGCGATCGTCATCCTGCCGCTCTTCTACGTCTTCAGCGCGCTCGGCTGGGAGATCACCCTGCGCTTCCTCGGCCACCCGATCGGGTTCGGCCGCGCCCAGGTCGCCTGGGGTCAGCCGATGCTGGCCCGCTACGTGCCGGGCAGCGTCCTCTACGTGCTCGGGCGGGTGCTGCTCTCCGAGCGGGCGGGGGTGCCGCGCCGGCTGACGATCGCCAGCATCGTCTACGAACAGGCGATCTCGGCGACGTCGGCGATCGTCGTCGCCGCCTACTTCATCATCAACCACCCGGACCTCCAGGGGCAGCCGGTGCGCTGGGCGGTGCTGCTGCTGATCCCGGCGGCGATCGTGGTCCTGCATCCGCGCGTCTTCGGCCCGCTCGCCAACCGGGCGCTGAAGGCCTTCGGCCGCGAACCGCTGCCGGCGCTGGTGCCGCTGCGCGGGGTCATCGGCCTGATCGTCTTCTACTCGCTGAACTGGGTCGTGGTCGCCTTCGGCATCTACTGCGTCGCCCGCTCGGTCACCTACATCCCCTTCGACGACATTCTCCTGGTCGGCTCCGCCCAGGCGATCGGCTACTTCGCGGCCCTGATCACGGTCGTCGCCCCGGCCGGGCTCGGCGTCCGCGATGCCGCTTTCGCCTGGGGCCTGAAGGCGGCGCTGCCGGGGAAGAGCTTCGCGCTCGGCTCGCTGATCGCGATCGCCGTCCGCGGCGTGATGACGGTCGGGGAACTGATCTACGTCGGCGCGGTGACGCTGCTCGGGCGGCGCGAGGGGTGGAGCATCTCGACTGGGATTTTGCATCCTTCGGCGGAGGAGCAGGAGGCGGGGCCCGGGGATGGCGGGCACTCGCCTGAAGTGCTCTAGGCGGGTGAGGAGGGGCAGGTAGCCCTCTCCACTTAACTTGCTCGGATGGTCGCGCTCCGGCAGTCCTAGGTTCGGACCGACCGAGAAGTACAAGACGTTCCGAGGGCTACCTGCCCCTCCTCGATCCGTTGCGAAGGCTTCGGTGATGTGCCCGTCGTTCCCCGGGGGGCCTGAGCTGAAAAACCTCCCTACAACGGGATGCGGGCTCCTAGTTGGTAGGCGGTCAGGGCCAGGAGTAGGAGTTGGAGGGGGCGGTCTCTTGAGATCGCGGCGAGGGGGAGGGGCCAGATCAGGTACCAGGGGAGGAGCCAGGCGGTGGCCAGGAGGAGGCCGGTGGCCGTCCAGGCGGCGGCGCGGACCCAGTCGAAGCCGCGCCAGGTCCAGAGCAGGAGCTGGAGGAAAAGGGTGAGGAAGAGGACCAGGGCGACGAGGCGGACGGCGTCGGGGTCGAGGCCGGTGAGGCGGGCCACGGCGATCGGGATCGACATGTAGCTCGTGCGCCCCTGGTTTTCGCCGGCGAGGCCGAGGGCGTGCAACCAGTCCCAGCCGAAGCCGAGGTACGCGACGAGGCAGATGGCCCCTGCCGCGAGCGCGGCTCCGGCCAGAAGCCGCGCCAGTCCTCCCCGTTCCGCGGTTCCTTTTCCACGAAATGCGTGGGTTGGGAACACCGGAACCGGTCGATTTTGCTCCGGTGCCCTTCTCGCCGTCGCCACCACGGCGAACGGGGCGATGAAGAGGGCCGATGCCTTGGTGGCCGCGGCGGCGAGGAGGGCGGCTCCGCCGGAGGCCTCGCGGGCGCTGAGGATCGCGGCGACGCCGAGCATCGCCAGCAGCATCGCCAGGCCGTCGTTGTGAGCGCCGCCGACGACGTGGACGAGGACCAGCGGGTTGAGGGCGACGAAGGCGGCGGCGCGGAGTGGGTCGGCGCCGCGCTGGGCGGCGAGGCGGGAAACGACCAGCGCCAGGCCGAGGACCGAGAGCGCCGCCGCCGCCTTGAGGACGGCGATCGCGAGCGCGAGCGGCAGCCAGGCGAGCGGGTAGGTCGCGAGCGTGAACAGCGGCCCGTAGGCGCTGGTCGCATCGGGCCAGGTGACGTGGGCGAAAGCAGGGTCGTGAGGCGCGGCGAGCGGGGGGTGGACGTAGGGATCGAGGCCGTGGACGACGCCGAGGCGGGCGTAGTCGAGGTAGCTGTAGACGTCGTGGGAGAGCAGCACCGGGGCGAGCGCGAAGGCGGTCACCGCGAGCAGGATCAGCGCCCAGAGGAGGCTACGCCCGAGCCTGGGGGCGGTGACGAGGATCGCGAGGTAGGCGGCGAAGCCCACCCAGATCAGACCGAAGGCGACTCCCGGCGAGATGCTCAGTTACCGGCCCCCTTGCCGCCACCGACCGTGGGCGGCGGCGGGGGGAGCGGCGCCGGTTCCTGGCCCGCACCCGGGGCGTAGGCGTTGGGGTCGTATTCGTTGGGGTCATAGCCGCCGACCGCGGCGCTGCCGGGTGGTGGCGGGGCGCCGGACTTGCCGCCGCCGGAGCTGTCACTGGGGCCCGACTGGGTGAACTGGCCGTAGTAGGGGGCCCAGCTGATCGACTTGTCCGGTTCCGTGAATTCCTCGCAGGGCACGCCCCCGTTGGAGTAGAGCGAGTGCCAGATTTCGGCCGGGAAGGTGCCGCCGAAGACGGTGATGCCGTGCACGCTGGACATCGAGACGTCGTTCGATTCCGGGTAGCCGACCCAGACCGCCGTCGCCAGGTTCGGCTGGTAGCCGGAGAACCAGGCGTCGGTGTATTCGTCGGTCGTCCCGGTCTTGCCCGCCTGGCCGGCGCAGCCCGTGTAGGCGGCGGTGCCGGTGCCTTCGGTGATGTTGTCGTGGAGCAGTTTCGTCACCTCGTAGGCGACCGGTTCGGGCAATACCCGCTTCGGCTCGGCTCCCTGCGGATGGTCGACCTTGCCGTCGGGGAAGGTCACCTGCTCGATCGAGACCGGGTCGTGGTGGACGCCGCCGGAGGCCAGGGTCGCGTAGGCGTCGGTCAGCTCCAGCGGCGTGACGCCGAGGCGCAGGCCGCCGATCCCCTCGGCCGGGATCCCGTCCAGCGGCGTCGTGATCCCCATCGACTTCGCCGTCTGGGCGACGCTCGCAGGGCCGACGTCGAGGTCGAGCTGGGCGAAGACGGTGTTGTCGGAGGTGACCGTCGCCTGCTGCAGGTTGATCGTCCCCTGGTAGCCCTCGTCGGCGGTGTGGACGGTCCAGTGGCCCCACTTCGGCAGGTCGAGGTCGAGCGGTTTCGAGGTGTAGTAGGTGGCGTAGGGGTCGATCCCCTGCTTGATCGCGGTGGTGAGGACGAAGGCCTTGAAGGTCGACCCCGGCTGGCGCCGCCCCTGGGCGGCGAGGTTGAACTGGGTTTCGGCGTAGTTGGAGCTGGAGACCATCGCCCGGATCCGGCCGTTGCGGGGGTCGATCGAGACCAGCGCCGAGGAGGGATCGGTCGAGTAGGGGAGGGCGGAGCGGATCGCTTCCAGCCCGACCCGCTGCAGGTCGGGATCGATCGTCGTCTTCACCTCGAGCCCGCCCCGGCGCACGGTGTTGACGCCGTACTTGCTGATCAGCTCGTTCTCGACGTAGTCGAAGAAGTAGGGCTGGCGGTGCTTGAAGTAGTCGCCGGAGACGTCGAGGCCGAGGCCCGATCGCATCGCCGCCTGCGCCCGCTCGTGGGAGACGTAGCCGAGCTTGGCCATCTTGGCCAGCACCTGGTCGCGGCGTTCGCGCGCCGCCGCCGGGTTGAGGATCGGGTTGTATTCCGAGGGCGCCTGCGGCAGCCCGGCCAGCAGCGCCGCCTGGGCCAGGTCGATCTCCCCGACCGGCTTCGAGAAGTAGATCTTGGAGGCGGCCTGGACTCCGACCGCGGTGCTGCCCTCGACGGTCCCGTAGGAGGCGATGTTGAGGTAGGAGCCGAGGATTTCCTGGCGCGTGTGGCGCTTTGCGTACTCGGTCGCCAGCTTCGCCTCGACGATCTTGCGTTCGAGGTTCTGCTGCGGGTTGGCGATGCAGAGGTTGCGGACCAGCTGCTGGGTGATCGTCGAGCCGCCCTCGACCGCCTTGCCGGCTTCGAGGTCCTTCAGCGCCGCGCGGGCGATCCCCTCGTAGTCGAGGCCGCCGTGGGAGTAGAAGCGCTGGTCCTCGATCGCCACCGTCGCCAGCTGCACGCTCTTGGGGATGCGGGCGATCGCGACCGGGGTGCGGGCTTCGTCGGAGGCGATCACGCCGAGCTTGCTGCCATCGGCGGCGTAGAGAGCCGAGTTGCCGCCGCCGTCGATCGGCTTGCAGGTGGCGAGCGAGGGCGCATCGGCGGCGACGTCGAGGACCCAGGAGGTGACGCCGATGGCGGCGATCGCGATCAGCGCGAAGACCCCGCCTCCGACGATCAGGAGCTTGCTGCCGATTCCGCCGCGGCGCCGCTGTCGCCGCCGGTTGCGCTGCGTCATCGAGGAGAGCGTACCCCGCCGCGTTCGCCGCTCAGGCCTGGGTGTCTTCGGTCGAGTGGTTGTGGACGATCCCTTCGACCAGGAGCTGGTTGGGGATCACGAAATGGCTGCCGTCGCCGGGGTCGATGTAGGTGTAGGAGAGGGTGATGTCGGTGACCCGGCCCTCGTTCTCGTCGAAGGTGATGCGGTCGCCGATCCGGAACGGTTGCGAGACCGCGATCTGGACGCCGGCGACGAGGTTGCCGATCGTGTGCTGGGCGGCGAAGCCGACGATCAGCCCCAGCACCGCGGTCGAGGCGAGGACGCCGGCGGCGAGCCGCTTCAGCTCGGTGAACTGGCTCAGCGCGATCATCGCCAGGACGACGAGGACGACGAAGAAGATCAGCCGGCGCAGGAACCGCAGGCGGGTCTTGGTCGAGCGGGAGACCTGGGAAACTGCCGGCGACATGCAACTCAACCTAGCCGGGGACATGGCGGCGCGGCGGCCGGCTCCCTTCCCTTACTCCAACTGGGGGCCCTGGGTCGGGGTGCTCGGCGTCATCCTCGCGCTCGGGACCGGGGTGGTGATGGGGATCCCGGCGGCGATCATCGGCGCCAAGCCCGATGGCGACCTGACCACCTTCGGCAACGTCGGCGTGCAGCTGGCGACGGCGGTGGGCTTCCTGCTGGTGCCGATGGCGATCGCGGCGCAGCGGGGGGCGGCGACGATGCGGGAGATCCTGCGCCGCCTCGGCGTGCGGCGGTTCCGACCCTCGACCGCGGCGAAGTGGACCGCGGCGGCGATCGGCGCCTACCTGCTCTTCGCCCTTCTCTACTCCTCGCTGGTCGTCGAACCGAAGCAGGAGGACATCGCCGACGGCTTCGGGCCGATTCCGGTGCAGGTCCTGCTGATCGTGATCGCGGCGCCGATCAGCGAGGAGATCTGCTTCCGCGGCATGCTCTTCGGCGGCCTGCGGGAGCGGCTGCCACGGGTCGCGGCGGCGCTGATCGCGGGGCTGATCTTCGGCGGCCTGCACGCGCTGACCGGGGTCACCGCGGTGCCGCCGTTGATCTTCTTCGGCTTCGTGCTGGCGCTGCTCTACGAGGAGACGGGCTCGATCCTGCCATGCATCCTGCTGCACATGCTGAACAACTCCGTCGCCCTGCTCGGTCAGTAGCATCCGGCCGGTGAGCCGTCGTTTCGCGTCCCTTCTCGCCCTCGCGGCGCTGCTGGCGGTTCCCGCCTCCGCCTCTGCGGCGAACGCAGGGTCGAAAGGCGCCGCCACCGCGGTCATCCCCGACCCGGTCGTGAAGATCGACGTCGGCCATCTCAAGGGCGGCCGGGCGACGATCTTCGACACGGTCCCGGTCACCGGCACGATCGCCCCCTTCGTCGCCGGCCAGCGGGTCGAAGTCACCTTCTACCTCGACGGGCACCGCCTGGTCAGCCACAAGGTCGCGGTCAGCAAGGGCGCCGGCGACAGCGGCGTCTTCAGCTCCAGCGTCATCGTCCGCGAGGACGGCAAGTACGCGGTCAGCGCCCACCACGCCGCCACCGCCGTGCTCGGCGCCGACAGCACCGTCCGCAAGAGCTGGCGGGTCGAGTTCCCCTCGCTGCACCCGGGCGAATGCGGCAAGGTCGTCGAGGGCTTCAAAAAGGCGCTGGGGGAGATGGGCTACGTCTCCGGTGGCGGCTCCTGCTTCAACGGCCGGCTCGGCCGCGAGGTGCTTGCCTACCGCAAAGTCAACGACATGAACCGCAGCCAGAAGGCCGGCGCGGGTCTGGTCAAGAGCGTCTTCGGCGGCAAGGGCGGCTACCACGTCAAGTACCCGAGCGCCGGCGAACACGCCGAGGTGCCGCTCGGCAAGCAGGTCCTGGTCCTGACCAAGGGCGACAAGCCGTTCGCGATCTACCCGGTCTCGACCGGCAAGCCCTCGACCCCGACGGTGACCGGCCACTACACCTTCTACCGCCAGGAACCGGGCCTCAACTCGCACGGCATGTACTACTCGTTCTACTGGCACAACGGCTACGCGATCCACGGCTACGCGGAAGTGCCGAACTACGCGGCCAGCCACGGCTGCGTGCGCACCTTCATCGCCGACCAGCCGCGCATCTACGAACAGCTCCACTTCGGCGAGAGCATCTTCGTCTTCTAGGTGGTGGCGGCGATGAAGGTCTTCGTCGCCGGAGCGAGTGGAGCGATCGGCAGGCCGCTGGTGCGCCGGCTGGTCGCGGCCGGGCACGAGGTGACCGGGATGACCCGGCGCGAGGCCCGGGCGGAGGAGATCCGGGCCGCCGGGGCCGCGGCGGTCGTCTGCGACGTCTTCGATGCGGCGGCGCTGGAGCGGGCGGTCGTGGCGGCGGCGCCGGAGGTGGTCCTCCACGTCCTCACCGCGCTGCCGCAGAGGTACGACCCGAAGAGCGACTACCTGGCGGCGACGAACAGGATCCGGGTCGAGGGCACCCGCAACCTGGTCGCCGCGGCCAAGGCCGCGGGCGCGCGCCGTCTCGTCGCCGAGAGCATCGCCTTCGCCTACCGGCCGCAGGGTGGCTGGGTCAAGGACGAGAACGAGCCCCTGTTCGTGGAAGCGCCGGGGCGGTTCGGCGATGCCTTCGGCGCGGTTGCCCAGCTCGAGCGTCAGGTCCTTGGGGCGGACGGGATCGAGGGCGTCGTCCTGCGCTACGGCTGGCTCTACGGCCCCGGCACCTACTACGACCGCGGCGGTCAGCAGGCCGAGGAAGTGGAAAAGCGGCGCTTCCCGGTCGTCGGCAAGGGCACCGGCACCTTCTCCTTCGTCCACGTCGACGATGCGTCGAGCGCCACCGTGGCCGCGCTCGAGCACGGGGCCCCCGGCATCTACAACGCGGTCGACGACGAGCCGGCGCCGCTGCGCGAGTGGCTGCCGGTCTACGCCGCGGCACTGGGCGCGAAGCCGCCGCGGCGGGTGCCGGTCTGGCTGGCCCGCCTCGTCGCCGGCAAGGACGTCGCCGCCTCGGCGGTCGGGCTGCGCGGGGCCGCCAACGGCAAGGCGCGCCGCGAGCTCGGCTGGGAGCCGGCGCACCCGAGCTGGCGCCAGGGCTTCGCGGACGCGCTCTCCTCATAGGATGCTCGCCGTGGCCGACCTCGACGCAGCCAAGGGCACCCTCCTCGCGGAGATGCGCGAGCACTCGCTGGTGCTCGGCGAGGTGACGCTTTCCAGCGGGGCGACGGCGCAGTACTACGTCGACGCCCGCCGCACGCTGATGCGGCCGGCCGGCTTCAAGGCCGCCGGTGAGCTGATCGCGGCGGCGGCCGCGGAGGTCGGCGCGGAGGCGGTCGGCGGTCCGGCGACGGCGGCGATCGCGCCCTCCTGCGCGGCGATCGCGGTGCCCGCCGGGGCCGACCTCGTCGCCTTCTTCGTCCGCGGCGAGCGCAAGGAGCACGGGCTGCAGCGCTGGGTCGAGGGACCGGTGCGGCCGGGCCTGCGCTGCCTCGTCGTCGAGGACACGATCACCAGCGGCGGTTCGACCGCGGACGCGATCGGGCGGATTCGCGGGGAGGGCTTGGAGGTGGCGGGCGTGGTCGCCGTCGTCGACCGGCTGGCCGGTGGCGCCGCCAAGATCGAAGCGGCGGCGGACGCTCCCTACCGGGCCCTGCTCAGCATCGACGAGCTCTACCCCGAGCGCCCGGACCGCGGCTGAGCGGAGCATGGAGCCCGACGCAGTCGAGATCCGCGTCGTCGGCTGCCTGATCGAGAAGCAGCGCACGACCCCGGACGCCTACCCGCTCTCGCTCAACTCCCTGCGCCTGGCCTGCAACCAGGCGACGAACCGCGACCCGGTGGTCGACTACGACGAGGCGACGGTGGCCGAGGCCCTGCGGCGGCTGGCCCTGCGCGGCTGGACTCGGCTCGCCAGCGGCGCCCACAGCCGCGCCCGCAAGTACCGGCAGCTGATGCCGGAGGCGCTCGGCGTCGACGACGGCGAGCTGGCGCTGCTGGGAGTGCTGATGCTGCGTGGCGCGCAGACGCCGGGCGAGCTGAAGCAGCGCAGCGAGCGGTTGCACGGCTTCGCCGACCTGACCGCCGTGCAGACGACGCTCGACGGGCTCGTCGAGCGCGGTTACGTCGCTCGCCACGAGCGCCGGCCGGGCCAGAAGGAGCTGCGCTACCAGCAGCTGCTGGGCGAGATCGAGGAGGGCTCGGCCGCGCCGGCCCCGGCCGCAGCCGCGGTGGACGGGGAGGGTGGCCCGGAGGGCGAGGGAGCGACTGCGACCGCGAGCGCCGGCCCGCCCGATCCCGGCCTGGTCCCGGCGGAGGATCGCCTGACCCGGCTCGAGCGCGAGCTGGGGGAGCTGCGGGCGGAGCTGGCGCGCCTGCGCGAGGCGCTCGGCGAGGGTTAGCCGAGTTAGCGGCCGAGGCCGACGGCGATCGTCCGGCGCCCGCCGGGGATCGCCGCGATCAGCTGCGAGTTGAGGCTGCCGCGCTGCTTCAGCAGCGCCCGGCCGCCGGCGCTGAGCGGGATCACGAAGCCGTGGCCGCGCTTGCCGGAGAGCTTGAACGGCCGCCGCCCGAGCGAGCGGGTGACGGCGCGGATCCGCGGCGGCGTGCCGCGGCGGTGGGGCAGGGCGATCTTGACCCGGGTGCGGAGGTTGAGCTGGCCCGGGCAGACCGTCCCTTCCGGCCATTCGCAGGCGAGCCAGACCTTGACGCTGGTCGGCGTCGTCTTCACGACCGAGACCGTCACTGCGACCGGCACCGTGGTCGACTTGCAGCCGAGCAGGCGGTCGGCCCCGCCGCCGGTGTTGAGCGCGTAGACGCAGACCGGCTGCGGCCCGGACTTGACGATCGGGAAGGTCGCGTCGAAGCCGTGGTTGGCGCCCGCGCGCCGGTACTTGGCGCCGACGTCGTCGCGCGGCTGGTTGGCGATCGTGCCGAGTTCGTAGGTCGCGACGCCCGGCGCCCCCGGGCGGCCGCCGACGTAGGCGCGGACCGCCAGCGGTTCGGTCGGGGCGCTGAGGTCGAAGGCCCAGCCCTTGACCCGGATCTGGCCCGGGCTGGGGGAGCCGACCAGGTCGAGCGAGCCGACCGGGTCTTCGTTGGTCGTGGTCGAGGCCGCGGTGCCGACGGTGCCGCCATCGACGTAGTTGTTGTCGATGCTGATCGTTTCCCCGCCGTAGGTCTCGTTGTGACCGCCGCGGTACTGGTGGATGCGCTGGTGCTGGGTCCAGCCGCCGGCGGGCAGGTAGGGGTCGGTGGCGGTCGCCTGCCCGTTCCAGTTGGCGACCCAGATGTTGTCCGGCAGCACGTAGCCGGTCCCGACTTCGTCGGCGAGGTCGGCGATCCCGGAGGCGCCGCTGCTGTAGACGCCGGAGACGTAGCCGAGCGTGTGCAGTTTCACGGTCCAGGCCTCGAGGAAGGTGAGGGTGGCGGCGGAGGAGCTGGAGGTGCGCGAGTAGCCCTCCATGTCGAAGTAGATCGGGCTGCCCGGGCCCATCGCCACCGAGGCGGCCTGGGCGACCGCGTCGACCGCCGCTTCTTCGCCCTGGGCGGTGGCGCGGGCGGCGCTGAGCTTGCCGCAGCTGCCGCAGGCGCTGGTCGGGGCCTGCAGGCCGACGTAGGTCGGGATCAGGTGCCAGCCGGCCGCGGTCTGGGCGCTGACCCAGCTCGCGGTCAGGTTGGGCTGCGAGCAGCCGCGGTTGTCGCCGCCGATGTAGACGCCGATCGCCCGGTAGGGGGAGGCGCCCCAGGCGCTCATCGTGCGCGAGGAGGGTGCCGCGCAGGCGTCGAAGCCGAGCCCGGTGAAGACGCTGCCCCCGCTCGAGGCGCCGGCGATGCGGCGCGAGGGGACGGGCAGGGCGGAGCGCGAGGCGCTGGCGGCACCGCGCGGTTCGACCACGATCGCGCGCTGGCGGCCCATTGCTCCGGCGGGGCAGTTCTGGTTGGCGCCGGGGGTCCCCAGGTAGACCGCACGGCGATCGAGCCGCACGCACATCCGCGGGTGCTCGCTGAGCCGGTAGACCGGCCAGGAGCCAGGCGCCGTGACCTGGCGGCCGTCGAAGTGGAGGGTGCGGGCGGAGGCGCCGGCGGGGGTGAGCGCGCAGGCCCAGCAGGCCAGCGCGGCAAGGGCCAGGGCCCCGGCCCAGGCAGGCGGCGTCAGGGCGCGGAGAATCCGTGGGCCTCGTCGGCTCATTCGCTGCACTCTCGCTACAACCGGGCGGACACCCTGAAAGTTGCTGCCGCGCGGGCGATGCCTTGCAAGCCGACGCCTACTCAGCCGCGCTCCCTCACCCCGCCCGCCGGTAGCGGATGTGCGTGGCGAGCGGCGAGTGGAGCACCTCGACCGGCTCGAAGTCGAGGGACTCGACGCCGTCGAACAGCCGCTCGCCGGACCCGAGCAGGACGGGGACCAGGTCGAGCGTGAGCTCGTCGATCGCTCCGGCGGCGAGCGCCTGACGGACGGTCGAGGCTCCGCCCGCGATGTCGACGCCATCCTCGCCGGCCACTTCAAGCGCCTGCGCGTAGGCGGCCTCGAAGCCCTCGGTGACGAAGTGGAAGCTGGTGCCGCCCTCCATCTCGATCGGCTCGCGGGCGTGGTGGGTGAGCACGAAGACCGGCGCGTGGTAGGGCGGCTCGGAGCCCCACCATCCGTCCCAGTCCCCATCCCACTCGCCGCGGATCGGCCCGAACATGTTGCGGCCCATGACGTAGGCCCCGCGCGGTCGCATCAGCCAGCCTTCCGCTGTCGCGTCGGCGTCGTTGGCGCGCTCGTCGCCGAGGTGCCAGCCGTGGACCTCCCTGCCGCGCTTCCCCAGCGGATTCTCCCGGCCCTGGTCCGGCCCGGCGACGAAGCCGTCGAGCGAGATCGACATGTGGCAGGTGGTGTCCGACATCGGCATCCTCCAGTGGTAGTTCCTACGTTGAGTGCCCCGAGCTGGATTCGAACCAGCGGCCTATCCCTTAGGAGGGGATCGCTCTATCCAGCTGAGCTATCGGGGCCGGATCGCCATCGTAGATCCCGGCGGCGAGCCCGGCCGGGCCGGTGGGCTATCCGGCTAAGGCGTTCAGCTTGTCGGCGGCGAACTCGATCTGATCGTCGCCGTAGAAGACCTTCTCGTCGACCTCGATGCAGGGAACGCCGACGACGCCTCGTTCCCAGGCGCTCGCCGTCGCCTGCTTCAGCGCATCCTTGATCTGCGGCTGCTCGATTGCGGTGCTCAGCTCCGCCCCCGGCAGGCCGACCGAAGCGGCGATCTCAGTCAGGACCGCGATCTCGCTGAGGTCCCGGCCCCCGGCGAACGCTGCCTCGAAAGCCGCCCTGGCGAAGTGTTGGCCGGCACCGGCCAGTTCCGCCCAGACCGCGGCTCGCATCGCCTTCAGGGTGTTGTTCGGCCAGTCCGGCGGCCAGTGCAGGGCTCCCAACCCATAGCGCTCGGCTCGGGCCTCGACCTCAGCAATCCGGCCGGCCCGATCGGGGGTCTGCGACCAGCTGCCGTGTCCGCGAAGGGCGAAGATCCCGCCTACCAGGACCGGTTCCAGGCGCGGTTCCACCCCAAGCACGCTCGCCGCTCGAGCCACTGAGAGATAGGCGTAGGGAGAGCCGAGGTCGTAAAAGAGTTTTGGTGGAGGAGAGGTCATTAACTAGCTGAACGTCTAGCTAGTTATATACCATCTCAGACATGGCCCGAGCCCTGACGCCCAAGAACGGTGAGAAGGTCCGCGACGCGGCGCGCAGCCGCGCGGCGATCCTCACAGCCGCCGAGGAGCTCTTCTCCGAACGCGGATTCGACGCCGCCAGCCTCGGGGACGTGGCTCTGGCCGCCGGTCTCTCCAGGGGGGCCCCGACCTACTTCTTCGGCTCCAAGGAGCAGCTCTACGCCGCGGTGTTGGAGCGGGTCTTCCGGGAGCGTGAGCAGGCCACCCGGGAAGCCTGCCGACCGCTCGTCGCCTGGGCCGAGAGCGACCCCGGCGGATCGCTGGAGGGTGCTCTCGGACAAGCGGTTGCCGGCTACATGGAGTTCCTCCTGCGCCGACCATCCTTCCTGCGACTCCTCCAGCGAGAGGAGCTGGCAGGGGCCGGGCGCCTGCGCGATGTTCCGCGGGACTCACGAGCGATCGAGGACGCCTTCCAGGCGCTCCGCGCGGTGGCAGTTGAGCGAGGACTGCGGCCTTTCGACGTCTCCGACGCGGTCCTCCTCTTCGTCTCGCTGACCTTCTCGCCGCTGGCGCAGCGTTCGACTTTCGTCGCCTCACTCGGCCGCGATCTCGAAGATCCCGAGGCCAAGCGCGGTCACGTGCGGCTGGTCAGCAGCCAGCTGTCGCACCTGCTTTCGGGCTGATCGAGGCTAGCTGTAGAGGCTCTCGGAGGCGAGCTCCTGGGCGCGGCGGCTCCAGAGCTTGACCTCCATGAAGAACTCGTCGCCGTAGCCCTCGAGGGCGTCGAGGGCGATCAGGGTGAAGCGGTCTTTGGAGATCTCTTCCTGGTCGACGACCTCGCCATCGAGCTCGGCGGTGGCGGCGACGGCGTTGCGCAGCAGCGGCCGGCCCCAGACCAGGGTGACGGCGCCGGCGCGGCCGTTCTCTCCCCGCCAGCGGCCGACGACGTCGTCGTTGAGGTCGATCCGCCAGTCCGGGTTGTCGGCGGCGAGGACGTCGGTGAAGTCGGCCTTGGCCCGGAAGTCGGAGGGGTCGCCCCCCGGCTCCTGCACGTAGGAGACGTGGCCGAACAGCTCCAACGTCCCCTCGGCGCTCTCGCTGTGGGCCGAGCAGGGGACCCAGACGCGGCCGCCCCAGGCGCGCTCCGGGAACCAGTCGAGCTCAGCCGGCGTCGCCGCGCCCTCGGGCAGGTCCTCGATCCCCTCCACCGCCTCGCGGAAGGCCGTGGTCAGCCGCTCGGCGAAGCGCCCATGCGGGATCCCCTCCTGGGTCGTGTCGGCGATGAAGCGGGGGATCGGTCGGGGATTCGGGGCCATCGGGTCAGTCTCCCAGGGCTTCGCGCAGGTCGCTCGCCGCCCGCTCGGGCGGGTAGATGTTGATGTCGACGCCGGTGCCGAGCTCGAAGCCGGCCTTGATCGTCAGCCGCGGGGCGATGTCGACGTGCCAGCCGAACTCGTCGGCGCCGTGGGGGGCGGTGCGGACCCAGAGGTTGAGCTCCGGCGGTCCGCCGAAGCGATCGGCGAGGACGCGCATCGCGGTGCGGATCATCGCCGCCCCGGTCTCGTCGTCGGCGAAGCTGGCGGCGGCCCGCCGCGGGATCACCCGCAGCTCGAAGGGAGAGCGCGAGGCCCAGGGGCAGATCAGCGCCGCCTCGTCGTCGATCGCGACCAGGCGCTCCTGGCGCCGCACCTCCTCGACCAGGATGTCGCCAAGCAGGCCGCTGCCGGCGGTGCGTTCGGCGTAGGCCCCGGCGCGCTCGCGCTCGCGGGCGACCGCGGCCGGCACGAAGGGCAGCGCGTAGAGCTGGGCGTGGGAGTGCTCGAGCGAGGCCCCGGCGCCGCCGCCCTCGTTGACGATCAGCTGCACGTAGGAGGCGTCGGTGTGGGCGCGCATACGCTCGCGCCAGGTGGCGACGGCGGCGGTGAAATGCGCCTCGTCGAGCTCGGCCATCGCGGTCACGTGCCGGGGCGAGTTGATCAGCACCTCGTGGGCACCGAGCGCCGGGCGCGAGGAGAAGAGGTCCGGTTCGCCCGCCTTGCGCGAGGCCAGGAGGGGGTCGCCGCTGCTGGCGAAGGCTCCGGCTTCGGCGCCCGTGGCGCTGCCACCACCGTTGCGCGGTTCGCTTCCCACGTCATTGGTGGATTTCGAACCGCGCAACTCGGCACCCAGGGCCGGATAGAGGTTCGGCACCACGCGGGTCAGCCAGCCGGGACTGTCGGCGGGCCCGCCGCCCGGGCGCAGCGCGTCGAGCTCCGGCGGCGTGCGATCCTCGCGCCCCTCGCAGAAGGGGCAGTTCTCCGGGCCCTTCGGCTCCGCGGCCTTGGCGGAGAAGTTGTCCGGGCGCTCGGCGCGGCCGGGGGCGAGGATCGTCCTCAGCCCACTCAGCTGGTCGATGCGTATCTCGGGCGCGCTCAGGACCGCGAGGGGGGGAGGTCGTCAGGGAGATCCGGCGCCGGCTGGACCGGTGGCACCGGCGGGGTCGGCGCTTTCGCCTTGCTGCCGCCGGCTTTGTGGTCGGCGCGGCCGAGGAAGGGCTCGAGCACGTCCATCGGCAGCGGGAAGACCACGGTGGTGTTCTGGTTGCTGCCGATTTCCAGCAGCGTCTGCAGGTAGCGCAGCTGCAGCGAGGCCGGGTTGGTGCTGATGATGTCGGCCGCGTCGGTGAGCTTCTGGGCCGCCTGGAACTCGCCCTCGGAGTTGATGATCTTGGCCCGCCGCTCGCGCTCGGCCTCGGCCTGGCGGGCGATCGCCCGCTGCATCTGTTCCGGGATCTCGACGTCCTTGATCTCGACCGCGGTCACCTTCACGCCCCAGGGCTCGGTCGACTCGTCGATGATCGTCTGCAGCTCCTCGTTGAGCCGCTCGCGCTCGGAGAGCAGCTGGTCGAACTCGGCCTTCCCGAGCACCGAGCGCAGCGCCGTCTGCGAGATCTGCGAGGTGGCGAGCAGATAGTTTTCGACCTCGGTGATCGCTTTGCGGGGGTCGATCACGCGGAAGTAGGCGACGGCGTTGACGCCGGCGGGGACGTTGTCGCGGGTGATCACCTCCTGCGGCGGGATGTTCAGGGTCACGGTCCGCAGATCGACCTTGACCATGCGGTCGATGAACGGGATCAACAGGATCAGTCCCGGCCCCTTCTGGGCGATCAGACGACCGAGCCTGAAGATGACGCCGCGTTCGTACTCGCGCAGGATCCGCACCGAGGCGCCGACCGCGATCAGCGCGAAGAAGGCGAGGACGATGAGTATTCCTCCAAGAACCGCCATCAGCCTGCTCCTTCTTTGGACTTCTCCACGGCCGCGGATTGCGCTCGAACCACCAGCGTCAGCCCGTCGATCGCCTCGACCGTGACTCTATCCCCCAGCCGCACCGGGCCGGACGCCTCGGCCAGGCGCGCGCCCCAGACCGTGCCCTGCAGCCAGACCTGGCCGTCCGGGTCGATCGTTGAGCGGGCCTCCCCGTCGGCCCCGATCATCTCCTCACTGCCGCTTCGCACCGGCTGCTCGCGGTGGGCCTCGATGACTTTGCGGGCGATGAAGTAAAAGCTGATCCCGGAGAGGATCCCGAGCGTGATCAGGGCGGCGCCGATCACGTCGGCGTCGGGGTTGTTCGAGTCGAGCGCGACGATGCCGCCGGCGACCAGGCCCGCGGCGCCGATCGCCGCCAGGGCGCCGCCGGTTGGCAGCAGCAGCTCCGCGATCAGCAGGACGAAGCCGACCAGGGCGATGACGACGAAAGCTTCCATCCCTCGATTATGCGCCTTCCACGGCGTAGCGTCGAACGTCGGCTTCGAGTTCGGAGTCGTTGGCGTAGGCGCCCTGTTTGAGGTAGAGCAGCTTCCCCTCGCGATCGTAGAAGGCGGTGTCGGGAAGGCCGCCGAGGCCGCCGAGCGATTCGATCAGCCCCTTGCCGGGGTCGGTGTAGCTGGGATACGGAACCGGTGCCTCGGCGAGGAAGCTTTCGGCGTGGGCGTCGGAGTCCTGCGAGTTGACGCCGAGGAAGGCGACCCGCTTGCCGTAGCGGGCGGAGAGCTTCTGCAGAGTCGGGAACTCGAAGCGGCAGGGCCCGCACCAGGAGGCCCAGATGTTGACCACGACCGGGTAGCCCGCGAGCGCGGCGACGCGCTTTTCGTAGGCGGCGGTCCCGCCCGGGAGCAGCTTGTCGGCCTGGGCGTGGAGGGCCGCCAGGGCCGGTGGCGAGCCGGCCAGGGCGCGCTTGTAGTCGGGGTGGGCGCCGCCGAGATCGCCGCCGTCGGAGGCGCCGCAGCCGCTCGCCCCGAGCAGCGCCAGGCAGAGCGCGAACGTCGCAATGCGCAGTGTTGGTCGCGTGGTCATCCGTTCCGTGATTACAATACGTACGTTCGGTTCGCCGGTATGCGAGCCGCTGAGATTTCCGGGGGAAGGGGTACCTACTCCCGGCAACCCTCGTCTACTTGCCTCCAGCCGGCCTGTCTCGTGTTCGGTGGGGGCGGACCCAGAAGCCTTTCTATGGCCAAGACCAGCGACGTTGCCGCGTCAGCGGCAGTTCTTTCAAGCGCCGATATCGAGCGTGCGGCGGCGTTCGCCCGCGAGCCCTTCCTGCTCGACGGCGAGGGGCCGGAGGCGCTGGCGCCGGGAACGGCGCGGCGGCGCGCCCTCGATGCGGCGCTGAGCGAGATCGATGCCGGGGCCGAGTACCCCTCGATCGAGTGGCGGCGCGACTTCTCCCTGCTACTCGGGCTGGAGCGCTTCCTCGCCGACGAACCGCCGAAGCTGCGCGACGGGGCGGAACTGAACCCGCACCAGGTCGACGCGCTCTCCGGGACCCTGGCCGAGCTGATGGCCCAGCAGCAGGTGATCACCGACGACGAGCGCCGCAACGGCGACCTGCCGGAGGCCGACGCCGGTGCGGAGGAGGCGGACGAGCCGGAGGGAGACGAGGAGCCCGTGGCGGCGGAGCCCGCGGCCGAGGTGGACGACGAGGATGCCGAGCTCGACGCGGAAGACGAAGAGGACGAGGAGCCCCAGCTCGAGATCGAGGCCGAGGAGCTGGCCGCCGACGAGGAGCCCCAGGACTGGGAGGAAGCGCCGTCCGACGAGGACGAGGAGGTGGTCGAGGAGGCGCCGGAGGATCCGGGCGCGGCCCGCCGCTTCTGGTTCGAGCACGCGACCGGGGCCGGCAAGACGGTCGCCGCGGTCGGCTTCATCGAGGCGACCAAGACCGGCGGGGTCCTGATCCTCACCCACCGCCGCAACCTGGTCGACCAGTTCATCGGCGAGATCTCCGACCGCGGCTACAAGGAGCGCCTGCGGCCGCCGCTGCTGGACGGGCGCGACGATCCCGACGGGGCGATCACGGTCGAGACCTACCAGTGGTTCGTCCGCAACCACAAGAAGGTCTCCGACGCCTACGCCGTGGTCATCTGCGACGAGGCCCACACCGCTCTCGGCGAGAAAACCAGCGCCTGCATCCGCGCCTGGGACGGTCCCGTCTTCATCGGCATGACCGCCACGGGCGCCCTGATTGCGCGCCACGTCGCCGACCTCTTCCCGACCCAGACCTCGCGCTTCGACCTCGCCCAGGCCGCCCGCCGCGGCGTCATCTCGCCGCTGCGCTGCCTGCGGATCCCACCGGGGCCCGGGGTGCGGACGATCGCCAAGGTGCCGCTGCGCAAAGGCGAGGTCGACCAGGACTTCGACCAGGAGGAGCTGGCGGCCCTGCTCGACCAGGAGCCCTTCAACGTCGCCATCGCCGACCTCTACCGCTCGCGCTTCCGCAACGTGCCGGGCGTCCTCTACACGGCCGGCGTCCAGCACGCCAAGAACGTCGCCAAAGCCTTCCGCAACGCCGGGATCAACGCCCAGGCGGTCTCCGGCGAGACCCCGAAGCGCGAGCTGGCCGAGATCCTCGCCGGCTTCGAGCGCGGCGAGGTCGACGTGCTCTGCAACGCGATGCTGCTGGCCGAGGGCTGGAACTCGCCGCGGGCGACGATCTGCATGCACCTGGCCCCGACCGCCTCGCGGCGGATCTACCAGCAGCGGGTCGGTCGCGTCACCCGCCGGGCGCCGGGCAAGGAGGCGGGCCTGGTCATCGACTTCGTCCATCCCGCGACCACCCACAGCGAGACGATCATCACCCTGCACAGCCTGCTCGACCGCGACGTCTACCGCGGCGGCGCGATCGTCGTCGGCCCGGTCCGGCGCGGGCGCGGGCGCAAGGTCCGGGTCGAGCGCCGGATCGTCCCGGTCTCCGACGTCGAGGAGAAACGGATGGAGGTGCTGGAACGGGAGATCTGGCGGATCGCGGTCGAGAACCTCGACTACCCGGAGCAGCACGCCTGGGCGGCGCTGGCCGGGGCCCGGGTCAACACCCAGGGCTGGCGCCGGGCGCGGGCGATGCTGCAGAACGACCAGACCAAGGAGCTGCGCCGCCGCTTCCTGCTGACCTGCGTGCAGCGCAACCGCAACGCGCAGCTGCGGCTGAAAGCGCTGGGGGAGATCGCCGACCTCAGCGACCCCGAGGCCTTCGACGACGCGATCGACATCGTCGGCACCTGGAGCCGCGAGGACAAACGGGCCGGGACCAAGGTCCTGCTGCAGGCGCTGGTCGACAAACGGATCGGCCGCCGCGACCAAGCGCAGGCCTGGGTCTGGCGCCTCGCCTCCTATACCCGCGAGCTACACGAGGAGTACGCGGTCCAGCGCTGGCCGGAGACCAAGCGCCTGCTCGGGCTGCTGGTCAACTCCTCCGGGCGGGCGCACGGGCGCAACGCGCGCCGGCTGGTGCATGCCTCCCGCAAACAGGACCGGCGCCTGGCGGTCTCGGTGCTGGCCGCCTCGGTCTCGCACACGCCCGAGGGCGAGGAGGTGCTGCGCGGGGCGCGGATGCGGATGGCGCGGAAACCCTCCGCCGTCGCCCGCGAGCTGCTGCGCAACTTCCCCAAAGGCGGCAAGCGCCGGCGCAAGCGCGGCAAGCGCGGTCAGCAGGGCGAGAACGGCGGCGCGCCTGAGGGCGGCGCCAAGCAGGGCGGCGAGGGCGAGGCGAAACCACGCAAGAAGCGTCCGCGCAAGCGGCGCAAAGCCGGGCCGCGGACGGAGACAGGCTCAGGAGCGGGTGAGGTGGACCTCGCCGGCGCCAACGGCGACGCGGTCGCCAACGGGGGTGACGACCAGCAGGTAGCCCCGGTCGTCGACGCCGTCGGCGACGCCTGAGCCGCCGTCCCAGGCGACCTCGCGTCCAAGTAGCGCGTCGCGTTGGCGCCAGGACTCCAGTACTTCCTGCGGGTCAGCCTCTACCCAGGTGGCCAGGTGGCGGTTTAGGACTTCGGTTGCGAGGGGGGGAGTCAGGGGGGGTCTCGCCGGAGCAACAGCGGGGAGGCTCCGTCGAGACCCCCCCTGACTCCCGACGCCGGCGCTGGAAATCGATACCGCCGTCTCACGGAGGTCTGGCGGGAATTCATCCGGGGAGACAGTGAGGTTCAGGCCGACCCCGACTACTGCCCAGCCGTCCTGAGGCCGCGCCTCCACCAGTATTCCCGCCAGCTTGCGGCCGTCGACGAGGACGTCGTTTGGCCACTTGACCATGCAGCGCAAGGGCCCGGGCTTCGCTGCGGTGGTGCCTGCCTCCGCCTTCTCTCGACTCTCTACCGCCGGGGGGGCGCCGGCGAGCTCCTCGGCTGCTTCGCAGACCGCCAGTGGTACGGCGAGCGGGAGTATCAGGTGGCGGGCGGCGAGGGGGCGGACGATTGCCGAGTAGAGGAGGGCTTTGCCTGAGGGCGCGGTCCAGGTGCGGCCCTGGCGGCCGCGGCCGGCGGTCTGCTCGTCGGCGGTGACGACGGTGCCATGGGTGGCGCCTTCCGCCGCCAGCTCGCGGGCGCGCGTATTGGTCGAGTCGGTGCGCTCGAAGTGGTGGTGGGGCTCGCCAAAGCTCATCGATCCACGCTCCGTTTGTCCTTTGTCGCCCTCTGGGCGACCAAAGTCAAGAGGAGCGAATGAATCTTCACCGGGCGGCGTCCTCCAGCAGAGCGGCGACGAGGCCGTCGATGTCGTGGCGCTCGGCTTCGACGTCGACCTCGAGGCCCGCATCCTTGGCGGTCTCGCTGGTGACGGGGCCGATCGAGACGATGCGGGCGTTGGTCGGGAAGCGCTCGCCGAGCGCCTCGGTCAGGTTGGTCACGGTCGAGGAGGAGGTGAAGGTGACGTAGTCGGCGCCCTGGGCCGCCTCGACCGCCTCGGCGTCGGGCGGCTCGCGGACCGTTTCGTAGAGGGAGACGACGTCGACCTCGGCGCCGCGCTGCTCGAAGTATTCGGGCAAGACGTCGCGGGCGTCGGCGGCGCGGGCGACGAGGACGCGGCTGCCCTCGACCTCGACGTCACCGAGCGCCTCGATCAGTCCCTCGGCGACGAAGCGCTCGGGGACGATGTCGGCGACCACGCCGCGTTTGGCCAGGGCGCGGGCGGTGCCGGGGCCGATCGCCGCCACGGTCACGCCCGCCAGCGCGCGCGAGTCGAGGTCGGCGGCGGCGATCGCCTCGAAGAGCAGGCGGACGCCGTTGGGGCTGGTCAAGCAGACCAGCTCGTAGATGCCGATCGCCGCGGCGGCGGCGCGCACCTCCTCCGCCTCGATCCGCGGCTCGATCCGGATCGCCGGCAGCTCGACCACCTCGGCGCCGAGGTTGCGCAGGATCGCGGCGAGGCCGCTGGCCTGGGCGCGGGCGCGGGTGACGACGACGCGGCGGCCGTGCAGGGGGCGCCGCTCGAGCCAGGCAAGGTCCTCGCGGCGGGCGGCAACCGCGCCGACGGCGATCAGCGCCGGCGCCTTCACGCCCTCGCGCTCGACCGCCTCGGCGATCGTCCCCAGGGTGGCGCTGACGGTGCGCTGCTCGGGCCAGGTGCCGCGTTCGATCGCCGCCGCCGGCTCCTCGGGGTCGCGGCCGCCGGCGATCAGCGCCGCTGCGTTCTCGCCCAGCCGTTTGACCCCCATGTAGAAGACGAGGGTGCCGGGGAAGCCGGCGAGAGCATCCCAATCGAGCGCCGACTCGGCCTTCTCCGGGTCCTCGTGGCCGGTGACGAAGGCGACTGCGGAGGCGTCGTCGCGATGGGTGACGGGGATGCCGGCGTAGGCGGTGGCGGCGACGCCGGCGGTCACTCCCGGCACCACCTCGAACTCGACCCCGGCCGCGCGCAGCGCTTCGCCCTCCTCGCCACCGCGTCCAAACACGAAGGGGTCCCCGCCCTTCAGCCGGACGACGCTCTTGCCTGCCCGCGCCGCCTCGATCAGGCGGGCGCCGATCTCGTCCTGGGGGACCGAAGGCACGCCCGGCTGCTTGCCGACGTAGGTCAGCTCGGCGTCCTCGCGGGCGCCGGCCAGCGCGCCCGGCGGGATCAGCCGGTCGTAGAAGACCGCGTCGGCGTCGGCGATCAGCGCCAGCGAGCGCGCCGTCATCAGCCCCGGGTCGCCGGGCCCGGCGCCGACCAGGTAGACGATCCCGGCGCGGGCGCTCATGCCATCGCCTCGGCACGGTCGAGGAGGTCGCGGGCGCCGGCACCGAGCAGGCGCTCGGCGAGGAGGATGCCGGCGGCCGCCGGCTCGCCCGCGTCGCCCTCGATCCGGTCGCGCAGCCACTCGCTGCCGTCGGGAAGGCCGACGAAGGCGTCGAGCTCCAGGCCCTCGCCCTCGACCCGGGCGAAGACGCCGACCGGGGTCGCGCAGCTGGCGTCGAGCAGGCGCACCGCGGCGCGCTCGGCGGTCAGCTCGCGGGCGGCGTCGAGGTCGAAGATGCCGGAGACGGCCTCCGTCGTCTCCTCGTCGCCGGCGCGGACCTGGAGCACGAGGGTGCCCTGACCGGGCGCCGGCACCATCGTCTCGGCCGGGATCCGGAAGCCGATCTCCGCCTCGCGGCCGAGCCGGCGCAGGCCGGCGGCGGCGAGGACGATCGCGTCAAGCTCGCCCTCGGCGAGCTTGCGCAGGCGGGTGTCGACGTTGCCGTGCAGCTCCTCCACCCGCAGGTCGGGACGGGCGGCGAGCAGCTGGGCGCGCCGCCGCAGGCTGGCGGTCCCGACCCGGGCGCCCTCGGGCGCGTCCGCGAGCGACGACCCGGCCCCGATCCAGACGTCGACCGGGTCCTCCCGCCGCGGCACCGCCGCGATCTCCAGCTCCGCGGGCATCTCCCCGGGCAGATCCTTCGCCGAGTGCACCCCGACCTCGGCCTCGCCCGCGATCACCGCCCGCTCGACGCCTCGCACGAACCGCGACTTGTCCCCCTGCTCCCCGTCGGAGGACGCCTCGACCAGTTCCGCGCCCCCAAGCATCTCCGCAACCATCCCGGCCTGGGTCAGAGCCAGGGTGCTGCTTCGAGTGGCGATTCGAATCATGGAGGGCCCGGCCCTCAGGCGGACTTGCCCTTGCGGCGCAGCTCGGTCACGTTCGAGCCCGACTCCGCCTCGGGCTCCGTCTCCGCATCGAGCCCGAACAGCTCGCGCATCGCGCTGACATAGAAGTAGGCATCGTCGCTGCCGGCCGAGCGCCGCATCCGCAGGGTCGGCTCGTGCAGGAGACGCGAGGCGATCGCCTTCGCCATCGCCTCCAGGCGCTCGCGATCGGCCTCGCCGAGGCTCTCCCAGCGGGCGTCGTTCTCGGCCAGGACCCGGCGCACGACCTCGTCGCCGCGTTCGCGCAGGGCCGCGATCGTCGGCACCACCTCGAGCGAGGCGAGCCACCGCTCGAAGCGGTCGAGCTCGGCCTCGATGATGTGCTCGGCCCGTTTCGCCTCCGACTCGCGGCCGCTGGTGTTGCGTTCGACGATCTGCTGGACGTCGTCGATGTCGTGGACGCTGACGCCGGCGATCTCGCGGCAGGCGGGCTCGATGTCGCGTGGCACGGCGATGTCGATCGCCAGCAGTGGCCGCTCCCGCCGCCCCGCCATCACCTGCGCGAGGTCGTCGCGCTCGACGATGTGGTGGGGCGAGTTGGTCGCGGTGACGACGATGTCGGCCTCGGCCAGCTGCTCGGGCAGCTCCTCGAAGCGGACGGCGCTGCCCTGGAAGCGCTGGGCCAGGCCGATCGCGCGGTCGTAGTGGCGGTTGGCGACGAAGACGGTGCGGACGCCGCGGGCGACCAGGGCTTTGGCGACCAGCTCGGCGGTCTCGCCGGCGCCGACGACGAGGACGCGGCGGTCGGAGAGGTCGCCGAGCGCGCGCCGCGCCAGCTCGACCGCGACCGAGGGGATCGAGACGCCCTTCTCGCTGATCCCGGTCTCCTCGCGGGCGCGGCCGCCGGCGGTGAGGGCGCCGCGGAAGAGGCGGTTGAGGATCGGGCCGGTGCCGCCCTCGACCAGGGCCAGCTCGTAGGCGCGTTTGACCTGGCCCTGGATCTCGGCCTCGCCGACGATCATCGAGTCGAGCCCGGCGGTGACCCGCAGCAGGTGGCGGGCGGCCTCGACCGAGCGCAGCGAGTAGAGGTGGCCGAGCAGCTCGGTCGGGCGGATCTCGGCCTGGCGGGTGAGCACGCCGAGCGCCGTCGACTCGGCCTCGACCGGGTCGGAGACGATCAGGTAGAGCTCGGTGCGGTTGCAGGTCGAGATCGCCGCCGCCTCGTGGATCCCCGGCGCCGCGGTCAGCTCGCGCAGGGCGGAGACGGCGCGCCCCTCGGTCAGCGAGAGCCGCTCGCGCAGGTCCAGCGGCGCGGTCTTGTGGGAGACGCCGAGGGCGAGCAGCTCGGACATCAGGCGCTCACCTCGTCGCGCTGCTCCTCCGCTTTGCGCTGCTCGGCGAAGCCGGCCAGCTCGCGCAGTTCGCGCTCGATCCGCTGCAGTTTCGCCGCCATGATCGCGACGTAGACGACGAGCAGGACCATGAAGACGATGAAGGCGGCGGCGACGTACTTGCCCGCCTCGTCGAGCGGCAGGGCCGGGCTCGCGGCCAGCAGGTCCAGCATCTAGCTCACCTCCGGGGCGATCCGCGAGGCCGCCCCCGGCGCGGGCGCGTCGATCGCCCGGCGCAGGCGCTTGACCTGGCCGGAGGCGCTCTTCGCGGTCAGCTCGAACTTGACCAGGGTCACCCAGAGCAGCGCCATCGTCGCCAGGCAGCAGATGAAGACCAGCATCATTTCGCCGGGCAGGCCGCCGTTGGCGGTGCCGAAGGTGCGCGGGTGGACCAGGCTCTGGGCCATCCGCACGGCCATGAAGTTGAGCGGCACGAAGGCGCCGGCGGTGATCGCGAAGACCGAGGCGTAGCGGGCCTGGCGCTCGGGATCCTCGATCGCGTAGCGGAAGGGGTAGTAGGTCGCGTACATGAGGAAGACGATCAGGAAGCTGACCAGGGTCGGCTCGTCCCAGACCCACCAGTGGCCCCAGGAGGCCTTGGCCCAGATCGAGCCGGTGACGAGGACGGCGACGCCGAAGATCACCGACATGTGGATCGAGACGTACGAATAGGCGTCCCACTTGCGGTTGTTGGTGCGCAGGTGGGCGATCGCGAAGACGCCGCCGACGACGAACCCGACCAGCGCCACGATCGCCAGCGGCACGTGCAGGTAGAAGATCTTCTGGATGAAGCCCTGGTCGGCGTCGAGCGGGGCGTAGAAGAAGACGAGGGAAAGCGACAGGGCGAGCATCGCCACGGTGGCGATCGAGAGGGGTCTGAGTCCTTTGCCGTACATGCTTCGCGGGGGTGGGGCGAGGCTCGCGCCTGGTCAGTCCTCGAGGAGGAAGTCGAACACCGCATAGCCGACCAGGCCGAAGATCAGATCGTATAGGCCGAGCACCATCAGCCAGGTGCCGAAGCGGTGGTAACCGGGACCGCCCAGGGCCAGCAGCGGCTCGGTGGCGCCGGTCGCGGCGATCATCAGCGGCACCACCAGGGGCAGCAGGACCAGCGGCACCAGCAGATCCCGGGCGCGCGAATTCACCGCCATCGAGGAGATCAGGGTGCCGGTGGCGGCGAGGCCGAGGTCGGCCAGCAGCAGGACCAGTGCCAGCGGCGCCAGGCCGCCGAGGTCCTGGAGGAAGAAGAGGGCGAAGATCGGCACCGCGACCAGCTCCAGGGCCAGCAGGTAGATGACCAGTGCCGCCGCCTTGGCGCTGAAGAGGACGCTGCGGTCGATCGGGGCGAGGCGGATCGCGTCGAAGCCGCCCTCCTCGCGCTCGGCGACGAAGAGGCGGTTGATCCCGAGCACGGCGGCGAACAGCAGCGTCGCCCAGAGCACGCCGGCGGCGAGGCTGCCGGAGAGCTGGGTGCGGTCGAGGCCGAAGCGGAAGATGACGAAAGTGGTGACGGAGAACAGCGCCATCGCCGGCAGCGACTGCAGGGTGCGCAGCTCCGAGCGCAGGTCCTTGGCGAGGATCGCCGCGAAGGCGGCGCGAGAGGAGGTCACGAGACCGTCGCCGTCTCGCCGATGCCGAGCCGCAGCACCTGGTCGGCCTCGGGCAGGAAGCGCTCGGGGTCGTGGGTGACGACGACGCGGGTACTCCCGGTCCCCGGGCCGATCAGACCGCGGGCCAGCTCGCGTCCCTCGGCGTCGAGGTTGGAGTCGGGCTCGTCGAGCAGCAGCAGCTCCGGCTCGTGCAGGACGCAGCGGCAGATCGCCAGTCGCTGACGCATCCCGGCCGAGAGCTCGACGATGCGCTCGTCGGCGCGGCGCTCCATGCCGGCGGCGGCGAGCAACGCGGCGATCTGCGCCTCGGCCGGCGCACCCGTGATTCCGTGCAGTCTGGCGTGGAAGCGCAGGTTCTCGCGGCCGCTGAGGTCGCGGTAGAGCAGCGGCTCGTGGCCGAGGTAGCCGATCCGGCCGCGCAACTTCCAGGCCTCGTCGGGGAGCGAGCAGCCGAGCACCACGGCTTCGCCGCCGCTGGGCCGCAGCAGCGTCGCCAGGATCCGCAGCAGCGTCGTCTTGCCGGCCCCGTTGGGCCCGAGCACGACCAGCGACTGGCCGGCGCCGACCGTCAGCCCAACCCCGTCGAGCGCGGTGCGTTCGCCGTAGTCGCGGCGCAGGCCGGCGAGCCGGATCGCCGGCACCGTCGCCTCGGCCGACGCTTTCTCCTGCTCTGGGGCCATCCAGGGGGATTGTGAAGCGTCCCGATCATCTAGGCTGCCGCGGCCGATTTGGGCAAGGGCGTGGTCAATCTCGAGAAGGAGAACTTGGATGAGCAAGAGCAAGCGGTTTACCGGGTTGTTCGCGGCTGTCGTCGCGACGGCGGCGCTGGCGGTCCCGGTCGTCGCCGCGGCCGATCACCCCGGTCAGACGGTGGAACTGAAGTCGACGATCACGATCAACCCCTACGGCAGCGCCGGCAAGGTCTCCGCGGCGAACGCGAACTGCGTCGAGAGCCGCCAGGTCGTGGTCAAGGAGAAGGGCTTCGGCAAGATCGGCTCGGCGATGACCAGCTCCACCGGCAGCTGGAAGGCCGAACCGAACTACAAGGGCGAAGTCCCACTCAAGGTCTGGGCCGAAGTGAAGCCGGTCACCCAGGGCACGGCGGGCACCATCTACAAGTGCCTCGGCGCGACCTCGAAGATCCGCACGATCAACGGCGGCTGATTTGGCCGAGGCGCTTTTGTAACCCCGGGGGTGACAAAAGCGCCTCGCGCCGTCAGCGCCGCTTCTTCAGCGTGCGCTGGCCGACCTTCAGCAGCGGGCCGATGCCCTCGCGCAGGGCGCGGGTGCGGGTCTCGCCTTTGCCGTAGAGGATCCTGGCCGAGGCTTGGACCGCTTCGCCGAGGGTGCGGTCGTAGGGGTGCCACCAGAAGTCGCGGGTGAGGCCCGGCTCCCAGGCGTTCATCTTGATGTTGACGCACTCGTAGAAGCCGAATTTGGAGTGCGAGCGGCCGACGCCGGAGTCCTTGACGCCACCCCAGGCGCACTGGCAGGCGCCGTGGCTGAAGGAGTGGTCGTTGATCCAGACCATCCCGGACTCGAGCCGACGGGCGATCCGCTCGCCCTTCTGGCGGTCCTTGGTCCAGACCGAGGCGCCGAGGCCGAACTCGGAGTCGTTGGCGAGGTCGATCGCCTCCTGCTCGGAGTCGACGACGACGATCGGCAGGACCGGGCCGAAGATCTCCTCGCGCATGATCCGGGTCTGGTGGGTGACGCCGGTGAGCACGGTCGGGGCGACGAACTTGCCGGGCAGGCCGGGGACGTCGACCGGGCCGCCGCAGAGCTTGGTGGCGCCGGTCGCGACCGCGTCCTCGATCAGGTCGACGACGATCTCGTACTGGCCGTCGGAGGTCATCGGGCCAATCTCGGTCTCCCACTCGAGCGGGTCGCCGAGGCGCAGCTTCTCGGCCTCGCGGGCGACGCCCTCGACGAAGCGGTCGGCGACCTCGCGGACGACGTAGACGCGCTCGATTCCCGAGCAGGTCTGGCCGGCGTTGGCGAAGCCGCCCCAGACGGCGCCGGAGATCGCGTTCGGCAGGTCGGCGTCGGCGCAGACGATCATCGGGTCCTTGCCGCCGAGCTCGAGGACCGAGCCCTTGAGCCGCTCGGCGCAGACCGCGCCGACCTTGCGCCCGACGTCAACCGAGCCGGTGAAGAAGATCTTGCCGGCGCTGGACTTGGCGAGCGCGTCGCCGACGGCGCCGCCGCCGTGGACGACCCGGACGAGGCCCTCGGGCAGGCCCGCCTTCTCGAAGACGTCGCGGATCCGCTCGCCCAGCAGCGGCGTCAGCGACGCCGGCTTGAGGACGACGCCGTTGCCGGCCATCAGCGCGATCGCGACCTCGCCGAAGGGGATCGACCAGGGGTAGTTCCAGGGGGCGATGACGCCGACCACGCCGATCGGCTCGTAGGAGAAGTGGCCGCTCTTGGAGAGGGTGAAGGCCTGGGTCATCCCCACCTTCTCGTCGGCGAGGATCTTCGGCCCGGCCTTGGCGCACCAGTGCAGGGCGTCGACGGTCGGCAGCAGCTCCATCGTGTAGGCCTCGGCCCGCGGCTTGCCCTGCTCGCGGACCAGCAGCTCGGCGATCTCGTCGATGTCGGCGAGCAGGCTGTCGGCGGCGCGGCGCATGTAGGAGGCGCGCACCTTGGTCGGCAGCTCAGCCCAGGCGGGCTGGATGCGGGCGACGTCGTCCACCACTCCCTGGACCTGGTCCGGGGTGATCGTCGGGACCGTGCCGACGAGGTCGCCGGTGGCGGGGTTGAAGGACTCGAGGGTCGAAGTTGACAGGGCTGCGGGGCGTGCCTCGGTAGTAGCCATGGGGTCGATTGTAGGCGGGCAAGGGGGAGCCGGGGGAAGCCTCGCCGTCACGAACAGCGGGAGGTTCCGTCGAGACTTCCCCCGGCTCCCTCATACTCGCGAGCAGTGGACGGCCAACTGTTCGACACCGGGGGGGAAGCCCAGTCCAGTTCAGGTCCGGGAGTTGGAGGGACTCCGCCTGCCGATGCGCCGTTGGCGGTGCGGATGCGGCCTAGGAACCTGGATGAGCTGGTGGGACAGGAGCACATACTTGGGGCCGGGTCGGCGCTGCGGACGGCGATCGAAGAGGGGAAGCCGCACAGCGCGATCCTCTACGGGCCGCCCGGGGCGGGGAAGACGACGTTGGCGCGGATCGCGGCGGCGGGGGCCGAGGGGGCGTTCGAGGAGCAGTCGGCGGTGGTCGTCGGCAAAGCGGAGATCCGCGGGGTGATCGAGCGGGCCCGGGAGCGCCGGAAGGGGTCGGGACGGCCGACGATCCTCTTCCTCGACGAGATCCACAGGTTCAACAAGGCCCAGCAGGACGCGCTGCTGCCGGCGGTGGAGGAAGGGCTGCTGACGCTGATCGGGGCGACCACGGAGAACCCCTACTTCGAGGTCAACTCGGCGCTGATCTCGCGCTCGCAGGTCTACGAGCTGAAACCGCTCGACGCAGGGCAGGTCGAGGCTTTGCTGCGGCGGGCCCTCGCCGACCCGGAGCGTGGGATTCCCGACCCGCCGCCGATCGCGGACGCGGCGCTGGCGATGCTGGCCGAGCGCAGCGGCGGCGACGCGCGGGTCGCGCTCTCCGGCCTGGAGCGCGCGGTCAGCCGCGCGGCCGATATTGACCACAGCGGGGTGGGGTCGAAGTCGGCTGCGATCGACGTCGCCGCGATCGAGGACGCGCTGCAGCGCAAGGCGCTCGACTACGACCGCCAGGGCGATCGCCACTACGACTTCGTCTCAGCTTGGATCAAGGCGACCCGCGGCTCCGATGTCGACGCCTCCCTCTACTACCTGGCGGTGATGCTGGAGGGCGGCGAGGACCCGCGCTTCGTCGCCCGCCGCATGGTCATCCTCGCCTCCGAGGACATCGGCAACGCCGACCCGCGGGCGCTGCTCGTCGCCGACGCCGCCGCCCGCGCCGTCGACCGGGTCGGCCTGCCCGAGTGCGCGCTCAACCTCGCCCAGGCCTGCGTCTACCTCGCCCTCGCCCCCAAGTCCAACGCCTCCTACAAGGCGCTCGAGGCGGCCCGGGCCGAGGTCCGCGAGCACGGCGCCCAGACGCCGCCCGACTACCTGCGGGACTCGCACTACCCGGGCGCCGCCAAGCTCGGCCGCGGCGACGGCTACCGCTACGCGCACGACGAGCCGGGCGGGGTCAGCGACCAGCAGCTGCTCCCGGAGGGCCTCGCCGGCCGCCGCTTCTACGCCCCGACCGAGCGTGGTTTCGAGGCCGAGCTGGGGAAGCGCCTGGCCGAGCTGCGTACGAGATTCGGACAGTCCTAGTGACCTCCGCAACTTCCTAAAGAGAACAGGGTTTCAATGGGCGGCTTTCCAAGCTAGAGCCAGGGAGAGCCGACACACCCACCGGGGGCCTGGACTGGGGGCCTCCGGTGGGGACTTAACACAGGGGGGAGAGGGCGTCGAGTGGGACTGGACTCGGCGCCCTCTGTACGTCCGGGGGCGTGTCTGAGCTTAGGGGGCCATATTCACCCTTAAGCTCAGACACGCCATCGCCTAAGGTGACGGCATGGCTCCAAATAACGCTGAGCGGCTGCGACTCGGAGGGATGGCGCTGCGCAACGGGTTGTTGATCCACGGGCCGACCCACTGGGCGGCGGCGGTGCGCGATCGCGACGGCGGGATCGAAGTCGCCTCCGCGCCCAAGCCCGAACTGGCCCCGAAGTTGGTGGCGCGCCTGCCCGGCCTGCGCGGGCCGCTGAAACTGGCCGAGGCGATGGCGGTGCTGCCGCTGGCCCGGCGGCGGCTGCCGGCGGCCCGGCTCCCCTTCGAGAACTGGCATGTGATCGCCGCCACCGGTGCCACGCTCGCCCTGACCGGGCTGCTGCGCAAGCGCGCCCCGGCCTCGGCCCTGCGCGAGGGCCTGGCCCAGGTCGTCGGCGCCGTCCCGGCCGTGGTGGCGCTGATGGACCGCGACCTGGCCGCCTACCACGGCGTCGAGCACAAGGCGATCGCCGCCTACGAGCAGGGCGTCGACGACGTCGCCGCGGTGCCCAAGGAGCACGATCGCTGCGGCTCCAACCTGCTGGTCCCGATGATGCTGCTCTCGGCCGGCGGCACGGTGCTGCTGGAGCGTCTGGTCGCGGAGCCGAACGCGGTCGCCCGCGCCGGGGTCGGCCTCGGCGGCGCCTCGATCGCGGTCGAGATGTTCGCCTGGAGCGACCGCCACCACGGCGATCCCCTGGCTGAGGCCTTCCACACCCCCGGCCGCGAGATCCAGCGCCACTGGGCGACCAAGGAGCCGACGGCGGAGCAGCTCGAGGTCGGGCTGGCGGCGATGGCGGAGATCCTCCGGGTCGAGCACGGCAACGGCGAAGACGGCCTGCCGCCGGCCGCATAGACTGGCCGCCGATGTTCGGAAGGATCGACCACATGGGAGTCGCCGTCGAGGACCTCGAGGCGGCCATCGCTCTCTACGAGAAGAGCTTCGAGATGACGCTCGCCCACCGCGAGACGGTCGAGTCCCAGGGTGTCGAGGCGGTGCTGCTGGACGTCGGCGAGGGCCACGTCGAGCTGCTGGCCCCGCTCGGCCCCGACACCGCCGTCGGCAAGTTCCTCGCCCGCAAGGGCGAAGGCCTGCACCACGTCGCCTACGCGGTCGATGACATCGACGCCGCCCTGGTCCGGATCGCCGCCACCGGGATCGAGCTGATCGACGCCGAGCCGCGGGTCGGCATCCGCGACAGCCGCGTCGCCTTCCTTCACCCCCGCTCCACCGGCGGGGTCCTGACCGAGATCGTCGAACCAGCGGGAGGACACTGATGGCTGACGCACAACGGGTCGAGATCGGCTTCGAGGGCGGGCAGGTCGTCTCCGCCCGCCTCGCCGAAGACGACCTCAAGGACCTCCGCAAGCAGCTCGAGAAGGGCGGCTGGCACGACCTCCACACCGAGGACGGCGTCATCTCCCTCTACCTCGGCAAGGTCGCCTTCATCCGCATCGAGTCGGGCGAGCACCGGATCGGCTTCGGGCCCGGCGCCTGAGGCGTCGCCGCCCGGGCGAGGGCGGGGAGTAGGTTCGGGGCATGCCCCGGATCGAGGTCGAAGAGCACGCGCTGGGCCTGACCTGGGTCGTCGCGGAGCCGATGGAGCGGGCGTTTCACGCGCTCGTCGACGATGGCCGGGTCTGGCTGGTCGACCCGCTCGACGGTCCCGAGATCGAGGATGCGGTGGCGCTGGGGGAGCCGGCCGGCGTGCTGCAGCTACTCGACCGGCACAACCGTGACTGCGCCGAGATCGCGGACCGGCTCGGGGTTCCGCACCTGAAGGTCCCCGATGCGGTGCCGGGCTCGCCGTTCGAGGCGATTCCGGCGGTCCGTGTGCCGCGCTGGCGGGAGACGGCGCTCTGGTGGCCCGAGAAGAAGGCGCTGATCGTCGCCGAGGTGCTCGCCGCCAACCCGATGCACACCGGCGGAGAGGAGCGGGTGGGGATGCATCTGTTCCTGCGGCCCTGGCCGCCGAGCTCGCTGCGCGGTTACCGGCCCGAGTACCTGCTGCTGGGCCACGGCGAGAGCGTCCACGGCTCCGAGGCCGGAGAAGCGGTGGAGACCGCCTACGCCCGCGCCCGCCGCGACCTCCCCCGCGTGCTCTGGGGCCTGCCCAGCGCGGTGCGGGGCTGAGTCGAGCGCCGGCGCTGCATCGGTTCGTTCTCGATTCCGGCAGCTCGAAGGTCGGTGGAGGAGTTGACCCACTTATAGGGGGGTCAACTCCTCCTACTAGGAATCGGGATCACGGAGATCGGTCGGTGGCGGGGGAGGCGAGCGAGTCCCAGAGGCGCTGCTCGGCCGCGGCGACGCCCTTCGCGCCCGCGTCGACCTCCGCCCAGAGCCCGGCGTCCGGCTCGCCACTCTCGCTCGCCGCTTTGAATGCCTGCGCCAGCTCGGTCCAGCGTGCCGCCGCCGCGGCCGCCAGCGGCGCCTCGTCGCGTCCGGCCTCTTCGAGGAAGCGCGAGTACATGAGGCGGAAGGCGCCGCCGCCGGTGCCGCGGCGCTCGATCACCTGGTAGGCGAAGCGGGCGCACCACTGCCAGTCCTCGGCCACCTCGGGCCAGGCGCCGGCCTCGGCGGCGAGCCGCTCGACCGCGGGCAGGCCGCCGTACTCGCCGAAGGGCGGCTCCAGCATCTCCTGCGCCGCCCGGGCGATCGCCCGCGGGACCGCCGCTTCCAGCTGGTCGCGGTCGACCGCGTCGGTGACGGTGAACATGTGGCCTTCGAGCGGGTAGGCGGGGTGGCTGCTGTGGCGCGCCCGGGCCAGGTTCTCGAGGCGGGTGGTCTGCAGCTCCTCGAAGCCGGTATCCGAGAGGCGGGCGACCTCGTCGTCGTAGCCGGCCAGGACCACGGCGTGCCCCGGGAAGTGGGCCGAGTTGCCGTAGTGGTCGAGGTGGTAGATGTCGGTGAGCAGGAGCGCCGGGTTGCCTGTGTCGACCTCGGCCCGGGCCGCCTCCCAGGCGCGCCCGTCGCCCTCCTCGAAGGTGCGCAGCTCCAGCGCCGTCCCGGTCAGGTCGCGGAAGCTCTCCTCCAGCCGGGCCGTGCGGCCGTTGAACCAGCGGCTGGGTGAGGAGTCCTCGAGGGTCAGGTAGTAGAAGCCGGCGCCGGCCCCGAGGCCGAAGGCCATCTCCTCGCTGAGCTCGATCCCGTGGAAGCCGAGCAGGTTGCGCAGAGCGGTCGAGCCGCAGTGGTTGCCGGGGGTGTGGACGTAGCCGGGTACGGCGGGCATCGGCAGATACTGACCGACCGCCCGCGGGCCCGCCCGACCCTTATCCTCCGCCGCCGTGGAGAACGCCGCCGCCAACCCCGAGAGCCTCGACCTCAAGCTGTTGCGCCTGATGCGCACCCGCGGGCACTCGCCGGGGCTGGAGTCCGCCGCCAAGGCGCTGGGCAAGGCGGGCAACAACGCCGCCGTCTGGGTCGTGCTCGGCGTGGCCCTGGCCCTGCTCGACTGGGAACGGCACGAGGCCTGGCTGATCTGCGCGGTGCTGGGCCCGGTCGCGATCGTCCTCAACTACGGGATCAAGCTGCTGGTCAAACGCCCGCGCCCGGTGCTCGAGGGCCTGCCGCCGCTCGGCGGCGCCCCCAGCTCGCTCAGCTTCCCCTCCGCCCACGCCCTCTCCTCGTTCGCGGTGGCGACGGCGATGGTCCGGGTCGACCCGGCGATGGCGGGGGCGCTCGTCGTCGCCCTGGCGATCTCCCTCGGCCGCCCCTACCTGGGGATGCACTACCCATCCGACGTCCTCGCCGGCGCTTCCCTCGGCGTGCTGCTCGGCTTGATCGTCCCGCTCTCCATATGAGGGCGGTGAGCCCCGTATGAAGGTCGGGATCGTGGGTCTGCCGAACGCGGGCAAGTCGACCCTCTTCAATGCCCTGACCAAGGGTGGCGCCCAGACCGGCGACTACCCGTTCACGACGATCGAGCCGAACGTGGCGATCGCCGAGGTGCCGGACCAGCGGCTGGAGAAGATCGCCGCGACCGTGCGCAGCTCGAAGCTGGAACCGGCGACGATCTCCTTCCACGACATCGCCGGCCTGGTCAAGGGCGCCTCCGAGGGGGAGGGGCTCGGCAACCAGTTCCTCGCCTCGATCCGCGAGACCGACGCGATCTGCCACGTCGTCCGCTGCCACGAGGACTCCGGCGTGCCGCACCCCGACGGCCGCGTCGACCCGCTCGCCGACATCGAGACGATCGAGACCGAGCTGATCCTCTCCGACTATGACCAGGTCGAGCGGCGGCTGCCGCGGGTCGCCAAGCAGGCGAAGTCGGGCGACGCCGAGGCGATCGCCGAGCACGGCTGGCTGCAGGCCGTCTTCGAGGCGCTCGCCGCCGGCCGCCCCGCCCGCTCGGTCCCGGTCCCGGATGCGGCCCCGCAGGCGGTGGTCAACCTGCAGGCGCTGACCACGAAGCCGATCCTCTACGTCGCCAACGTCGACGAGGGCGACGGCGAGGTGCCGGAGGTCGTCGCCTCCCACGCCGCCGCGGCCGGCGCCGGCGCGGTCGCGGTCAGCGCCCGGATCGAGGGCGAGCTGGCCGAGCTCGACCCCGAGGAAGCGGAGGAGATGCGCGAGTCCTACGGGGTCGAGGGCTCCGGCCTGGCGCGCCTGGTCCGCGGCGCCTACGACCTGCTGGAACTGATCACCTTCTTCACCGCCGGCGAGGACAAGGAGGCGGTCGCCCGGCCGCTGCGCCGCGGCGCCACCGCGCTGGAGGCGGCGGGCACGATCCACACCGAGATCATGGAAGCGTTCATCAAAGCCGAGGTGGTCGGCTGGGAGCAGCTGGTCGAGACCGGCGGCTACTCCCAGGCCCGCGACAAGGGGCAGCTGCGGATCGAGGGCCGCGACTACGTCGTCCAGGACGGCGACGTGATCACCATCAAGGTCTGACTCCGGGCTAGGGTTCGGGGATGGACGAAGGCGCACGCTTCCCCGGGGTCGCCGCCAAGGCTGGCCACTACGAGAGCTTCTACATCAAGGCCTGCGAGCCGGGCGGCGGTCGCGGCATCTGGATCCGCCACACCGTGCACAAGCGGCCGGGAGCGGAGCCCAACGCCTCGATCTGGTTCGTCTTCTTCGATCGTTCGGCACCGGCGCCCCGGGCGACCAAGGTGACGCTGCCGGCGAGCGAGCTCTCGACGCCGGCTGGATCCTGGATCCGCGTCGGCGACGCCGAGCTGGCGCCGGGCCAGGCCGAGGGCTCGGTCGACACCGAGGCGCTCGGCGCCGCCTGGTCTCTGACCTTCAGCGCCGACGCCGGGCCCTGCAAGTACCTGCCGGCCGACTGGCTCTACGAGGCGCCGCTGCCGAAGACGAAGTTCGTTGCCCCGGTCCCGCTCGCCCACTTCGACGGTCGCCTCGAAATCGACGACGAGGAGTCGATCGAGCTCAGCGGCTGGCCGGGGATGATCGGCCACAACTGGGGCAGCGAGCACGCCGAGCGCTGGGTCTGGCTCGAGGGCACCGGCTTCGCCGACTCGCCCGGCACCTACTTCGACGCCGGCGCCGCCCGGGTCAAGCTCGGCTCCCGCACCAGCCCCTGGATCCCCTCGGGGATGCTGATGCTGGACGGCGAGCCGCACCGGCTCGGCGGCCTCGGCGCGATCCGCTCGGCCTCGATCGAGGAGACGCCGGGCGTCTGCACCTTCGTCCTCCCGGGCAAGGACATCGTCGTCCGCGGCCGCGTCTCCGCCCCCGAGAAGGACTTCGTCGGCTGGGTCTACGCCGACCCCAAGGGCCCCGAGCACAACACCGTCAACTGCTCGGTCGCCGACCTCGAACTGACCGTCGAACGCCCCGGCCTGCCGCGACGCGAGCTCAGCCTCGCCGCCGGCGCCGCCTACGAGCTGGGGATGCGGGAGACCGATCACGGCATCCCGATCCAGCCGTACCCCGACGGCTGAGCGGTGGCCGCCGCGGGGGCTCGTCGCTACTGGCCGATCTGGCTGGGCGTGGTTCCGGTCGCCCTCTGGGCGCTCGTGCGCGCGCTCGGGCTCGACGGCGGCAGCCTGATCGTGCCGCTGCTGGCGTTCACGCCCTTCGCGCTGATCGCCGCCTTCTTCCTAGCCGGCATCGCCGCCGCCCTGAGCAACTGGGCCGCGGCGATCGCCGCCGGGCTCGCGACCCTCTGCCTGGCCGCGGCGGTGCTGCCGCGGGCGATCGGCGACGGCACCGTCGACGCGGCTGGGCACGAGACCCTGGGCGTCGTCTCCGCCAACATCCACCGCGGCACCTCGGATCCCGCCGACCTCGTCGCCCTGGTCGAACGCCTGCACCCGGACCTGCTCGCCGTGCAGGAGCTGACGCCCGCCTTCGTTCCTAGGTTCGCCGCCGCCGGCATCGACCGGGTGCTGCCCAACCACGTCCTCATGGTCTTCTCCGGGATGCCGAAGCTGCCGGGCGTCGGCATCTACTCGCGGCTGCCGCTGCGCCGTTTCGGGCCGCACGACAACCACCGGGTCGGCGCTGCGGTGCGGCTGCCCGACGGCCGCCTGGTCCGCGTCACCGACGTCCACCCGCACACGCCGAAACCGGGCCACATCGGCGAGTGGCGCGCCTCGCTGGAAGCGATGCCGTCGGCCGGCGCCGGCACCCCGCGGGTCCTGCTCGGCGACTTCAACGCCACCCTCGACCAGGTCGAGCTGCGCGACGTCGTCGACCGCGGCTACCGCGACGCCGGCGATGTCGCCGGCAAGGGCCTGGAGCCGACCTTCCCGCGCCGCAACATCCTGCCTCCCCTGATCACGATCGATCACGTGCTCGCCGACGAACGGCTCGGCATCGTCGAATACGGCGTCGCCGAACAGCCGGGCAGCGACCACCGCGCGATCCACGCGGTGCTGGCGCTGCCCTAGCCGCGGCTACTACAAGCTTGTAGCTATTCGCCCAAGAAGCCCCTGCAAATCGCCGTCTATCAAAAAAAAGATGGTTCGTACCTTGACATTGAATACTGACACGTTTACAGTTCCCCCTTCCACGAATTAGGAACGCCAGTGCTATGGCTGAGTAGCAAGTAGCCAGGGATAGCAGTTCGGTGGCACTGGGGAAAAACTAGTCTCAATGGCCGCGCAGGGGCCGGGACAAACAGGGGACGGCGCTCGGGAAGCGCCAGGAAAGAGGGAGACTACGTGAATCGCCACGTGATGGCTGCACGCACGGCACCGATCGACGGCAGCGGCAGTCGCCGCGCCCGCAGTGCCGTCACGCTTGTCGCCGGCGGTGGCACCAACGGGAGTGGTGCGTCTCCGCTCCGGCGCAGCGGTCTGTCTCTTATCTCCTTGTCGGTCGCTCTCGTCGCGATCTCTATGGCGTTCCTCGCTGCCAGTTCCTCCGCCGCGATCACCCACAACCTCGAATCGTTCTCGCCGATCGACGGATCTGGCTCGGGGCCCGTCTTCGACGAACCGCAGGGGATCGCAATCGACGAAGCAACCGGCAACCTCTTCGTCACCGATGGCACCCGGATAGCGATACTCGGTGCCGAAGGCGGGATCCCCGTCGGCATCGCCGCGCCTCACGAAGTCCCCGGCATTCCGTTCGGGGAAAACTCTCAGGCCGGGCTCGCCTACGACAACTCCGCGACGAGCCCCGCCAGGGGCACGCTCTACGCCTTCAACCCCGGGACCCAGGCGGTCCAGGGCTATGCCCGAAATGGGGCGAGTGAAAGGTACGAACTCAGCGGGGCAGAAATACCCGTGCCACAGGCATTCATCATCGGCTTGAGCGTCGACACCGCGGGAAATCTCTACATCAGCAACATCGGGACGCAGACGATCCGCAAGTACAGCCCACTTCGGGCGCTCGTCACCGAATACGACCTCTCGACGTCTTCGAGTGGCGCCAGCGGCCAGAGCGTGGTCGACAGCGCGGGCGATCTCTTCGTCGGGGACCAAAACCTGGGCCTATTCAAATTCCCCGTCAACGGGACGGGGGAGATCGATCCCGACGTCTACACCCGGCTCTCGTCGAAGCACACGACGGGCATCACGATTGATCCGACCACCGAACACATCTACGCGGCGTTCGACGAAAGCGTCGGCGAGTTCGTAGCCCCCGCCGGGTCCCTGCTCGACGAATTCGGCTCAGGAGTGGTCAGAGGCACCGGCCGAATCGCGGTCAACGCCTCCACCGAACAGATCTACGCAGTCAACAACGGCACCCAGGGCAATGGCGTCATCAATGTCTTCGGGCCCGGAGTCACCGTGCCAACGCTCGGCCTCAGCCCCGCATCCGGCATCACCGGCACCAAGGCGACGCTGATCGGCTCGGTGAACCCGATAGGGCTCGAAGTCGAAGAATGCTTCTTCGAATGGGGCAAGGACGAAAACGGGAAACCGAATTACGACCATAAAACCAGCTGCGAAGGCACGATCGGAGAAGACTCCGCGACCTACCCGGTCAGCGCCCAGATCAGCGATCTGACGTCCAACGGCGCCACCTACCACTATCGCCTTGTCGCAATAAATGAAAACGGGACCGAACGGACGGCGGACAGAAGCTTCGAAACCGGGCCAACGGTCACGACCCAGTCGCCCACCGGAGTTGGCCAGAAAACCGCGACCTTGAACGGCGCCGTCCGGCCGGAAGGACTGCAATACACCAACTGCACCTTCGAATACGGACTGACGACCAGCGCCAGTTTCGAAAAAAGCGCGCCCTGTAACCCGCCGGCCGGCTCGATTGGCGCGGACTTCGAATCCCATGCGGTGAGCGCCGACCTGACGAGCCTGAGCCCCAACGCCGCCTACAAGTTTCGGCTGACCGCTACCAATGCGGCCGGAACGCTGAGCGGACAGACGCTGATCTTCACCACCGTCGGCCCGCCGCAGATCACCGAAGTCCGCGCCCTCAACGCGAGTCAGGGCACAGCCAACCTCGAAGGAAAGATCAACCCCAGCGGCTTTGGCACCTCCTACCGCTTCGAATGGGGGGCGACCAGCAGCTACGGCAACCAGGTCCCGGCCGACTTCGAACCCTTCGTCGGCAGCGGCAGCGAACCGGTACGGGTCGGCGCAAAACTCAACGGCCTCTCCGCGGGTCAGACCTATCACTACCGGATCGTCGCCTCGAGCAGCGCCGGCACCACCGCCAGCCCCGACCAGATCGTCGAAACGCTCAACTCCTGCGGCCTGCCCGAGGGCCGCTGCTTCGAGCTGGTCTCACGCAAGGAAGTCGGTCCAGTCGCCATCCCGGGAGAAACTTTCTCGCCCATGGAGCTGCACTTCCAGGCAGCAACCAGCCCGGGCGCCCTCGCCTACGTGGTCGAAGCCGGCTACCCGGACGCGACCAAAGCCGGGGAAGTTCTCTACCGCGGCACGCGGGGTTCCAGCGGCTGGGACTCGACCCAGATCAGCAGTCCGATCGTCGCCCTCAACGAACAGGGCGGTGTGGGCAGCGTGTCCAGCAACACCCAATTTCTCTCCAACGACCTCTCCTGCGGCTTCCTGGAGAGCTCGCAGCCACTGACCGACGACCCGAGCACCCGCCTGGTTATTGAAAATGGCGGTTCAAATCTCTACCGCAACAACCCCGATGGCTCCTATACCGCCGTCAGCAAGCTGGCACCGGAAGACTCCGGCTTCGAATTCGAAGCGGGAAGGAACAACTACACTGTCCTTGACGCTGCGGAGGATTGCAGCAGGGTTCTGTTCAGGTCGATCTACCACTACCCAGGTATTGCTGCGTCAGGGCTAGGGCCCCTCTACGAATGGGACGAAGGTGCGCTGCGGAACGTCGGCGTCGTCCCCGGCCCAAGTGGTGGTGAAGTGGTTGTGGAAGCAGACGGCCCCATCGCTCAGGGTCAGGTCTCCGAAGGCGGCTCGAGACTTTTCTTCAGCGCCAAACGTCAGACCAGTCCCAACCCCGAAGAGATCGGTAAGGAAGCGGTCTTCGTGCGTGAAGACAGCGGCGCCACCGTGCGAGACGTCTCGCTCTCGCAGACGGGAACGCCTGACAAAGGCGCCACCTACCAGTGGGCCACCCCCGATGGCTCCCATGTCTTCTTCACCGCCAACGCCGGCCTGACCGAAGAATCGAGCTCCGGGGGGACCGACCTCTACGAATACAACCTGGAAACCGACGAACTGATCGATCGCTCGGCCAGTCAGGTGGATGGCGGGGCGCAGGTGGCCGGTTTCGTCGGCGCCGCCGGGGACGGCTCCGAGGTCTACTTTGTTTCCCGCGCCCAGCTGGTGCCGGGTCGCGGCAACACCCAGGCCGAGAACGAAAGCGCCAACACCTACTCGATATACGGCGAGTCAGATGGTGCGTTCAGCTTCGTCGGCAAGATCCGCGGGTTCGATCTCGGAAGGGCCACGATCGGTTTGTATGAGTCAGCAAGGGTTAGCCCCGACGGGCGCTACCTGCTCTTCCCGTCCACGGCCAACGTCACCGGCTACGAAGGTGGCGGCTCAGTTCAGGCCTACCTCTATGACGCCCACGGGGGCTCGGAAGGGACGATCTGCATCTCCTGTCGCCAGGACGGTCAGCCCTCGATTGCGCAGGGCGGCAACGAACCCTATGAAGTGCTTGCGGAATACCAGTCTGCGAACAGCCCCCTGCATCCGCTCCAGTTCCTGGTCATGCACGACGGTGAGCCACGGGTGTTCTTCAGCTCACCGGACTCGCTGGCGCCAGGTGCCGTGGAAGGGCAGAACAACGTCTATGAGTGGGCTCACGGCCAGCTCTTCCGCCTCGCGAGCGCGGTGGAGGGACAGCAGGGGCGTCTGTACAGCGGCTACGGCACCGCATTCGCCGGTGCCAGCGACGATGGCTCAGACATCTACTTCTTCACTCCCCAAACGCTCAACTGGGAAGACGGCGACGAACGGTTCTCGGTCTATGACGCCCGCATGGGCGGCGGCTTCCCCCAGCCGCCGGTACCGCCGGCCCCCTGCAACGCCGACGCCGAAGGCTCGTGCCAGGGCGCCCCCCAGGGTGGCCCAGCAGTACCCGGCGCCGCGAGCGCGACCTTCAGCGGCCCAGGCAACGAGAAGCAGACCCAAGCCAGGAAGAAGAAAAAGGCACACAAGAAGTCCAAGAGACACGCCAAGAAGAAGGGCAAGCAAGCACGACACGAAAACGGCAATGGGAGGACGGGCAAGTGAACTGCGGCATCGATCTGAAAGGCACTTCCATGCTGACCGTTCGCGCGCTCCTGCTCGCCCTCGCAGGTCTCTGTGCCCTCGCCGCCGGCGCTCAGGCTGCTCCGGTACCCGCGCCGGCCTTGAAGGTGCTGGCGGTGACCGGCCCGACCAACCTGCCACCCAAGCAGTCGGAGACCCAGCGGGTTACGGTGGAAGCCGAAGGCGGCAACTTCACGCTCGGCGTGGGCGTCGGCGAAGGCAAAGTGACGCCGGTCACCACCGAAGGAACGGTCGCTTCCACGGAAGGGAGTCCCGTGTTGACGATCGAAGCCGGCAGCTTCGAAGTCGGCGCCCGGGTCCTCGGAGCGGGTCTTCCCTTTGGCGAAAACTTCGTCATCTCCTGTTCCACGGACTGCCAGACGCCTGGCTCCACGGTCACCATGTCGGCGCCTGCCGAATACACGTCCAGCGGAGAATTTGCCCTGATCTCGCCCAAGGAAGCGACCGTGGTGGAAGGCGAATTCCCCGTCGGCGCCGAGCTCCAGGCGACGGGAGCAGAAGAAATCTTCCTGCCGGGCACCGTGGTCACCTCCGTTTCAGGCTCGACGATCAGCCTCTCCAAGCCGCCGTCGTTCCTATGCATCTTTTGCGAAAACGTCGACGTCGCGGCCACCCAGAAGACGGCGCCGATCGCCTACGACGCCTCGGCGACGGCGATGCAGAGCGCGCTCGAAACGGTCCTGGGCGCCGGCTCGGTCACGGTCGGCGGCGGCCCCGGCGGCGACGCCGGGCACCCCTACTTCATTACCTTTGACGGTTCGCTTCCCGAACAGGACGTGCAACAGGTCGAAGCCGACAGCGGGCTGACTGGCGAACACCCCTTCGTCCACGTCTTCACCACCGTCCCAGGCGGCAACGGCACCGGCGAAATCGCGATCTTTCCCGCCAATGTCGGGGGGGAGCCCTCGAGCGGCGTGGTCACCGCCCACCTTGGTCCGCTGCCAGACGGCATCGTCATGAGCGGCCCACCTCATAGCAATAGCTGGAGCTGTAACGGTGACGCCGGAGACATCGAAGCCACCTGCACGACGAGCGAAACGATGAGGGTCTTTCACTCGGCCCCACGTACGATCGTCGTCCCGATCGAAGTCGAGGCGGGTGCGTCGCCGCGCTCGAGCACCGAAGTTGAACTTTCGGGCGGCGGCAGCGCCCCGGACGTCTACCAGATGCCGATCGTCGTCTCCAAGCAGCCGGCCCCCTTCGGCGTCGCCGCCGCCTGGGCGGGCTCCTTCGAAGCCGACGGCAGCCCCTCGACCCAGGCAGGTGGACACCCCTTCGCCAGCGCCGCCTACATCTTGCTCAACAGCCGGCGGAACGGTGGCGGTGAAATCACGCCCTCGGGCGATTCGAAAAGCGTTGGCGTCGACCTGCCCCCGGGCTTCACCGGCAACCCGCTGGCCGGCAAGCGCTGCCCGCAGAGCGTGGTGCTCCCTGGTGCAGGCTCGTCGAAAGTGTGCACGGCCGAAATGACCGTAGGGAACCTCGACCCCTATATCGGCGAACTCGCGGAAAGCCTGCCCTTCGAATCGCGCCTTTACAACGACATCCCACCGAAGGGATTCGCGGCCGAGTTCACTACTCGGCTCGGGCTCCCGCTGCAGAGCGTGGTGGCCGGCGTCAACAGCGAAGAAGACTTTGGGATCAGACTGACGGGCCCCAACAACCCCAACATCGACAAGATCTACGGTGTTTACACGGCGTTCGAAGGGGTGCCGAAATTCGGTAACGGCCAGGCGCTCTTGACGAACCCGGTGAACTGCGCGGAATCGGCACAGAACGCGCCGCTGGTGCGAGCCAAAGCCAACTCGTTCCAGGAACCCGACAACTTTGCCACCTTCGTCGTTCCTCAACCTGCCCTCACCGGTTGCGAGAACCTCAAGTTCGAAGCCAAGGACCCGGCCACGGGCAAAGGCCAGGTCGGCTTCTCCTTCCAGCCGACCAGCACCCAGGGCTCGACTCCGGTTGGAGTTCTCAACCACCTCCACATCGACCAGCCGGGGTTGACGGATCCGAACGGATTGGTCACTCCCGAGCTCAAGGACTCGACGATCCGCTTCCCCGAGGGAATGAACCTGAACCCCTCCTCGGCCAACGGCCTTGAAGCCTGCAGCGAGGCCCAGATCGGCTACCTCGGCAAGGGCTTCCCGATGCCCAACCCGATCCGCTTCAAAAACGCCCAGCCCACCTGCCCCGACGCTTCGAAGCTGGGGACGGCGGAAATCAAGACCCCGCTCCTGGACAACCCGTTGCAGGGCGCCCTCTACCTCGCCGCCCAGGAAGAAAATCCGTTCGGCTCGCTGATTGCGGTCTACCTGGTCGTCAACGACCCGCTCACCGGAGTGATCATCAAGCTGCCGGGTGAGGTCACCCCCGACCCGGTCACCGGCCAGCTCACGGTCACCTTCCAAAACAACCCGCAGCTGCCCTTCGAAGACCTGATCCTCAACATCCGCGGCGGTGGCCCGCGCTCGCAGTTCGCGACCCCGGAAGTCTGTGGCACCTACAACACCACCGGCACCTGGACCCCCTGGTCGGCCCCCGAATCGGGCCCGCCGGCGCAGACCACCGACAGCTTCACGGTGAGCTCGGGCTGCTCGAGCTCAGCCGCGGCCCGCCCCTTCGCCCCGTCCTTTGAAGCCGGCACCACTGCCCCCAAGGCCGGCGCCTACGCCCCGCTGGTGATCAAGATCAACCGCAACGACGGCGAACAGGAGCTGAGCCGCTTCGACTTCACCTTGCCGAAGGGGCTGATCGGCAAGCTCGCCGGCATCCCCTACTGCACCGAGTCGGCGATCGCCGCCGCCGAAGCGAAGACCGGCAAAGCCGAGCAGGCCGGCTCCAGCTGCCCGGTCGCGAGCCGACTCGGCAGCGTCGACACCGCCGCGGGCGTCGGCTCCGAACCGGTCCACGTCGGCGGCAACGTCTACCTCGCCGGCCCCTACAAGGGCGCCCCGATCAGCGCGGTCGTCGTCACCCCGGGCATCGCCGGTCCTTTCGACCTCGGCAACGTAGTCGTTCGAGCCCCCCTCTACATCGATCCCGAATCCGCGCAGCTGACGACCCGCTCGGACCCGATCCCGACGATCCTCAAGGGCATCCCGCTGAAGGTGCGCTCGGTGGCGATCACGATCGATCGCCCCGGCTTCATCCTCAACCCGACCAGCTGCGAAGTGAAGTCGGCGACGGCGTCGATCACCGGCGGCAGCGGTGCCACCGCGACCCCGAGCAACCGCTTCCAGGTCGGCGGCTGCGCGGACCTGGCGTTCACCCCGAAGCTCTCGCTCTCGCTCAAGGGCGGCACCAAGCGCAGCGGCAACCCGGCGCTGACCGCGGTCCTGAACCAGCCCGCGGGGCAGGCCGGCATCGGCAAGGTCTCGGTGGCGCTGCCACACTCGGAGTTCCTCGACCAGAGCCACATCCGCACCGTCTGCACGCGGGTGCAGTTCTCCGCCCACGCCTGTCCCAGCGGCGCCATCTACGGCGAGGCCGAAGCGATCACGCCGCTGCTGGACTCACCCCTGCGCGGCCCGGTCTACCTGCGCTCCTCGACCAACAAACTCCCGGACCTGGTGGTGGCGCTGCGGGGTCCGGACTCGCAGCCGATCGAAGTCACCCTCGCCGGCCGGATCGACTCGGTCAACGGCGGCATCCGCAACAGCTTTGAACTGGTGCCCGACGCGCCGGTCTCGAAATTCGTCCTGCGCATGCAGGGCGGCAAGAAGGGGCTCCTGGTCAACTCAACTGACATCTGCCTCAAGACCAACCGGGCGACGGTGAAGTTCGAAGGCCAGAACGGCAAGCTCTCCAGCTCCTCGCCGCCGCTCAAGGGCCAGTGTGGCTCCCAACGCAAGAAGCACAAGAAAAACAAGGCCCACCAGCGCCGGTCGCGGAGCAAGCGGCTTGCCGCGGGGTAGGGAGCGTGCTCCGCTAACCCTTCGCCACCCCCGCCGCACCCTGGCGAGCGCCGTCGTCGCGGTAATGCTCCTCGGCATCCTCGGCACGGGCCTCGAGGGGAGGCTCGTCCCGACCTCGCTCTCGGTCCCCGGAACCCCCTCGGCGCGAGGCGCCGACCTGCTGCGCTCGCACTTCGGCGAATCGGCGCCCTTCGCGATCCTCCTGCGCGGCCCCGCCGCTGCCCTGGATCGCCAGGGCCCGGCCCTGATCCGCGCCCTGCGCCGGGACCCCGCGCTCACCACCCTCTCGCCCTGGGACGGGCACGCGCTCGCCCGCCTGCGCCCGGGACCGCGCAAGGCGCTGATCCTGGCCGACTTCCACAGCGACACGGCTACGGCCGTCGCCGACGACGTGCCGCGGCTGAACGAGCTCCTCGCGGCGAACATCCACGCGCCCGTCCGCGCCAACCAGACCGGCTATGCCTCGCTCTCGCGGGCGATCCAGGACCAGTCGATCTCCTCCACCGAGCGGGCCGAGCTGATTGCGATCCCGTTCCTGCTGCTGGTGCTGCTGGCGGTCTTCCGCTCGCCGCTGGCGGCGCTGATCCCGCTCGGGTTCGGGGCGATCACCGTGATCGCCTCCCGTGGCGTCCTCTACCTGCTCTCCTCCCACCTGCGGATCGACGCCTTCGCGGTCACCGTGGCGACGATGATGGGGCTGGCCCTGGGGGTCGACTACGCGCTGCTGATGGTCTCGCGCTTCCGCGAGGAACTGGCGGCGGGCCGGGACCCGAGGAAGGCGGCCTGGGCCACCCGGCGCACCGCCGGGCGCACCACGCTCTTCGCCGGGACCACGCTGTTTGCCTCGATGGCGGTCTCGATCTTCGTCCTGCCAGGGTCGCTGCTGCTCTCGCTCGCCGGCACCGCGATTTTGGTCACCGCGATCTCGCTGGTCACCGCGATCTTCCTGGCGCCGCCGCTGCTGTCCCTGCTCGGGCCCGGCGTCGACCGCTGGCGGATCGGCCGCGCCCCCAGCGGCGAGCACGCCCTCCTGCACCGCTCCCTACAGGCCGCCCTGCGACGGCCCGCCGCGGTGGCGCTCGGCGTCTCCGCGGTGCTGCTGGTGCTGGCGGCGCCGGCGCTGGCGATCAAGACCGGTCCGCCCTCGGCCTCCCAGCTGCCGACCTCCGATCCGGCCCGCCAGGACTCTGAACTGATCGCCGCCCAGCTCGGCCCCGGCTGGGACTCCCCCTTCCTCATCGTCGCCGCCACCGAGCACGGGCCGATCACCTCGAAGGCCGACCTCGGCCACCTCGCTGAGTTCCAGCGGCTGCTGGCTCGCCAACCCGGGGTGCAGGCGGTGATCGGCCCCGAGGAGATCGCCGCCCGGACCGCGACGCTGCAGGATCAGGGACGGGCCCTGCTCGGCCCGCCCGGCCGCCGGCGCCTGGCCGGGCTCAGGCAGCTGGGCCCGAAGCTCGGCCGGGCTGGGAACGGGGTCGGGCAGCTGCGCGACGGTGTCTCCCAGGCCGCCGACGGAGCCGGCCTGCTCGGCCAGGGCTCCGGCCGTGCCCGGGAGGGGGCGGCGAAGATCGCCGCCGGCCTGCGGCGGGCGGCGGGTGGCGGCGAACGCGCCGCCGCGGCGATCGAGCGGCTCGCCGGCGGCTCGGCGAAGCTGGCAGAAGGCCAGCAGAGCGCCCAGGCCGGCTCGCTCTCCCTCGCCTACGGCCTGCACGACCTGCTGCCGCAGCTGCGCAAGGGCTCGCTGGCCCGGGCGCGCGAGCTGCGGGCTGAGTTGAGCCGGCGCTCGGAGGCGGACTCCTCCCTGGAGCCAGCCGCCAGGAAGGCCGCCAGCCTGACCCTCTCCCTGGCCGCCGCCCGCAACGAACTGCGCTCGCTGCGCACCGAAGCAACGCGCCTGCACGCGGGCATGGCGCGCCTCGCCGCCGGCGGCGAACAGATCGCGAGCGGCACCAAGCGGCTCGCCGCGGGTGCCTCCCAGTTGGGCGACGGGATCGACCGCTTGGCCGGTGGCGCTGGCGCCCTGAGTGCCGGCCTCGAGCGCTTGCAGGGCGGCAACGAAGCCCTTGCTTCGGGGCTCGCCTCAGGCTACGAGCGCTCCTCACCGCTACAGAGCGGCCTGCGGCGCGCCGCGACCAAGGTCTCGGCCCAGGCCTCGGGGCTGACCGACCAGCGCACGCAGCTGAAGACGGCCTCCCCGCACCTCTTCGATTCCGGCTACTTCGTCCTCTCCGCCCTCGATGGGGCCGGGCCCGCCCAGCGCGGTCGCGCCGGCCAGGCGATCGACCTCCGCAACGCCGGCCAGGCGGCGAACATCCTCGTCGTCCCCCGCTACGGGTTCAACACGGCCGGCTCAGAAGCGGTCGACCACCGCCTCAACCACCTCGCCGCCGCCTTCGCGAGCAAGACCGGCCTGCGGGTTGGGGTCGCCGGCGGCGCCGCCCAGCTCACCGACTACAACCAGGTCACCCGCACCCGGGTGCCGCTGGTGATCGTGGCGATGACGATCGTCACCTTCCTCGCCCTCCTCGTGCTGCTACGGGCGCCGCTGTTGGCCCTGGTGGCGGTGGTCTTGAACCTGATGACCGTCGGCGTCGCCTTCGGCGTCCTCGTCTTGCTCTTCAACGTCCCCGCCGGCTGGCCCCTGGGCGGCCACGACTACGTCGACGCGATCGGGGCCGCCGGCATCTTCGGGATCGTCTTCGGGCTCTCGGTCGACTACGCCGTCTTCCTCCTGGCCCGGATGCGCGAGAGCTATGAGGCCAGCGGCGATCACCGCGAGGCCGTCTCCTTCGGCCTGGAGCGGACCGCCAGGGTGATCACCGGCGCCGCGGCGATCATGATCGCCGTCTTCCTCTGCTTCGCGGCGGCGCCGATCTCGACTGTGAGCCAGCTCGGCATCGCGCTCGCGGTCGCCGTCGCGCTCGACGCGACCGTGGTGCGGATCTTCCTGCTGCCAGCGCTGATGCTGCTGATCGGCGAGCGGGTCTGGTGGCTGCCGAAGCCACTGGAGCGGGTCTTGCCGCGAATCGAGCTGCATCCCGCCTAGAGATGTCAAAGACACAGGGACAACACAGGAGATATCGATGAGAAGGACGATCTTCATCACCACGGCGCTGGCGGCTCTGGCCCTCGTGCCGCTCGCCGGCGCGAGCGAACTCACCCGCGAGGAATACGTCGCCCGGGCCGAGCCGATCTGCAAGCGCAACACCGAAGCCAACAGGCGCATCTTCGCCGGCGCCAAGGAGCAGGTGAAGTCCGGGCAGCTGAAGGCCGCCTCGACCCATTTCACCCGCGCCACCACCGCCTTCAACAAGACGATCTCCCAGCTCAAGGCGGTTCCCGAGCCCCCGGCTGATGAAGCCAAGCTGGGGAAGTGGATCGGCTACCTCGAAGCCGAGAGCTCCCTCCTCGCCAAGATCGGCAAGGCGCTCGCCCAGGACGACAAGGGCAAGGCCCAGACCTTCTCGGTCAAGCTCAACCGCAACTCCAACCTCGCCAACAACACCGTCCTCGCCTTCGGCTTCACCTACTGCAAGATCGACCCCGCGAGGTTCGGCTGAGATGCGCGCCCGCCACCTGATCTGCGCGCTCGCGCTCGCGGCGCTGGGCCTGGCGGTCCCGGCCGCGGGGGAGGTCTCCCAGCAGGGCCACCTGGTCACGACCTTCGAAAGCGAGCTGGCCCCGAAGACGTTGCCGCGCAAGGCGCTGGCGCCGGTCGCGGTGCGCGTGGCCGGGGACTTCAAGACCACCAAGGGCGCCAAGCTGCCCCAGCTGCGGACGATCTCGGTCGCGATCAACAGCGCCGGGCGCCTCTATGACAAGGGCCTGCCGACCTGCCGGCTGGCGACGATCCAGCCGGCCACCGAAGCTGCCGCCCAGAGCCTCTGCCACAAGGCGATCGTCGGCGGCGGTCACGTCACCGTGCAGGTCCACATCGAAAACCAGGCCTCCTTCGCGGTCAAAGGCAACCTACTGGCGTTCAATGGCCCGACCAGGCACGGCCAGAAGCTGATCCTGGCCCAGGTCTATGCCAAAGACCCGCCCGGCGCCTTCGTCCTCACCTTCCGCCTCAAGCGCGGCCCCGGCCTCTTCGGCACCGTGATGAGCACCTCGCTGCCGGCCTCGGCCCGGGGCTGGGCCTACCTCAGCCACTTCGACATGACCCTGGACCGCCGCTACCGCTACCGCGGCAAGGCTCGCTCCTACATCTCCGCCGCCTGCGCGGCTCCGGCCGGGTTCCCCGGAGCGGTGTTCCCCCTGGCCAAGGCCAGGTATGGGTTCGCCAACGGGCAGACGCTGAAGACGACGGTGGTGCGCAGCTGCAAGGTGGGCGGGAGCTGACCCGTCGATCCGCCCTGGTCGCCGGGCCGGAAGCCGGCCTCGAGGTCAGCTATCAGTCGCTCCGCCCGCCGACGACCTTTTCGAAGGTCATCCAGGTGTCGTAGCCGCCGAGCGCGACCTCGAGCTGTTCGCCGGTGACGGTGGACACGCCGCCGGTGCCGATCAGCTTCGCTTCGACGATCCGCGGCGAGACGCCGGTCTTGACGATCACGACCTGCTTCAGCTTCCCCTTCAGGTAGGTGCCGAGCTTGCTGCTGATTTCGGGGCCGCTGAATTTCAGCGTCCAGGTGTGCAGCGGGCATTCGCCGTCGTAGGGGTCGGGAACGCCCTGCAGGTAGGGGATCGCGGGGCCGCCGAAGATGTTCTGGATGCTCTCGGTGTGGCCGCCGGAGCAGGCGGAGAAGAGCGTCTCGGCGATCTTGCCGCCGTACATGACGACCTGGCCGCGGGTCGCGGTCGCGGCGGCGTTGCTGGTCGAGTACTCGCTTTCGAGGCCTTTGTAGACCTGGCTGCGGGTGTCGGCGTAGAGGTCGAAGCCGTTGCCGCCGACCCCGGCGGTGAGCGCGAAGGAGCGTGAGGCCACCGCCTGCGCCTTCAGCTCCTCGGCCGGCCAGGAGGGCGGCGACTCGTTCGGGATCACGCCTTTGACGTACTGGTCGACGGCGAGCGCGTTGACCACGTTGAGCGAGCCGGAGGCGCTTTCGGTCGGCACCGTCTCGAGCGCGCCGCGGTAGGTGCCGACCCCGGCGATCTCGATCTTGCCCTGGCCGGCGGCGCGCAGCTTCGGGCCGCAGTTGGCGAGTCGCTTGCCGGCGGAGTTGCGCAGCACGACCGTGTTGCCGGAGCGGTGGGCCTCGTAGTCGCGGCCCGGGTCGAGCGCCACGCCGCAGGCGCTGGTGGCGGCGCTGAAGCCGACGTCGCCGGGGGAGATGTCGAGCAGGACCCGGACCACGCGGGGGCCGGGGAGCGTCCCCAGGGTGGTCCCGGTGAAGTAGTGGCCGAGGATGAACCGGTAGCTCTTGCCGTGCAGGGCGTAGCCGTAGGCGCCGTAGGCGCTCATGCCGACGCCGTGGCCGAAGCCGTGCCCGTGGACGACCCAGCTGACGCCCGCGTCGGCGGCGGCGGGAGGGATCGCGCACAGGCTCGCCAGCGTCGCCAGGAGGGCGGCGAGGCGGGCGATCCGGGGGTGTCGTCGGGCGCGGCGCATGCTTTGCCAACAGCTTCGCCGCCGGGGAGTCGCGGCCTCTCTCCGCGGCGCGATTGGGCGAAGCGCTTCAGCCTCGCGGGAGGGCCCGCCGATCTGTTTAGGAACTATGCTGTACTTATAACTCACCGCACCGTCTAGGGAGCGATGCAGCGCCCGTCCAGGGAACGATGGCGAAAGCCCGAGCCAGATCCGAGTCCAGCGGCCCGCGCCGCCTTCCCCGTGGGCGCCACGCGCTCGCCCCCGAGCAGGTACAGGCCGACCAGCGCCGGCGCCTGATCGCCGCCGTCCCCGGAGCGGTCGCCGAGCACGGCTACGAAGCGATGTCGGTCGCCGACATCGTCAAGCGCGCCGCCGTCTCCCGCAACGCCTTCTACAACAACTTCGCCGACAAGCAGGAGTGCTTCGCGGTGGCTCAGGAGGCGGGCCACGAGGGGCTGCTGCGGGCCCTGACCGCGGCCTGCGACCCGGCCGCGCCGTTCGCCGAGCGGCTGCGGTGCGCCCTGGGGGCGGCCCTGGAGGCGCTCGGTTCGGACCCGGACCTGGCCCGCCTGCTCTTCGTCGAGGCGCCCTCCTCGGTCGAGCTGGCGCTGCGCCACCACGAGTGGTTGCGGCGCTACGGCGACCTGCTGAGCGAGGCGGCGCCGGCAGGAGCGCCGGCACCGGCCTCGCGGGCGGAGTTCGCCCAGGTGATCATTGGCGGCATCTCCACCCGCATCGCCAGCGAGGTACTCAGCGGCGAAGCGGCGAAGCTGCCGAGCCTGACCCCGCAGCTGAGCGATTACGTCGTCGCTTTCTACGCCCAAGCCGACGCCTGAGCACATTCTCGCTCTCCCCGAAGTTGCGCTGAAGACGGCAAGTCTTCGGTCTCAGTGCTCTCACTTTGCGCCCGTCGAGAGCGGATAAATCCCTGGAAAACAGCGAGTTCTCGTCACTAATACCATGTGCGTACCTTGACAAACGCGAACGCGCATGTTTACATCTCGCCTCGTCTTCTCTAAGGAACGAAGACGGTATCGCAGGGAATCAGTTCACAGGGAAAACCGAGCTCCGTCGAGAGCGCCGCACAGGGAGCGGCGGACGGGGATCAAGGGACAAGGAGAGCAATACGTGAGACGCGACGCGAAGGCATCGTCCGCGGGATCGACCTCGGGCCAGGGCAGAAGCCTCGGCTCGTTCGTGCGTGGAGCCTTCGCGATCCGTGGCGCCTCGAAGGGCGCCGACGGGAGTGGTGCGCGCTCAGCTCGTCTCGTCGCCGCTCTGGCCCTCGCCCCGATCGCCCTTCTCGCTCTTTCGGCGAGCCCTGCCCTCGCCGCCACGCCGCCGGTAATCAACGCCTCGATGGTCACCGAAGTCGGCGCCACCGAAGCATCGCTCTCGGCGAAGATCGTCCCCGGCGAAGCTCCGACCACCTACCGGGTCGAGTACGGGCCGACCACCGCCTACGGGCAGAGCACCACCGAGAGCGAATCGATCGGCGCCGACAACACCGAACACGCCATCTCCCCCACGCTCGAAGGACTGGCGCCCGAATCCACCTACCACCTGCGGATCGTCGCCACCAACTCGGTGGACACCACGAACGGTCCCGACCTCACCATCGTCACCTTCGCCGCTGGCATCCCCCTTAGCGGGTTGCCGGACGGACGCGCCTATGAGCAGGCAACCGGGCCCGACAAGGGCGGAGCGAACATCGGGGGGCAGCGCGGGACGACGGCGGTCTCACCCGACGGGAACTCGATGACTTTCTTCGACCTCGTGACGCTGCCAGGCTCCGTCGGGGCCCAAGAATTCGGAACCTACCTGGCAAGGCGAAGTGACTCCGATTGGTCGACCCAGGGACTCCTACCACCCGCAAGCCAGGGGAAATACGGACGCTTGGTGGGAATCGATGAAAACCTGAGCGTGAGTTACACCCAATCTCGCGATGTAAACGCCGCCCCTGGGCACCGCGGCCTGTTCTATGAACGGGACAGCGCGACCGGTGAGGACAATCTCATCGCCCGGGGTAGCGAATTTCAGTTCGATGTCGCGACTCCCGATGGGAGCCGGATGTTGTTCGAAAGTGCGGAACCGCTCGCCCCGAATGCGATCGAAGGGGAATCCAACCTGTTCGTCTGGGAGCGATCGAGCCAGACGATCCATCTGGCCAGCGTCATGAACGATGGGGAATCGCCGAGTGGGGGAGCCTACGCGGGACCGGAATTCGGTCCGGTCAATGGGTCTCGTTTCGCAACCGAAGCCTTTTCGCCCGACGGCGAAAGCGTCGCATTCACCACGATCGCCGATGGGCAGCTACACCTCCGCACGCATCTACTCTCGCAGCAGAGCCAGCTGAACGGCCAGGAAGAATGCACCGAGCCAGCCATGGCGTGCACGTTCGAGGCCTCGGCCTCTCAAGCCTCGACGCCCGACCCGAATGGTCCGCAGGCCGCTCAGTTCGTAGGCATGAGCGGTGGCGAACTCCCCGACGTGTTTTTCACGAGTCGAGGCGAGCTGACGGACGACGCCAACACCGGCCTGTCCGACGAAGGCGAAGACCTCTATCGCTTCGACTCAGAAAGCGGAACGCTAACCGACCTGACGGCGGATGCCGACGATGCCGCGGGCGCGGAAGTGATCGGCGTCGTGGGAATCGGCGGCGATGGAAAACGGGCGTACTTCGTGGCAAACGCAGTACTCGGCGATGGGGCGGCCCACGGGGCGTCATCGGGTGATTGCGAAGTTCGCCCCCTAGCAGAAGGGGAATGTAACCTTTACTATTGGTCGGAGAACGGCGGCGTTACTTACGTTGCGAGACTTGATGCGAATGCGCATTCGGCTAACGGGCCGCAGAGACAAAGCTACTCGGATCGCTGGAATTGGTACTACAGTGCCACGGCTACTGACGAGGCCGAATTCGCGTCGCGCCTGAGCCGGGACGGATCGTCGCTGGTCTTCCGTTCGCAACTACCGCAGACGGCCGAGCCCACGGGAGGGGTTCCCAACTTCTATCGCTTCGACGCCGCACACGGCTCGGTTCAGTGCCTGACCTGCGACCTCAGCGGTGCCGCGCAGCCAGAATCTCCGAAGCTCAATAGCTATATCGGGGGGAACGGCGGGATCTTCTCCATGCTGATGCCGCACCAGAATCTGTCCTCGGACGGGAACAGGTTCTTTTTCGAGTCTGGCGCGAGGCTCTCTTCCGCGGACACCAACGGTATTGGCGGTTGTCCGATTGTGACCGTACTCGGTTCTGCGCACGCTCCACGCTGCCAGGACGTCTACGAGTGGGAGGCGGAAGGCACGGGCAGTTGCAACCGGAGTGATCAGAGTGGCGGCTGCCTGTTCCTCATCTCCACCGGTACCGACGAGAACCCGAGCTTCTTTACGGCCACGAGCAGCTCCGGGGACGACGCCTTCATCTACACCTCTCAGCAGCTCGTCACGCAGGATCGCGATCAGCTCGTCGACGTCTATGACGCTCGAGTGGACGGCGGCTTGCCGAGCCAAAACCCGCCTCCACCGAATCCGTGCAGGGCTTCCGAGTCTTGCCGTGGCCCGATCGGTGGGGCGCCAGAAGAAACGACTCCCGGCAGCGCCACCTTCATCGGGCCGGTCCCCTCTGGACCACCCAAAACACAAAAATGCAAAAAGGGGTTCAAGAGAGTGAAACGTCGCGGCCCAACGACCTGTGTCAAGAGCAAGAAGGGGAAGGGTGGTCCGAAGCGCCACCACAAGGGCGGCAAGCGCCACTCTGGAGGTGCGAAATGATCACGCGCATCCACGGGATGGCCCTGCTTTCGCTTTCTGCGCTTCTTGCCTCGGTCGCTCTGGCCGCACACCCCGGCCCGGCCTGGGCGGCGGCTAACGAACCAGCCTTTCAGCTGACCGTGCGCTCCGCGCCAACCGAGTTCCCGCGTCAGGGAGAACTACCTCAGGCCGAAGAAATACAGGGGAACTACATCATCACCGCTACCAATCTTGGCGGAGCGCCTGCTGAATCCCCGGTTACCGTGACCGACACGCTACCCGAAGGCCTCGAACCTTCAGAAGCGCAGATCTCGAATAGATCTGGCGGCGGTGACTATGGAACGTGCAGCATCTCGAGCCAGATTGTCGCCTGTGAAACGACTGAAGACATCCCACCGAGCGAGTCACTCGTGATGACGCTTGCTGTCAAAGTGTCTCCGACTGCACCCGATCAGGTGACGAATACGGTGACGCTCGAAGCTGGCGGCGCTCCCGAGCGCACCGCCAGCACCTCTACGACGATCGGAGCTCAGGTTCCGCCATTCGGTTTTATCGAAGGGGCTGCGGGCTTTTCCGCACAGATTGGTGATGCCAGTGGGGCGTCGGCGGCCGGTGCGGGATCCCACCCCTACCAGGTAACGTTCGATCTGGGATTCCCAAGCGAACTTGCGGCGAATGGCCAGCTCTTCAGCGTTGGGGAACCGGAAGCGATTAACGTGGCCCTTCCGCGCGGCTTCTATGTCAATCCGAACGCCGTCAAGGTCAAGTGCACGGAGGAAGAACTCAATAGTGACCTTTTCGGCGGCAATGGATGCCCGCTGGGGTCACAGGTCGGGGTCGTTTTGACCGTCATCGGCACTTTTAACATCCCGAGCTATCTCGGAGCCGTCCCGCTGTACGCGATGCAACCGGTACCGGGTGTGCCCGCCGAGTTCGCTTTCGATCCCGAAGTGGGTGTGTACGTCCATCTGTTCGGGCACGTCGCCGCTGACGGCGAATACGAACTATCGGCGCGGACGCCCAACGTTCCGGCGAAGCTGCCCATCTTGGGCAATGTCGTCACCCTTTGGGGAAATCCGACCGATGAGTCTCATGACCAGATGCGCGGTACGCGCACCGGCAACGGGTGCATTGGTCTACTGCCATCGCAACGCGAATGCCCGATCGAACGCCTCGGAACCAGCCTGCTGACCCTCCCAAGCGATTGTCCCTCCTCACCGTTGGTGGCGAGCGGGGAAGCCGCTACCTGGATCGAACGGGGAGTCTTCGTCCATCGGACCGCCGATGTCACCGACCTCGCGGGCGATCCGGTCGAAGTCTCCGGTTGCAACGCGCCTGAATTCAAACCGACGATCTCCTCCAAAGCCACGACCAACGTCGCCGACAGCCCCACCGGCCTGGACTTCAACCTCCACCAGCCCCAGGAAGGCAGCTATGAAGGGATAGCCACCGCCAACCTCAAGAACGCCAGCGTCACCCTGCCGGCGGGGCTCTCCATCAACCCCTCCTCCGCCAACGGCCAGAGCGCCTGCTCGGTTGCCCAGGTCGGCCTCACCACCCCGGTCGGCCAAGCGGCTCCGATCCACTTCGACGAAACCCCCCAGTCCTGCCCGAACGCCGCCAAGCTCGGCACGGTCGAAGTCTCGACGCCGCTGCTGGAGGAAAAGCTCTCTGGAGCGATCTACCTGGCAAAGCCCTTTGAAAACCCCTTCGGGAACCTGATCTCGATCTACCTGGCGATCGAAGACGAACAGACCGGCACTATTGCCAAGCTCGCCGGCAAGGTCACCCCGGACCCCGTCACCGGTCAGCTCACCGCCACCTTCGCCGAAAACCCCGAGCTGCCCTTCGAAGACATCGACCTGCACTTCTTCAACGGCGCCGGCGCCGCCCTCACCACCCCCCTCGCCTGCGGCACCTACACCACCACCTCGACCCTGACCCCCTGGTCGACGCCAGAAGGCGCCGACGCCCACCCCAGCGGCTCCTTCGCGACCCAGGTCGCGGCCGGAGGATCCGGCAACTGCCCGAGCTCGGAAGCAAGCGCTCCGAACAAACCCAGCTTCACCGCCGGCACCGTGGCTCCCGAGGCCGGCGCCTACTCGCCCTTCGTCCTGCGCCTGGCAAGGCCCGACGGCTCCCAGCGCCTGACCGGCATCGACACCACCCTGCCCAAGGGCCTGGCGGCGAAGTTCGCCGGCATCCCCTACTGCTCGGATGCCCAGATCGCCCAGGCGCAGGCCAGGAGCAACCCCAACCAGGGCGCTCTGGAGCAGAGCAACCCGAGCTGCCCCGCCGCAAGCGAAGTCGGCACCGTCACCGTCGGCGCCGGCTCCGGCCCGACCCCCACCTACGTGAGCGGCCACGCCTACCTCTCAGGCCCCTACAAAGGAGCCCCGCTTTCATTGGCCGTGATCACTCCCGCCATAGCCGGCCCCTTTGACCTCGGCACCGTCGTAGTGCGCACCGCCCTCTACGTCGACCCCGAGACCGCCCAGGGCCGCGCGGTGTCCGATCCCTTCCCCTCGATCATCCAGGGGATCCCGCTCGACATCAGGTCGATCGCCGTGAAGCTCGGTCGCCCGGACTTCACCCTCAACCCGACCAGCTGCGACCCGATGGCGGTAACCGGCTCGGCCATGGCCCTCACCGGTCAGAGCGCAGCTCTGACCTCCCCCTTCCAGGTCGGAGGCTGCTCGGCCCTGAAGTTCAAGCCGAACCTGAAGATCTCGCTCAAGGGCGGCACCAAGCGCCACCGCTTCCCGGCGCTGAAAGCGGTCCTCACCTATCCCAAGGGGGCAAACGCCAACATCGCCTCCACCCAGGTCACCCTGCCGCACTCGGCCTTCCTCGAACAGAGCCACATCGGAACCGTCTGCACCAGGGTCCAGTTCGCCGCGAACGCCTGTCCCAAAGCCTCGATCTACGGCAAGGCCAAAGCGATCACCCCGCTCCTGGACAAGCCCTTGGAAGGCCCGGTCTACCTGCGCTCCTCCTCCCACGAACTCCCGGACCTGGTCGCTGCTTTGAACGGCCAGATCGACATCGACCTGGTCGGCAGGATCGACACTGGCAAGGGCGGCGGCATCCGCAACACCTTCGAAGCGGTCCCAGACGCCCCGGTCTCCAAGTTCGTCTTGGAGATGCAGGGCGGCAAGAAGGGGCTCCTGGTCAACAGCGAAGACATCTGCCGCAAGCCCCAGCGGGCGACCGTGTCCTTCACCGGGCAGAACGGCAAGGCGTTCGATACGACGCCGCTGATCGCCAACAGTTGCAAGGGCAAGGCGAAGAAGAAGCACGCGAAGAAGGGTTCGCACGGGAAGAAGGGGCACGGGGGGAAGTAGTAGGAGCGGGGAGGTAGGAGCTCCCCCTCTACTGAGCTTCGCCGAGGAAGCCCGAAGCCACCCGCCACTTGCGCTGCAGGACCGGTTCGATCGTCGCCGTGGAGCAGGAGGTGTCGGCGAGGCAGTCGCCCCAGGCGTTGGTCGCGTCGATGTACTTGTTGAGGGTGGCCTCGGCCGGGGTGCCGGTCGCGGTCACGCACTCGAGGCTGAGGCGATCAATCGGGAGCTTGGCGTACTCGCCTTGCAGTGCCTTCACTTTGGCGGCGTACTGTTCGTAGCTGAGGCCGACGGCGAGCTGGCGGCGCATGGCGTCGAGAGACTTGACGAAGGCGTTCACTGGGCCCGGGCAGCCTCCCGTCGTAGCGGGCACGTCCACCTTCGTCGTTGCCTTCGTCTGGGTCGAGACAGTGTCGGCGCCCTTCGCGGCGCGACCCCCGCCACATCCCGGCAGAAGTAGCGCGAGGGTCCCGATCAGGAGGCAGCCGAGCAGCAGGGGCCGGCGGCTGGGAGAGGGGGAGGGCGGCATCCGCGCGTAGTGTAGAAATCCGGTCGATGCCGACGGTCAAGCGGTTCCTGGGAGTGGCGATCGCGGTGGTGGCGCTGGCGCTCCTCGCGTTCGCACCCGTCTCGAGGGCGGCACAGCCCGGCGGCGTGCTCGTCGTCGGCGACAGCCTCGAGGAACTGACCTCCCCCTACCTCGGCAAGTTCCTGCCGGGAATCCCGCTGACGGTCAACGCGGTCGGCGGCTACAACAGCTTCCAGATCCTCGAACTGTTCGAAGAAAGCTACGACCCCTCGCAGCGGGTGATCGTCTTCGACGCGGGGACCAACGACAACCCCAGCTATCCACAGATCCTGGCTGAAAACCTCAGCAAGGTGGCGGCGACCGTCGGCAACCGCTGCATGGTCGTGCCGACGATCCACGGCCTCCATCCCGGCGGCGTCGACGACAGCGGCAAGAACCGCACCGTGGCCGAATTCGCCGCCTCGCGGCCGGGCACGCAGACGCCCGACTGGAACGGCTTCGTCGCCCTGCACCCGGAGCTGATGCAGGCCGACAACCTGCACCCGATCGAAGCCGGGGCCGAAGCGCGGGCGCGGCTGATCGCCCAGGGGGTGATGGCCTGCTTGGCCGAGGGCGCCGGCGCGGGCGCCTCCAGCGCCTCCGCCCGGCCGGTCTTGGAGCAGGCGCCGGCGCACCTGCCGCAGGCGCACGAGATGGAGCGGAGGGAAGCTGCGATCTCCCGCGCGATCGGGATGGCGCTGCTGCGACAGACCGCCGCCAGCACCCTCGCCGCGCTGCTCTAGCCGGGCACGAAGTTGGGCAAATGAACACCTTGTGTATCCAGAAGAAACTTTTTGTCTGCTGTACCATCCCGCACAGATGAGAGATGCCCATGCCGATAGCCGGATGGACGACCTAGAGGAGCAGGAGAACGGACCTGCCCTGACAGATGCGTGGATGAACAGGTTCGATGCACGGATGGATAGATTCGACCGCCTGCTGTCGGCCACTTTCCTGACGACGCTGGTCGGTCTTTTCACCGCTCACTTTTGAGCGGCAGCCACCGGCTCCAGCTCGCAATCCGCCTCGCGCCCCGGCCGCAGCGGCGGTGCGCCGACCCCGCAGCTGAAGTCCTCGCCGAGGCGCTCGGGGGTGTCGCCGCCGGGCTCGGCCTCGGCGTGCAGGACCTCGGCGCTGATCGTGAACCAGGCGAGGATGCCGCCGAGGGCGGCGAGGGCGGCGCAGACGGCCATCCCCATGTGGAAGCCGCTGGTCATCTTCGCCGGGTCGTAGAAGCTGTCGCCGGTGAGGCCGGCGACGGCTGGGAGCACGGCGACGGCGAGCAGGCCGGCGACGCGGGCGACGGCGTTGTTGACGCCGGAGGCGACCCCGGAGTGGCGGCTGTCGGCGGCGGCGAGGACGGTGGCGGTGACCGGGGCGACGACCAGGGTCAGGCCGGCGCCGAAGACGAGGATCGGCGGCAGGATCGCGGTCAGGTAGCTGCTGCCGGGGTCGATCTGGGTCATCCAGAGCAGCCCGGCGGCGATCCCCAGCGGCCCTAGCGTGAGCGGCACGCGGGCGCCGATCCGCTGCGCGAGAGCGCCGGAGCGGGCCGAGAAGAGCAGCATCAGCAGCGTCACCGGCAGCGAGGCGATGCCGGCCTCGATCGGCGTGTAGCCGAGCGAGATCTGGAGGAAGGAGACGAGCAGGAAGAAGAAGCCGCCGAGCGCCGCGTAGACGACGAAGGTGACCCCGTTGGCGGCGCTGAACTGGCGCGAGCGGAAGATCTCCAGCGGCAGCATCGGGTTGGCGCTGCGGCGCTCGGCGACGAAGAAGGCGGCCAGCGCGAGGACGCCGCCGATGCCGGCGATCAGGATCGCCGCCGAGGCGCCCCTGCCCGGCGCCTCGATCAGCGCGTAGGTGGTGCCGGCCAGGCCCAGCGCCGCGAGCGCGGCGCCGCGCAGGTCGATCCGCCCGCTCGCCATCGGGTCGCTGCTCTCGGGCACGTGCCGGGTCGCGGCCCAGGCGACGAAGACGCCGATCGGCAGGTTGATGACGAAGATCGCGCGCCAGGAGATGGCGCCGATCAGGTAGCCGCCGACCAGCGGGCCGAGGGCGCCGGCCACCCCGCCCAGGCCCGACCAGGCGCCGATCGCGCGGGCGCGGTCGCCGGGCCGGAAGCTGGCCTCGATGATCGCCAGGCTGCCCGGCGTCAGCAGCGCCCCGCCGACGCCCTGGACGAGCCGGGCGAAGATCAGCAGCTCCGTGCTCGGCGCCACCGCGCAGAGCAGCGAGGCGGCGGTGAAGAGCCAGACGCCGAGGACGAAGACGCGGCGGCGCCCGTAGCGGTCACCGAGCGAGCCGCCGAGCAGGATCAGCGAGGCCAGGGTCAGCAGGTAGCCGTTGAGGATCCACTGCAGGGCGCTGGTGCTCGCGCCGAGGTCGCGGCCGATGTCCGGCAGGGCGACGTTGACGACGGTGCTGTCGAGGAAGGCCATGCCGGAGCCGGCGACGGCCACGGTCAGCAGCCAGCGCCCGGCCGGACTCTCGAAGGCGATGCCGGTGGCGGGCTCGTCTGACACCGTCCTAACCTAGCCGCCCGACGACCTCGTCCGGCCCGTTTCAGCCGCCCAGCTCGGGCGGCAGCGCTTTCGGCCCGTCCGGATAGATCTGGCGCATCAGCTCCTCCGTCATCTCCAGCGTGTTCGCCGCCTCCGGCGGGGCACCGACGACGAGCCAGAGCTGGTCGGCCTCGGTGTCGTTGAAGAGCTGGCGGACCGAGCCGGGCTCGACCAGGAGCGAGTCCAGCGGCGCCAGGGTCAGCGGCTCCTCGGCGTCGATCCGGACCCGGCCGCTGCCCTCGAGCAGGACGTAGAGCTCCTCGGTCTGGATGTGGCGGTGCCTGGTCGAGGCCTGGCCCGGCGCCAGGCGCCAGAGTCGGGCGCCCAGCGAGCTCGCCTCGAGCTGCTTGGCCAGGTCCGTGTTCTCGACCCGCATCTGGTTCGAGGGCCGCCAGAAGGCGTCGGTGGATCTGAGCAGGCGATGGGCCATTCCGAGTCCGCCCTATGCCGGCTCGGCCGCGGCCGCGGCGTCTTCGGCGTGGAAGCGCTCGAGCAGGCTCAGCTCGGCCTCGCGCTTGGGGAAGAGGAAGAAGACGACGGCGATGCCGAGCGCGACCGCGATCATCCCCGCCGCGTAGGTCCAGTCGCCCCCGTCGAGGAACGAGTTGCGCGCGGCGGCGACGATCTGGGGTGCGTATTCGGGGTACTGCTGGGCGGTGCCGGCGGCGCTGGCGAAGGACTTGGTCAGCTCGTTCTGGACCTGTTCGGTGACCTTTTCGGACTGCGGTGAGGCGGCGATCTGGGAGCTGAAGCTGGCGGCATAGCCGGCGGTCAGGAGGGCACCGAAGATCGACTGCATGATCGCCCCGCCGAGGTCGCGCTGGAGGTCGGCGGTGCCGGAGGCCATGCCGGCCCGCTTGACCGGCACCGAGCCGGTCAGCGAACGCGAGGCCGGGGTGCCGGCGAAGCCGACGCCCACTCCCATCAGCAGGTAGCCGAACCCGACCACCCAGTAGGCGACGCCCTCGTCCCAGAACAGCAGCATCTCGAGGAAGGCGAGCAGGCAGAAGACGAACCCGACCAGCAGCGTGAAGCGGGAACCGTGCGAGGCGACCAGTTTGGCCGAGCGCGGGGCGACGACGATCATCCCCAGCGCCCCCGGCAGGATTGCCAGACCGGCTTCCAGGGTCGAGTAGCCGAGCACGTTCTGGACGAACTGCTGGCCGATGAACATCGCCCCCATCAGCGAGCCGAAGACGATGATCCCGGCGAGGGCGGCGACCCAGAAGGTCGCCCGGCCGGCGATCTCAAGGTCGAAGAGCGGGACCGTGACCCGGCGCTGGCGCAGCACGAAGGCGCCCGCCGCCGCCAGGGCGACGACCCCGAGAATGATCGCGGTCGTGCCCTTGCCGGGTTCGGGCGCGAGGTTGATCGCCAGCACCAGCGTCGCCACCATTGCGATCGAGAGGATGCCGCCGAGGTGGTCGACCGGCTCGGTCGTCTCGTTGACGTGGGCGGGGATCAGTCTCCAGGCGAAGAAGAGGGCGATCGCCGCCAGCGGCGCGCTGATGATGAAGACCGAGCCCCACTCGAATCCTTCCAGCAGCGCCCCGGCGACCAGCGGGCCGAGGGCCGAGACGCCGCCGCCGAGCGCCGACCAGAGCGCGATCGCCTTGGTCCGTTCCTGTCCTGACCACAGCGCCGTGATCAGCGCCAGCGTCGTCGGGTAGGCCATGCCGGCGGCGACGCCGCCGAGCACGCGGGCGATGAAGAGCACTTCGGCGGTCGGGGCGAGGGCGGCGAGAACGGCGAACGGGACCGTCAGCGCCATGCCGAGCAGGAGCAGCGTCTTGCGGCCGTAGCGGTCGCCGACCGCGCCCAGGTAGAGGACCGAGGCGGCGAGCCCCAGCGAGTAGCCGACCGCGATCAGGTCGACCATCGTCTGGCCGGCGTCGAAGGCCTTGCCGATGTCCGGCAGGGCGACGTTGGCGACGGCGAGGTTGAGGTTGGCGACGCCGGCGACCAGGATCAGCGTTGCGAGGACGAGGCCGGCGCGTTTGGGGGCGCTCGACTCCACCCGGGCTAGAGCTCGATCCAGGTGCCGTTGGGGCCGAGGTTGCGGAGCGGGGTCGAGCCGATTTCCCCTTCGCAGCCCCAGGACTCGTGGATGTGACCGCAGACGGCGAGGCGCGGCCGCTTCTCCTCGATCGCCCGCAGCAGCGCCGGGCTGCCGAAGTGGGTGTCGTTGCCGGCGCTGTCGCAGTGCCCCTTGGGCGGCGAGTGCAGGACCAGGACCGCTCCCTCCGGGCAGGGGGCGAGCATTCCGGCGGCCTCGTCGTCGTCGAGGTCGAAGCTCCACTCCCAGGGGGTGACGGGGATGCCGGCGCCGAGGCCGAAGAACTCGGTCCCGCCGATCGTCATCCCTTCGCCGTGCAGGACCCGGGCCGACTCCCAGCCGCGGCTGGCGTCGCGCAGCGCGTCGACGGTCTCGTTGTTGCCGGGAACGAGCACGGTCGGCGTCGCGATCGCCGCCAGCACGCCGATCGTCTCCTCCAGGCCCTCGTGGACGGAAGCGAAGTCGCCGGCCCCGATCACGACGTCGGCCTCGGCCGACATCTCGACCAGCCGCGCGCCCTGCTCGAGGTCGCGGTGGAGGTCGCTGAAGGCGAGCAGCTTCACGTCTAGAAACCTATCGCTGCTTCTCCTCGGCCCGCGCCTGCAGGTCGAAGTAGAGCAGCGTCTGCGCGATCACCACGTAGGGGAGCAGGAGGGAGAAGATCAGCGCTCCGAGCAGGTTGATGACCAGGAACGGGAGCGGCGTGAAGATCAGCCCCAGGGTCAGGACCGGCCCGGCGAGGAAGAGGAGCGCGATGAGGAAGACGACGACCCGGACCGCCCGCCACCAGCGGCCGCGGACCAGCTCGGAGCTGCCGCGCAGCGCCTCGCGGATCGACTTGTCGGTGAACAGGACTTCCTGCCCGGCGAAGGACCAGCCGACCAGCTTCCAGATCGCGAAGGGGAGGCCGATCACGGTTATCGCCATCAGCGAGATCCCCAGGGCTGCGAGCAGCAGGGCGCCGACGATCTTCCAGAAGCGTTCCCTCATGCCGCGCCAGCAGGCGCGAAAGCCGGCGGGCTGGGATTCCGCCAGCAGCCGGACGAAGATCACCACGATCGCCGCGACCACGGCCAGCGCCACCGGGTAGGCGAACGAGGCGACCAGGTCTCCGAGCGCCAGGTTGACGCCGGAGCGGCCGGCGGCCTGGTCGGCGCCGCTGCTGGTGCCGAGCACCCCGGCGAGCAGGTTGGTGGCGGCGACGATCACCAGCCCGGTCAGGGCGATCGGGAGCAGGACCCGCCAGTGACGGCCGTAGAGCTGGCGCGCGGCGCGGACCAGCTGACCGAACGCGCGCTTCGCCCGCAGCTCGGTGAGGTCGACCGGGCCCCAGCGGGTGAAGCCGACGAAGAGGGCGATCAGGATGGCCAGGCCGGCCACCGTGCCGATCGCCAGCGCCCGCGACTTCGCCTCGAGGTTGATGAAGTCCGAGGCGGAGGCGACGGCGCCGCAGAAGACGCCGGTGATCTGCGGGCCGGCGATCGAGCCGCCGGGGAGGTGCGGGCTGCTCGTGCGCTGATCGGCCATCCAGGCGAACGGTTCGCGCCAGACCGTCTTCGTGATCGGCCCGGTCGGCCCGTTGTTGAAGCCCTTTTCCCGTTCGCCCCAGCGGCCCTTGTAGCTGAGCCAGCGGAACGGGCCCTGTTCCGAGGTCGTTTCCGGCAGGAGCACCGGCCTTGGCCGCAGTTCCCGCAGCGGTTCGGTGGTGTTGTCGCAGCCGACGCCGGAGCCGCGCTGGCCGTTCTGGATATAGACGGCGGAGTCGTAAAAGGTCGCGTGCGAGCCGGCCGCGGGGTAGACGATCGGGTGGGTGCCTTCCTTGTGCACCTTGGCGTCCGCCCAGTCGGCGCGCTCGCCGCCGGCGTGCTGGAAGACGATGACTTCGCTCGGTTCTTCCTTCAGCGCCGCGGTCGTGGTGTCCGCTTCGAAGCTGAGCTGCATCCCCTCCCAGTCGGCCTCGTGCAGATCGTTGAACTGGTTGAAGTACCAGAAGAACCAGTACTGGAGGACGAAGCCGGAGTGGTTCGGTTCGCGGGCGATGTGGGCGTAGGCGACGGGTGGGGCCCTGCCTTCCTCGATCAGCTTCTTGAAGGCGCGGGCGTAGACGCAGGTGTCACCCAGCACCTTGCCTTCGAGGTCGAGGTAGTAGCCGTCGGGGAGGCCGGCGATGTCCGCCGCCGTCGGCGCCTTCTTTACGTCTTCCAGCTTGCCGGTGGCGAAGTCTTCGTGGGTGAGGGTGACGGTCGGGTTGCCGAGCACGGTGTCGACGCTGGTCGGCTCGTACTGCTCGGCCGACTTTTCGCAGGGCGGGTCGACCTCTTCGCGCAGCATCGTGATCGGGGCGTAGCGGTGGGCCAGCTTGGTCGCCGCCGCTTCGCTCGGAGTGGCGGCGCGGAGGAAGGCGCCGACGGTGTGGGGACGCGGTTCGAGCGTGTTGTCGGCCGTGTTCACCTTCGCCGCGCCGGCGGCGGTGGGGATGCAGAGCAGCGCGATCGTCGCGAGGGCGGGTGCAAAACGACGAAAGCGGGTGCTCACCCGCGCGAACGTACCAGCGTCGACTGGCATCAGCCAGTGATAATCTCGCCGCCGCATGCCTCCCGTCTTCTGGCTCGGCCTCGGAATCGCGGCCTTCATCTTCCTCGTCGGCGTCGTCTCCGGCGCCCGTTCGCGCACCGGCAGCCTCAAGCAGGGCGCCGCCACCGGCGCCTACCTCGGCATCATGCTGGCCTTTCCGCTGCTCGCCATCGGCCTCGCCACCAGCTAGCGGCGCCCGCGCGACTCCCCGCGGCTTAAGGGCCCTACATTTGGGTACTCCGAAAGCCTGAGACCCGACAGGAACGGAGTGAGGCATGGCTGAAGTGACTTCGATCCCCACCGTCGCCCTGCACGACGGGGTGGAGATCCCACAACTCGGATTCGGCGTCTTCCAGGTGCCACCTGAGGACACCCAGGAGGTCGTCGAAGAGGCGCTGGCCAGCGGCTACCGCCATGTCGATACCGCCGGTGCCTACCGCAACGAGGCGGGGGTGGGGGCGGCGCTCGCCGCCACCGGCCTCGCCCGCGACGAGGTCTTCGTCACCACCAAGCTGTGGAACTCCGAGCAGGGCTACGACTCGACCCTGGCCGCCTTCGACAAGAGCCTGGAGCGGCTCGGTCTCGACCACGTCGACCTCTACCTGATCCACTGGCCGATGCCGACCGAGGACCGCTACCTCGACACCTGGCGCGCCTTCGAACGGATCCGGGACGAGGGCCGGGCGCGCTCGATCGGCGTCTCCAACTTCCGCATCGAGGACCTCGAACGGCTTCAAGCCGAGGCCGAGCGGATGCCGACCGTGAACCAGATCGAGCTGCACCCGCAGCTGCAGCAGTGCGCGCTGCGCACATGGCACGCCGCGAACGGCATCGCCACCGAGGCTTGGAGCCCGCTCGCCCAGGGCGCCGTGCTCGAGGACGAGACGATCGTCACGGTCGCCGCCCACCACGGGAAGACGCCGGCCCAGACGATCCTGCGCTGGCACCTGCAACTGGGCAACGTGGTGATCCCGAAGTCGGTCACCCCGGAGCGGATCCGCGAGAACATCGAGATCTTCGACTTCGAGCTGAGCGAGGACGACATGGCCGCCCTCGCCCGCCTCGACTCGGTCGAGCGGATCGGCCCCGATCCGGCGACGTTCGTGGCCCCGTAGGGGATACTGCCCGCCGATGGTCCGGCGGGTAAACGCCCTGGCGGCAACCGCCTTCGTCGTCGGCGGCTCGCTGTTCGCGCTGGGAGCGGCCCTGGCGCAGGCCGACCTGGGCAGCCCGCGGCTGGTCGCCGCCGTCTACCTGCTCGGCGGCGTCTTCTTCAGCACCGGCGGCGGCGCCTCGGTGCGGCTGGCGCGCGGGCGGCCGCCGCTGGAAGAACTCAGCGCGCTGGTCCTCTTCGTCGGCACCCTGGTCTTCGCGATCAACCTGGTGGATTCGCTGATCGGCGACCTCAGCCCGGCCCAGTACGACCGCCTGGTCTGGTCGCCGGACATGATCGGCTGCGCCCTCTTCCTCGTCTCCGGCCACCTGGCGATGGTCCAGCTCTCGGGTAGCTGGCTGCCCTGCTGGCGCCCGCACGACCTCGGCTGGCGGATCGTCGCCGTCAACCAGCTCGGCTCCGTCCTCTTCATGGTCTCCGCGGTGGCGTCCCTGGTGCGGGCGAGCGGCGACATGATCGCCGTCGGCATCGCCAACTGGGGCACCCTGACCGGCGCCCTCTGCTTCGCCGTCGCCGGCGTCATGCAGGAGTTCGAGCGCCCCTGAGCGCGGCCGGCCGGGACGTAACGCCCAAATCGGGCGCAAACGCGATCCCCCGGCCTGAGAGGATGTGGCGATGGCCGGCGAGGCAAGGGCGAACGCGCCGCGGACCGAGAAGGTGCTGCCGGGGATCTGGCGCCTGCGCCTGCCGCTGCCCTGGCCGGGGGTCCCGCACGGCAACGCCTGGGCGGTCGAGAGCGGCGACGGGATCGTCCTCTTCGACACCGGCATGGGCGGCAAAGGGCGGCTGCGCCAGCTCGACCTGGCCCTGGCCCAGGCCGGCCACGGGGTCGAGGACATCGGCCTGCTCGTCTGCACCCACTCCCACATCGACCACTACGGGCTCGCCGCCTCGATCGTCGAGGCGGCCGGGTGCGAGCTCTGGATGCACCCGGCCTGGGAGCACGTGCGGCTGCTCGCCGACGACCCGGTGGCGGCGCTCGAGCACCGGCTCGAGGTGGCCCGCCAGAGCGGCGTCCCGGTGGCGGCGCTGGAGCGCTACCGCGAGTCGCGCGAGAGCAACGAGGAGACCGGGATCGACGCGATCCAGGTGCCCGACCGCGAGCTCGTCCCCGGGGTTGAGGTGGAGACCGACCTCGGCGCCTGGCAGGTCTACGAGACCCCGGGCCACGCCCCGTCCCACGTCGTCCTCCACAACCCCGAGCGCAAGCTGATGATCTCCGGCGACCACCTGCTCGGCCGCACCGTGCTCTTCTTCGACTACGGCCACACGCCGGACCCGGTCGGCGAATTCCTCTCCAGCCTGACCACGGTCGAGCCGCTGGAGACCGAACTCTGCCTGCCCGGCCACGGCCGCCCCTTCCGCGACCCCGAGGCGAAGATCGCCGAGGCGCGGCGCCAGGTCGAGGAGCTGCTCGGCAAGGTCCGCGAGGCGCTCGCCGGCGGCGAGCGGATGGCGTTCGAGATCGTCGCCGAGATCCTCGGGCCGGAGAACCTCGACAGCCCGGCCAGCGCCTGGGTCCTGCAGATCGTCCTCTCCTGCCTCGACCACATGGCGATCGCGGGCGAGGTGGTCGCGATCGCGGGAAGCGACCCGCAGCGCTGGAAGCTCAGCTAGACCCTTCTAGGCCCGGCCCGGTCTATAGCCTTCCGCCGATGGCCAGCTTCACTTACGAGCGTCAGGTGGCGGCTCCGCCCGCGACCGTCTTCGATGTGCTCACCGACCACCGCGGCTACGCGAAGATCACGCCGCTGCGCAAGGCCGAGCTCGAGCGCGAGGGCGAGGGCCACCCCGACGGGGTCGGCGCGATCCGGCGACTGACCGCCGTCGGCCCGCCGATGCGCGAGGAGGTGCTGGCCTACGTGCCCGGCGAGCGCTTCTCGTACAAGCTGCTCTCCGGGCTGCCGGTGCGTGATCACGTCGGCACCGTCGAGCTGACCCCGAGCGGGGGCGGCACTCACGTCGTCTACGCCGTCCGCACGACCCCGACCCTGCCGCTGGTCGGCGGCGCCTTCCTGGTCGGGATGAAGTTCGGGATCAAGCAGCTGCTGGGCGGTGTCGCCAAAGAGGCCGAGCGGCGCGCGGCGAATGGCTGAGGGCGGGCCCGAGGCCCGCCATCACGCATCGCTGCTGCGCGAGGCCGAGCAGCTGGTGCACCGCAACCGCTGGGTGGCGGTCGCCCTGCTCGCCTGCGCGCTCCTCTTCAGCGCCGCCGTCGTCGGCTACGAGCTGCTGAAGCGCCCGGCCGACGTCCACAACCCGGACGCGATCTTCAAGCCGCAGAAGCCAGCGGCGCCGCCGCCCGAAGCGAAGACGGTCAACTGGCCGATGTACGGGCTCAACCCGGCCCGCACCCGTTACCTGCCGGCCAAGGGGATCAAGCCGCCGTTCCGCAAACTCTGGCGCTACACGGAGAAGCCGCTGCTGGAGTTCCCGCCGATCTACGTCGGCGGCAAGCTCTACTTCGTCAACAACAACGGCTACGCCTATGCGCTCGACGCCGATACCGGCAAGGTGCTCTGGGAACGGCGGATCGGCGTGCTCAACGCCTCCTCGCCGACCTACTACCGCCACCGCCTCTACATCGTCAACCTGGTCCCCGGCCACATCGTCAAGCTCGACGCGAAGACGGGGAAGACGATCTGGAAAAAATCGCTGCCGAGCCGCGCCGAGTCCTCGCCCGTGGTCGTCGACCGCACCGTCTACTTCGGCTGCGAGGACGGCGGCCTCTACGCGCTCAACACGATCAGCGGCGCCGTGCGCTGGGCGACCCAGCTCGGCGGTCCGGTCAAGGCGGCACCGGCCTACTACGGTGGCCGCCTCTACGTCGGCGACTACGGCGGCTACATGAACGCGGTCGACGCCAAGAGCGGCAAGCTGATCTGGCAGAGCGGCTCGCTCGGCCCCGGCTTCGGCGCCTCCGGCCAGTTCTACTCGACCCCGGCGGTCGCCTACGGCCGCGTCTACTCCGGCAACAACGACGGCCGCGTCTACAGCTTCGACATCAGCGACGGCACCCTCGCCTGGAGCTACTCGACCGGCGGCTACGCCTACTCGGGTCCGACCGTCGCCAACACCCGCCACAGCCCGCCGACCGTCTTCATCGGCTCCTTCGACGGCAACGTCTACGCGCTCGACGCCAAGGACGGCAGTGTGCGCTGGAGCCGCTCCGCCGGCGGTCAGGTGATCGGCTCACTCTCGGCGGTCGGTGACATCGTCTACGCCGCCGAGTTCACTCACAACACGACTTCCGGCTTCATGATGAGGAGCGGCAAGCGCGTCTTCCGCTACACCTACGGCACCTACAGTCCGGTGATCTCCGATGGCCGCCGCATCTACCTGACCGGCTACTCGAGCATCACCGCGCTGGAACCGTTCAAGCCGGGGGCGAAGCCGAAGCAGGGCGCGAAGGGGAGCGGGAAGCAGGGGGAGCCCGCTAGGGGCGCGGCGTCCCGATCCCACCCTGCGGGGGCGGCGGTGGCTGCGGCGCACCCGGCGCGAACGACGGGAAGAGCCCGGAGTGCAGGCGGGCCTTGAGCACGGCGAGGCTGGCCGAGTAGTTCTGGATCCGGTAGCTGCTGGTCGAGCCGAAGTCCTGGTAGTAGACGAGCATCTTGCAGCGCGGGTGCGTCCTGACCCAGGCGAAGAGCTTGCTGACGAAGCTCGGGTCGTCGCCGTTTTCGACTCCCCACTCGGTCAGCGCGAACGGCTTTTCGCCGGCATAGCGGTTGTAGAGGCCGGTCAGCGACTTCCATTCGGGGTAGGAGGCGTAGAAGTCGGTGCCGACCCAGTCGACCCACTTCGAGCCCGGGTAGTAGAAGCGCGGCCGGTTCTGGGGAACGGTCGGCGAGCCCGAGGGCAGCGGGCTCCAGACGATCGCCACCGGCGCCTTCGGCAGCCCGCCGACGCTGACGGTCAGCGGCGGCAGGCCAGCTTCGGCGAGGCGGCGGTTGATCGTCTTCGCCTTGCCGCCGCCGTGGACGATCACGTAGATGCGGCGGAAGGCGAGCTTGTACCAGCGCGGGGTGTGGGCGGCGTCGCGGGCGTTGCCGCCGCAGTCGTAGGAGGCGTAGACGTTGAGGCAGCGGTTGGGCTCGCCCAGCGGCCGCACGTAGGCGCGCATCTCCTTCTCGAAGAAGAGGCGGTTGAGGCGGACCAGGTATTCGTCGCCGTCGCCGTGGGCGATGCCGCGGGGGGTGACGATCTCGTGACCGTCGCCGTTGTCGGCGGTGGTGATGTGGATCAGCGGCCGCGCCCGCGCCGTCTGCCAGCGCTGGATCGAGTCGGGGAAGTCGCTGCCCCAGGTGCGGAAGGACTCGATCACCGCCGGGTGCTTGCTGACCGCGGTCGAGAATTCGCCGAAGGAGGCGGGGTCGCCGGTGTCGGAGACGCCGAACCAGACCTTCTTCCCGCGCGGTTCGAGCAGGCCGGCGGTCGCGGTCGCCGAGAGGGCGAGCGCCAGCAGGGCCACGGCGGCGAGAGCGCATGCCGCGGCCCGGACCTTGTGTCCACGGGTCATCCGCGACCTCTTCGACTGGGTACGCCCATGACCTTCACAACACGCGGAAACCCGCGTATGCTCGGCGCGAGCTGCCCCCGCCGCACTCGGGCCACGAGCTAGCCAGGGAGAGTGAACGGCAATCCGCCGCTCGGCGTTTCCCCCGCCGAGCGGGCGGGAGGCGCCCGGACCCAACGCGCTCGGCGTTTTGGATCGACCGGATCGGGGGACTTGAGGGGTTGGGAGGGACCCCCATCAAGAGGAGAGACCGATGGCTGAGACGAAAGCCGCAGCGAAAAAACGCAAACAGAGCTCGTCGCGCAGCAAGCCGAAAGCCGCTGCCTCGTCGAGCAAACCGAAAAGAGCGCGCTCGACGAAAGCCAAAAGCCGCTCGACGAGCAAACCCCGGACGAGGGCGAGCAAACCCGCAGCGAGCAAACCGCAGGCCGTTCTGGAGTCGGTCGAGGAGACCGCCAAGGACGCCGGTGGCAAGGTGGCCGGCGTCGCCGGCAAGGCGAAGGTGCCGCTGCTGGCCGGCGGTGCCGCGCTCGCGGCCGGAGCCGGTGGCCTCGCGCTCGGGGCCCGTCAGGCGCACCGCAAGAGTGGGCATGGCGGCATCAGCTCCAAGGATGTGGCGAAGGCGGCGCGGAAGGTCGGCGACGTCGGTGCGCAGGTCGGCGAAGTCGCGCTGGAGGTGCGGCGCGCCCGGCAGGCGACCAACGGCAACGGCAAGGTCCATCGCTCGCCGATCGAGGTCGTGCTGCAGGGCTTGACCCAACGGCGGCCGCACCCCTAGGTCCGCTGACGCGCGCGCGGGAGGGCGCGTCAGGCGGCCAGGGCGGCGGGGTGCTCCGCCACCAGCGCCAGGACTTCGGGAGCGAACTTGGAGATGAAGCCGGGGCCGACCCCGCTGATCTCGATCAGGGTGGACTCGCTGGCCGGGCGGATCGCCGCGATCGCGCCGAGGGTGCGATTGCTGGCGACGGTGTAAGCGGGTTTGCCGGCGGCGGCCTGCAGGCGCCAGGCTTTCAGCGCCTCGAACAGCGGGGCGTCGGCGGGGGAGAGGTCGGGAGGCGGGACGGCCGAGCCGCTGCTCTTCGCGCTCCGACGGACGACGATCGTCTCCGGGTCGGGCAGCCAGCTCTGCGGCTCGCAGACGTCGCAGCAGCGCTCCAGCGGGGCGCCGGCGAGGCGGTCGCCGAAGTGGTCGAGCAGCGAGCGCCGGCGGCACTTGCCGGAGTAGATGAAGGCTTTGATCGCGTGGTAGGCGCGCCAGCCGCGCTCGTGGGCGATCGCCAGCTCGGGGTCGCCGGCCCGCTGTTCGTTGAAGCGGACCAGGCGGCCGAGGTCCATCTTCAGCGCCAGCAGCACCGCGCGGGCGGGCAGGCCGTCGCGCCCGGCGCGGCCGGCCTCCTGGTAGTAGGCCTCGACGCTGGTCGGGATCGTCATGTGCCAGACCGAGCGCACGTCGGCCTTGTCCACCCCCATCCCGAAGGCATTGGTGGCGACGATCACCCCGGTGTCGCTTGCCATGAACCGCTCCTGGACGGCGCTGCGGCGCTCGGCGTCCAGCCCCGCGTGGTAGGGCACGGCGGCGACCCCGGCTCCGCGCAGCTCTTCCGCCACCTCCTCGGTGTCCCTGCGGGTGCCGCAGTAGACGATCGCCGGCCGGTTGCCGGGGTCGGCGAGCCCGGCCTCGAGCAGCGCCTGGCGGCGTGCTTTCGAGCCCGTGCCCTCGAGCGGGATCACGTCGAAGGAGAGGTTGGGCCGGTCGAAGCCGGAGCGCACCTGTAGCGGCTCCTGCATCTGGAAGCGCGAGGCGATCTCGGCCGCGACCATCTTCGTCGCGGTCGCCGTGCAGGCCATCACCGTCGGCCGCCCGAGCTTGTCGGCGATCTGCGGCAGCCGCAGGTAGTCGGGCCGGAAGTCGTGCCCCCACTCGGAGACGCAGTGCGCCTCGTCGACCGCGATCAGGTCGATCCGCCGCTGCGCCAACGCGTCGAGGAAGACGTGCGAGCCGAAGCGCTCCGGCGAGCAGTAGACGATCCGCGCCTCGCCGCCGCGCACTTCACCGAGCGCCCGCCGCGCCATCTCGTCGCTCATCCCCGAAGAGATCATCGTCACCGGATGCCCCGCCGCCGTGAGCCGCGTCCACTGATCCCGCATCAAAGCGATCAGCGGACTGACAACGATCGTCAAATCCTCAGTCGCGAGCCCGGGCAGCTGGTAACAGAGGCTCTTCCCGCCCCCGGTCGGCATGACAATGAGCGAGTCGCGCCCTTCAAGAGCGGCTTCAACCGCCTCCTTCTGCCCAGCGCGCCAGTGCTGGAACCCCAACTCCCCAAGGAGTTCGTCAGCTCTGTTCCCGGTCTCGACAGTCACCCCACCCAGGCTACGCACCCCACCGGCGCGTCGCGCCTTCTCCGCCGGAGTTTGCGTGCATCTCTCCGCCGGCCTGCGCTCCCTAGCTCTGTTCGCCCGAAACGATCTGCGCCGGCACCTGCGACAGCTTCTCGGCCAACGTGTCGATCGACTGCGCCAGCTTGCGGGTGTCGGCCTTGGTCAGCTCTTCGTAGCTGACGAACCCGTCCGCCGTTTCGTACGGCTTCAACGCCGCATAGACCTTGGCGAAGTCCGCTTCGATTTCCCTGGCCAGCTCCGGGTCCTTCTTGCTCAGCAGCGGCTCGACCGCTTCGAAGGCCGCCTCGGACCCTTCGACGTTGGCCTTGAAGTCGACCAGGTCGATGTGCGAGTAGCGCTCCTCCTCGCCGGTGATCTTCGAGGCCGAGACCTCGCCGAGGAGCTCGTTGGCGCCGTTGGCGATCTGCACCGCCTGCAGGTCGACCGTTTCGACTTTCTGCGCCAGTTCGGCGACGTCCGCTTCCAGCTGTTGGGCGACCGGGGCCATGCCCTTGGCGGTGCCTTCTTCCCAGAGCGCCTTCTCGATCACGTGGAAGCCGCTCCATTCGGACTTCGGCACGTCGTTTTCGCGGGCGTCGATGCGGGGGTCGAGATCGCCGAAGGACTCGGCCACCGGCTCGATCCGCTCATACGGGATGCGCGCGGCCGGGTAGAGCGATTTCGCCTTGGCGACGTCGCCGGCGACGACGGCGGCGACGAACGGCTTGGTTTCGGCGACCAGCTCGTCGGTGTTCTCCTCGATGTATTCGCGGTACTGCTGGACCGCCGCTTCGACCTCGGGGCTGTTGTCGGACTTGAGCTCGCCGCTGACGATCAACGTGCCGCGCTCGTCGTCGCCACCCGGGCAGTAGATGACGTATTCGCCCTTCTCCAGGGTCAGCGCGAAGCTGCCGGAGAGGCCGTCGGAGAGGTTCTCCTTCTCGCCGAGGATCGTTTCCCCGTCCATGATCTCCATCTCGGTCACCTTCGAGCTGCCGTCGTTTTCGACTTCGAAGTTGATCGGGCCGGCGGGGGCCTTGGCGTCGTGCGGCGTGCAGCCGGCGTCGGTCAGCTTGAAGCTCATCTTCTTGGCGCCGGCGGGGGCGTCTTCGCTGGAGCCGCAGGCGGCGGCGAAGACGGCCAGCAGGCCGACCGCGAGGGCGATCGAGAGGGCGCGGACAGGGGAACGGTTCATCGGGGAGGTGCTCCTTTTTGCGACTCGGTGAGAGAAGTTAGGTGACCCTTCTTAGGGCACCCTATATAAAACCGACATATCGAGTCGGAATAGCTCAGCCGAGCAGCGTTTCGCCGACGTAGCCGCCCTTGCGCGCCCCGGGGGGGACGGCGAAGACGGCGCTGCCGACGTGCTTGATGTACTCGTTGAGCGCGTCGTTGGAGCCGAGCCGGCGCTGGATCGCGACGAACTGCTTCTCCGGGTCGCGCTGGAAGGCGATGAAGAAGAGCCCGGCTTCGAGCTCGCCGAGGCTCTCGTCGACGCCGTCGGTGAAGGAGTAGCCGCGGCGCAGGATCCGCTCGCCGTCGTTGGCCTGGGCGGAGGCGAGGCGGACGTGGGCGTCGACCGGGATCGCCGGCAGCCCGCTGGGCTGCGTCCGCTGCAGCGGCAGCGGTTCGAACTCGTCGTCGCCGCCGAGCGGGGCGCCGCTGTACTTGGCCCGGCCGATCGTCTGCTCCTGGTCTTCGAGCGCCGAGCGGTCCCAGACCTCCAGCAGCATGCGGATCCGGCGCGTGACCAGGTAGGTGCCGCCGCGCATCCAGGCCGGCCCTTCGCCGCCGACCCAGACGTAGCGGTCCATCGCCGCCGTGTCCTCGGCCTTGATGTTGGCGGTGCCGTCCTTGAATCCCATCAGGTTGCGCGGGGTGTCCTGGCTGCGGCTGGTGGTCGAGGTGCGGCCGAAGCCGAGCTGGGACCAGCGCATCGCCACCGTGCCGCGGCCGATCCGGGCCAGGTTGCGAATCGCGTGGAAGGCGACCTGGGGATCGTCGGAGCAGGCCTGGACGCAGACGTCGCCGCCGCTTTCGAGCTGATTGAGCTCGTCGGCGGGCAGCGGCGGGATCTCCCGCAGCGCCGCCGGGCGCTTGCCGGTGAGGCCGAGGCCGCGCTTCTCGAACAAGCCGGGGCCGAAGCCGAAGGTGACGGTGAGGTTGGAGGCGAGCAGGCCGACCGTCTCGCCGGTGTCGTCGGGTGGGGCGAGCTCCTCGTCGTTGACGTCGCCGATCATCTCTCCGGCGGTCATTTCCGCCGCCGCGACGCTCCACTCGCGCAGCAGCTCGCGCAGCTCGGCCGGGCTCTCGGTCAGCAGGTCGAAGGAGGCGAAGAAGAGGCGGTCCTGAGCGGGGGTGTCGATACCCGCCTGGTGCTCGCCGTAGAAGGGGACGCTGCCGGTGCCGTCGCCGCCGCTGGCCTCGGCCGCGTCCTGGCCGACCAGGTAACCGCCGGCGCCGAGCCCGATCCCGGCCGCGCCGACGCCGGCGGACTTGAGCAGGCTGCGGCGGCTGATCGGGGTCATCGGTGGGTGGGGAGCGGCGCGGTGGCCCTTCAGGCCGTGGTCTGGGCCGGCGCGCCCTGGCGCCCGGCGACGTTGCCGCTCTTGCGCTCGCGGCGGCGGCGCAGGCGGTCCGGCCAGAGGACGTAGAGCGCCATCGGCACCGCGTAGAGCAGGTAGACGGTGACCTCGATCTGGGTCGGCGTCGGTTGCAGGCCAAGCATCCCGGTCAGCAGCGAACCGCTGATCGTGCCCGGCTGGACCAGCCAGGTGAGGTCGAGCGCCTGTCCCTGGAAGCTGTTGATCCAGCCCGCCTCGTGGGCGGTGTGGGCGGCGGAGGCGAGCAGGCCGGCGGCGACGAAGACGAGGATCAGGCCGGTGAAGCGGAAGAACTTGGTCAGGTTGATGCGGACGCCGCCGCGGTAGAGCCCGACCCCGATCGCGACCGCGGCGATCAGGCCGAGGATCGCGCCGGCGCCGGCGGCGGTGGTGTCGGTCGAGTCCTGGAAGGCGGCGAGCAGGAAGACCGAGGTCTCGAAGCCCTCGCGCAGCACCGCGAGGAAGGCCATCCCGACCAGGGCCATGGTCGAGCCGGTGGCCAGGGCCGAGGCCGCCTCGCCCTCCAGGGCGCCCTTGATGCTGCGGGCATGGCGGCGCATCCAGACGATCATGTAGGTGACGGCGGAGACCGCGATCAAGCCGATCACCGACTCCATCCCCTCCTGCTGCTTCTGGGGCAGCTGCTGGCCGACCAGGTCGAGGCCGACGCCGACCGCCGTGCAGAGCACGATCGCGATCGCGACGCCGAGCCACATCTGACGCATCGCGTCCTCGCGTCCCTCCTTGACCAGGAAGGCGGCGATGATGCCGACGATCAGAGAGGCCTCGACGCCCTCTCGCAGGGTGATGACGAAGGTGGGGATCATGGTTAGGCGCCCCTAATAAGGGGTCCCAAAACCTAGCAGGCTCTAGGAATTAGGCAGCCAGGGGTCCGACCACTGCGCTATGCCGCGGGTCAGGTCCTTGGCGGCGTCCGGTCCCCAGGTGCCGGGGGCGTAGGGGAGGACCGGGCCGGGCTCGTCGAGCAGCGGCTGGACCACGCGCCAGGTCTCTTCGATCGCGTCCTGGCGGGTGAAGAGGGTGTGGATGCCGTCGATCGCGTCCCCGAGCAGGCGCTCGTAGGGCTCGGGCTCCTCGCCCGGCGTCTTCTCGAAGAGGACCTCGAGATCGGCCGGCTCGAAAGCCTCTTCGCCGGCCTTCTTCGCGTAGAGGCGCATACGCGAGCCCGGGGTCGGCTCGATCCGGATCGTCATCTGGTTCGGTTCCGGCGTGCGGCCGTGGCCGATCCCGAGGTTGGGCGGGCGCTTGAAGACGATCGTCACCTCGCTGGCCTTGGCCGGCATGCACTTGCCGGCGCGGATGAAGAAGGGCACGCCGCTCCAGCGCCAGTTGTCGACCTCGAGCTCGACCGCGGCGAAGGTCTCGGTCTGGGAGTCCGGCGCCACGTCCTTGACGTCGAGAAAGCCCTCGTACTGGCCGCGCACGTAGCGCTTCGGATCGGCGGCCCGCATCGCCTTGAAGAATTCGAGCTTCTTGTCGCGGATCGAGTCGTGGTGGTTGCCGGTCGGCGGGCCCATCCCGACCAGCGCCAGCACCTGCAGGGCGTGGTTCTGGATCACGTCGCGCATCGCCCCGACCGCGTCGTAGAAGCGGCCGCGGTCGTCGACGCCGAAGTTCTCGGCGATCGTCATCTGCACGTGGGAGACGTGGGAGCGGTTCCAGACCGGCTCCAGGATCGAGTTGACGAAGCGCAGGTAGGTGATGTCCATCACCGGCTCCTTGCCGAGGTAATGGTCGATGCGGAGGATCTGGTCCTCGGTCAGGACCCTGCAGAGCTCGGCGTTGAGGGCCCGCGCGGAGGCGAGATCGTGGCCGAACGGCTTCTCGATCACGACGTGGGCGTCCTCGGTCAGCCCGGCCTTGCCGAGCCCGTCGACGACGGTGCCGAACAGGGAAGGGGGGACCTCGAGGTAGAAGACCGGGTGTCTGGCGTCGCCGAGCGCCGCCTTGACCCGCTCGAAGGTGGCGTCGTCGGCGTAGTCGCCCTGGACGTAGCTGAGGCGGGCGGCGAGGCGGGCGAAGACCTCGTCGTCGGGGGCGGAGACGGTGGCGTCGATCGCGGCTTTGGCGTGCTGCCGGAGCTGCTCGTCGTCCCACTCGTCGATCGCGACGCCGACGATCGGGCAGTCGAGCTTGCCGCGCGCCTCGAGCCGGTAGAGCGCCCTGAAGGTCATTTTCTTCGCCAGGTCGCCGCTGATCCCGAAGATCGCGAGGACGCCGGCGGCATTGTCGCTGTGCTGGCTGACGCTCTTGCTCATTCGGCCGCTGAGGCTATCGCTCGGCGCGCGAGCGCCTAGGATTGCGGCTCCGTTTGTCCTTAGTCGCCCACAGGGCGACCAAAGTCAAAAGGACCCAGCTCGGCAGCGCCTACCAGTGGAGGATTTGATGGAACTCGGAATCGTCGGCCTCGGACGCATGGGCGCCAACATGGCTCGCCGCCTGATGCGGGACGGGCACAAGATCGTCGCCTACGACGTCAACCCGGACGCGGTCGCGACCCTGGCCGGGGAGGGAGCGGAGGGCGCCTCCTCGCTGGAGGACCTGGCCGCGAAGCTGAGCGCGCCGCGCTCGGTCTGGGTGATGGTCCCGGCCGGCGAGATCACCGAGTCGACCGTGGACGCGGTCGCCGCCGTGCTCGAGAGCGGCGACGCGATCGTCGACGGCGGCAACTCCTACTACCGCGACGACATCCGCCGCGCCGCCAAGGTCGGCGAGCAGGGGCTCGACTACGTCGACTGCGGCACCAGCGGCGGCGTCTTCGGGCTCGACCGCGGCTACTGCCTGATGATCGGCGGGCCCGACCGGGCCGTGGAGCGGCTCGACCCGATCTTCGCCTCGCTTGCTCCCGGCGTCGAGCAGGCCGAGCGCACGCCGGGACGGTCCGGTGACGTCTCTCCCTCGGAGAACGGCTACCTGCACTGTGGGCCCAACGGCGCCGGCCACTTCGTGAAGATGGTCCACAACGGGATCGAGTACGGGGTGATGGCCGCCTACGCCGAGGGCCTCAACATCCTCAAGAACGCCAACGCCGGCAAGGTCCAGCGCGAGGCCGACGCGGAGACGGCGCCGCTCGACCATCCCGAGTACTACCAGTACGACCTCGACCTGCCGGAGGTGACCGAGGTCTGGCGCCGGGGCTCCGTGATCGGCTCCTGGCTGCTCGACCTGACCGCCGCCGCGATGCAGGAATCCCCCGACCTGGCCGACTTCGCCGGCCGCGTCTCCGACTCCGGCGAGGGTCGCTGGACCTCGATCGCGGCGATCGACGAGGGGGTGCCGGCGCCGGTCCTGACCGCCGCGGTCTACGAGCGCTTCGCCTCGCGCGACAACGACGAGTTCGCCGACAAAGTGCTCTCCGCCATGCGCAAACAGTTCGGTGGCCACGACGAAAAGAAGGGCTAGGGGCTCGGAATGGGGATCGAGCTCGAGGTCGTCGGCGACGAAAAGGCGGCGGCGCGGCGCGCGGCGGAGCTGATCGCCGCGGCCGGCGCCGAGGCCGCGGCCGCACGCGGCCCGTTCGGGATGGCGATGAGCGGCGGCCGTTCGCCCTGGGCGATGCTGGCGATCCTCGGCGAACTGGAGGAGATGCCCTGGGACGCGACCGAGCTGTTCCAGGTCGACGAGCGGATCGCCTCGCCCGGCAGCGAGGACCGCAACCTCACCCACATGGTGCTCGGCCTCTCGATGGACCACCAGTCGACACTGCGACCGATGCCGGTCACCCAGCGCGACCTCGAGGCCGCCGCCCACGACTACGAGAACGGCCTGCCGGAGCGTTTCGATCTCGTCCATCTCGGCCTCGGCCCCGACGGCCACACCGCCTCGCTGGTCCCCGGCGACCCCGTGCTCGAGGTGGCCGATCGCCGCGTCGCCCTGACCGGCGGCGAGTACCAGGGCCACCGCCGCATGACTCTCACCTACCCCGCGCTGGACGCCGCCCGCCAGATTCTCTGGCTGGTCACCGGCGCCGAGAAGCGCGAGCCGCTGGCGCAGCTGCTCGCCGGGAACGAGTCGATTCCGGCGGGCCGGGTGCGGAACGAGAACATGGTCGTGGTGGCTGACGAAGCGGCGGCGCCGTAGTGGGTTGTTAGCGGATTCGCTAACATCGGCTTATGTTCGAAGCCACGTTCTCGATTGCGCCCAGATCGACGGTCTCGCTGATCGAAGAGATTCAGCGTCAAAGCGGGCTCAGCCAGGCGGAGCTGGCGCGACGCGCGGGCATTCAGCGGTCGGTGCTCAATGCCTACGTCCGCGGAAGTCGCGAGCCGGGAACCGACGCGCTGCTGCGGATCGCCGCCGCGGCGGGTGTCGCCCTCCGGCTCGAGCCGCGCGAGCCGCCAGTCGACCCGGAGAGGGCGAGTCGCATACTCGTGCAGGTTCTCGAGCTGGCGGAGGCGCTGCCATTTCGCCCTCGCGCCGAGATGCAGTTTCCGCCTCTGGCGGAGCTGCTGGCAAAGCGTGGCGTGGCAGTTTGAGCGAGCTCGTAGACAAGCTCTTCGCCGTGCACGAGGCGCTCAAAGCGCGGTCTCTGCCGCACGCGTTCGGCGGAGCGATCGCGCTCGCCTACTGCGTCGAAGAGCCGCGGGGCACGCGGGATCTCGACGTCAACATCTTCTGCGACGCGGCCGACGCCGAGCGGGTGCTGGAGGCGTTGCCGGAAGGCGTCGAAGTCGGTGCCGACGACGTCGAGCGGGTGAAGCGCGACGCCCAGGCCCGGCTTTTCTGGGACGGGGTTCCGATCGACGTCTTCCTCAACAACCTCCCCCTCCACGAGGAAGTCGGGATGGCAGTCGGCTGGGTGTGGATGGAGGGCCGGAAGGTTCCGGTGCTGGATTGCGCTTCGCTGGTTCTCTTCAAGTCCTTCTTCGACCGGACCAAAGACTGGGGTGACATCGAGGCGGTGGCGATGGCGACGCCGGAGGACATCGAGACCGCGACCCGCACGCTGGCCGATCTGGTCGGCGAGGAGGACGCGTCCTACAGACGGTTGGCCGCTATCCGCGACGCCAACCCGGCCTGACCTGGAGGCGCCCCGCCGGGTGGGTCCTCAGGCGGCGGGGTCGAGCGAGACGGCGTGGTTGGCGACGATCGTGCCGTCGGGGTCCCACTTGCGCTTGACCTCGGCCAGGCGGGAGCAGGTGTCGGCCGGGAGGATCGAGTCGACGTCGCAGGGGTCGTCGGCGAAGTTGAAGTAGCCGCCGGCGGCGGTCCAGGGCTCCATCGCCTGGCCGATGCGGTCGAGGTCGCGCGGGACCGTCTCGGCCGCGTCCGGCGCCATCAGCGCGCCGATCGCCGACATCACGAAGGGGAAGTCGAGCATGTCGAGAGCGCCCGCGCCCTCGCTGTGGCGGGCGAGGGCGCCGCCGAGCTGGCGCAGCTCGGCCAGCAGCAGGGTCGAGCCGGTCTCCGGGCCGGGGCCGTTGGCGACGAAGGCCTCGATCGCGTCGTCGCTGAGGTCGTCGATCGGGGCGTGGCGGCCGAGGCCCGGCACCGGCTGCTCGGGGTCCATGTGGATGCGGCTGAGGCCGGCGGCGGGGATCTGGTCGAAGTTGTCCATGATCGGCTCGCCGATCGCGCGCAGCGGCGCGATCAGCTTCTCGCCCGCCTCGCGGCCGCCGGTGAAGGCGGCGTCGATCGTGATCAGCGGTTTGCCGCGGAGCGGCTCCGGCACGTCGGGGATCGGCGGCGGCCGCAGCAGGCGGACGATCGAGGTGACCTCCTCCGGCGCCGTCGCGGCCCAGTCGCGGTAGGCGCGGAAGGCGCCGGCGCCGAGCTCGGCCGGGAAGATCATGATCCCGGCGTAGATGTCCGCGATCGGCAGCAGCGCCACCTGCAGCGCGGTGACGATCGCGTAGCCGCCGCCGCCTCCGCGCAGGGCCCAGAAGAGGTCTGGGTCGTCGGCCGCGGTGACGCTGCGCTCCTCGCCGGCCGCGGTGACCAGGTCGATCCCGGTGACGCTGTTGCAGGCGAAGCCGTACTGGCGCCCGAGCCAGCTGAGGCCGCCGCCGAGCGTGTAGCCGATAACGCCGACGTCGGGCGAGGAGCCGGGCAGCGAGCAGAGCCCGTGCGCGCCCGCTGCCTCGGCCAGCTCCAGCGAGAGGACGCCCGCCTCGACCCGGGCGGTGCGCTCCTCGGTGTCGATCGCGATGCCGCGCATGCGCTCGGTCTTGAGCAGGATCGTGCCCTCGAGCGGGGGCAGGGGGGCGGCGCCGTGGCCGGTGCCCTGGCCGGCGACCTTGAGCCCGTGCTCGGCCGCGAAGCGGACCGTCGCGGCGACGTCGCCGGCGCTCTCGGCGAAGACGACCGCCTCCGGTTGCTGGTCGACCGCGAGGTTCCAGGCGAGCCGCGCCCGGTCCCAGTCGGAGTCGCCCGGCACGGCGACGTGGCCACTGATCTTGAGACCGCTGAAGTCGCTCATGGCGGCCACCCTTTCATTTTCAGAGCCGCGTTTCCAGCGTCACGAAGTTGTGACGTTTGGACGCCCACTCGTCGCAACTCGTTGTCTACAGTGCCATCATGGGGGCGATGCGGGAAGCGTGGACCGACGAGCGGCTCGATGACCTCACCCAGCGGGTGGATCGGGGCTTCGATCGGGTGGACGCGGATGTGCGCGAGCTGCGGGCCGAAATGAACGCGCGCTTCGAGCGTGTAGACGGCCGCTTCGATCGCATCGACGACCGCTTCGACTCGCTGCAGCGGATGCTCCTCGCTGGCTATGTCACCGCCGTGCTGGGTTTGATCGCAACCCAGTTCTAAGTGTCAGGCGCGGATGCGCGGGCGCTCGACCGAGTCGCCGCGGCCGATGAAGAGCTCGCTGACCATCGCGGGCGGGAAGAGTCCGTGGGCGGCGACGCCGGGATCGGCCTCGAGCCGGGCGGCGAGCCCGGCCGGGTCGGCGATGGCGCCGCGGTAGTCGGCGATGGTGCCGCCGTCGGGGCTGATCGGGACGTCGCGCAGCTCGACCTCGGGGCCGAGCCGGGCCAGGGTCGAGGCGAGGCCGAAGGAGAAGAGCTCCAACGGGACCGGGCCGCGGAGGGCGTCGACCGGCTTGCTGGAGTCGGCGATGACGACGAAGCGCTCAGCCGCGGCGGCGACGATCTTCTCGCGCAGGTGGGCGGCCCCGCCCCCCTTGATCAGCCAGCCGTCGGGCGTGACCTCGTCGGTGCCGTCGATCGCGATGTCGAGGCGCTGGAGGGAGTCGAAGTCCTCGACCGGGATGCCCAGCCCGCGCGCCTGCTCCTCGGTCGCGACCGAGGTGGCGACGCAGCGGATGTCGCTGACCCCGCGGCGGGCGAGCGCCGGCAGCAGGTGGGCGACCGTGGAGCCGGTGCCGAGGCCGACGGTCATCCCGTCCTCAACCAGCTCCGCCGCCGCCTCCGCCGCGATCCGCTTCTCCGTGTCCGCCTCGGTCACCGGCCCGGACTTTATCCTCGCCGGATGGATGCACGCCTGTGGATCTCCAGTGGCGGTGAGGCGCCACGTTCGGTGGCGCTCAGCGCGGAGCGGACCGTGGTCGGGCGCTCGCCGGAGGCCGGGATCCAGCTCGAGGACGAGGCGGTCTCCTGGAACCACCTGGAGATCGAGCGCCGCGGCGAGGTGCTGATGGCGACCGACCTCGACAGCAGCAACGGCACCGCCCTCAACGGCGAGCCGCTGGACCGGCCGCGGCGGCTGCGCAACGGCGACACCCTGATCGTCGGCGGGCACCGGCTCGAAGTCTCGGTCGGGCCGGCGACGCCGGTCGGGGCGACGGTGCCGAGCGGCGGGCCCTCGGTGGCCCTGACCGCGGAGGAGCGGGCGACCGCGGCGGCGCTGACCGCGCCCTACCGCAGCGAGGGCGCCTTCGCCGGCCGTCCCGCCACCCGGGCCGAGATCGCCGCGAGCCTGCAGGTCAGCGAGCGCACCGCGCAGCGGCGGCTCGACGCGCTCGCCGCCAAGCTCGGCATCTCCGGCGAGGCCGGCCGCGACCGCCCGCGCCAGATCGCCGCGCGGGTGATCGAGCTCGGTCTCGACCGCTAGCGGGCCGCCGGGGGGGTGACTCGGACCGGGCCAAACGTGGCCCGGTGAGTGGCGCAGGTGGCGTTGGCGGGTGCGGCCGCGGCGCCCAGCATGGGTGGGGCAACGTTCACTCCACCGAAAGGAATCGATCATGGGCATTCGACACGCGGTAATCGCACTGTTCGCAGCTCTCGTCCTCGCCGTACCGGCCAGCGCCAGCGCGGCGCCGTCGACCGGGGCGGTCGTCTTCTCCCGCATCACTCAGCACACGGAAACCAAAAAAGTCGAAGGCGAAACGCCGAAAGCCGGCGAAGCGCCGAAAACCGAAACCAAAACCGTCATCGAGGGTGGCCTTTTCGCGGTCAAGGACGGACGCCTCAACCAGCTCACCGAAGACCCGACCGACACCGAACCGGCCTTCTCGCCGGACGGCACCTCGATCGCCTTCGTCCGCGGCGGCCACGTCTTCTCGGTCCGCGCCGACGGCTCCGGGCTGCGGCAGCTGACCAGCGGCTCGACCGTCGACTCGAAGCCGGTGGTCTCCCCGGACGGGCGGCTGGTCGTCTTCGAGCGACGCGCCGCGGCGGGCGGCTCGGCCGACCTCTACACGGTCCGCTCCCACGGCGGCGGCCTGCACCCGCTGACCAGCGGTGCCGCCGACGACCATGACGCCGACTTCTCGGCCGACGGCAAGGCGATCGCCTTCGTCCGCACGGTCGGCGCCAACGACGACATCTTCACGGTCCGCCCGAGCGGCGCCAAGCTGGCGCGGCTGACCCGGACCGGGGGACTCGACGAGTTCGAGCCGCGCTTCTTCGCTGGCGGCATCCTCTTCAGCCGCGGCGACAGCAGCGACACCCCGGCTGCCTACGCCGACGTCTACACGATGGCGCTCAACGGGACCAAGGTGAAGCCGCAGGTCAAGGGCGTCGGCTCGGCCTACGTCGAAGACGTCACCGGCAACGGCCACACGCTGCTGTTCCGCCGCGACCAGGGCCTCTGGGTGAAGCGCATTGGCCCGAGCAAGGCGCGCAAGCTCTGCCAGCTTCCGGACGGCTCGGAGACCAACGGGGTCTTCTCCTCCGACGGCAGCCGCGTCGCCGCCTTCGTCGCCGCCGACGAACGCGAGCAGCTGGTCGCCATAGACGTCGCCAACGGTCGCCAGCGCGACCTCGCCGAAGGGGTCGACCTGACCGAAGGCGACGGCACCACGATCGGGCCGGTCATCTCCTGGCAGCCCGTTCGCTGAGGCAACGACGGATTCCGGGGGAGAGGCCCAAGCCCCCGGAATCCGACCCAGCCCGTATAAGGAGCCGGTGGCAGACCTCGCCATCGGCTCCACTGTTGCTGGATACCGCCTCGACGCGCTGATCGCTCGGGGCGGCATGGGCGTGGTCTACCGGGCCACCCACCTCGGCCTGGAACGGCCGGTGGCGCTGAAGGTGATCGCCCGCGAGCTGGCCGACCGCGAGGGCTTCCGCGAGCGCTTCCTGCGCGAGTCGCGGCTCGCCGCCAGCCTCGACCACCCGGCGGTGGTGCCGGTCTTCGACTCGCGCGAGGTCGACGGCGAGCTGATCGTGGCGATGCGGCTGGTCGCCGGCGGCGACCTGCGCAAGCTGATCGACCGCGAGGGTCCGCTGCCGCCGCCGCGGGCGATCGCCCTGCTCGGCCAGGTGGCGGAAGCGCTCGACGCCGCCCACGCGGCCGGCATCGTCCACCGCGATGTCAAGCCGCACAACGTCCTGGTCGAGGGCGACCGCGCTTTCCTCTCCGACTTCGGCCTGGCCAAGGCGCTCGGCGACAGCGGCGTGCTCAGCGGCGCCTCGGTGGTCGGCACCGCCGAGTACATGTCGCCGGAGCAGTGGCGCGGCAGCACCGTCGGGCCGCCGGCCGACGTCTACTCGCTCGGCTGCGTCCTCTTCGAGGCACTGACCGGGATCGCGCCCTACGCCCGCAAGGAGGCCGACACCGAGCCGGAGATGCCGGTGGGCCTGGAGGCGGTGATCGAACGCGCGGTCTCGAAGGAACCCGGCGAGCGCTACCCCAGCGCCGGGGCGCTGATCGTCGCGGCCCGCGAGCATCAGGGTGCGGGGATGGCGGCGACGCGGGTGCTCTCGGATCCGGGCGCGGCCCCGGGCCCCGGCGCAGGGCCGCGCGAGCGCGCGACCGTGCCGATCGGCGGCGATGGCGGCAGTGGAAGGCGGCGGCCCGGCGACGGCTCGGGCCTGTCCCGCGGCAGAGCGCTCGCCTTCGGCGCCGCCGGCCTGGCCCTGATCGCGGCGATGGTCGTGCTCGTCCTCGCCCTGGTCGGCGGTGGAGGGGGCGTGCACGCCTCGGAGCCGATCCCGGTCGGCGCGGCGCCGCTGCGGATCGCCGCCGACGACGAGGCGATCTGGGTGACCAGCCAGCCCGACGGCACCCTGACCCGGCTCGACCCCGAAAGCGGCAAAGCGGTTGGCAGGCCGTTCCAGCTCGGCGCCGGCATCTCCGGGGTCGCGGTCGGCGCCGGCTCGGTCTGGGTGACCGACCCGCCGCGGGGCGAGATCCTGCGGGTCGATCCGCAGTCGGGCGAGGTCCTGAAGCGGATCGCGGTCGGCGGCAGCCCGGGGGCGATCGCCTTCGGCGGCGGCGACGTCTGGGTCGCCGACGACGACGGGGCCGGGGTCAGCGCCGTCGCCGCCAAGAGCGGCCGGGTCCTGCGCCGCGGCCTGCCGCCGCGGGCGCAGCCGCTGCGGCTGGCGGTCGGGCAGGGCGGCCTCTGGGTCAGCAGCGCCTCGACCGGCAGTGTGCGCCGGATCGATCTCAACACCTTCCGCATCGACTCGCCGATCCCGGTCGGCCGCGGTCCCGCCGGGGTCACCGTCGCCCACGGCCTGGTCTGGGTCGCCAACAGCCGCTCGAACACGGTGACCAAGGCCGACCCCTCGATCCACGCCGTGATTGGCGACCCGATCGAAGTCGGCGCCCGCCCCGGCGGGATCGACGCCGGCAACACGACCGTCTGGGTCGCCAGCGCCGCCGAGGACGCGGTGACCAGGATCGACCTCGAGAGCGGCGAGCGCAGCGGCGCCCCGATCCAGGTCGGCTCCGAACCCGGCGCCGTCGCCGTCGGCGACACCGCGGTCTGGGTCGCCGACAACGGCGAAGGCGCCGTCACCCGCATCGAACCCTGAGTAGGATCGGGCAGGCATGAGCCAAGACATCGACCAGCTCGCCATAAACACGATTCGCACGCTCTCGATCGACGCGGTCGAGAAGGCGAATTCGGGGCATCCGGGGACGCCGATGGCGCTGGCGCCGGTCGCCTACGAGCTCTGGCAGAACCACCTGCGATACGACCCGGCCGACCCGATCTGGCCCAACCGCGACCGCTTCGTGCTCTCGGCCGGGCACGCCTCGATGCTGCTCTACTCGATGCTCTTCCTCACCGGGGTGAAGAAGGTCGACGCCGACTACAACATCACCGACGAGCCGGCCTGCTCGCTGCACGAGGTCGAAGAATTCCGCCAGCTGCACTCGCGCACCCCGGGCCATCCCGAGTACCGCTGGACCACCGGCGTCGAGACGACCACCGGGCCGCTCGGGCAGGGAATCGCCACCTCGGTCGGGATGGCGCTGGCCTCGAAGTGGCAGGGGGAGCGCTTCGGCGCCGACCTCTTCGACTTCGACGTCTACGCGCTGGCCGGCGACGGCTGCCTGATGGAGGGCGTCTCGCACGAGTCGGCCTCGCTGGCCGGGCACCTCAAGCTCGACAACCTCTGCTGGATGTACGACAACAACCACATCACGATCGACGGCGCCACCGACCTCGCCTACGACGACGACGTGCTCTCCCGCTTCGAGGGCTACGGCTGGAACGTGCTGCGGGTCGGCGACGCCAACGACGCCACGCTGCTCTCCCGCGCCTTCGAGGAGTTCAAGGCCGAGACCGGGCGCCCGACCCTGATCGTGATCGACAGCCACATCGGCTGGGGCTCGCCGAACAAGCAGGACACCGAGTCCGCCCACGGCGAACCGCTCGGCGAGGAGGAGGTCCGCCTCACCAAGAAGGCCTACGGCTGGCCCGAGGACGCCCAGTTCCTCGTCCCCGACGGCGTCCGCGAGCGCTTCGACGAGAAGATCGGGGCGCGCGGGGCCGAGCTCAGCGCCGCCTGGAACCAGAAGCTCGACGGCTCCGCCCACAAGGCCGAGATCGAGATGATGCAGCACCGCGAGCTGCCCGACGGCTGGGACGCCGCAATTCCCTCCTTCGACGCCGACGAAGCCAAGGGCCTGGCGACGCGCAAGGCCTCGAACAAGATCCAGAACGCGATCGCCGAGCGGGTGCCGTGGATGATCTCCGGCTCCGCCGACCTCACCGACTCGACCTCGGTCAGGCTCAACTTCGACGGCGCCGTCAACTTCGAGCCCGGCAGTTTCAACGGCCGCCAGATCCACTTCGGGATCCGCGAACACGCCGCCGCCACCGCTTGCAACGGCCTCTCGCTCTGCAAGATCAAGCCGCTCTGGTCGACCTACCTCACCTTCTCCGACTACGGCCGCCCGGGGATCCGGCTCTCGGCGCTGATGGAGCTGCCGGTGATCCACCTCTTCACCCACGACTCGATCGGGCTCGGTGAGGACGGCCCGACCCACCAGCCGATCGAGCAGCTGGCCTCGCTGCGGGCGATGCCACACCTCGACGTGATGCGGCCGGCCGACGCCAATGAGACCGCCGAGGCCTGGCGGATCGCGGTCGAGCGCACCCACAACCCGATCGCGCTGGTGCTGACCCGCCAGACCGTGCCGGTCTTCGACCGCTCCAAGTACGCCTCCGCGGAGGGAGTGCGGAAGGGCGGCTACGTGCTCGCCGACGCCGAGGGCGGCGACCCGGACGTGATCCTGATCGCCACCGGCAGCGAGGTGCAGCTGGCACTGGGAGCGCACGAGACCCTGACCGGCGAGGGGATCCGCTCGCGCGTGGTCAGCCTGCCCTGCTGGGAGCTCTTCGACCGCCAGGACGCCGAGTACCGCGACAGCGTGCTGCCTCCGGGCGTTACCGCCCGGATCGCGATCGAGGAGGCCTCGCCGCAGGGCTGGGAGCGCTACGTCGGCCCCGCCGGCGAGATCATCGGCATGACCACCTTCGGCCAGTCGGCGCCGTTCGCCGACGTCGAGGCCGAGTTCGGCTTCACCGCCGACAAGGTCGCCGAGGTGGTGCGCGAGGTCGCGGCTCGCGCGGCCGGCAACTCAACGACCTGAGGAGGTCGCCGTGAAGGCAACCGCACGACTGAACGAGCTGGGCCAGAGCCTCTGGCTCGACAACATCACCCGCAAGATGCTGGGCGACGGGACCCTGCAGGGCTACATCGAGGAGCTCTCGGTCACCGGCCTGACCTCGAACCCGACGATCTTCGACAAGGCGATCTCCGGCGGCGACTCCTACGACGCGCAGATCGCCGAGGTCGGTGATGCCGCCGCGGCGGGGGAGGGCGTCGGCGAGAACACCGAGGAGCGGATCTTCTTCGAGCTCGCGCTCGCCGACCTGCGCGACGCGACCAAGCTCTTCGCCCCGGTTCACGAGCGCACCGACGGGGTCGACGGCTTCTGCTCGCTGGAGGTCTCGCCGCTGCTGGCCGACGACGCCGCGGCGACGATCGAGCAGGCGCAGGCGCTGCACGCCAAGGCCGAGCGCGAGAACCTCTACATCAAGATCCCCGGCACCGAGGCCGGCCGCGAGGCGATCGAGGAGACGATCTTCGCCGGGATCCCGGTCAACGTCACCCTGCTCTTCGACGCCGCCCAGTACCTCGGGGCGGCCGAGGCCTACATGCGCGGGATCGAGCGGAGGATCGAGGCCGGGCTCAACCCCGCCGTCGCCTCCGTCGCCTCGATCTTCATGTCCCGCTGGGACGTCGCCGTCGCCGACGAGGTCTCCGACGAGCTGCGCAACCGGCTCGGGATCGCGGTCGGCGGGCGCGCCTACGTCGCCTACCGCGAGCTGCTCGAGTCCGACCGCTGGCTGCGGCTGATGAACGAGGGCGCCCGCCCGCAGCGGCTGCTCTGGGCCAGCACCGGGACCAAGGACCCGGACGCCTCCGACACCCTCTACATCGAGGCCTTCGCCTCGCCGTTCACGGTCAACACGATGCCGGAGCCGACCCTGCTCGCCTTCGCTGACCACGGCCAGGTCGGCGACCTGATGGCGGCCGACGGCGGCAACTGCGAGCCGCTGCTGAAGGAGTTCGAGGCGGCCGGGATCGACGTCGACGCGCTCGCCGAGCGGCTCCAGGTCGAGGGCAAAGAGAGCTTCAACAAGTCCTGGGAAGAGCTGTTGAAGTCGATCGCCTCCCAGCGCGGGGGCGGCTCGGAGTGAGCGAGCCGGCGCCGACCCTGCGCGACGCGCCCGCCTGGGGCAGGCTCCAGGCCCACTACGAGGAGATCGAGGGCGCCCACCTGCGCGACCTCTTCGCCGCCGACCCCGAGCGCGGCGAGCGGCTGGTCGCCGACGGCGCCGGCCTCCACCTCGACTTCTCGAAGAACCGCGTCAGCGACGAGACGCTGCTGCTGCTGGGCGAGCTGGCCCGCGAGCGCGGGGTGGCCGAGCGCCGCGAAGCGATGTTCGCGGGCGAGCACATCAACGTCTCCGAGGACCGGGCCGTGCTGCACGTGGCGCTGCGGATGCCGCGCAACCGCTCGCTGATCGTCGACGGCGTCGACGTCGTCAGGGAGGTGCACGAGACGCTCGACCGCATGGGCGGGTTCTGCGAGCGCGTCCGCTCGGGCGAGTGGGTGGGGCACACCGGCAGGCCGATCCGCAACGTCGTCAACGTCGGCATCGGCGGCTCCGACCTCGGCCCGGTGATGGCCTACGAGGCGCTGCGCCACTACTCGCGGCGGGAGCTGACCTTCCGCTTCGTCTCCAACATCGACGGCACCGACTTCGTCGAGTCGACCCGCGACCTCGACCCGGAGGAGACCCTCTTCATCATCTCCTCCAAGACCTTCACGACGCTGGAGACGATGACCAACGCCCGCTCGGCCCGCGAGTGGAGCCTGGCCGGGCTCGGCGGCGACGAGGCGGCGGTAGCCAAACACTTCGTCGCCGTCTCCACCAACGCCGAGGGGGTCGCCGAGTTCGGCATCGACACCGCCAACATGTTCGGCTTTTGGGACTGGGTCGGCGGCCGCTACTCGATGGATTCGGCGATCGGGCTCTCGACGATGCTGGCGATCGGCCCGGCCCGCTTCGCCGAGATGCTGGCCGGCTTCCACGCGATGGACGAGCACTTCCGCGAGACCCCGACCGGGGAAAACCTGCCGATGCTGATGGGGCTGCTCTCGGTCTGGTACTCGGACTTCTTCGGCGCCCAGACCTCCGGCGTCTTCCCCTACGACCAGTACCTGCACCGCTTCCCCGCCTACCTGCAGCAGCTGACGATGGAGTCCAACGGCAAGCACGTGACCGTCGACGGCGCCCACGTCGACTACGAGACCGGGGCGATCTACTGGGGCGAGCCGGGAACCAACGGCCAGCACTCCTTCTACCAGCTGATCCACCAGGGCACGCGGCTGATCCCCTGCGACTTCATCGGCTTCTGCGAATCGCTGAACCCGCTCGGCGACCACCACGATTTCCTCATGTCCAACGTCTTCGCCCAGGGCGAGGCGCTGGCCTTCGGCAAAACCGCCGAGCAGGTGCGGGCGGAGGGGACGGCGGAGGCGGTCGTGCCGCACCGGGTGATGGAGGGCAACCGGCCCTCGAACACGATCCTCGCCGAGCGCCTCGACCCCGAGACCCTGGGCGCGCTGATCGCCCTCTACGAGCACAGCGTCTTCACCCAGGGGGCGATCTGGGGGATCGACTCCTTCGACCAGTGGGGGGTCGAGCTGGGCAAGGTCCTGGCCCAGAAGATCATCCCCAAGCTGCAGGACGAAGCGGAGCCGAAGCTGCGCCACGACAGCTCCACCAACGCCTTGATCCGCCGCTACCGCAACGCCCGCCGCGGGGAATAGGCTCGGTTCATGCTCTCGCTCGACGCGCTCCCACTGGCCGCGTCGGCATCCAACCTGCTCGCGGCGCGCGAGCAGATGGCGTTCACGCTCGGCTTCCACATCGTCCTCTCCTGCCTCGGGGTGGCGCTGCCGGCGACGATCCTGATCGCCAACTACATCGGCCTGAAGAAGGGCGACGAGGACGCGCTGGAGCTGGCCCGGCGCTGGTCGAAGGCGATGGCGGTGACCTTCGCGGTCGGCGCCGTCACCGGCACCGTGCTCAGCTTCGAGTTCGGCCTGCTCTGGCCGCACTTCATGGACCGCTTCGGCGCCGCCTTCGGGATCGCCTTCGCGATCGAGGGGATCTTCTTCTTCCTCGAGGCGATCTTCCTGGCGATCTACATCTACGGCTGGAAGCGGCTCTCGGGCTGGGCCCACTTCTGGTCCGGGGTGCCGATGTTCGTGACCGGGATCGGCGGCGCCTTCGCGGTGGTCGCGGCGAACTCGTGGATGAACCAGCCGCAGGGCTTTCGACTCAATGCCGCCGGGGTGGTCGTCGACACCGAGCCGCTGAAGATCCTCTTCAACAACGCGACCGGCTACGAGGTCCCGCACATGCTGCTCGCGGCCTACATGGTCACCGGCTTCCTGGTCGCCTCGATCTACGCGGTCGGGATGCTGAAGGGGCGGCGCGACCGCCTGCACCGGCTGGGGCTGTTGATCCCGCTGACGATCGCCTGCGTCGTCACCCCGATCCAGCTCTTCGTCGGCGACACCGCGGCGCGCGAAGTCGCCGACCACCAGCCGGCCAAGTTCGCCGGCATGGAGTGCATCCAGAAGACCGGCGGCCACCAGACCGAGTACGTCGGCGGCGTCTGCACCTCCAGCGGGGTCAAGGGAGCGATCCCGATCCCCGACCTCGACTCCTTCCTGGTCGGGTTCAGCGCCGACACCAAGGTGATCGGGCTGGAGGACATCCCGAAGGACGAACGGCCGCCGGCGAACACGCTGCTGCACCTCTCCTTCGACGCCATGGTCGGGATCGGCACGGCGCTGCTCCTGCTGGGCGCCTGGCTCGGGTGGGTCTGGTGGAAAAAGCGCGAGATCCCGCAGACGCCCTGGTTCCTGCGCGCGGTCGCGATCTCCGGCGGCGGCGCGATCCTCGCCCTCTGGTGCGGCTGGATCGTCACCGAGGTCGGGCGCCAGCCCTGGATCGTGCAGGGCTACATGCGCACCTCCGAAGCGGTGACCGAGGCCGACGGGATCTGGTTCAGCTTCGCCCTGGTCCTGCTGCTCTACGCGGCGATCGGGACGATCGCGGTCAAGGTCCTGCGCGGGATGTCGCGGCGCTGGCGCGAGGGCGAAGCCGAACCCGAGGGGACGCCGTACGCGCCGCCGGAAGAGGTGGCACCGTGAGCAAGGCGGACGTGGCGGCGGCGATCCTCTGGGTCGGGGCGACCTTCTACGCGCTCTTCGGCGGCGCCGACTTCGGCGGCGGCTTCTGGGACCTCATAGCGGGTGGCGCCGAGGTGGGGGAGCGGCCGCGGGCACTGATCCAGCGCTCGCTGACCCCGGTCTGGGAGGCCAACCACGTCTGGTTGATCTTCATCCTCGTCGTCCTCTGGACCGCCTTCCCACCAGCCTTCAGCGCCATCTTCACGACGCTGTACGTGCCGATCGCCCTGGCCGCGGTGGGGATCGTCCTGCGCGGCAGCGGCTTCGCCTTCCGCAAGTCGATCGAGGGGCTGGCGGCGCGGCGGGCGGCGGGCGCGACCTTCGCCCTCTCCTCGGTCCTGACCCCGTTCTTCATGGGCGCCGTGGTCGGGGCGATCGCCGCCGGCAACGTCCCCGCCGATGGCAACGGCGACGCGTTTTCCAGCTGGCTGGAGCCGCTGCCGCTGCTGACCGGGGCGATGTTCGTCGCCACCGGCGCCTACCTCTCCGCCGTCTTCTTGGTCGGCGACGCCCGCCGCGCCGGCGAGCCCGACCTCGAGCGCTACTTCGTGCGGCGGGCACTGGCGGCGGCGGGGGTGGCCGGGGTGGCGGCGTCGTTCGGCCTGGTCGAGCTGCACGCCGAAGCCCGCTACGTCTTCGACCGCCTCGTCGACCAGGGCCTGCCGCTGGTCATCCTCTCCGCCGTCTGCGGGGTCGGCCTGCTGGCGGTGCTGCTGCGCGGCGGCCGCAAGCCGCTGCGCCCGCTCGCCGCGGGAGCGGTCGTCGCCGTGATCTGGGGCTGGGGGGTGGCGCAGTTCCCGTACCTGCTGCCGACCTCCCTGCGGATCGACCAGGCGGCGGCGCCGGACCCGACCCTGGTCACGGTCTTCATCGTCTTCGCGGTCGCGGCGGTGCTGGTGCTGCCCTCGCTGGCCCTGCTCTACACGCTCAGCCAGCGCGACCTGCTCGAGGCCGAGCACTGACTCGCTGAACGATCCCGCCCAATGTCAAGGGACATGGACGATTTTCCGATGGGGCGGCATGAACAAACTGATCGCCGTCTCCGCGCTCGTCCTCTCCATCCTCGTTCTGCCGGCCACCGGCGCCGCCGCGCCGCCTGAAGGCAGCGGCCTGCCCCTGGTCGTCACGCCCTCCCCGGTCAGCTTTGAAAAGACGACGGTCGGCAACCAGTCGCAGGGCGTGGGAGTCGATCTCTTCAACGAAGGCGAAGAAGAAGCGCCGATCGACAAGATCGCGATCGAAGGCGAAGACGCCGCCGCCTTCAACCTCTCCAGCAACGGCTGCGGGGGACTGTTCCAGAACCAGCACTGCGGTCTCTGGTTCACCTTCGCGCCGAGCAGCAGCGGCGAAAAGCACGCCGTCGCGGTGATCACCTTCAAGAACGGCCGGCCGGCGGAGAGCTTCGAGCTCGCCGGCACCGCGGTCGAGCCGCAGCTGACCGTCTCGCCGCCCAGCTACGACTTCGGGCTGCAGCGGGTCTACGAAAACCGCAACACCAACCTGCAGCTGACCAACAGCGGCGAAGCCACGGTGCAGCTGAACAACTTCGAAGTGCTCGGCGGCAACGGCTCCTTCTGGACCGGCAACAGCAACTGCTGGAGCGGCTCGCTGCAGCCCGGCCAGAGCTGTTACGTCGAAGTCAGCTTCAGCCCCCAGGACGCGCTCGCCTACAGCGCCGAACTGCGGGCGACCGTCAACGGCTACGGCTTCACCACGGCGCTCAGCGGCGAAGGTGGGCGCGCGGTCATCGAAGCGACCCCGAACCCCGCCGACTTCGGCCCGCTCACGGTCGGCGCCGTGGGAGCGACGCGGACGATCACCGTGACCAACTCCGGCAACATCCCCGCCGGCTTCTTCATCGGCATCGTCGCCGGCGGCGACTCGGCCAGCTTCCAGCTGCTCTCCGAGAACTGCACCGGCGCACCGCTGATGCCGTCCGCCAGCTGCACCGCGCAGGTCCGCTTCCGTCCGCAGGACGCCGGGGCCAAGGCCGCGTACATGGCCTTCTTCGGCGACAACGACGGCGGCGCCATGATCGGGCTCAAAGGCGAAGGCGTCGCTGCCGCGACGACGCTGTTGCCGGACGCCTTCGACTTCGGCACCCAGGCCGCCGGCTCCCGCGGCGACGGCCATGACTTCGTCGTCCGCAACGACAGCGCCACCGCGCTCGACCTCGGCGCGGTCGCGATCGTCGGCACCGACTCCGATCAGTTCACCCTGGCGGGCGACGAGTGCGACGGGGAGACGCTGGCACCCGGGGCCGAGTGCCTGGTCCGGGTCCGCTTCGCGCCCGACGGCGAGGGCGCCAGGACCGCACGACTGCGGGTCTCCACCCCCGGTGGCGCGCTCAGCGCCGCGCTCAGCGGCCTCGGCGTCGCCGCCGCGGACGATCGAACGGGCGAGGAGATCGGGTCCAGCGACCGCTCCTGGTCGCAGCGCCAGCACCGCGCGCACCGGCACTTCGGCCGCGGCGACGATCTCGCCCCGCGCCGCGCCCGGCGCGCCCGCTGCCACGCCTTCGCTCCCTGCCGCCGCAAGGTGGTCGACGCCAAGCCCCTCTCCTCCGGGCACTGAGCGCCGGCCCTCTCTATAGCCTGCGCCCCCGGTGATCTCCGCGGTCCTCTTCGACATAGACGGGACGCTGCTGGTCACCGGCGGTGCCGGCGCGGTCGCCTGGCAGCGCGCCTTCCGCGAGCTGCACGGGATCGACGCCAACATCGAGGAGCACACGCACGCCGGGATGACCGACCCGGAAATCGCCGAGATCGTCTTCCGCGAGGTGATCGGTCGCGACGGCGACGAAGCCGAGCGCGCGGCGGCGATCGCCGGCTACCTCAGCCACCTCGAGGACGCCGTCGAGGAGTCGAGCGGCTACCGGGTGATGCCGGGGGTCGAGGCGCTGCTGGCACGGCTGGCCGGGGAGGGGGTCTTGCTCGGGATCGTCACCGGCAACATCGAGGCGGCGGCCCAGATCAAGCTCGCCCGTGGCGGCCTCAACCACTTCTTCGCCTTCGGCGGCTACGGCTCCGACTCGCGCGACCGCACCGAGCTGACCAAGCGCGCGGTCGAGCGCGGCGGTGTCGTCGCCGGCAGCCCGCTCGATCTCGGGGCGACGATCGCGGTCGGGGACACCCCCCGCGACGTCAAGGCCGGCCACGGCGCCGGCATCCGCGTCGTCGGTGTCGCGACCGGCCAGTACAGCGTCGAGGAACTGCGCGGCGCCGGCGCCGACTGGGCCTTGACCACGGTCGAGCACGACTTTCCCGCCTGAGGCGCCGCTGTTCCGTGTTTGACCGGCGTCGTTAGTTACAGCTTTGTAGCTAATCGTTGAGCGGGCCCCGTACCCCTCCATACAGTGCTCGTGCGCGTGGGCATAGATACCTTTTCTAAGAGATAGATCAATTTTCGCCGTCGATGTACGAGGGAGAAAAGTGAATCCAGTTTGGGCCAGGAGACCGAGGACGCGGGTACGCGATGCCCGGAGCTGGACGTGCGGATGGCGTGTGGCGACCGTCCCCCTCTCTGCTCTCGCCGCTGCCCTTCTCGCCCTCTCCGCGTCGGCCGCCGCGGCCCCGGTCCTCGGCACCCCGGACCCGGTGGCGGCCGGCGTCCCCGCCTACGGTCGCGCCTGGGAGCTGGTGACACCGCCGAACGTCACCCCCGAGCGGATCTATGCCGGCATCGGCAGGAGTCCGTTCCTCGCGGTCTCGACCTCGGGGGACCGGGTCGCCTACGAAACCGATAACGCCTCGCCCGAAGCCGCCTTCGGCGGGATCTTCGAAGCCGCCATGGCTGTGCGTGGCGCCGACGGCTGGGTCAACAAACCGCTCGACCTGCCCTATCCGGAATTGTCTTCGCTCAATCGCCTGCTCGTCCGGGAAGAAGGCGTACTCGCCTTCGACCCCGAACTGAAGACCTCGATCTGGAGCAATAGCCTTCCCGCCCCGCAATCCGGCCTGGGCCTGTTCACCCGCGCCGACGACGGCACCTACACGCCGCTGGTGCGGATGGGCGAAGCGGGCGAAGAACGGGGCGAGACCGAATTCACCGCCGCCTCCGAAGACCTGCGGCGAGTCTTCTTCATATCCAAGAGCCACCTGCTTCCCGCCGACGCGACGCGCACCGAAGGGTCGTCGCTCTATGAATTCTCCAACTCCGAACTGCACCTGGTCGAAGTCGACGACGGCGGCACCCTGCTCTCGACCTGCGGCGGCACCCGGCTCTCCCGCTCCGCGTTCTCGAACGACGGGCAGAGGGTCTTCCTCCGCACCAAACCCGGTTGTGGAGCACACACGCGCGTCTTCCTGCGGGCCGGGGGGCACACCGCGGAGATCTCCGCCTCGCGCTGCACCCTCTCCGCAGCGGAATGCGGGCCCGAAGAGGACGTCGAATTCGCCGCCGCCACCCCCAGCGGCTCGGTCGCCTACATCTCCACTGCCCAGCGGCTGACCAACGACGACACGAACGAATACCGGGACCTCTATCGCTACGACGTCGCCAGCGGCAACCTCACGCTGTTGACGCCACGAACCGCAGGGTCCACGGGCA
>Ga0207686_10000027_pt1 | contig 169177 bp, 119 predicted proteins | sample KBSM24metaG_FD_184396 | JGI IMG/M metagenome (GOLD analysis project Ga0207686, IMG submission 184396) | Miscanthus rhizosphere microbial communities from Kellogg Biological Station, Michigan, USA - KBS M2-4 metaG (SPAdes) (version 2) | ecosystem: Host-associated > Plants > Roots > Rhizosphere... | reverse complement strand
GCCGCGGAGGATGCGAGCCTCAATCCACACATCAGGCGCGCCGGCGGGACGCGAAGCGTTGTAGACATAGGTTTGAAAACGCAACACGGAAGTGCGCGCAAAGCGACGATCGACTTCGATCGGAACTGCTTGCGGCTCGCGAATCGAAGCGTTGTCGATGCTGCTTTCGGCTCGACGCTCACCGAGAAACAAACTGCTCATAGCCAATTGCGGCGAGGCGCCTTTAGGAACCTCAATCCATTCCATGGTGCTGCCCGTGCGCCCTGAAGATCTCTCCCGAACGGCGACGCGTAACTGGTACAGGCCGGGACGGACGTTCAAATGCTGATTCCAAATAACGGGCAGAGGCGTCTGGCCGGCCGGTCGCGGCGTCACCGTCAGCACCTGTTTGAAACTATAGATCAGGCCGCGATCGTCTATGGCCGCGCCAATCACGTCAACTTCACTTTTCTGCGGCGCACCGACCGACTCAAAATTGAAAAGCTCTCGCGGAAGTTGCATCGCGGCCTGGAGCGTGAATCCGGCGTCGGCATTCCGAACATATCCAACCGAAAGCGAAACCGGCAGCGTGCGGAGCGGTTGTGACGAGCCCAGCGCCCCCAATATCTCAACTTCAGAATCAGCTATGACTTTCGCACCCCCAACCGCCTTTGTTTGAGATGGCTTGTCGCTGACAAAGTAAGCGCGGCGCAGACGGACCTTCAAATCAGGACGTCCGGAGATGCTGATTTCGAGCCGCGCCTTGCCGCTTCTCTCAATTTCGGAATCAGGTCGCCAGGCCAGCAAATAGTAATTCGAGGTTTCGGTCATTGCCTGCGCCAGGTCCTTGTCCAACTCGGTCGAGTTGATGATCAGGCGGCCGCCGGTTTCATCCGCCAACACGTTCAAAGGCTCGCGGGGTTCGATCAACTCTCCCATGCCCACGCCGCCGTGGCGGCTGGTCATGTCAACATAATCATTGTTGCTGGCATCGACGGCCGATTCCAGAAAGGTCCCGCGCATGTCGACGGAATAGACGACGGCGCCGGATTGCGCCGCGATTCGCGTCGCCTGGTGCAGTAGGTCTTGCGAGATGGAGCGCCGCGCATCGACGATAAAGCCGTCGGAAAGAAAGAAGACCAGCTTGCGGCCCGGCAGGTTAGCTGAAGACTTCATCAAGTTTTCCAGCACGCTCAATGTGTTATTGGTCGCCACCTTACTTTGCGAGTTGATTTGACCAAGACGACTGCGAAGCAACCGGGCCGCCTGGCCGGCGCTATCGTTGCTGTGATCGCCGCGTAGTGAGCCGAGGCCCATGCCGTACTCGATCTTCACCGACTCCATGAGGTAAGCAAATAAGCTTCGATCACCCGATTCAATCCGGCTCGCGACATATTCGCTGATGCGCGTGCTGCCCGCATACGTTTCTGTACTCTTTTTGTAGTTGAGACGGGCAATTGCTTCGTGCAGCACCGCGCTGTTGTCGGTCAATTGCTGGAGAAAACCGATTTGGCCGCTGGAGGAAACGATTGCCACGCGATCCTCAGGATTCAGTTGGTTCTCAATAAAATGGAGCAGAGCCTTTCGTCCGCGGGCCAAACTCTCGCCGCTCAAATGCAGGTCATCGACAAAGAAAAAGATCAGCCGCCCCGGCCGGCCGGCGGTATTTTGATTGGTAGGAGCGGCAGTTGTCCGGCTCGCGTTGACCTGCGCCGCCTCTGAACTGCTGCCGGAAGTAATCCGTTCGAAGATGGAAACATCTTTTGTCTGGCCATTCAGCGTGAGGACGAACTGTTCCGGTTTTAGACCGTCAACGAACTGTCCACGCCGATCAAACACCATCACGTCGGTCTGCACCAATTCAGTGTTGATACGGAGGACGTCGTCTGACTGTTGGGAAGGCGGCTGTGTTTGAGTCTGGCCATGTACCAGCAAGCCCAGAGCGAGTAGCGAAAGAACCACGGCCGCAACCGTGCGCGAAAGCAACCGGATAAATCTACTCATGAAAGTGAAACCCATTCTTATTCGGTGCGCAGGCTTGTGCGTTTATGTAGCGCGGGTCCAGCCTGCGCACTCTCCTTCCCACGCAGACTAGACAGTCTGCGGTACATTCCCGGCACGCCAGCGGCGTGCGTACCGGCTCACTCAACCGTGATCCTGGTCTGTTGACTCGTGCTGATCTTGCTGAGTTCGTCGGTGACGGTCAATTCCAAAGTGTACCGCCCGGGCGCCACGGTCTTGAGTAGGACATCCCCATTGCAGACGATCCGCGCCTGGTCCTGCGAGGCGACGGAAACCTTCTGAACCGGCGTAGTTATGACGGCTTGCCCCCTTCGCAAGAGGCGCGCGTGAAAAGAAAGATTGGGCGTCGATTGTCCGTCCTGTCCCCTCGTCGCGTTGTAAATGAACGCCATGAAACCAAGATGCCCATTTCGCGTAAATCGATGGTCGACACTGAACTGGACCTGTTCCCTGGCGGGCCCTACATTCTCAAGACCGAGTAATAAACTACTTAAGCTCAGATGCTTCAGGGCGAGATTTGGTACGTCAACCCACTGTTGCGCACTGCCCACTCGACCGGTGTTCGTGTCCCGCGTGGCCACGCGCACCTGATAAAGACCTGGTGTGAGCGGCAGCCGGCTGTTGTAAATGCTCGAGGAATTTTGATTTCCACTCTCGCCGAGCGAATTGATGTTGAGCCGGGTTTGGAACGAACCCGCCGGCTTGCCGCGATCGTTGACGATCACCCCGACCACTTCGACCACTGCGAGCTGTTTTCCGTCTTTCACCTGATATGAAAGCGTCTCGTTCGCGACCTCGACGGAAGTGGTCAGCACCGCCCCGCGCTCGGGAGTATCGAGGTAAACCGCCGACAGCGAAGTCAGAATCTCGCGCCTGGGACTTAGCGAGGTCAGAGCCTGTTGCAATTCCTGATGTGACTGCACCGGACTTTGAACTTCGACGATCGGTTTTGGTGGGGTCTTTGAACTGCCAGGCAAAAAACCGCGCGGCAGGCGCACCTCGTATTCAGGATGGTCCGTTACGCGCACGGCGATGTTCTTAAAACTGGTCAAAGCTTCGTCGTGATTGGTGGGACGCCAGGCGAGCAGATAGTATTCCGAAGTCTCATCCAGAATCTTATTGACCCAACGATCGAAATAATTCTGATTGCGCAACGCTCGGCCGCCGGTGTCTCCGGCCAAAGCGTTAAGCGCGTCCTGCATCGCTGGTCCTTCGCGCAACGAGGTGCTTTCCAAACGGTTTTGTTTATCGAAGGCTACGTTGTTCGTGGCGTCGAGTTGTCCCGAAAACAAGCCCCGCGCATCGATGGTATAAACGACCACACCAGATCGCAGGGCCGCGTCGGTAATCTGTTTCAACTTGTCGCGCGGGCTCTGGTTGCGTGGACCCGTGTCCAGCAGGAAGCCATCCGAGAAGAAAAACACGAGCTTCCGTCCGGGCAGAAGCTTCGCGGACTGCATCAGGCTTTCCAGCGACACGTAAGTATTCATGATAACCGAAGCCGCTTGCAGCAACGTTACGCGGGCGCGACTCTTGATCTGCAACTCGCAGGTCTCGCGCCGGTATCTCAGCGGATAGGCCTCTTGCAGACAGCGGTCGATATAGAAATCAAGAACACCCGGGTCTTCGTTACGCTCGATCGCGAGCGCTGTGTACTCGGTCATGGGTGTGCGCGAATCGGTCAAGTCTCCCGTCTTGTAAGCATGCTGAGTCAGACGATCAGCGGCGGCACGCAAGACAGATTTGTAATCTGTAAACTGCTGCAGGAATCCAATGTCGCCGCTGGTCGAAGCAATCGCCACGCGGTCGCTTTCAGTCATTTCGTTATCGATAAACTGACTGAGCACTTTGCGGGTCCGACTCAGGCTGTCCAGCGAAAGATGTAAATCATCGATGAAAAAGACGATGGTGCGACCACGGGTCTCATTAACCGGCAAGCTGTCAGGAGCCGCCTTTTCCTTTGATAACAGCTGCACCTCTTTCGCACTGCCGGCCCTGACCTGTTCAAAAAAAGTTATTGGTTGGGACTTGCCTTCAACGGTCAATTCAAATTGTTCGGGTTTGAGTCCGGTAACGAAGCTGCCCTTCTTGTCGAATACCATGACGTCGGTTTGCACCAATTCAGTATTGATGCGGATGACCTCATCGGGCGATGGTTGGGAAGGAGTTGGGCTCGGAGTTTGAGCTGATAGTTGGAGCGGCAGAATGATCGCAGGAACCCAAAACAAAACCCTGGTTATCAGGTGGCATCTCAGTTTTACTTTGCGTGCCTTTGCGCCTTCGCGGCTTTGCGTGAAATAACTTTTTCGCATCGTAGTCTCACGCAAAGGCGCAAAGCCGCAAAGAAAACCGCAAAGTAAAGTACTACTGGTCATGAGGTTGGGACCCTTTTTGGGTCAAGGCCGCTTTCCCGCTTTCGCAAATGCTTTCTCGATCGCTGATCTCAAACCTTGCGCTGAATACTCAGTCAGAATCACACCGTTGATAAAGAACGTCGGTGTCGAATCGATGCCATAGCCTTCGCCTTCTTCCATGTCCTTGCGGACTATTGGCTCGTACTTGCCGGAATCGAATTCAGCGTCAAACCGTTTACGATCCAAACCAACTTGCGTCGCGTACTTCTTCAGCGATTCCGTCTCGAGCGTCGTTTGGTTCTTAAAAAGTACGTCGATGTATTCCCAGAATTTGCCCTGGGCCCTGGCTGCTTCGGCGGCCTGAGCGGCGTTGAACGCGTTCGGATGAACCGAAGTCAGCGGAAAATTGCGGATCACGAAATGGACGCGATTGCCGTAGGACTTGAGCACATCCTCAACGATCGGATACATACCGCCGCAGGCTGAACATTGAAAGTCGGTAAACTCAACTATGGTCACCGCCGCATTGACGTCGCCCCGGGAAGCGCCACTTGCGAGATTCACGTTCATCACCGGCGCCTCGGGTTCTTTCAGCAGCACTTGTATTTTGGCGGCAGCTCGTAATTTTTGGGCGAGCGCGACCTCCAATTTCGCCTGCTGTTCATCCTGGAGGTAACTGGCGATCGCGGTTCGGGCCTCGGCCAAATCGCCCTTGATGCGTGCTTTGTTGTCTTCATAGAATTTGGCGACTTCGGCTTCGGTCGGCGCCTTCAGCTTGTCGGTGATTTCCGTTCGAACAATTTCTTCGGGGCCCACCTTGCGCTTGTTGGCTTCGGCCACGACGAGCAGATCGTTGATGCGGCGATCCAAAACCTGCCGGCGCGCGGCGTAAACGCGCATCTCGAGTTTGTAAGCGTAGGCCTTCATCCGCTCGTTAATGGGGTCGACGCGCAGCGGCTCGCCATCGACGGCCACCAAAACGGTGCCCGGCGCCAGGTTAGGAGCGTTTGCGTCGGCGCTTTTGGTGACCACGTGCGTCATTCGCAAACGGCTAACCAGCGCCGCGTATAAGTCCTGACTGCGCTGGTTGCGAATGAAGTTGACCAGTTCAGTGCGTACGGATTCGAGCTCTGCGCCGCCAAGCTGATCGCGATTCGCATCGTAGGCTGCTTTGAGTTCCTGATCGGTAGGCTGCGGAACGCGCGAACTGACTTCGCTGGCGAGAATCTCGTCGGGGGTCTTGCCTTTTTTCTTTGCCTCTGCGGCTATCAACATCGACGCCACGCGCGCATCGACCGCGCGCTGGCGCGCTTCGCGAATCGCTTTATTCGGATCGGTGTAGTAGTCATGCAGGTAGGGATCCGGATCTTTGAGAATTATTTCATTGACCTGAGTTTCGATGTCCGAGGCCGAAATGGTTTGGTCCCCAAAAACGGCCAGTGTCGTGGCCGTGATGTTGGCTGCCGGGACCGGCGTCGGTTGCGGAACCGCAGCGGCCGGCGTGGGCGTTGCCGCCGGCTTTGCCGTCGATGGTCGCGAGCTCGTCCCGCGACGTGGTGATTGGGCGGCGACGGCCGCCCACGCGATAACGCTAATAAAAGCCAGGGCAACAATTTTCGTTTTGAACATGAAGGAATCTTCCTGAGTGGACGCGAGCTTTCCGGAACAATGACCAGATGATACTGCGACTGGTACGCACGCTTCCAGCGTGCCGCACGGCGGCGTCAGTACCGGGAGCGGTAGCGACCGGGTCAACCGACAGCAATAACCCAGATTGCTGGGTAGTTACCCGGTCGCTACCGCTCCCGGTACTGACTTCCCGGCCAGCTTCCTGACTGTTTCGAGAGTATCAATCTCGTCTGGATTCTTATCAGGTCGCAGACGAACAATGCGCGGAAAACGCAGCGCAAATCCACTTTTGTGGCGCTTTGATGGCTGAACCCGGTCAAAAGTTACCTCTAAAACTATTCGCGGTTCGACAATTCGGACCCGACCATGAGCAAATTGCTGAATTGTATGCTCACGAAACCACTCGGTCATCTCCGCGATTTCCACGTCGGTTAATCCCGAGTAAGCCTTGCCGATGTTCAAAAGCTCTCCCTCGGTTTCGGATTTGCGCACCGCAAAGGTGTAATCCGAAAGGACGCTGCGTCGCTTGCCATGGCCCAGCTCGACTGCGGTCACCACGACGTCGAGAGTCGCCAGCGCTTTCTTCAATTTCAACCATTCACGACCGCGGCGGCCAGGCTTATAGAGAGAGGACGGGTCCTTAATCATCAGGCCTTCGTTACCCCGCGCACGGGCCGCATCGAACTCGTCATCCAACGCCGAGGCCTCAGCAAATCGTTTGGCCAGCGACAGTCTTACTCGCTCAGTCCCGAGCCCGATTATTTCTTCCAGGCGCACTCTTCTCACCTGCAATGGATCGTTGATTAGGACTTTGCCCGTGGCATACAGAAGGTCCCAGCCGACAAACACGACTGGGGTGCTGGCCAGCAGTTCTTCGCTGACTGTCTTGCGTCCGAGACGCTTCTGCAAATCGCTGAAGGGCAAAATCTGTTCGCCGCGCGCGGTGATGATCTCGCCATCGATAATCACGTCCGCCGGCAATGCGGCCAGCGGCGCTTCCAGCTCAGGAAAGCGGTTTGAGATCTCATCAAGCGTGCGAGAGTAAATTGCCACGCGTCCATTTTGCACATGCGCCTGCGCGCGAATGCCGTCGAATTTATCTTCGACAAAGAACTCGCCCGGCATCGTGCGTTCGACGTCCGCAAGGTCAGAGGCCGGCGTTGCCAGCATGAACTTGAGGGGATGAAACAAGCGCATTTCGACATCGCGCAAAGCGCCGGCCCGGGCGCGCAAAGCGGCTTCGCCGATGTCGCCGCGCAGCATGTTCGCCATCGACACGTCGGCCAACGGTTGCTTAAAGGCGCGCGCGATCGCATCTTCGACCAGGCCTTCGCGCAAACCGATGCGTAAATCTCCGGAGAGCAGTTTGACCAGGTACTTTGCTTCGAGCGGCGTAGCCCGGGCGAAAACCTGTGTGAGGATTTGGGTCTTGGCATTCTTGCCCCGGGTTGTACTGAGGCGCGCGAGCAATTCTTCTGTGCCTTCCAGCGAGATGCTCGGCTGAGCGTCCGGCCTGGTCTCGACGAAGATCTCAAAAGCAACATCACCACCATCGCCCCAACGCGCGTAACGCGGACCGAGACTTTCCGGATTGATGCCCGTGGCCACGACCATCGCCTCACTCAGAATGCGGCCGCCCACGTTGGTCGTGCGCGCATCGCTCTGGGCAAATTGCTGCCCGGCAAAATAGCGAGCCGCGCGAGCGAGATCGTCGTCGCTAAGTTGTTCGAAGTAAGCTCCGAGCAGCGCGGCCTTTGCGAGTTTTTTGGTGGTTGCCGCCACCGACTCTGCCGTGCGGGCAAATTGCTCCAAAGCGTTAGCTGGAAGATTAGTCTGTTGCATCAGGCGTCAAAGAAATAGCTTGATCGACGGAATTGAAACAGTCAAAGGCTCATGGCGAAAGATGCGGTTTTCACCTTGCGACGATCGAACACTTATGGGGTAAGATGTATGCCAAAGTAACCGGCGTCAACTTAGAATTCTGAAGCACAACGCTCGAGTTCATGCTTGCCGACAACACCCACTAGTCAGGAGGCGCAGATTGTGAAAGTCACCGCCTACATCAGCCCGGCCGTGGCTGGCCCCATATTCACTAAGGTCTCGCCGAGGCGCGCTTGCGGCGCTGTCTTACTCATGCTCGGATGGCTTTGTGGCGCTGAAGCCGGCATGGCCCAGACGGTCAAATTCAACTCTCCGGTTACCTATACGGCGGGCAGGCCTTTCGTGGTTTCCAGTGGAGACTTCAATGGCGATGGCAAAGTTGACTTAGTCGCCGGCGATATCACGAACAACGATGTGGTGATGTTGTTGGGTAACGGAGACGGCACCCTTCAATCGCCGGTAACGTTTCACGTTTCGGCCCGTCCGCGTTGTTTGGTGGCGAGTGATTTCAATCGCGATGGCAAACTCGACCTGGCGTTTGCCGATGCTTCTCCCGCCAACATCAGCATATTGATGGGAAAGGGTGACGGATCTTTTGAGTCCCCCGTAAGTTATCCGGTCGCCGGAGTTTTGCTCCTGGCCGCCGACTTCAACAATGATGGCAAGCCTGATCTCGCCACTCGCACTACCACAACCAGCATTGCGGTATTACTCAACAACGGCAACGGAACTTTTCAGAATCCCCAAAGCTATGCGGTGCCGCATCCCCTTGTACGAGTCTTCGCGGCTGGAGACTTCAATGGCGACGGCATTCAGGACTTGTTTGCCTACGGCCGGAGTATGAGCGTTGATTCAGCCAGACTTATTAGCGTGTTTCCAGGCAAAGGCGACGGGACTTTTCAGTCGCCGATTAATATGAATGGAAACTGGGGGCAGGGTTCTGGTCCCTACTCGATTTCTCTGGGAGATTTTGACCGGGACGGCAAACTCGATGCCGCGGTTACCGATGAATCCCTGACGGTGTTGAGAGGCAACGGAGACGGAACTTTCAAGACGCCGGCGACGCCGTTCGGCTTGCAAAACACTTCGTCAGATTTAAAGGTTTCTGATTTTAACGGTGACGGCAAATTGGATTTGGTGTCGGCCGGGGTCTTCCGCGGGGGAAATCTCCAGGTGCTTCTGGGAGTTGGTGACGGGACTTTTCAAAGTGCTGGTAGTCTGGTAAACGACGTCGGCGGCGTCTCAGTTGTGCCGGCCGATCTCAACGGCGACACGCGACCGGATTTGGCAGGATGCGTCAATGGTGACCTGTCGGTAGCTTTGGTTAACGTAACTCCCGGGAACCCTGACAACACCGATTATTTTGTTCACCAGCAATACGTTGATTTTCTTGATCGCGAGCCCGATGCCTCCGGGTTTGATTTTTGGACCAATCAGATTTCCTCGTGCGGGTCTAACCAACAGTGCATCGAAGTAAAACGCATCAACACTTCAGCGGCGTTTTACCTCTCGATCGAATTTCAGCGTACGGCTTACCTGGTCCAACGTTTGTACAAAACGGCTTATGGCGATTTCAACGGAACTTCAAACGACGGCGGCACACACCAACTGGCAGTGCCGATCGTGCGCCTGAACGAACTGCTGATGGATGTGGATCAGATCAATCAGGACGTCGTGGTGCTACGCGCGGGTTGGGAACGCGTATTGGACACCAATCAGCAGAGCTTTGTTGCGCAGTTCGTTCAGCGCGCACGATTCGAAGCGTCGTTTCCCCTTTCCACGACGCCAACAGAGTTCGTCGATAAGCTGAATCAGAACGCCGGCGGTGTTCTGTCTTCGAGTGAGCGGGCGACCTTGATTGGATTGTTTGGCAATGCCGCCGATACCCGCGACCTTGGCATTCGCGCGCAGATCCTCAGGCAAATTGCTGAAAACCGGAATCTGTATAACTCCGAATTCAACCGTGCGTTTGTGCTGATGCAGTACTTTGGATATCTGCGTCGCAATCCCAACGATGCGCCTGAAACGACGCGCGATTACACGGGCTACGATTTTTGGTTGAAGAAGCTAAATCAATTTAGTGGGAACTTCGTCGAGGCGGAGATGGTCAAGGCCTTCATAACTTCAATTGAATATCGTCAACGGTTCACACCGTGACCTGTAAATGTTCGCGTGCGCGTCTATCCAACGCCTTGCTTCACGCGGATCGCTTCGTCACTTGTCGGGAGACCAAAGACTTCGGGGTGGAGAATTCGGGCCAGGATCTCGACCCCGTCGACGACTCTCGGACCGGGTCGGCTGAAGTAAGAAGTTGCGTCCGTCGCCCATACTTCATTGTTCTGACAGGCCGGCAAATCGTTCCAGCCTTCCGGCAGTTTGGCGGTGGGCAATTGGCGCAGAATGTCTTCCTTGTAATAGCCGCAGGGAATCAGCACAATCACCTCGGGCGCATAAGCGCGAATCTCTTCTGCGGTCGTTGTGACGCTGGGCCTACCTGATTTACCAAAGGCATGATCGCCACCAGCAATCGCCACCTGTTCCGGCACCCAATGACCGGGAGCAAAAGGCGGCTCGAGCCATTCCAGCATTAGCGTGCGCGGACGAGAGACCCCGGAGGTTTTCTCTCGAACCTGATTCAGACGCGCGGTCAACGACTCGACCAACGTGTCAGCTTCGCGCCCGCGGCCAGCCAACTTCCCCACCATACGAATGTTCGCAAAGATGTCCTCAATCGTGTTCGGCTCCAGCGAAACAACTTTGACATCAGCTTCGAAGGCGCGCGCGGCCTGAGCGACGATTTTGTAGCTGACCGCGCAAACGTCGCAAAGCTCCTGAGTCAGGATCAAATCAGGATTCAGTTCGCGCAGCCTGTTTTCATCGAGATCGTAAATCGAACCATGACCATCCAACTGCGAGCGCACCGCGTGATCGATTTCCGCGCTGGTCATCGTCTCGTGAGAAATGCGGCTGGCCGTCAGTCGCGGGCGGTCCGTGACGGCCGCCGGGTAGTCGCATTCATGGGTAATGCCCACCAGCTCGTTTTCCAAACCGAGCGCGCAGACAATCTCAGTCGTCGATGGCAATAGAGAAACAATTCGCATGAACGGAATCACAGATTGCGGGAGCAGGTCAGGCCTGTCAAGCGGTACGCACGCCTCCGGCGTGCTGAATAATTGCCTGTCGCCCGATCATGCATCCGGATGAAGCACGCCGGAGGCGTGCGTACCGTTGCCCCATTCTGTACGCGCGCTCGCCATCGCGCTACAATCTGGTTCCGGTCCAAACAGGTTTCAGGCCGTATTCTTATTAAGACATGTATTTATTGATTCTAGATTCGCTTGGCAGTACCGAACTGCTGGTAATCCTGGGAGCCGCGTTGATCTTTTTCGGTCCGCGCAAACTGCCTCAATTGAGCCGGCAGCTCGGCAAAAGCCTCTCAGAATTTCGCCGCGCGTCCGAAGATTTCAAACGCACCTGGGAACGCGAGGTCAATCTGGACAACCTCGACGAAGACGTCGAGCCCGACGCGACCAGTTCCATTCTCGACAAAGCCACCGAAAAGATTCGCGCTGCTCGGGAAGCCGCCGCCCTGGATTCCGCCGGAGTTTCGGCCACCGCCGAAACAATTGCGCCATCCATAACGCCGATCGACCCGGCGCTTGTCCAGCCGCGCGCATCCGCCTCTGCGACTGAACCCGAAGTCTCTCCAACAGCATCCGCCAAACATGAATGGCTCTAAAGGAGTCCTACACAGGCCGTAAGTCTGTGCCACACCAATGGCTCGTTTGCAATTAATTAAATCCGACAGAAAGAAGGAGAAGCGCGAAGACGATTCCGGCGGGCAGATGTCTTTCCTTGAGCATCTGGACGAGCTGCGCACGCGTTTGATCCGCAGCATTGTCTTTGTAGTGCTCGCCGCGACTCTGGCCTGGTTTGTTTCCGCGCCAATCTATAGTTTTTTGGCGCGACCGATCAATCACGCCCTCGCGGAAGCGCAGCAGGCGCGACAAGTAACGATTGCCGGCCTCAACGGACAGCTTTTCACGGTTCCGTTGAATTCGCTCCATCAAAACGACAAGGTGCGCTACATTTTTCCTGAGCTGACCAGATTGGGTCCGGCATCGATCCCTGCGGGCGCGTCAGTTTTGGCTCGCGTCGACAAAGACGCACAAGGCCTGGGTCTTTTCACTGATGAGCCGCTCACATCCGGCAACGAAGTGATTCCCAAAGACGTAAAATTGCCGATCGATCTCAACAAGGGCTACGAGCGACTGCCCGATCCCAGTGAAAAGCTGATCGTGACCACGGCGCTCGAGCCCTTTGCACTTTACGTCAAAGTTTCCTTGTATGCGGCGATCGGAGTGTCGGTGCCTTTTCTGCTCTGGCAGATTTGGGGCTTTGTGTCGCCCGGTCTTTATCCGAACGAACGCAAATACGCGACTCCGTTCATCACTCTCTCGAGTACTTTTTTCCTGCTCGGCGCGGCCACTGCTTATTACGTAATCTTTCCGCCGGCTGCCAAGTACCTGTTGGGAGTTGGTGAGGATTTTCGTCTATTGCTCAAAGCCGACGACTACTTTGACTTCATCATCTTGCTGATGTTGGGCATGGGACTGGTGTTTCAAATGCCGGCGATTACCTATGTGCTGGCGCGCATGGGCATCGTCACGGCGACCTGGATGCTCAAAGTCTGGCGCGTGGCGATCATTGTGATTCTGGTGGCAGCCGCGGTTTTATCGCCGACCAATGACATTCCCAACATGCTGCTCTTTGCCGCGCCCATGCTGGTGCTTTACGTCATTTCAATAATCGTGGCGGCCATCTGTGGCCGGCAAAGACGAACGGCCTAGGGCTCGGGTCAGTAACATCCGCGTCAGCGGATGGGTTAACGGAGTTCTTTGGAGAGACTCATGCCACCTCTCTGTCCCATACGCGAATGGGACTAACTCCACAAACCTTGCCAAAAGAGCAGAAAACCCTTAGTTACAAGGCAACTTTTCGAGCTTTTCGCCGCATCTTGACTCTGGTTCAAGCCAAACCTAGAATTCGTTGATAGTCTCCGTGTCCGCGTTACTGACTCATAACAACCGAGGCCGAGTCGCCTGAATAGTTTCCATAGTTTTTCGCAGGAGTAATTCACATGTCATCACGCCGTTTGCGCCGTCTGGCCGTAGCTCTTCTGACCCTGACCTTTGCCGTGTTCTTGAGCCTGGCCCAAATTGGCCTGGCCCAAAAAGCTTCGCAGGATCAGGATCCGATGAACAAGGCTCGTAAGGAAAAGGCCGAATTGAAGAAAGCCTACAAGGACTGGCTGGACAAAGACGTCACCTACATCATCACTGACGAAGAGCGCAAAGCGTTTAAGAAGCTGGAAACCGATGATGAGCGTGAGCGTTTCATCGAAGAGTTTTGGCGCCGTCGCGATCCCGATCCGGACACCGACGAAAACGAATACCGCGAGGAATACTACGAGCGAATCGCCTACGCCAACGAGCACTTTGCCTCGGGAATACCGGGCTGGAAGACTGACCGCGGCCGTATCTGGATCATGTACGGCAAGCCCGATGAAACCGAAACGCACCCGTCCGGAGGCCACTACAATCGCGAGTCTTATGAGGGCGGCGGCTCGACTTCGACCTATCCGTTTGAACGCTGGTTCTATCGATACCTTGCGGGCGTAGGTTCCGGAATCGAAATCGAGTTTGTCGACCCGACCGGCAGCGGTGAATATCGCATCGCGCGCAATCCGGATGAGAAGGACGCTTTGTTGCACGTGCCCGGAGCCGGCCTGACGATGGCAGAGGAGATGGGCCTGGCCGACAAGTCTGACCGCATCACCGGTGTCGGCGGCGTCGGCATGCAAAACTACATGCGCGAACAGGACAGCCCGTTTTCGCGTTTGCAGATCCTGACCGATCTCCAACGGCCTCCCCAAATCAAATTCAACGAACTGGCTTCGGCGGTTAACACGCCGATCATTGAAGACAATCCGCTCAGTTTTGATCTGCGCGTGGACTTCTTCCGCCAATCGGACGAGCGCGTGATCACCGCCTTCACCATTCAGACGGACAATCAGAATCTGGTTTTCAAAGACAGCGGCGGCCTGGCCCAGGCCCAGCTGAACATCTTTGCGAAGATAACGCACGTTTCCGGCCGCCGCGCGGGCGTCTTTGAAGATCCGGTAATCACCCGCGCCACGCCGGAAGAATTGACCGAAGCGAAAGACCGCAAGTCTGCTTATCAGAAAGCCGTCGCGCTGGCGCCGGGCCGTTATCGCGTCGATGTCATCGTTCGCGATATCGAGTCGGGAGCCACCGGCGTGAGACACCAGGGTTTCGAGGTGCCAAAGTACGATACGGCAAAGTTGTCCACTTCGACACTGGTGCTCGCCACCAAACTCGAAGGCCTGGGAGATCAACCTGCAGTGGGCATGTTCACCATCGGCAACGTGAAAGTAATTCCCAACGTCTCCGGCGCATTTCATCGAGGCACGCCGGTCGGTGTCTACATGCAAATCTATAACGCGGGCATCGATCAAACGACGCTCAGACCTTCAGTCGATGTTGAGTACGCCCTGATGAAGGACGGAAAAGAGATTGGCAAGCAGACTGAAGACTGGCGTGGCACCAGCGATGCGGGACAGCGGTTGACGCTCGCGCGGCTAATCAATTCAGCCAACCTGGCGCCCGGCGAATATGCCGTCGAAGTGCGGGTCAAAGATCGCGTCAGCGGCCAATCGCTGATCCAGAGCGCAAAGTTCAACGTGGTGCAATAACGGCTTCGAACAAACCGGCTCTCGATTCGAAAGAATTGAGGGCCGGTCTGCTTTTGAGTTGATCTCCCCTGACCTCGTCCGGCTTACTTCACTCCGAAAGCAAAAACCATGGTCAGCCGAAATTCGATCCGGATTGCGCCGGCATTGATCAGACGACCTTGCGGCCCTCAGTCGAGGTCGAGTGGCTTTGCTGCAAAAGTCTTTTCCACCTCCGGAAGCGGGACTGAATGGAAATGGCCCAGCGCTTCATAGGCGGTGTCAAAACTCGGAGTTCCAGCGCCAAAGGCGCGAAAATGTAACAGCCTGGGCCATCGGCCCAGGTTGAGGTAGTTGCAGGATCCAAGCGCTGAAAGCGCGAAATAACGCCAGCGCCAATAGTGCTGTCTTCCGTTTAACGGTTCTATTTCGCGCCTTCAGCGCTTTCTAAATCTGACCTGACGCTCACCTGGGGCGTTGCCCCAGGCTATTACATTTCGCGCCGTTGGCGCTTGTTCGCCGACTTTTGCAGCAAAGCTAGGTCGAGTACGCGCTGATCAAAGATGGAAAGGAATTGGGTAAACAGGTCGAGGACTGGCGCGGATCCAGGACCAACGGAGATCGACTAACTTTGTCGCGTTTGATCGATTCCCGCAAGCTGACGCCTGGTGAATATCGAGTTGAAATGCGCATACGCGATCAGGTCACAGGCCAGACGCTGGTGCAAAGCAGCAAGTTCACTGTACTTCAGTGACCCGCTCTAACGGTCGTAAGAAAACCGGTCTTCTCGAGTAATGGCTTGGCCACTCCGATGCGCGGCAAGTCTGAGACTTGCCGAAAAGCCCTCACCTTGAGCTTCGGTCTATGACCGCGGGTCGGAGACCCGAAGAAGGAAGGGCACGGTCACGGCAAGTCTGAGACTTGCCGCCCATCGGAGTGGCAAAAGCCATCGCGACGGAGACCGGGCCCCTCGATTGCCCAGTGACAGAGATATGGCGAGAGACTAGCCGCGAATCGCGCCCTTGAGCATCCCGTCGCGACTTGTGACAAAACCTAAACCCTCCCAGCACTCCTTGGGTCGCCCGCGGTTTTTGTTAGAATCTAATTAATCAATGCGGACGCATCTCATAGGTTTGTCACCGGCGGAGTTGTCGGAATTCGTCGAGTCACTCGGCGAGCCCACGTACCGCGCGCAGCAGTTGTTCCGGGGAATTCAGGAACGGCGGCTGCCAACGTTCGCCGAAATGACGGACTTGCCGAAAAAGCTGCGCGCCAAATTAACGGAACAGGCCGTCGTCTCGACCTTAACGCTGGAATCGCGTTACCTCTCGACCGATGGAACTCGACGTTATCTTTTCAAAACGCATGACAATTTTCCCGTCGAAACGGTTTTCATTCCTGAAGAGCGGCGCGACACGATCTGCTTTTCTTCGCAGTCAGGCTGCCCTTTGCAATGCACTTTTTGTTTGACGGCCCAACTCGGCCTGCTGCGAAATCTGACTGCCGGAGAAATCGTCGAACAGATTATTTTCGCGCTCAACGATGCTTACGGAGTGGGGGTGAAAACTCCCCGCGGAACTAATCTGGTAGGAATGGGAGCGGGCGAGCCTTTTCTGAATTTCGATGAATTGATGAAAGCGATCCGCATCCTGAAAGAACCAGACGGCCTGTACATCGTCGCCAACCGGATTACGGTTTCGACGGCCGGCATCGTGCCGCGCATCCGCGAACTGGCAACGACCACAGATCGTCCGCATCTGGCTATTTCGCTGGCCGCTCCCAACGATGAGCTGCGCAACGAGCTGATGCCGATTAATAAGAAATGGCCGATTGACGAATTGCTGTCGGCCTGTAAGGAATTCGAGAAGTCCCTGAAACGTAGCGAGCGATTTACTTTCGAGTATGTGATGCTGCGTGGCGTCAACGACTCAGACGAACATGCGCGGCAGCTCGCCAAACTGATTAACCGGCACCGCCTGCAGGCAAAAGTTAACTTGATTCCGCACAACCCGGCTGAGCCCTTGCCCTATCAACCATCATCCGCTGAACGCGTCGAATCTTTCCGGCAGGTTATGGAGGCGAAGGGTGTTCACGCGTTCGTGCGACGGCCGCGAGGAAGGGATATTCTGGCGGCGTGCGGACAACTGGCGGCGCGGGGCAGTCTTGCTCAACCCTCGGCGTGACCTCTTGCAAATGGCGCGGAGGCGTGGAGCGCGTGTAAAATAAGCTCGCATTATTCGGACAATTATGGCGCTACCACAGCAATTCCTGCCGGCAATCACCGCGGATCAATATCTGCAGCTCGAACGCGCTTCAGAGATGCGTCACGAGTTTCTAGATGGCCTGATGTATGCGATGGCCGGTGAAAGTCGTGACCACAGCAGGATCTGCTTTAACCTGAGCGGTATTACCCACGCACAATTGAAAGAAAACGAATGTGAGGGGTTCTCGCCAAACATGAAGGTGCGGGCGGGAATCGGCGGACTCTACGCCTACCCTGATCTAATGATCGTTTGTGGGGAGGCAAGATTTCACGATGAGCAGGGCGACGTTCTACTCAATCCAACTGTGATATTCGAAGTGCTTTCACCTTCAACCGAAAAATACGATCGAGGCGAAAAGTTTCGCCGCTATAGCACTCAGATCGAAAGTCTGCAGGATTATGTGTTGGTGTCGCAGGATCAAATGCGCATTGAACATCATCATCGTGAATCCGACGGCACCTGGACGCTGGCCGAAGTCGGCCCTGAGGGCGTACTTTCTCTGCCTTCAATCGAGTCGAAGCTTTCGCTGGTGGACGTCTATAGAAATACGAAGGCAGCCGCTAAATAAAAGACAACCGAGAATTGAGGGTCGAACATGAAATTCGCTACGAAACTCCTATTGACAATTGCGCTTGTCGCTTTCCCGCACACGTTTGTCGCGGCGCCCACTCCGCAACCAAATATTGACGTCAAGGGCTACTACTCGAACGACAAAGCGCAGCGCGGCCGCACGGTGCGCGCCGCGATTGTCATGGAGATTCCCTCGGGTTATCACGTGAACGCCAACCGCCCGCTCGGCAAGTACGCGATTCCCACAACTTTGAAGATAGAAGCGCCCAAGGGAGTCACCGTTGGTCCCGTCACTTTTCCGCGGGCCATCGTGCGCAAGTTGAAAGCGACGAACAATGAATCGCTGGCGCTATATGAAGGCCGTGCGATCCTCCGTTTCAACGTCACGGTGCCGGCAGATTACGGTGACGGCTGGCTAAATCTGAAGGCGCGTTTGCGCTATCAGAGCTGCAACGATGAAGTGTGCTTCCCGCCCAAGAATGTGGACCAGGACTTTGGAATTAATGTCGTGAACGCGACTGAGCGCGTCAAGAGCGCGAATGGCTGGGTCTTCGGCGGAAAGTAAAGATGGCCCGCGCATCTTGCGCGTGATACACGGAAAGCGCCCGGGCCACCTGCCCGATCATTCACTCATGTTTCAGAACTTTCAAACTCCCGCATATGCCGGGTTCTGGATGCGCGTGCTGGCTTACATTATCGATAGCCTGATCATGTCGATAGTCTTCTTTCCCCTGGGGCTGCTCATCGGACTTCTGATGGCCGGCAGCGGCCTTGACGAGAACTCGCCGGTGATGGCCTTTGGTAATCTCGGGCTCAACGGGATTTCGATATTGAGCGGCTGGCTCTATCACGGATTCCTGGAGAGTTCATCCTGGCAGGGCACTATTGGAAAGAAAGTGCTGGGGTTGAGGGTCACCGACATCGACGGCCACCGGATCGGTTTCGGCCGCGCGACCGGGAGATACTTTGGGATGATTCTCTCAGGGATGATTTGCCTTATCGGTTTTCTGATGGTTGCCTTCACAGAAAGAAAGCAGGGACTGCATGACCTGTTGGCCGGAACCCTGGTCCTTAGTGGTCCGGTGCTGCCGCCCAGCCAGCCCGTGCCCCCGCCGCCACCTGATTTCAGTTATCGCCAGTCGGAATTTACTGCTAATCAATAAGCGGCCCCAGACCAAACGGAGAACCAAATGGCAGAATCGGAAAACACTAACGATACGGCAGCAGCCGCGGCGGCCTGTCAACAAACGATGAGCGTTTACAAACTCTCAGCGATGTCCGATCACTGACATCAGCCGGCCGACTCGGCCATGAAGGTGTTTCTCGCGACGATAGGAAAAGAACAGATCGTTTCGATCCATTGTGCAGAAGGGCGCGACGTGAATTCGCTCAGCCTCCAGGCCGGCAACGATTAGTTGATTGCGGTTCGCCGTTTGTAAATCAATGCGCGCATGGCCTTCCCGAGTTGGTTGGAACAAATGACCAGCCCCGGGAAATCGTTCTTTGAAGATGTTAATAACGTCGCCGCCGACTTCGTAACAGCAAACATTCGCGGCCGGGCCAATCGCGGCTCGCATGTCGGTCGCGCGTGCTCCGTACTCGCGTTCCAGCCGGGCGATCGCCAGTTTGATAATCGAAGTTGACGTGCCGCGCCAGCCGGCATGCACCGCGGCGACCGCCCGCGTCACGGGGTCGCCAACCAGGATCGGAACGCAGTCGGCCGTCTTTACTGTCAACAGGACGTTCGGGGTGTCGCTGACCAGAGCATCGCAGTATTGGTCATCACCGAGCACGCCGGGTTTTGGCATCGCCTCGGCTTCGGAATGAACGACGCGAATGTCGGCGCCATGAACTTGCCAGCAGCCTGCCAGTGTCCAGCTGCCTGTGAATAGTTTGAGGAATCGGCGGCGATTTTCGTAAATGTTTTCGGTCTGGTCTTCATTGAACCCGGCGAGGTTCAGCGAGTTTTCCAGCATCGGGCTGACGCCGCCCATTCGGGTTGAGAAGGCGTTAACGAAACCGTCCGTCTCCAAAGCGGAGCAAATCAGGCCGCGCACGCCTTCGCGTTCGCGCCAGTAGAAATCGGAGTTTTCCAGAGCAGGTTCAGCTGTGATCATTTCTATCGGAGTTGACATTATCGAAGTTCGCCGCGTGCGCGAAACCATCGAGCGCACGCCGCGCTTTGCCCAGCGGGTGTTCACCGCAGCCGAACGCGCTTACTGCGAGTCGCGTGGCGCGGTCGCTGCTCAACATTATGCCGCGCGGTTCGCGGCAAAAGAAGCGGCGCTGAAGGCTTTGCAAACCGGTTGGAGCGGCGGCATCAGCTGGCAGGACGTCGAAGTGACTGCGAAAGAATCAGGCGCACCCCTGATCTTGTTTCATGGCCGCGCCCGCGAACTGTACGAACAGAGCGGCGCCAACGCTGCGCATCTCTCGATCTCGCACACGACTGAACATGCGATCGCGGAAGTGATTCTGGAGAAGAATTGAAAGATACCTACCCTCATATTCCTTGACCCTTGTCCGAGTTTGGGAAAAAAGTTGCAGATAATTTTTCCCCGCAGACGGAAGAATCGACTTTAGGATTAGCCCACACGGGTTGAGCGTTCGGCTTCGTTCTACGGCTACGCCGACTGATGTGCGGAAGGTCTCTGACCTTCCGGGAACGCCAATGTTTTCTGGGCTGCGCCCTCTAAGTCGATGTCTGCCAAATTCCAAATCTCAAGAGATTCGCCGGCTCTCTACATCACCGTCGTAGCCAATAATCGACTATCAGTTTTCCAAAGCGAGGCCATTAAGGTCGTCACGTGCCGCGCAATTGACGAGGCGAGGCTTCTTGTTATTCGCATACGTCATTATGCCTGATCACCTGCACCTGTTAACCAATTGTCCGGACACCTCTGCGGATGTGTTGCGCTGCGTCAAGGGCCTTAGTGCTCGCCGCGTCATCGATTATTTGAAGGAGCACAATTTTCAGAGCTCGCTCGCGAAGTTGCGCCATGCAGATTGGAAAAGACAGCATAGGTACTCCCTCTGGCAACAGGAGAAGAATGTGTTTTCGGTTTTCAGCGAGGCGGTCTTTATGCAGAAGGTTAATTACATCCATCTTAACCCAGTGAGAGCTGGTCTGGTTGAGCAGGCTATCGATTACCGATGGTCAAGCGCAAGGATTTGGCGGCGCTGTCCTGCCGATAATGAACCCTTATTAGTTGATTTTGATCGAATCGCCTGGAGAAGGGCATAGCCCCTCCTGCTTCTACGAACCTATCGGAAGGTCGAAGACCTTCCGCACATCGAACGGCAAAGCCGCAGCCATGATGGAGTGAGAAAACCAGCAGAGCCTATTTTCCCGACACCCTCATCTCATTCAAAAGGACTCTCCGTCCCTGCTTATCGGTAGAAACCTGGGTATCGCGCACCGCAGCTATCTCGCCCGGGAAAGTTTTCCTTGATCGGCCCAGGCTGGCACGCGTTGTTTCGGCGTTGGTGACGCCTGGATTCTCAATCGGCAGCGATTCACTCCGCACATCAAAATAGACATTGTGCTGAAAACACTCTGAGGTCGGCGCTTGCGCGGCGAGCATGGCCACCCGTTCATGCGACGGGCACTTGCCGGTAGCCAGATTGTCCGTCTTCGGATCAATTTCTACAATGGTGGTTCCTTCCGGCTGATCGAACGCGCGGCCACCGAGTTCCGGACGCAAATCGACCGCGCCTTTCATGAATTCCACCCAGGCCGGCAGGGCAGCTTCCGCCCCGGTTAATCCCAGTTGCTTGTTGTCGTCGAATCCGATCCATACGGCGCAGACCAAATTCGGCGTGTAGCCGACAAACCAACCGTCTCGTGAGGTTCCCGTCTTGCCGGCCACCACAGTCTCTTTGATCGCGCCACGCGCGGCGCGTGCCGTTCCGTGATCGATGACGCCCTGCAACATGTCTGTGATCATAAATGCAGTTGCGGGGGCGATGACCTGCTCACCTTCGACGGCGCCGGCGTCAGCAATCGGAAACGGCTGAATCCTTCGGCCGCCGTTTGCAAACGCGGCATAGGCTGCGGCAACTTGCAGCGGCGTCGCTTCCGTCGTACCCAACGCCAAAGCGGGATACGGAGTTGGCCGCGGCAATCCAAAGCTCAGCGCGGTGTTCGCCACTCGCGCGAGCCCCGTCTGCATCGCCACATCCACCGTCACTACGTTTAGCGATTTGATCAGGCCGTCGCGCATCGGCACGTCGTTCATCGAAAACCCGCCACCATAGTTGACTGGACGATATTTCTGATTATGAGCGTAAGCGAACTCCTGTGGCGCGTCCTTGAACATGCGTAGCGGCGACATGCCGCTTTCCAGCGCGGCAGCATAAACGATAGGCTTGAACACTGATCCGGGTTGACGCCTGGCATCGACCGCCCGGTTAAGCTGCGACTCAGCATAATCCCGGCCGCCAATCATCGCCAGTACCTTGCCCGTCCTGGGATCAAGCGCAACCAAGGCCGCTTGCGGTCGCACCGCGCGCGGCTCGTAAATCTTGTCCAGTCGATCGAGTTGGTGCTTGATTGCCGCGGACGCAAGCTTCTGAAGATCGAGATCGACCGTCGTAATTGTGGCAGGCGCATCCTGCGCATGATTCACGGGCGGGACGCCCGTGCCGCGCGACACTCGATTCACATAATCGATGAAGTAGGGCGCCACCGTTTCGCGCGCCGGATCGAAATCAGTAACCGTTAGGGGTTCCCTGGCTGCTGCGGCAGCCTGGTCCAGCGTTATGAATCCATCACGCACCATCGTTCCGAGGACGGTGTTCCGTCGGGAACGAGCCGATTCATTCTGCCGGATCGGCGAGTATCTTGCCGGGCTTTGAATCAGACCGGCAATGGTCGCAGCTTCCGCCAGCGTCAGGTCTTTCAATTCTTTTCCAAAATAAATGCGGGCTGCTTGATCGACGCCGCGCACCGCGATGGCGTCGCGCTGTCCCAAAAAGATCTCGTTACAGTAGAGAGCGAAGATGTCCTGCTTCGACAAACGCCGCTCGATGGTGAACGAGAGCATCGCTTCGGCAAACTTCCGCCGCAGGGTCCGTTCCGGAGTCAGATAAGTGTTTTTGACAAGCTGCTGGGTGATCGTCGATCCACCCTGACCGATTCGCTCGTCGCCGGCATTGCGCAGCATCGCCCGGGCCACACCGAAAATGTCCAGACCGGGGTGATCAAAAAAGCGTCGATCCTCGATCGAAGTGATCGCCTGCACTAAAACCTGAGGGATTTCTGTGAAGGCGAGCTGCGACCTCGTGCCGCTTTTGGTAAAAGCGTCATTGGTCAACGATTCGGGGGCAAGAGTAAACGATTCAAGCGAAACATCGTCGCCCGTTAGCTTCGCAATCCGATGGTCTTCCAGATCGACTCGGACAGCAGAAGGAAATGATCCGGCCGTCGGGCGGACCACGATGGATGTCTGATTTACCGAAAAGCCGCCGTTCCAGACTTCGCTGACGGCATCACTTTCGGCGTACCCGGCAGAGCGAAGTGCCTGGGACAGGCTGGCCACGGAGTATTTCTGACCCACTCGCAGCGTGCGGGGCGCGGCATAAATCCCCGCCCGGCTGATGAGATAGCCATGCGCCAGGCGCGCGTCGACAATCCTTGCATATGAGCGGTACGTTTGAACTAGAACCAGGCCGAGGGAAATAAAGACCACCGCGAGAATTGCGATCGACCAACGCACCAGACGCCGGAGCCTGACACGGCCCACGGGCTTCACAGCCGAATTCTTGAAACGAGTTGCTTTCCTGAATTTCATCGGGCTTTTGGCGAAGCTCTAAAACCACGAAGCCTCCTCAAGAGGAGGAGGCTTTGCGGAAATCCACCACTTTCTTTCCCCCGTACCGTCAGGTGCGGGGGATTAAGCGACGAGCGATCCTTCAGTTCAATCCGTTACTCTACTTAAAGTGCGAATGGCGTCCGAATTCTTGGGGGAACTGACTTAGATGATCAGGGATTGTTAAAAATTTTCTTCGTGATTCAGTTTGGGGAAAATATACGTTTTATCGATAGCCTTATTCTAAACAGCAATTGATTCCATTTTTTGATCGGCTCTCGCTCGTTCCTTGATCAAGTTCCTGATCTGATCAATCGCTGCCAGGCCGGCTTCGTAGCCAAGCTTAATCAATTCCTTCGAGTGCCGTGTCTGATCCCAGCGAATGTGGCCGACTTTCGGAGCGATCAACAGATCAGCCGTGTCTCTTTCCTGATTCGAAACAATTTTTTCCACGGCGCTGAAAACGCGCATGAGAACGCCGAGGGCGGTCCGTGGGCGATCAAAGAACCGCACCCCGTCAAAATTGACGTCGACTGCAATTACCAGGTCGGCCCCCAATTCACGTGTGCGACTGATGGGAAGATTGTCGAGGATGCCACCGTCGATTAGAAACCGGCCTTCCCGATCGCGCACCGGGGTGTACAGGGCCGGGACGCAGCAACTGGCGCGAATCGCAAACGGCAAATCGCCGGTGTCGCGAAATACGATCGTCTCACCTTTCTGCAGGTCAGTTACCATCGCGGCAAACGGAATTTTCAGATCCTCGAATCGCGTGACGGGCAGACGTTTGCGCAGAAACTTTTCCATGCGCGCGTTCGACTGCAAACCCAGCCGTGAAAACGATAGACGCGACGTGTAGCGCCAACGAAACTTGCTCGCCATCTCTTCCAGCTTTTCGATTGAAAGTCCGGCAGCATAACAACCGCCGATCAAGGCTCCCGCAGAGGCGCCGACAATAGCATCAATCGGAATATCGTTTTCCTCGAGCGCGCGCAGCACGCCGACATGCGCGATGCCGCGCGCGGCGCCACCGGAGAGCGCCAGCCCGATGCGGGGACGATCGGATTTATTACTGCTTACCATCTTCTAACTCGACGAACTCGTGGGGCGCATGTTACCTCGGAATAGCGGCGTCAGAGTACCGACTTTAGTCGGCCGTTTTGAACAGGCTAAAGGCCCAACTAAAGTTGGTACTCTAACACCCGGACACTGCTCACTCACCAGCTTTAGATGCAATTATTTCGCTTTGGGATAATAGCCCTCACGCGTGCGGACCCGCAATTCGGCGCGTTGAGGTGTGCTAACGATTATCCGCCGAAAGGTGCGGTTGGCAGCTTCGTTGTTCGAATAGTATTGCAGCAGGTATTGTGAGCGCAGTTCTGAGGCGATGCGATTAAAAATCGCGGGCAACTCGGCTTCATCTTTGGGCACGAAAGCGGCGCCCCCGGTAGCATTGGCAATGCGCTCAAGGCCTTGTTCGGCCCGCGTGGCGCGCGCATTCAACCTCAGCGATTGGCCACTGGGGTTAATTGAATAAAAAGTAATTTCTGATCGCTGTACCTCGCCTTGAGTCTCCTGCACTCCCTTCTGGTTGAGTTGAAGTTGGGCATCAACCCCCACCAGACGCAGGTCGCTGCCGCTCGACTGCGCCACTGAAGCGTCAACAATTCGCGCGGTATCGTCGCCATCGGAGATAACCACCACGATTCGCCGCCGGCCCGTCGGCGACGACTGATCGAGGTACTTGGCCGCCGCCAGCACCGAGTCAAAGAATGCGGTATAGCCTTTCTGGGCTTTAACAGTCATCACGCTTTGCGCTGCGGCCGTCGCAGTCGTGAGCGGCTGGATCATCCGCGGCGATTGATCGATCGCGAACACGGTCGCGCGATCCTCCGACTTCAAAACCTGCTTAAGAAACTCTGCCGCCGCTTGTTGCTCAAAATCGAAGCGGGCAACCACACTGGCAGAAACGTCGATCAGGAGAGCAATGTCCAGCGGGACGTGCTCAGGATCGCCGACCTGGGCAATCTCCTGAGGCCGGCCATCCTCTTCAATGCGAAAGTCTGTCTGTTTCAAACCCAGCACCGGATTTCCCTGCGCATCGGTAACTGACACGGGCACCATCACGAGATTCGAAGTAATGCGCACCACATCGTACTCAATCGGAGCCGGCGTGGGTGTGGGTTTTGGTTTGTAACGCGGAACGGGTGGAGGCGGACCCAGCTCTTTGGTTTTTTGCGCCTGGCTGGGCGGTGTTGCCAAAAAAACTGCCAGTAAAAAACTGAGCGCCAGCACTGCCATCAACAGTGCCGGCGCCAGAGACTTCCTTTTAGTTAGGTTCATCCACCAACTCCTCATGCCGCCCGCTTGCTTTCGCCATCAAGTATTTGACGCGCTCGACAGCATGATCGTTGGCATTGTAGAACAAACGCAAACAAATAGAGACTGTTTGCGGGCAATCAGGCAATTAACAACTTGCCTTTGCTACTGGCCACTACCGCTACCCGGATTCATTGTCGGCGCCGGCTGAGTCAGACCCTTGCTAACCAGGACCTTGACCTCGACGCGACGATTCTCAGCCCGACCGGTTTTGGAAGTGTTATCCGCCACCGGATTCGATTCGCCAAAGCCGTACGGTGTGACGATGCGCCGCAGCGGAATCTGATGGTTCTCGACCAGGTAACGAATTACCGCATCCGCGCGTCGGCTGCTCAAAGCTCGATTGCGGGCGGTGCTGCCGGTTGAATCCGCAAAGCCGGTTACCTCGATGACATAGCCCTTGGCGGCGAGCGCTTTGGTGGCCACGTCGTCAAGTTTCGTCTTGGCGTCCGGCTGAAGTATCGAACTGCCGGTCTTGAAATTCACCGCGATCGACTCTTGCGGCACATAATCATCCAGGGCCGAGATGCGATCGTTGGTGGCATTTACCCCGGCCACGGCCGCATCGGCGGTTGCCTGCGCGGCTTTCGCGCCACCGCGGGCGGCGTTGGAAACCGCGGCGAGTTCATCAAGTTGTCCGGAAAGCTTCTGGGCGTTCTGCTCGACTTCAGTCAAGCGAGTTTCACTGGCACTGGCCCGCTCTTCCAATGGCGTCGCTCGCGCTTCAACTGAGCGAGCAGTTTTCAGGTCAGTGTCGCCAAAGCGAATTTTCTCCGCGTTCAACTCGCCATTCGATCCGCCCCGACCTTCAACTTCGAGGTTCAGGCCGCGCAGGATGTTGGTCTGTCCATAATTGGTACCGCTGCGCAGAAAACCGCCGTTGCTCTTAACGGAGGTTTTGTCGTTCAAGCGCACTACTGTGTCCACGCCGCTAAGATCGCGAACCGTGAAGGTGTCTGCATCGCGACGCGTGACTACGCCTTTGATTTTCATCTTCTGTCCGCTCGAGACAGAGCGGGCTCTTGACGCATCAGTCGGCGCGCTGTTCTGTGTCGAGTCCTGTCCGAACGCTAATGGGGAAAGAGCCAGCGCTAACCCGAAAGCAAGCGCGGATAATCTGATCGCTTTTGATTTCATAATTGTTTTCCACTCCTCCATTGATGTAAGCGACGCGCAGCCTGACCGCGCCGAATGGTTGTTTTGAGTTCAGACGATGAACTCTCTAATCACGTTGTCTGCATTCCGTAGCAGACTGTCTTCTGAGATCGTCGGGTTAATGAGCTTCGTTTGGCTGGCGCCCATCAACTTAGAATCTCGAATACTACAAGTGCATATAGGAGTGTCAAGACAGAAAGACGCGAAACAGGTAATAAACAGCAGTTACTAGGGATTCATTATTGCTTCGCTAGGGGTTTGCAAGAAAAAGTGCCTTTGTCCGACAAACTTTAGTTTGTCGTTGAGTGTGCGACAAAGGCCCTTCTGTTGCGGCGATACGACAAGCTAAAGCTCGTCGGACATAAGACTCAAATCGCGAACTGTGCCGACTCAAGTTGCTCTTTGAGATACGCGAGAAACTTCTCAGCATCTGAGCCATCGATGATGCGATGATCGAAGCTGAGCGCAAAGTAAGCCATCTGCCGAATGGCGATATAGTCTTCATCGTCAGATGAGGTCAGGACCTTGGCGCGTTTTTCGATCTTGCCAACACCCAGGATCGCCACTTGCGGTTGATTGATGATCGGCGTTCCGAATAGACCGCCAAAGACGCCGGGGTTGGTGATCGTAAAGGTGCCGCCGGCAACTTCATCGGGCTTTAGTTGTTTGGTGCGGGCGCGATCGGCCAGATCGTTGGCAGCGCGGGCCAACCCTGAGATGGATAGATCGTCAGCGCGCTTGATCACCGGAACAATCAAACCCCAATCGAGCGCGACGGCCATGCCGAGATTAATGTCGCGCTTGTAAACAATCTGATCGCCGCTGACCTGGGAGTTAAATATCGGGAACTTGCGGATGGCATCGGTTACGGCCTTGAAAATAAAAGGCATGAAAGTGAGCTTGGTGCCGGTGCGCTCCTGAAACGCCGCGCGGTTTTCATCGCGGAGCTTCGCAACTTTGGTCATGTCGATCTCATAGACGGTCGTCACGTGCGCAGAGGTGCGCCGCGAAACCACCATGTGGTCGGCAATCTTCTTCCGCATGACGCTCATCTGTTCGACCCGATCGCCTTCAGCCGGCTTGAGCGCCGCGGCTGTTTGGGCGGCCGGAGCAGTCGGTGAGGGCGCGGCTTTGGAACTCGGGGCAACTTGAGTTGCCGCAGGTTGCCGGGCCGGCGGGCTCGATTCGATAAAGCTGAGAATGTCGTTCTTGGTGACGCGGCCGCTCATGCCCGTGCCTTCGAGTTGTTTGATATCGATGCCGTGCTCGTCGGCGATCCGGCGCACCAGCGGACTGGATTTGGTGCGCCGCAGATCTTCCGCAGTCGCGCCTCCATCGCCGCCTTGAGTTGAGGCCTTAGCGGCGCCCACATCGCTCCGTTTCACGAGGTGCTTGACTTCGGTTTTGTGCGCCGCGGGCGGAGGTGGCGGCGCCGGCTTAGCACGGTGTTCTGCCGGCTTCGGAGGCTCGACAGGCGCCGGAGGCTCAGCGGGCGTGGTTTCGACTGGCGGGGTTTCGGGTTCTGGCGCGGGTGGAGGGGTCTCCGCTTCCGTCGCCGCAGCTGCTTCCTCTGAGGGCTTGGCGCCTTCACCGTCCAGCACGGCAACCACCGTGTTGACCTCGACGGTTTCGCCCTCCTTGTATTTGATTTCGGTAAGCGTGCCGGCCGCCGGCGAAGGAATCTCGGCATCGACTTTATCGGTCGAGATTTCGAAGAGCGGTTCGTCCCGGTCGACGTGGTCGCCTACGTTCTTCAGCCATTTTGTAATCGTACCCTCCGCAATGGATTCGCCCATCTGCGGCATTACCACGTCAGTAGCCATGATATTTAATTTCCTGTCGATTAGTCGTTATACAAACTGGTTCTGTTTTGATCTTTGTACTTTGTACCTGGTTCTTTGACGTGCTAACTCAAGGACTGCTTATGTGCCGAATCACTTCGCATCGACGTCAAAGTACAAAGAACAAAGTACAAAGTACAAAGTACCAGCTTTGATTCATTCAGCCGTCGTCGGATCGATCACTGTCTTGATTTCCGAAATACGGTTCGCGGGAAAGCCGCCTTGCTGCGCATGCGCGCGGATCATGTCCTCACTCGGTGCAATATAAATGCAGTAGATCTTGTCACCGGTAACGTAACTCTGCACCCACTGAATCTGCGGCCCGAGGTTTTGCAGAACGGTGCAGGACTTCTGCGAAACCGCCTGCAATTCCTGCGGCGACAGGTCTCCCGCGCCGGGAATCTCTCTTTCAATAACGTATTTAGGCAAACTATTCCTCCAGTAATAAGGTCAGAACCGGGAGCGGTAGCGACCGGGTTAGTCGGTGGCGCTACACTTAAAAGGATTACCCGGTCGCTACCGCTCCCGGTTCTGACTGCTAATAAGCCGCTAACTTCCGCGCCGCATCCACAACATCTTTCACCTGCGGCAAATAATAATCTTCCAAAGGGGGCGAGTAGGGAACGGGGGTATCAATCGAGGCCACGCGCAGGACCGGCGCATCGAGCCATTCAAACGCTTCCTGTGAAATGATGGCCGCGATCTCGCCACCGATACCGCCGGTCAACGACGCTTCATGCAGGATCAGCGCGCGGCTGGTTTTTTTGACACTGGAGAGTATCGCTTCTTTGTCCAGCGGCGCTAAAGTGCGCAGGTCGATCACTTCAACATCCAGGCCTTCCTTCTCCAACTCGGCGGCGGCATCAAGCGCGGTCAGGACCATTGCGCCAAAGGTGATGACGGAGACGTCTCGACCTTCGCGGGCCGTGCGCGCCTTGCCAATCTCCACGATGTAATCGTCTTCGGGAAGCTCTTCGCGCAGACGCGGCAAGCGATAAAGTTTCTTGTGCTCGAAGTAGAGCACCGGATCCGGATCGCGAATCGCTGCCTTAATCAATCCCTTGGCATCGTAAGCGGTCGAAGGCTCGACGATTTTCAAACCGGCAGTGTTCAGGAAAAACGATTCCGCGTTGAGTGAATGGAACGGCCCCGAACGCACGCCTGATCCGCACGGTCCACGGAAAACTGCCGGGATGTTTGCGCCCCAGCGATAACGACACTTCGCGGCGTAGTTAGTCAGCAGGTCAAAGCCGCACGAAATGAAATCGATGAACTGAAATTCGGCGACCGGCTTCATCCCCATCAAACCGGCGCCGCAAGCTGCGCCCACGATTGCCGCTTCCGAAATAGGCGTATCGACGACCCGCTCCTTGCCGAAGTGATCGATCAGCCCTTCGGTGACTTTGAAGGCGCCACCATAAGCGCCCACGTCTTCGCCAATCACGAAGACCGTCGGGTCGCGTTCCATCTCTTCCCAGAGCCCCTGGCGAATCGCCTCGACCATCGTAGCCAGCCCGCCACGCGGCGGGCGTTCGGGTTTGCGTTCTTTTTTGAGTGCTGTTGACATTCTCGTCAGTTCGTCACCTTTACCGGTTCTTTCTCAGGAGGTAACTTCAATTTATCAAGACTCGGTATGACCTTCTTCAATTCGGTTTGGTCCTTGCCGGTCGAGTCGACGAAGGTCCAATTCTGTCCGCCGTCGGTAGAGATTGCGATCAGGCTGCCTTCAACCTGAAACACGCCGTCCCTGGCCTTGAACTTCGACGTTATCGGCACGACGGCATAAATCCCGTTTGCCTCGTGAACGAATTGACTGGGAGCTGATGAAGTCGAGGAAATGATCTCGACACCTTCAGCTTCCATCGTCTTCAGCTCGTTCGTCATGGCCGCCAACAACTTCTCGCGGCCGCCGGCATATTCAACCAGCTTCGGGTAAGTCAAATCGACGACCTTCCCGTAGTCTTTACGACTGAGAGCGTCCTGGAGCTCTTTCGCCCGAGCCGTAAGGTTCGGATAGTTTTCACCGGAGGAAGCTGTGCCCGGACCCAACCCCTTCGGCGGCGCGCTTCTGCAGCCGAGCGAAAGTAAAAGCGGAAGCGCCAGTATTCCCACCGTGAGTCGCTTACCCAATCTCAGCATCACAGTCTAATGACCCGGCTTTCCTGGCGCATGAAGTAAGCCTGCAATCTTCACCGTTCCTAATGCTCCAAAACTTTTGGCCGCCAGGCCGGCGGCACAATTGAGTTGTCAAAGACTCCGTAGACCGCACCTTCGGGTTCGGGCATGGGCGAGCTTTCCGCCCACTCTGAATCTTCGTCGATCTCGCGCATCACATCCGCGGTAATCGCTTCGAGCTTTTCCTGATCCGCAATCTTCTGGTCCAGCAGAAATTTCTCGAAGCGATCGATCGGGTCGTTGTGTTTCTCCCAGTATTCGACTTCACCTTCGGGAACGTAGCGCTGATCGTCATGCTCGGCGTGGCCCTTGCGGCGATAGGTTTTCGCTTCGATCAAAACCGTACCGCGACCCGAGCGCGCGTAATCGACAGCTTGTCTGGTGACCTCATAGCAGGCGATCACGTCATTGCCGTCGACGATGTAACCGGGGATGCCAAACGCCGCCCCGCGTTCGGCCAGGTTGCGTATGGCGGTTTGCATGCTGGTGGGCGTCGAATAGGCGTAGTGATTGGATTCAACGATCACAATCAACGGCAGTTTCTGCACGGCGGCGAAGTTCATGCCTTCGTAGAATGCTCCGGTGCTGGAGCCGCCATCACCTATGTAAGCCAGGCCGACGATGTCTTTCTGCTGCATGCGCGCGCCCAACAAAATTCCGGTCATCACCGGAATCATGTCGCCCAGATGCGAAATCGGTCCGATGAAACCTTTCTCCATGTAGCCGAAATGGACATTGAGATCTTTTCCGCCTGAAGGTCCCCAGGCCTTGGCCATGTACTGCGCAAAGATTTCTCGCGGACGAATTCCTTTGACAAAGACCGAGCCCAAATCGCGAATGATCGGGGTGATGAAATCATCCGCTCTCAAAGCATATGCCGAACCGACCGCGGTCGCTTCCTGGCCCAGCGATCGATAGACACCGCCGACGACTTTCGTCTGACGATAGAGATTAACAATGCGATCTTCGACCAGGCGCGTCAGCTTCAGATACCTATAAAGCTCGAGCATCTGATCGGGCGTCAAGGAAGTGTCTTTGATACATGAACGCGCCTGCCCTTCGGCGACTTTTCGCGGCGCATATTTGGTGCTGATGCGCATTTGAAACGCGGGACGTTTGTGGCGCGGCCCGGGCTTTCGGTTTTCGTTTTTTGGTTTTTCGTTCGTTGCCATGAATGAAATGTCCGACAAACTTCAGTTTGTCGTCGCGGCCGGTTGAAATCGACAAACTAAAGTTTGTCGGACTTTAAATATGAATCGTTTTGTCATGCACACCTTCAGCGGCTTCCATCACGGCTTCGGAAACCGTCGGATGCGCGTGCATCGTGTTGCCGAGTTCTTCCGCAGTCGTTTCCAGTTGCATCGCGACACAGGCTTCAGCGATCAACTCCGTCGCGTGCGGGCCGATGATGTGGACGCCCAGAACTTCGTCGTACTTTTTCTCGGCGACGACTTTTACGAAACCTTCTTCTTCACCGAGGATGCGGGCTTTGCCTGAAGCCGAAAACGGAAACTTGCCAACCTTGACGTCATAGCCGGCTTCTTTCGCTTTCGCCTCAGTCAAACCAACGGAAGCAACTTCCGGATCACAGTAGGTGCAATTAGGAACCAGCCGCAGATTGATCGGTCGCGGATTCTTGCCGGCCAGATGCTCGACCGCGACGATGCCTTCTTTCGACGCCAGGTGCGCGAGCAAAGGCGTCGGTACCACGTCGCCGATCGCATAGACACCCTTCTCAGCCGTCTGTTGATATTCATCAACCTGGATGAAGCCTCTCTCGACTTTGATCTTTGTCTTCTCCAGACCGAGCGCTTCAGTGAAAGGCATGCGTCCGACGGCGACCAGAAGCATTTCAGCTTCGAGTCTCACGTCCTCGCCCTTGGAAGTTTTGCCGGTGACAACCACGCCGTTGTCAGTCTTCTCCATCTTCTCGAGCTTCGTATCGACCTGAGATTTGATCCCGCGCTTGCGAAATGATTTGGCGAGTTCGGCTGAGACTTCTTCGTCTTCCAGAGGAACTAATCTGGGCAGCAACTCGACGATGGTGGTCTCAGCGCCAAAGCGTGAATAGACCGAAGCGAACTCGACGCCGACGGCGCCGGCGCCCATCACGATCAATGATTTCGGAATTTCGGTGAGTTCGAGAATGTGATCGCTGTTGACGACGTGTTTGCCGTCAGTTTCGAACCCGGGAATCGGGCGGACGACGGAGCCGGTGGCGATGATGATGTTCTTCGTCTGAATGGTTTGAAGCTGTCCGTCTTCGCCCGTGACTTCGACTTTGCCGGGCAACATAAGTTTTCCGGTGCCCTTGAACACCGTGCATTTGTTTTTCTTCATCAGGAACTCGATGCCCTTCGAGTTCTTCATCACGACTTTGTCTTTGCGCTTTTGCACGTCGGCGAAAGCTAGTTGGATTCCGCTCGCCTGGACGCCGAAATCCGCCGCATGCTGCATCTGTTCATAAACGTGGGCCGACATCAGCAACTGTTTCGTCGGAATGCAGCCGCGCAGCGTGCAGGTGCCACCGAGGCGTTTGTCTTTCTCGACAATGGCGACTTTCAAGCCCAATTGCCCAGCGCGAATCGCCGCCACATACCCGCCCGGACCGCTGCCGATTACCGTTACATCGAATTGTTCATTAGCCAATTTGGAAGATTCCTCTCCGGAAAAATGTAACGCAAACTATTCGTTTGCGTTTTTGAAGTTGCAAGCCATAGCTTGCGCTACACTTTTAGATCATTTGAAAGACCCGCATTATAATCGCTCGCGCAAGGTTTTCGCCAATTGACGTGTCTGAGGCCGGACCGTGAGGGAGGGCCGCACAAGCCTCCTGATCGTGGGCACTTCGAGAGGCGCGTATGGCCAGTTGATTCTCCTGACAGCGGTGGCCCTCCCTAACGGTCGGGCTTCTGACACTTTGAACGGCGACGCGGACTGGAGCGCAACCGTCTCGGTTGCCCCGCTGCTTCTGAGACCGGCATAGCAAGCGAGGACGCTTGCGCTCCAGTCGCGGTCGCTATCGCTCCCGCACTGAGTCCATAACCAAGAGGACCCTATGAAACATTCCGAAGGCTTTCTAAAAGTAGTCAACGACGCCAAGAGCCGTATCAACGAAGTCAACGTCGCCGATACGCGCGAACGCATGACAAACAATCCGGACACCAAACTAATCGACGTGCGCGAAGACAACGAGTGGGAAGCGGCGCACGCCGCGGGCGCAATTCACCTGGGTAAGGGGATCATCGAGCGCGACATCGAAGCGACGGTGCCGGACAAATCAACTGAGTTGATTCTTTATTGCGGTGGTGGTTATCGCTCGGCGCTGGCGGCTGATGTTTTGCAGACGATGGGCTATACAAACGTGTGGTCGATGGCCGGCGGGTGGAAGGCCTGGCAGGACTCCGGCGCACCGGTTGAATAGAAGTTAACCAAACCTCGTTAACGAGCAGTTTGTCTGCTATCATTTTGCGCAAGTTAGTTCGTCGCGATAGCAATGCCAGCTCATCCTCCAAAACCTCCCGAAGTTTTTGTCTCCTATTCGAGTAAGGACAAGAAATACAGGGATGAACTCCTCAAGCAACTCAAGGTTCTTGCTAACCAAAAGGTGATCTCGACATGGCATGATGGTCTGCTCGTGCCGGGACATCAATGGAATGATGAGATCGTCGAGCACCTGAATTCCTCTCGAATCATTCTCCTGCTAATCAGCCCCGACTTCCTGGCGTCGGATTATGTCAACAAAGTCGAGTTGAAAACCGCCGCCGATCGTCACAAGCGAAATGAAGCCTGCGTTATTCCCGTACTCGTTCGCAACATTAACAGCTGGCAGGAGTGCGCTTTTGGCGACCTCAAACTCGGCGATCTACAGGCGGTCCCGTCCGGCGCAAAATTCATTGTTGATTGGGACAACCGCGACAAGGCCTTCGCCGAAGTCGCAAGCGGAATCCAGCGAGCAGTAGAGCAACAAAAGATTCCGGCGGGAACCGAACAGAATCCCAGGATACACTCCCGGCTGGTCGATCTTGTTGCGCGAGAAGGGCGCGACTCCTCCGCTTATTCTGGTAATCCGATGGCGCTCACCGTTCCTCGCACACCGGAAGGCGGTTTTTTTGTTCCGCGGCGAAATCGTCAGGGTTGCGACATCCTGGAGCTAATAAGGCGCGAATTAACTGGTGAACAGGACCACCTCGTCGCCCTGTGGGGCGCTGGCGGCACTGGAAAGACAACTCTGGCTGTACAAGCGGTCCGGAAAATGACTTTCGAGCACGGTTTTCGCGTGATCTGGATTGGTGCTGATAAACGGAATGACTTCAGCTTTTCCACCTTTATTGAAGAATTTGCGCGCCAGCTTAACGTGGAAAGCGCTTCCCGATTATCGGTCGAATCTAAGATCACAAAGCTAAAGAGTCTCGTGGATCGCTCATCCACGTTAGTAGTCCTGGATAACTTCGAAACGATCTCGCCTGACGAAGGTCAGAAATGTTTGGACTGTCTTAAGAATGAGATCACTTGTCGCGCTTTGTTTACGACGCGTGAACGGCTGAAACCCGCCGTGAATATTCCCGTCGATGAAATGTCAACCTCTGAAGCTCTGGAGTTCCTGGAGCGGCTGATCGAGAAGTCGGGGGAACCAACTGCGATCAATTTCAACCGCGAGCGTGTGATCAAAGCAGCCGGCGCAAATCCCGAAGTCATGCAATGGGTGATCGCGCAACTTAGCCGCGCCCAACGACCTGACGACGTGCTGGACGAGCTGTCCCATGGCGCTGGAGAAGCCGTTGAACGGGTCTTTAGCCGTTCGTTCAACCTGCCGCAACTCGGCGATGATGGCCGAATAGCTCTGCTCGCTCTTGCCTTTTTTGTGCCGAGCGCTACGCGCGAAGCTCTCGCAGCCATCGCCGGATTCGCCAGTGACATCAAGCGCACCAATCAGGCGATCGCATCCATTGCTTCATTGCGGTTGTTAGCAACGCCGCTCGACGAGCGACTCGCCTTGCACGCTTTAACGCGCGACCTCGCAAAAGCACAGCTCACAGAAGAAGACCGCGCTGACTTTCAACGACGATTCATCGAACATTTTCTGAAACTTGCAGAAGACCACTCGAGCTCGTCGCCTGATCGGCATGATGCCCTGGACGCCGAAGAAGACAACACTCTCAACGCACTTCGATTAGCCTCCGAAGGCCAGGACTGGAGTGCGGTGCTCCGATTTTATTCGACATTGAAAGGCTTCCTGAACCTTCGAGGTCATTGGCGGGAGGCGTTAACCACCGCTCTTCAGGCCCAAAACGCAGCGCGTGAATTGCACGATGAATCCCTGGCTCAAATCCTCGCCGTGGAAGCCGGAATCATTTCCATGCATAGCGGTGACCGAAAGCAAGGCGAGCAATTCTTCAACGATGCGCTGGCTTTCTATCAAAGAACGGGCGACGGGGCGAATTTGGCGCGCGTTCTTCATAACATCGGCATCGTCGCCTACGACGGCGGCAAACTAAAAGAGGCCCAACGCAGATTTGACAAAAGTCTGGCGATCAAACGCCGAATTGGCGACAAGAACGGCATGGCCAACACTCTCTACCAGAACGCAATGATCGAAGAGGATCGCCAGGACTTTTTCGCGGCCTATCAATTTTACTCTCAGAGTTTGAAACTCAAGGAGGAACTTAACGACCGGGCGAGTTCGGCGATCATTTTGCATAGTCTCGCAGTAATCGCGCGACAACAGCGAGACTATGCAAAGGTAAGGGAACTCTACAAGAAGAGCCTCAAGATCAATAAGGAGCTTGGCGATTCATTGGCAGTTGCCATCACAATCCACATGCTTGGATTGAACGAAGAGGATCACGGTTCAGTGGAAGAGGCTGCCAAACGGTATCGAGAAAGCCTGGAAATTAGCAGGAAACACCGGTTCCTGCTGGGTATGGCATTAACCCTTCACGCCCTGGCCGGAATCGCATCGATTCAGAGTGATGCGGAGGAGGCAAGGAAACTCACGGATGAAAACGTGACAGTTGCAAATGAGTTACGCGCGCGGCGGCGCGTCACGACCGCATTGAGTGATGCTCCGGCAGACGCAAGAGAACTCGGCGAGTATTATCGCGGCTCGGAGTTGGGAAATCGCCGTGGAGTAATTGCGATGATTCACAGCTTACGCTTGCTGGCAAATGAGCCCGATTATCAAAAGGAGGCCGCCCGCCTTTTACGCGAAGCCCTATACATCTTTGAAAAAGCCAACTGATTTAGCTGCATGCTCAACGGCTTCAGCAAAAGAGTCTTCGGCACGAATTAATTGAGCTGACTTCACTGTTCCTGGTTTCGCAGCGCCGTCACAGCTTTACTTCTTCAACGTAAAATCCTTCGGCACCAACTCGACCGCGATCGCGTCTCCGTCAATCTTCGCCTTCGTGTCTTTGGGATCGCCAGCTGGACGGAAAGTCAGCACGACATTTTCGGGATTCTTTCGCGGGCCACACGAAATGTTCGCGGGACTCGGTACGTACGCGGTGAGTTGAACCTGGTGTAGCGCGGTACTGCGAATCCGGTACACACGGTCCGCCGCCTGAATACTGAAGTAAGCGACCCCTTTGCTGTCGCAGTCCAGCTTCAGGAAGGTCCCCTGCACGCGTTGTTCTCCTGCTGCCAACGGACGCAGACTCTCGCGCAAATAATCATTCTCTGAAGGCGGCGCGTCTTCTTTTTCTTCGTTGCCAGCGGTTACGGTCTCGTCCTTGCGCCGCAGAGCCGGCCGGCCCGAATCACTCGAAGCGCTGCCCGCATTGTACTGCGCCATCTGCCCTTCATATCGCTTGATCGAATCCAGCAGCATTACGGCTTGTTGTTGATATCGCCGATCCTTGGCGTTGCGCAAAGGCTCCAGCGTCTGCCGGGCCAAATCAAATTTCTGTTGCCGCAAATAAATCTGGGCCAGGTGAATACTTAAATCCTGCTTACCGGGAGAGAGGGCCAGCGCACGTTTCAGCAGCTCGATCGATTCATCCAGTTGTTCGCCGGTAACCATGTTGACGAAGGCCAGTAATGAATACGATCCGGGAAAATCCGGCTTCAGCGCGATCGCCTTTTTCAATTCGGCGCGCATGATTCCGGCCGATTCAGCTGAGTAGTCTCTCACCATACTCGCCGAGTCCATGCCTTCCCGGCTGACCACATAGGCATAGTAGTAATGCGTCAGATAATTATTCGAGTTGGCATTCACGGCCTCGCGTAAGGCGCCTTTGGCCTCGTCGAAACGCGACTGCCGCATCCTGACAATTCCCAGCGACGCCTGGGCCATCGTCAATTTGGGATCGAGCGCGAGCGCCTGTTGCAGACGTGTTTCCGCATCCTTTAGCTGGTTCGTGTGCAATTGCAAATCGCCGAGATAGGCCTGCGCCTCAGCTTCGCTAACCGGCGCTGAGGTAATTTCGTTTTCGAATTCCAGCTTTCGCTCGAAGGTGGCGATTTGCATTTTGAACGTATGACCTTCGATGTATTTCTTGAATTCCTTCTGCAACGTATCAAGGTCTGTTTGAAAGGCCTGTTTGGCGGCCTCATCAACAGAGACGCTGGCGTTGAGCAAATCGATGAATTTGCCCAGCTGCGGCAGGCGCTGCCCGCCATTCCCGAGGATCAGGTAATGAACCAGGGCCCACGACTCGGCATAGAAAATCCCGCGCTTGCTTCCTTCATTGTATTCGGGTGAATAGTGATCGACGGCAAACAGCGATCGTAGTGGATAGAGCTTACCTTCGCGCAGAGTTTCCAGGTGATAAGGGATCAATTCCCCGAGATGGACTTTGCGATCTTCTTCAATACTAAACGTGCTGTAGTACTCGGCCAGCCCCTCGTTGAACCAGGCCGGCATGTTGCCCGTCGTGTTCTCGACCAACAAGTGAACATACTCGTGGTAGATCACACTGAAAGGGTTCTGGGTCGCCTCGGTGGTCAAGGTGATGTAGTTCACGTCTTCGCCGGGCTGGAAATAGCCGGCGTTGTTTCCCGGATTGAAGGGCTTGTACGAACCCATGCTCTTGAACACGATCACGGTCGTGGGCACCGGGGTGTCGAATTTGGCATTGCTGAACAGGCGCGTGAAGACGTCCCGGAACTGTTCGAGCCTCGTGGCCACCTGCCGCATCTCTTTCTCGCCGGCATTGCCAATCAAGGTGAAGTTTTTTGAATTGACCCTGGTCCAGTTGTCCTTAGCCTGGACACTGGACGGGCCGACCAGAACGAAAACGAACAAAAAGAGTATGGGCGTGACGCAATTGCGCAGGGGCTTTTGAATCATCGTGAGACCTTTCCAGACGACTGAAGTTCGCGGCAGAGTGTCCATTCGGGAGGGTATCGGGCTGCAGCGACGCCTGACTATACGAAACCGGAAATTTGCCTGTCAATTCCAGCTAGTCGCCGCCGTGAACCTGTGATACAAGGCACGGCCCGATATTATTTTTTGGTAAAAGAAGATTGGGCTCAGGGATGGCCGCGCTTTGGAATCTCGCGCCAGAGCCCACGCTAATAGTCTCGCCAGGAAATCAGACGGAGACCTTCATACTCAAGGAAGCTCCGATCAAGGTCAGATTTAAAATAGCATTTGACTCACGTCAGCAACCCGAAGGGTTGCAAAGAAAGTAGCCGGTGGTCGGAGTCCGCGGAGACCACCGGGAATATGATATTTATTGCGTCGCACCCCGGAGGAGTCTGTCGGGAAAAAGTATTTCTCTGTGAAAACTCTGTGTTCCTCTGTGTCTCTGTGGTGGAAATTGCTGGGAATTCATTCACCACAGAGGCACAGAGGATCTCACAGAGGTCCACAGAGACTAATTTTCCGACAGACTCGGAGGGGTGCCAGATCCTTCGCTGTAAAGATCTTTTACGTTGACCTGACGTCTGGCACCCTTCGGGGTGCGGTTATGACTAATGACTTCTCCGGTGGTCTCCGCCGACTCCGACCACCGGCTACTTTCTCGCAACCCTTCGGGTTGCGCTGAGGTTCCTTTAGTCTGTGATTACATAGAGGATCCACAGACTTTAAAGTCTCCGCAGGCTGGACCGCCCGCGGTACATTCCAGCTGCCGCTCCCGGTACTGACTGCCGACCTCAGAGGCTATGCTCCTGACGACGCGAACGGAGACTTGATCCGGAACTTCGGTAAGCTTCTAATCTCCGAATCCGGATTTCTTTTCTTCCACAGTCGGTTTGAATTTGGCCGGCACAGAAAGTTCCCCTTCCTCAAAATAGAACTCCCTGAGCGCATCAACTTGTATCGGCCTGGGGTTGGGTGCGCCGACCAATGTTCCGGAAGCACGCCCCTGCGCCTGAATCCTTCCGGTTGAGGTGTTCGCTCTGCCGGGAAACGTGACTGCTATACCCCGGCTTAGCTCGGCATCAGAAAACGTCTGCCCCGTGACACGGACAGAGATAATCTGATCAAAATCCGGCGGTGCGGCGATGAAGTGGGCCAAAAAGGTTTCCGGTCCTTTGCCAAACAAGATGTACTGGAGTTGGGTGGGCCTGGCGGCGCCGGGGACGAACTTATGGAAATGAACGACGTTAACCACGTTAACGTCGAAGGCGCCACCTGCAGGCGGATTCTCGAAATCGCCGATGAAGGACGTGCCGCCTCGTTCCAGGTGACCGCGAATTAGCGCATTTCCACGAAATTTTCGGAGCGGCGAGCTACCTGCGGGATCCAGGTCGGGCAGGACGAAAAGGGCCGGGTTGAATGTGTACATCTTCACAGCCGGATGCTTCTTACGGTCTGCGATATAGACATCTGTCAGGTTGCGGTTTCCTTCGGTGAACGACACTTCGAGAATCAACTGAAAACGGTGGGGAGTTGCGAAGTCGGTTTTCTCTCTATTCAACCCGAAGAACATCGGCAGATGAGATAGATAGGCGGTCTGTTCTCCGACCAGCAACATATTATGAGTTGCCGGGTCTTCCCAAAAGGGAAAATTCACCAGCATGTTATTCGCCTTCGACCCGGCGCTGAGACATCCGAGGCCGACGGCAGCGGCGGCACTGCCTATCAGAAATTCCCTGCGGTTGCTGATTCGATTCATTTTAATCATGAGCGTTGCCTCCTTCAGCAACCTGGTCTGGTGGAATTGAGCGTCCAGACCCCCTTTTAAGAATGGGAGCGAAATATTGACTGAGAGGCGGGAACTCCAGGTCCGTTCGGTACGCACTGCGCCACACTTTGCCGCCTGTAGAACAATTATTCGCCATGATACAATCCGCACCGCCGAATAGTGCTTGCTAAAAACTAACGAACCAAAAACAGACTAAGAAGAGCACGGCCCTTCATAAAGCGAGTTCGACGTAACCGCGGGTAGCGCCCTGGCGTCATAACTATCTTATCGATCGGATTTTGAGAGTCGAAACTAAGTAGTCATCGACTCGATGACATTCTTATCCTGGCGGGCGGTGTCCCGCCTCTAAACAGATAATTCAAAAGGCCCAGCGGGCAAGATGCCAGTGAACCGCTGGCAGCATGCCGGCGCTCAATCTCGGTGGGCAGTACCGCCTCTAAACGAAACACTTGAAAATCAGGAGAAAGCCATGAAGAAACTCTACCCAGTCGCCATCGCTCTGTTCCTATTCAGCTTTGCGTCGTTCGTTTTTGGGCGCGAGGCAAAGTTGGTGCGCTATCCCAGTTATTCAAACGGGCGGATTGCGTTCACTTACCTCGCGGACATCTGGACCGCTGACGAAAACGGCCAAAACATCCAGCGCCTGACGGTGAATAAAGCGCGCGATGCTTATCCGCGATTTTCGCCGGACGGAAAATGGATCGCCTTTTCCAGTGACCGCAACGGCAACCTCGACGTGTTCCTGATGCCCGCCGGCGGCGGTACGGCAAAGCAGTTGACTTCGCACTCAGCCGACGACACGGTCCTGGGCTGGACACCGGACGGCAAAGGCATCCTTTTCAGCAGCCAGCGCGGAGAAGACTTCATGGGTTTGCTTTACGTGGTGAGCGTTGATGGCGGCATGCCCTGGCGCGCCGGGCCGGACATGGGCAATGCGGCAAGCTATTCTCCTGACGGCAATCGCATTGCTTACAATCCCAAGGGCCAGGTCTATTGGCGCAAGTACTATCGCGGCGCTTACGCCACCGACGTTTGGATTGAAGATGTCTCGGCGAAGAAGTTCACCCAGGTCACAGATTTTGAAGGACTCGATTCGTGGCCGATGTGGAGCCGCGACGGCGACATCTATTTTGTCAGCGATCGCGACGGAGGCGGCCTGACAAACGTCTGGCGCGTTTCCGACAAAGGCGGAAAAGCGGACAAGGTAACCACCTTCAAGACCGGCGACGTGCGCTTCCCATCAATCAGCGCCGACGGCCGCACGATTGTTTTCGAACACGATTTTGGTATTTGGAAGCTGGACACGGCTACCAAGAGAGCCACTGCGATCAAACTCGACATCGACGCGGAAACGCAGGAGAACGATTCCGAGATCCGCACGTTCACCTCTGAAGCTGACGATTACGACCTGGCGCCTAATTCGCGAAGGATTGTCGTCTCGACGCATGGCGAATTATTTACCGTGCCGGTTGACGAAGGCGACATCCGGCAGCTTACGGATGGTTCTGCCCGCGATCGAGGAGTTGACTACTCGCCGGATGGAAAGTGGATCGCCTACATCTCCGACAGTAGCGGCCGCGAAGAACTCTATGTAGTCGCGACTGAAGGCGGCACGCCACAGAAATTAACCGACATCGACGCGCTCAAGGCCGGCTTTAACTGGTCACCGGATTCCAAAGAGATCGCTTTCACTGCCTCTGACAGCAAATTGAGGAAGGTGAATGTCTCTACCAAGTCCGTGACGGACCTTGATTCGTCCCGGTACGGCAACGTCTCGACGCCGGAATGGTCACCGGACGGAAAATGGCTGGCCTATTCCAAGTCGGACTCCAGCCGCACGTCGGATATCTACATTCTCGATTCGACCGGCACTGACAAGACCCCGCACAAGGTAACGTTTGATTCCTATAACGATGGCAATCCGCGATTCGGTCCCGACGGACGCAAACTGTTCTTCGTTCGATCCGAAGCCACGGGCGGCGGCGGCGGTCTCGGCAATGCCTCGGTGCAGATTTATTCGGTCTGGCTCGAGAAGCTGGATCGCGATCCAGACGATCCGGAAGAAAGACCAGATGCCGAGGCCGCCCAGGCACCCGCTGGCGACGGAACTGACGCTGCCGGTCCGCCGCGCCGTCCCGCCGGACCGCGACCGCCGCACGAGACCAAAATGGATTGGGCCGGCATGAAGCATCGCACCCGCCAGGTCACGCGCATGCCCTTCCCCGTTTTCAATTACGCAATCGCTCCCGACAGCCGCACGATTGTCTTTGTTACCACTGAACCGGCGGGCGCCGGAAGCACTCCGATTGTCTATTCCATTCAGGAGGATGGCCGGAGACTAACGCGCGTGACGGCCGGTGGCCCACCCGCGGGTGAAGGTGGCGGCGGTGGTGGTGGCGGCGGCTTCGGCGGCGGAATTTCCGATCTGATTATTTCGCGCGACGGCCGCACGCTGTTCTTCAGCGAACGCAACGGAATCTATTCGGTGGCCCTTGGTGGAGGTGCAGCGACGACCGCCCCCGCCGCCGGTGGCGCCGGCGCGGCCCGCCGTCGTATCAGTTTCAATGTGCGGGTAAACATCGATCGTCCGGCCGAATGGGCCGAAATGTTCGGTGACGCGTGGCGCACGATGAAATACCGCTTCTACGATCCAGCCATGCACGGCATGGATTGGGACGCCGCCAAAGCCAAGTACGAACCGCTGGTCAAAGACGTCGGCGATCGCCAGGAACTGCTGAATATCATCAACGAGATGATTGGTGAACTGAATGCCTCGCACACCGGCGCAGCCCCGCCGCCACGAGGATTGGGCGGCGGCGGCATCTCCACCGCCAATCTCGGATTCGATCTCGAGCCCGATAAGACTGCCGGTCGTTACCGCGTTTCGTATGTCTACGAAAATGGCCCGGCCGACAAAGACTGGGTAAAGGTGAACGTGGGCGATTATTTGATCGCGATCGGCGGCAAGCCCGTTAAGGCTGGTGACGAATACTGGTCACTGCTCAACGATCGTCTTAATCGCAAAATCGAAGTCACCCTTAATAACAAGCCGGGTGAGGAAGGCGCCTGGAAAACTCGCATTGAAGCTATCAACGGCCAGGCCTACTCGACACTTCGTTATGAACGCTGGGTGAAAGAACGACGCCAGAAGGTCGATGAGATGACCGGCGGTCGCATCGGCTACATTCACATTCGCGCTATGGACCAGCCCAGCCTGCGCAAGTTCGAGAAGGAGATTCGCGAGTTCCGCAACAAGGAAGCGATGGTCATCGATCAGCGTTGGAACGGTGGCGGCAACATCGAACAGGAGCTGCTGGCGATCCTGGTCCAGCGTGAGTATCAGGTCTGGGTGCCCCGCGGCGTCGAAGCTGCCGGCCGTCCTTTCGCCGGATACTTCGGACCGAAGGTCGTGCTGCAAAACTGGCGCTCGGCTTCAAATGCGGAAATGTTTCCGGCCGGTTTCCGCGCCCTGGGCCTGGGCAAAGTCATCGGCACGCCGACGATGGGCGCGGTGATCGGAACCGGCAGCTATTCGCTGATTGATGGTTCGACCGTGCGCACGCCGGGCGTGGGCGTCTACCTCGCGGATCAGAAACACACGAACATGGAAAACTATGGCGTGCAGCCTGACATTAAGGTAGACAATTCGCCGGAAGACAATTTAGCCGGGCGTGATCGCCAACTCGACGCTGCCGTGGAAGAACTAATGAAACAGCTGGGCGGCGGCCGGCGCAACCAAACGACGACGAATAACCAGTAGCTCGTTGCCGGAAAACGTAACCCGAACTGGAGCGCAACCGTCCTCGGTTGTCAGTGGCACAGACTTTAGTCTGTGATGCCGAACCTGAAAGACACAGACTTTAGTCTGTGCCACTCAAAAGCGAGACGCTTGCGCTCCAGTCCTTTTTCTAATCTCATCGAAGTAGAGTCCCGCCTCGTTCTCCACTTCAGAAACCCTTTGCCGCTACAAACAAAGGTGCTAATCTCCCCGCCTCGGGACGATCTGAGAATTCAAAATGAAACGCGATGCGGCCATGACTGAGCGATTGCGGGGAGTGATTGCACGACTCGAGTCACAAACCCGAAACGGCCAGCTGTGTTGGGAAAAGCAGGCTGGTTCGGCGCATCGTTATGCCCAGATTAAGAATCATTTGGTGATCCTGGGTCCGGCCGCACCTTTGGATTCAGACGTACCGCGATATCTTTTTATCACGCCCTTCGATTCTCCGGATCATTTCGAGGTGAATTCCAACGACGATGAACTTGGCCCGGCAGTGCTCTCACTGGCAAAGACAGTCGAGGAAGCCTGCAAGGATAAGCCCGCCGTCGATCCTTTTGCGGTTACCGATAATCTCCTGGAACGTCTGGAAAGCATGTGACGTCAAACGGCTATCATTCATTTTGCAGCTCAAGGACTTATTTCCATGGCACCTGAAATAGACAACCTCAGTGACGAAGCGCAGAGCCTGGCTCGCGTCCCTCTCTTCAAGCGACTTGAGCCGCACGAGCTCGAGCATCTGGCCGAAGAAGTCGATCAAGTCAATTACCAGGCCGGCGAAACCATCTTTCACGAACATGACCGCGGCGACGCTCTCTACATTCTGGAAGAAGGGACTGTGCGCATCTGGGTCATGGACGAAGACGTCCACGAAGTCACCCTGGCTGAGCTAAAGCCCGGTGATTTTTTTGGCGAGTTGGCCGTGCTGGATCGTGGTGAACGATCCAGCAGCGCCACCGCGCTCACCGACATTCATCTTCATCGCCTGAGCAGCGACGATTTTCAACAGTTCCTGATCGATCATCCCGACGCGTCGATCGATGTGATTTGCGAGATTGCCGCACGCATGCGCCAGACGAATCTCTTGGTGACCCAGCGCGCAGCTCGCAACATAAACGCTGAGATGGAAGCGCACGCAACCATCGGTCAGCGAATTGCCGACAAGGTCGCGTCGTTCGGCGGTTCGTGGACATTCATCATAATTTACGTGACCTTTCTGGTTGTCTGGATGGGGATTAATACCTTTCTGCTGGTCCATTATGGCCACGGCGAGAACGGTGCGCAGTGGGACCCTTATCCTTACATTCTGTTGAACCTGATGCTTTCGATGACCGCGGCTTTGCAGGCGCCAATCATCATGATGTCGCAAAATCGGGCTGCCGAAAAAGATCGGCTCGCAGCAGAACAGGATTTCAAAGTGAATCTGAAGAGCGAGCTAATGTTGGAAGAATTGGTTCGGAAACAGCGCGAACGCGACGTGCAAATCGACGAAGTCAATCGGGCCCTCGCCAGCTTGAAGCGAGGCGAGTCAAACCACTAAACCGGCAGTGTTCTAATTCACCAGAGCACTACCCTCGACTCTTTTTTACTGGAGTTTGCCGGGCAAAAAATGTTATAAGCAGCACACCCTTAGTCAGTGTCCCCACGGTCTCCTCGGTCGATTGCGCAGACTTATCCCCGGGGCTTAAAAGTGCCGAACAGTGACTCTCTGTTTGGTTCCCTACCCGACAAGCCAGATCTGAAGAGGATTCCATGTCCAGGGCTTATTGTCTTGCCATCTTGCTATTGCTCTCGAGTTTTTCGGCGGCACTTGCTCAGGTTCAATCCGATGCCGGACGACCCAGACGCACCCAGACACCTGCCACCGCCACTGAAACAGGCGACCGCCAGCTAACGACCGCTGAAGCCAGCGCCGCAGCCAGGAACCTGTACGACTCAGGCGTGAAATATGGCCGGGCAGGTTTGTTCAAGCAAGCGGCCGAACGCTTTGAGCAGGCCGTGAAATTGAACCCTGACTATGCGGATGCTTACCTGGGCCTGGGCCATGCTTACTACGACCTGCATCAGTGGGAGCAGGCCATCGAGAATCTGAACACCGGTCTGGTGCTGAAACCTAACGACAAGATTGGGACCGATCTTCTGGCTGATGCGCGGTTGATGCTGGAGCGTCAGAAAGGGAGTCGAGAGAAGATTGCACTTGAGGCGAACGACGCGGTTGATCTGACAGATGGTTCAACGGCGTCGTTAGTACGTCCTCCCTCTTCAACCATAAGAACAAAGCCCGCGAACGATCCGGCTCTGACTAAAGTCTACCGGGTTGGGCCAGGCGACATCCTGGACGTGCGTCTGACTGATGCCGCTTCCGCTCAACCGACTCTCTTCACGATCACTCCGTCGGGTTTGCTCGAGCATCCTGATCTGAGTGCGCCTTTGCCCAGCGCCGGGTTTACGACTGAAGAAATCACGTCGCGAATCGAAGACGACCTCAAACGACAATCATCAACAAAGCATCCGAATGTTTCAGTTGCGGTCAACGAGTACGCCAGCCATACCATCCTCGTCAGTGGTCTCGTTAAGGAGCCCGGCCCAAAGATTCTCAAGCGCGAAGCCATACCGCTCTATGTCGTAGTGGCAGACGCCCAGCCCCTGCCTGAGGCTGACCGGGTGACTGTGCGGCGAAACGAATCCAACGAAAGTTATGTGATCGATCTGCTGAAACCATCAGAGATGAACATGCTGGTTCGGCCTGCTGATGTGATAACTGTGCAGGCGAATCCGCAACAGTTCTTTTATGTTAGCGGGGAAGTAAAGTCTCCGGGCGAGAAAAGTTTTCGTCGCGGTTTGACGCTGACCCAGGCAATCATTGCTGCGGGAGGCTTGAACAAGAATCCGAAGGAGGCGCGACTCGCGCGCGATAGCGGCAGAGGTTTCCTGGTTCAAAGTCGCTACAAACTCAAGGATATTGATTCAGGAAAAGTTCCAGATCCATTAGTCCAACCCGGTGACCGGATCATCATCGTAAAGTAAAGGGGGCAAGGAAATGTCAGCAGCAGGAAATTCAGAAATCGAAACGGACGTCCAGCCCCCGGCTACGCCCTCGGGCAAAGACTCAAAGGTGAGGACTCTGAGCGAGCCTCCGGACATTTGGGAATTGGTTCACGAGACGCGGACAGAGTTTAAGCCGGGCTCTGCGTTTTTCGGACATCTCAAGGCTCATCCGCTGGTGTTATTTGTGATTCTGCTGGTCGTCGGAGGTGGCGGCGTATTCGGGGTGATGAAGTTTCAAGTTTGGTCAGAGAGTCGTTCCACCGATCCGCCTGTACCGGCTGAGACCAGCAAGTCTGTCTTGAATCCACCGCCCACTCTGCCGAACCCGACATCAGCCGATCAATCAACCAAAAAAACGCCTGCTCCTACTGAGCCTGCCGTGAGCACAGTTGATGAACCTAAGACTGCCCCGGCAGTGCCGGCTGCATCGTCTGAGACCAAAGTCTCGGCGGCATCGTCCGACAGCAAAGGACTGGTCAAGCCTCGTCCGCAGAGCTCAACGAATTCAACCAGGGCAACCGGCGAGCCTGTTGCCGCACGCAACAAAGAGAAAGCCCGGGCCTCGAAGTTAAATGCAGCCGCAAGTCCGACCACGGTCCGCACGGATAACAAAGACGCTAATCAAGCAGGACCCACACCCGCTCCTAAATCCGACAAACCGCAAGCCGCCAACCCGACCGTGACCAAGAAGGAAACGGATAAGGCTCAAAGTCCTCAACTGATCGCTCCGGCAAAGTCGAGCGCTACACCAAAACCCAAAGTGATCCCCTGGCCTTGAGGGAACGGGAGTGGCTAATTTGTCGGGGCGTCCCTCCGTGGGCGCCCGCTCTTCTCAAGTACACAATAAAACGGGCGCCCACGGAGGGACGCCCCTACAAATTAGCCTACCACCAATCCTGTCTACGTTCCGCCTACGTCGCCATTTCCACATACCGGCAGAACGCGTTAGCCAACTCCATTTGTCTCGGCGTTTTGCATTGCACGTCAAACAAGGCGGGACTGGCAACCAGTACGGTCACACATTGCGCGCGCGACGTTGCGACATTCAATCTGTTGCCGCTGTACAGGAATTCCATTCCGCGCGGCGCGTCCTGTGGGGTTGAAGTCGCCATCGAATAAATCACCACCGGCGCCTCCTGCCCCTGAAACTTGTCGACGGTCCCAACGCGACTGCCGCGCGGTAATCTTCGAAACAACAACGACACCTGGGCGTTGTAAGGAGCGACGATCAAAATGTCCTCGAGCGTAATTAATCCGACCTGACCCTTCTTATTGGTCCACGTCGCATCGCGAAGTAACGCTTCAACCAGCTCGGCTACCTTCTCTGCTTCTTCGAGTGAGTCACTTTGATTTCCTTTGTGTTCGACCGGGATAAAGCGCAGACCCGTTCCCGCCAGCGGCCCAGCGACGTCCAATCGTTGATTCGAGTTCTCGGGTCGTGAGGTTAGCCGGCTCTCATAGAAAACTTCGGAGGTGAATGAACAGACGTCCGGGTGCAAGCGCCAGCTCTCGCCGAGGAACAGACCCCGATCCGGCGTGATCGTTTTGTGGTCGTTCAAAAGATGAGACAGCGCCGATGCTTCCGCGCCTTCCGGATGAACGCCACGCTGCGGTTGATCCAACTGCTGTGGATCACCCAATAAGACGATGCTGTCAGCGGCCGGCGATGCGGCCAGCACATTCGCAAGCGACATTTGACCTGCTTCATCCACAAACAAGACATCGACCGCGTCTGACAATTCCGGTCGCGCCCAAAGCCAGACCGTTCCCGCTACGATGTGCGCTTCATTGTTAGCCAGGGCCTGGACGACTTTGTCGTTGTCTTTAACAATCTTTACAAAGTCGTGGACGCATCCGTCATCGTTATCACATTTTTGCAGGATCTTCAGCGCCTGCTTTTCTTCGCTCGCCGCTGTGCAAATGGCTTTCAGCAAATTGCTGATCACTTTATGACTGACTGCAGTGATTCCGACCCTCTCGCCGTTCTTAACCAGTTCGAGGATCATGTGCGCGCCGGTAAACGTCTTTCCCGATCCGGGCGGGCCCTGAATTGGGAGCACCGTCCTATCGAGCAAGAGAGCAATCTGTTTGGCGGCTTCGAGCGAAGGCAAGTGCGCGAAGTCAGCCAATCCGCCGCGTTTCAATCCAGGCACGCGCCGCAGTAAGAGTTCTCGCGCAGCCGCGCCATGACCGTGATCTTCAAAGCCCTGGTCGGCAACCGTATCGCCCAGCACCAAAAGACTTTCGCTTAATACCTTCACGTTGAAGAGATCATGAGGCACCAGGGCCGTGGGATGCGGAGCCTCAGCCAGCGACGGTCCTCGCTTGATATCGATCGTCAACGCGTCATAGTCGATAGCCTGCAGGTCTCCGGCATTCTCCCGGGTCTTTGGGTCATGAATGTTCTTCGCGCGTTCAATGGTCGTGTCCTGCAAGGGAAAGCGGTAACGATGAACCTTGGACTTCTTTACCTTATCAACTTCGCCGACATAAACGAGACCACCCAGCGTCGCCCGATCAGTGATGAACTCTTCATCAGAAAAGTCGCAGCGATTGAAGTATTCCCAGTGCTTTGATTTATCTTCGCGGCGATGCCACTCAAGCAAATCAGCCAGCAGCGCGGTTGCCTTTTGTCGGTCCGTCCAGGTCTCTTTGTCTTCCGGAAGGCCTTCCATCAATCGCTGTTCAACTGCGCGCACCCTGCGCAAGTAGTCCGTCAGATCTTCTGATGGCTCATAACCTTTCGGCACCGGCCGCGCCAGGGGCGACCCAAACTGCTCTTCCAGCTCCGTCCTTAATCGCTCAAGCCAATCGCGCAGACGCAACGCCGACACGCAATCGTCGCGGTTGTAACCCTCAATCGCCTTTCTAATGTCGTCGAGGCTTTCTTCCCCTGGCCCAAACGCCAGCACCGTCTGAAAAGTCTGCAACGCAAGATTTGCATCCGGCAGATTCACATCCCGCTGGTATTCATAAAACGGCTCGAGTTTCTTGATTGAATAACTCTCCACCGAAGCCCGGAGGCCCTGCCTGACCGCGCGAAACATATCTACTAACACTTCGCCCCGCAGGAGCTCATCAACTTCATCCACACAAGTCGAATGCTGCCCGGCCATGCGCTTGATCGCCGTCTCTTCGTAAGCCCCGTAGTGATAGATGTGCAGGTCGGGATACAGCCGGCGCCGCTCCATCAACATCCTGATGAACTCTTCGAACGCGCGCTTCTCTTCCAAAGGGCTCATGGCCCAGGTTGGCTCGTAAACGAATTCACCGTCATTGGCGATTGTCAGCACGCCAAAGAGATATTCCAGGCCACCCTCAAACGTGACTTGATCGCCTTCAAAATCAAGAAAGATGTCTCCCGGCGACGGCGCGGGAAGTGAACACAAGCCCTTCTCAGGCTCCGGCGGAACCAACAATTCATAAACATTTCGACGCTCTTCGCGCCCCTGCACCTGTAGGCGGGCCTGCTGACGAATATTCGCAAATGCCTGATCCTTTATGCCTTCGACTCCGGGTGCCGGAGGAGTCTGCATTCGTGCCAGGCCCGCTACAGTGTCCGTGCCGCAAGTGACCAGTGCCTCCCGTTGATTGCGCGTGATGTTGGCAACCAGGGAAAGATGATCGTCCTTGCGCCACTGCGCGTCACAAACCGTCGCCCAATCACAGATGCGACAATGCTCAACCGGTTCCGGATACGTTTTGTGTTGTGACTGCTGAGCACTAACGAAGTCACTTTGAATCTTTCGAAAGAAAGCAAGATACCGCTGCACAGAGAACTTCTCAGGCTTTGCTCCGCCGCCGAGTACGACATGCATGTAGTCCGGCACGACGCCCTGAATTCGGGCCAGCAAATCTGAATAGAAACAAAGCTGAATGATGGCTCGCGCTTTGGTAGATCGAGCCAGCTTCGTTTCCACAACTTCATAAGAAAACCCGCCAAGCTCGCTCGGCTTATCGACGCGAATCAAAAAGTCCGCGCGCCCATACCATGAGTCCTGATCATCTGTGACGAAGTCAGTACGCGGAGCGGTTTTCTCCTCTCCCCCCGGAAGAGGTTGTGAGAGGGTGCGCAGCATATCGACGGGGTCTCGACTCGGCCGCGTGCCTGCCTCATCAACACCAGGCAACCTTAGCTGCGCCTCTGTACTAACGTTCGTAGCCGGAGCGTTCGCGACCGTGACTGGAGCGCAAGCGTCCTCGCTTGCAGTCGTAGGAGCATGGCCCGGAGGGTTGCCAGCGCGACGCTCCAGTCCCTGGCCGGCGGCGACACTCTCCGGCGCATCTTGATCGGCCAGGAACGTCGCCTGATAGATCACCTCCGCACCACTTCGAATGGCCTCGATGGTTCTGCTTGCCGCAGCTCGACGCGAACCTTCGGTCGGTACTTCTACGATTGCGCGTCCCTCTTCGGCTAACTGATTTAAGTACGCTCGCTCATGCGCCTCTCCCAATCTGATCAGCAAATCCAGGAGAGGATCAGCAAAGTAAGGTCGCTTGATTTGTCCCGTGGCTTCGACTCGATTCAGCGCAGTCAGATGTTGGCAAGCGAGAAAGTCTGCGATGGAAGTTGGTGAGAACATGACTCAGGAGAAATCTTACTCCAAAAAGCAAAACATTCGGCCTTCCGGGACTGGTAGTGTCCTATTTTTCGGGATCGTCCGGCTGGGGGGCACGGCGTCAGTACCGGGAGCGGTAGCGACCGGGTAACAATGCCAGCAATTGGCTTTGTCTTGACCCGATCGCTACCGCTCCCGGTACTGACTTCATCGCCAAATCAGGACACGACTTTAGCTCTTGTGCCCCTTCCCAAATCCCTGTATCTTTACAACAGTTCTTGTCCCGCCCACTCTCTCTCTGACAACTTCATTCCATCAAGAGGTGCAATAAGGTGAAACACTGTCCAGCCTGTAATTTCAGTTTCCCTGACTTTCACAAAGTGTGCGATTTCGACGGTACTGACCTCATTTGTGATCCTGAGCCCCTGTCTTTAGTAAAAGCCCCACCGCCGTCACGCGTCCGGCGCACTTTACGGTCGCCACTCTTCTGGGGGGGCGTTTTGGCGTTTGCCGCGGTATCCAACGCATTTCTGTTTTCGCTTTACGACGCCAGCAGCCAGTCCACACCTGCCGTGCAGGCTGAGCCTTCGTCGGGTTCCCCGGCTTCAATCGGGAGTTTGATCCCTGCTGCACCAGCCCGGGAGTCGACCGCTCTGACCAGGAAGCCCGTTCTTTCGACCCGCGGCCGCAGTAAGAACTTCAGCCCTCCGTTGTGGCACGCGCATCTTGCGCGTGCTCCATCGTCGTCCGCGCGTCAGCGACGTCAAGAAAAGACAGCGCGCACTCCAGCGCGACAGCAGAACACTTCCGTCGCCACTCAACCAAGCCGCGAGGTTAACCCGACAAAGCCGGCTCCTCTCGCAACTGTCTCGCGCGAAGTGCTCAATCCGAACGGCGTCAGCATTAAACCGCAAAAATCAGAAGTTGCGCAGCGCAAAGAACCTCCACAAAGTTTACGTGAAAAGGACCCTAAACTTGTCTCGATGCTAAAGACAACCTGGCGGGTACTGAAGAAGCCATTCAAGTTCTAGCTGGGTACCAAAATCTCAAGTAACCTGGGATCAGTCCTTCAGACCGCTTGCGGTGGGTAACGACAGCCAGGGACATAATCTGAATTAAGCGAACGAGACATCGAAGCTCAGGCGGCTGTCCGTTCCGGGGCATGGCGACGCTGCTCGAGGATTTTGCCGGGTTGGGTCGCTCGGCTCAGCAAAGCGATCGCAACGATAACGACCAATCCACCAAATAGGAACCGAGTGGTAAGGACCTCTCCCGCTATAGCCCAGCCAAGCACCAACGCTACCAGTGGGTTAATGTAGGTATGGGTCGCTATGAGTGTCGGTGGAAAGCGGTCCAACAACCAGAAATAAGCCGAGTAAGCAACCAGCGACCCTGCTATTGCCAGGTATGCAAGGGCCAGGAGTGATTTCAGCGAAACTGCCGCCACGTCAAATCTCGCGGCCTCTCCGGTGACCATCCCGCCCAGTAGCAATAGCCCTGCGCCTGCCAGCAACGACATTGCCGCCGCCATACGTGGGTCGGGATGAAGCGCTGCCCTGCGTGAATAAACCATCCCGATCGACCAGGACGCTGAGCCGATCAGAACTGCGAATGAACCCAGTATATCCGGGCGACCACTTCGGACGTCGGCGCCAATAATCAAGGCGACTCCGAATAGTCCAAGCAACAGACCGATTAAAAGCGACCGGGTAAATCGAGCGCGTCGTGTGGCCGTCAAAATGATGGCGACGAAGATTGGTTCGGTGGCTATCAGGAGCGCAGCCAAACCGGAAGGAAGAGTTTGCTGGGCCCAATGTAATGTGCCGTGACCAATCAGGAAAAATAATACGGCAAGGACAATGCTGGCGAACCATTGGTGTCGGACGGGACGCAGTCCTCGCCACCAGCACCATCCAAACAGCAGTCCGCCGGCAATCAGATGCCGGAAGCCGGCAACGAAGAGCGGTGGAATAGCTTCCACAGCGTACCGGATCGCCAAGTAAGTGGATCCCCAGATGACGTAAATACAGGAGAAGGCCAGAAAGGTCAGAAGCCGGTTCTGGCCCGTCATATGGTGACGATTTGTCTTTTCGTTCGAAAGCATTTGCGCCTCAATAGATCACAAATTGACGATCATACAGTCGGCGGCATTAAGACGTTCTATTCCTCGAGCCAACTTTGAGTTCTAAACTCTCTTAGCACCGAATTAATGAGTTTTCCCATCCGGATACGCAGGCATCCTGCCTGCTAACCTGGCAGGCCTGCAATTCTGCAATTTTCATTCTGCTCTGTCATAAGTTGCTGTTGAATGGTGAGGGCGTTTGATCTACGACGCGAGGTAAGCTGATTCGAACTCGATCTGGGCATCTCGTTTCTTTTCGTTGTCTCCGCATTTTACCCGCACATAAACGCCGTCGGCTTGCAGTTCTCGCGCGTTGACGTTGTCGTTCAGATACGCGTCCAGAACGGATTCTAAATAGTCTCTCAGTTTCGGCTCTTTGACAGGGAAAACCAGTTCAACTCGCCGGCTAAGGTTGCGATACATCCAGTCGGCGCTGCCGAGATAGACCTCATCTTTACCATTGTTGCCGAAATAGAAAATGCGACTGTGTTCAAGAAAGCGGCCGACAATGCTGCGAACGCGAATGTTGCTCGAGACATCGGCGAGCCCGGGGCGGAGCGTGCAGATACCGCGCACAATCAGATCAATCGAAACTCCAGCCTGAGAGGCATTGTAGAGCGCGCGAACTATGGCGACGTCGGTGAGGCTGTTGACCTTGGCAATAATCTTCGCCGGCCGGCCGGCTTTCGCATGCGCGGTTTCACGTTTGATCAGCTTGATGATTCGTTTCCGCAAATTCAGAGGCGCCACCATCAAACAATCATATTCATTGAATTCGGAAAAACCCGTGAGCGAGTTGAAGAGGTTGGTGGCATCCTGGGCAATCGCTTCATCAGTAGTCAGAATGCCTATATCGGTATAGTTCCGTGAGGTCGCGGGATTGTAGTTTCCGGTTGCCAGGTGTACGTACTGTTGCAAGACCTTTCCTTCGCGACGCACCACCAGCGCCAGCTTGCAATGCGTCTTCAACCCGACAATCCCATAGACCACGTGAACTCCGGCTTGCTCCAGTCGGCGCGCCCATTCGATGTTACTCTCTTCGTCGAACCGCGCTTTCAGCTCAACCAGGGCAGCCACCTGTTTGCCGTGTTCTGCGGCGTCAATCAGCGCCTTAACAATGGGAGAGTTTCGACCGGTCCGATACAAGCAGATCTTTATGGCCACTACGTCCGGATCCACGGCGGCGCTGCTGATAAAGTTCGTGACCGTATTGTAGGACGTGTAGGGATGATGTAGCACAAGGTCCTGACGTTTGATCGCGTCAAAAAAGTTCGGGTTGTCACGCAGCGCCGGTGGAGTTGACAGCTGGAGTGGTCGATCTTTGAGGTCAGGTCGATCGAGATCGTACAACTGCATCAAGTCCGGAATATTGAAAGGTCCATCGACGGTGTAGACATCTTCTTTAGTCAGTTCCAGCGCTTCAGTCAGATACGAAACCATCTCAGCGGGCATACCGGCCGCTACTTCCAGACGCGCTGCGTCACCAAACCGCAACTGACGAACATGTTGCTGCATGGTCCGCAGCAGGTCGCTGGCTTCATCTTCCTTAATATCATGGTCCGCATCGCGAGTAACACGAAACAGGAAACAGTGACTCGTCTTCATGTGTGGGAACAACGCTTCAATGTTGGCTGCTATCAAACTACCCAGGAAGGTAAAGCTCGTGCCCTTATCGTCGACCGGAACCAGTTTAGGCACTATGGGAGGTAACTTTATGCGAGCAAACCGCGGTCCCTTGACCGGCCCCGGAGAATCCATTTTCTTTCGCTGACTGGAAACCATCAACCCCAAATTCAGACTAAGGTTTGAGACGTAGGGAAAAGGATGTCCAGGGTCAACTGCCTGTGGGGTTAGAATCGGGAAGACATTCTCCAGGAAATAGTCGTTGACCGTCTTCTTCTCACGCTTACTTAAATCTCCATAGGGTCGAATTACGATGCCTTCGTCGGCCAATTTCGGCAGTACATCCGTCTTCAGGCAGCGCATCTGCGTTTCAACCATTGGTCTAAGTCGTTCACTGATCTCTTTCAACTGATCGGCTGGGGTCATGCCGTCGGGTGAAGGTTCAGTCACCCCTGCCAAAACTGCCTCCTGCAGGCCGGAAACCCGAATCATGAAGAACTCGTCGAGATTAGACGAAAAGATTGCCAGGAACTTCAGCCTTTCCAGCAGCGGATGTCGAGCGTCCAGCGCCTCTTCGAGTACCCGGCGATTGAACTCGAGCCAACTAAGTTCTCGATTAATCAATAACTCGCGCTGTTTTCTGAGATTCCGCGGAGGATTGCCGACCTTGCCGTTTGTCCGGCCCGGTTTCTGTCTGGCTTTGGTGGCGGCGGTATTCAAGCTGGTCCTGCCTTCTTCGGACGTCCTGATTTCCTTATTTTTGCAAAATGCTAATCACGAATGGTGTATCGCGACGGAGAATAGAGTCAAGGAGCCAGCGGCTTCGAGGGTGCGCCTTTCAGACTTGATCGGAGCTTAGGAGAGTGATATAAGGCGTGTCCCCTGAACACAGGATCCAGCAGATCAAACAATCGCAATTGTTGCTTCAAGCAAATGTAACTTAACGCAGCCCTCTGAATTGAAAGTGCGCGCATCGAGTTTGTGAGGCTTCAACCATGAACCAGGAACGACTTGTGCCAACCGCGAACGTTATTCCACAAATCGGCAACTGCCCAAAGTGCCACACCGAGATACTGGCGAGTCATCCGCATTCCTGGTGTACAAAATGCAACCAACCGCTTCCCTACGGAATTAATATGGAACGACGGCCAATCATGTACGGAACGATCAAGGTCACGCCGGCGAGTTTTGGGTCCGAGACTGCCAAGTCGGCGCAAGGTTAATTTCGCGTCAACCCTCAGAACTACAGAGGCAGGACCCTGGACCTCGCCAGGGCCGTCATCCGGCCTGGTAGAAAGCGATCAACGAGCAGGTAAAATTGCTCATACTCGACAGGCTTGAGCAGGAAAGCAGTTGACGACTTTGATCCGTGAGGAAGAGGATTGGTTTGCGTCGTTGAAACTGCGACGATGGGCAGTTTTGGGCGCGCCGCTTCCCTTCTGATTCGCTCTACTCCGTCATTGCCCGGTAAGCGCGACAGCGACAAATCGATTACCAGAAGATCGGGCGAACACTCCCTGACGAGCTTCACCGCTTGATGACTGTTTGTAGCTTCAATCACGTCGAAGCCCACCAATTTCAGAATTGCCCTCATCAGTCCCCGCTCTTCTTCGTCCGGATCGGCGATCATGATGAGAGGCAGTTTCCGTTTGCGCTTCGTGATCATAGATTAATCCTGCCTTTCCAGGTTAGACCAAAGCGGTCTGCTCAAGACGTGCTCGATACTCGGCATAGTCGGGTAGTTGCTGTTCGTAATGTTCGGACATCAGAGGTGAAGTGATCATGAAATCCGCGGATGAGCGATTGCAAGCGACCGGCGTGTTCCAGACAACAGAGATTCGCAGCAATGCTTTCACGTCAGGGTCATGCGGATGAGGCTCAAGTGGGTCCCAGAAGAAGATCAGAAAGTCAATCAGGCCTTCGGCGATCTTTGCGCCGATCTGTTGGTCGCCACCGAGCGGCCCGCTCTGCAGCTTTACTACCGCAGTCCCGAGTTCTTCTTCCACCAGGCCGCCGGTCGTACCGGTGGCCAGCAAATCATGCTCAAGGAGAATGGTGCGATTAAAACGCACCCAATCAAGCAGGTCGGCCTTCTTGTTGTCGTGCGCCACCAGAGCAATGCGTTTTCGCGAATTCATGACGAATAGCCTCGACTAGAACACAAAACGAAAACCGAGCTGAAGCTGGCGCGGTCCGCCAAATCGCGCTGATGACGGAGCGAAGAGAGGTTGACCAGCCGTGGTCACCGACGGCGCACCGTTCGCGAGCGGGACGCCATAAACGCTAATCGCGTCGTTGGCAAAGTTCTTGTTGCCGTTCCGCGTAACATTGAAAGCCTCGACCGAAAGATCCAATCGACGAGTTTCGCCAAACCGAAACGTTTTCAGCAGTCGCAGATCGAGATCGAAGAAGTACGGTTGCCGAAACACATTCCGATCCGCCACTCGACCATTGATGATCGCGCGATCATTGTCGTCATTCGTATCGTTCTGCTGATCCGATCCAATCACCGGCGTAAAGGGGATACCTGCGTGGGTGAGGATGATTCCCGAAACGGTGAAGCCCCGTCCTAGTTCGACCAATCCGTTGACACTCAGCGTATTACGCATGTCCTGCTTGGAATAAGCATTCTCAATCGAGACATCAAACGGATTGAGTTCAACTTCGCGGGAGAAATTCCTTTCGTTTGAATCATCGTCGCGAGCGCGAGACAGCGTGTAATTCGCCACCAGCTGGTAGCGCCGCGACCACCGCTTGTTAACAGTAAAGGTCATGCCATCGTAGGTTGAATGCGCCGTCGATTCATTCACTGAAAACCAGCCGATGTTCGGATTGGGCCGGTTAACCGAAAAAATCGGCGTGCCCTGGGCGTTAATGGTGGGCGCAAACAGATTGCGGTCCCGGCGCCTTTGCAAAGCCCAGGTTGAGCCGTGAATGTAGCCGATGGTCAACACCAGATCGCTGCGGATCTCATGTTCCAAAGTGCCCGCCGCCTGAAAGGACCGCGGGTTGCGGAACGTTGGATCGAAACCAAAGACACGCGGCTTGGCAATCAAAGTGGCGTTCGCAGGAACCGAGGTGAAGACATTAGGAAACGTGATTACCGCGTTCGGCCCGCGCAGCAAACAACCCGCACGATTCGGGTCGGTTGAGTTTCGGCATGCGGCAGGCTCACTGATATCAATTTGCACGGTGGTCAACCCGTTATCGGTGAAGACCCTTTGAAACAGATTTGCCGGCGTGCGCGCGTCATACAGTCCCGCCGACAACCTCACGACGGTTCTGGATTTTCCACTTACGTCCCAGGCCAGCCCGAGTCGCGGCTGCCACATATTGAGATCGTTGGGAATCAAAGCTGTCTCAGGAATTGCCGGATTCGGTTTCGGAGGTACGGGATTCCATTGTCCCTCCCAGCGCAGTCCCGCGGTCAGAGTTAAGGTCCGCCCGATGGCAAAACGATCGTTGGCGAAAAGGGCCAGCTCTTTTTGAGTTCCGTGATAAATCAAATCCTCTGGTCCGTTCACGGGGAACGTCTGGCGGTAACGTCGCGGTCTGACTGCCAGATAATTTTGCAGCCCGTCCGCCACCAGCGCCCCGTTGTTGACCCTGGTCTCAAAGTCCCAACGCGCCTGCGTGTTTGACTCGCGTTGCTGGCTGGCACGGTTGATGTTTGTGTCAAAGCCGAACCGCCAGTGATGCGCGCCGGAAATCACAGTAATGTTGTCAGCCAATTCAATGCGGCGAGCTTCAAACAGACGTGGTCGCGCTGTGTCGCCGCCGAGCTGGCCGAAATCAGAAATAGTGCTCTGCGGACCGTTCGTATTCGGAGCTTCCAGACGATTATCGGTACCAATCTGGAAGCGTGCCTCGTTTACCACGATGGGACTGACGACGGATACCAACGCTGCTTTGAAGCCGTTGCTCGAGCTGGTTCGATCGTAGTTGTTCTCTGCCGCCGCGCTCACAATCGTGGTGTTGTTATCAAAGTTAAAGTTCTGGCCGTGCAGGCGGGCGTACGTGTATTGAAGATTTAGCTGATTGTCCTTTGTGAGATTCACGTCAACCCGGCCAAAGAGCGCCGTTGGATTGTTAGTTGTGGCCTGCTCACCCTGCAAGGCTGCAAGATTCGCTGGAACGGCTGTGCCGGAAGGTGGCGGCAAAAACCTCACCAGAAACGGAATATGCAGAAAGTTCTGTTCGATACCGAGAAAGAAGAACGCACGATCTTGTTTGAGCGGCCCGCCAACCGATCCGCCAAACTGGTTCTGCTGATTATCAAGTTTGTTGCCGAAAGCGTCTGGCGAGGTGAGGGCGCGATTACGATTATAAAAGAAGCCTTCGCCATGAAAATTGTTGGTTCCCGACTTGGTGACTGCATTAACAAAGCCGGCGTTGGTACGTCCAACTTCCGCCGTGACGCCGGAACGGACCACCTGAAATTCTCTGATGGCTGTCTGCGGAAAGAAGAACACCGCCTCGTTGCCGCCACGCTGATTGCCTTGCAGACTATCGTTGAAGTCCGCGCCGTCTATGGACACGTTCGAATTGATCGAACGCTGTCCCGCGATTACCAATCCCTGGCGGTCAGACTCCTGCATAACTGCGGGAGTCAGCAGGACGTACTCGCTGAAATTGCGGCCGCGCGCCGGAAGATCCTGAATCGATCTGGTGTTTATGGTTGAGCCGGTTGCACCCTCTTCCCGGTCAAGCACCTCCGGATCCGGCGTGACAGTGACTTCTTCATTGAGAACGGCCGGTTTCAAACTGAAATCAACCGTAGTGGCCTCGCCCACTCGCAAGGCAACTTCAGTGCGCTCGGCAGGACCAAAACCTTTAGCCTCCACCTTCACGGTGTAGTGGCCCACCGGCAGCACCGGCACGTTGAAATCGCCGTTGGCTCCGGTGATTGCGGACCGACTTAAGCCCGTCTCGACGTTGCGCACGTTGATGGAAGCGCCGGCTACAGCCGCACCACTTCCGTCACGTACCGCGCCCTCAATTGCCGCGCTTCCTGATTCTGACTGCCCTCTGGCAGGTTGCAGCGCCGTCGTTATGGCGATGAAGAAAACAGCAACGAGACATACAATCCTGCCACGACGCATGGGATGAGCGAGCCTTTTCATGTCGTTCCTCCAGTGTTTGGAAAAAAGTGTTGGAGCGGAAAGAGAATCATTGACGGCTGTGTCTACGGAAAATTCGCAAATTACGAATTCGGCAACACCGCGACCCGAACCTTATTGATTGTGTAAGTGCAGGATTGTAGGAGTGTGGTGTTACGGCTCAGTTAAGCTTAGGTTAAGAGGCAGTTAAATCTGTTTGATGTCTCCGACAAGCTTTAGCTGGTCGAAGCCTGGCGACAAAATGAAGTTTGTCGGACCAGGAATTCATTCATACAGTCTTCTCGGCAACGGATAGCAGAATTCCGATGCGCTCGATGACTTTCCGAACCGAGAAGGGCTTCGTAATGTAATCGTCGACTCCGGCCGCCCTGGCGCTGACAAAGTCACCTTCGGAAGCTTTCGCTGTGACCATGATGATGGGAATGCGCGCCGTTGCCGGATCTCTTCGCACCCGGCGGCAGATTTCCAGGCCGTTCATTTCCGGCAATAGAAGATCGAGCAGAATAAGCAGTGGAGGCCGGTCTTTATCGAGCGATGCCGAAAGACCTTCGTTGCCGGTGAGCGCGACGCGCGTCTCAAACTTGTGTGCTTCGAGACAGTAGCGAAGAACTTCCGCGATGTCCGGATCGTCCTCAATGATCAAAATAGGTCTGGCCATCTCAGTCCCTTCAGGTGTAACCGCACAGTCCAGCGCGGGCCCACGGGGACATGGAGTTACGTCCCAGTATGAGACCAGTGAGTTATCGCGATGTGAACCGCGGATTAATTCGATGTGAAGTTATTCAAACCAGTCACGTGTGAGATCCTAAGATCCCGAGAGTCTGCGGCGCGGACGCCTCTGTGTCGACTAGTGTCAGAACCGCGAGCGGTAGCGACCGGATCAAGACGCATTTGACTCGAACAACGAACGTTTTCAAGTGTATCGCATGATCCGGTCGCTACCGCTCGCGGTTCTGACACGATCGCTGAGAACACCAGCGACACGAATTTCCCGACAGCCCGCGAAGCGGGCGACAGCCGCATCCTTAGACATTTTGAGTGTTACGCTATCACCCGCTGCGCGGGTTCAACTAACATTTTGGCACTTAACCTGGGACTCAAGCCTTAAGCTTTACGCTGACGTGCGCTCCGCAGACTGAAAACAGGTTGGTGCATCAAGTATGTTGTTGCAAAAAAACCTCGGCGGTGGCAAACCGCCGAGGTGCTTTCGTCAGACTACACTACATGTGCGATGCTGCGTGCCGTGGATGGCGTTGTGCGCAATGGCACGCATCGGCATGGCGGGTGTTGGTGCCAAGGTATCGGGGAAGCGGTGGAGCGATCTGCTGGCCTTTGCTTCCCCTCTTCCTCGGCAAACAGGCGCGGATAATACTGGAATGATGCTAACGGCAGGTTAAGCCGATCTTAAGATAGGATTAATTCTCATAGCGAACTAAACTCTGAAGAGACATCCAGCGTTATCAGAGAAGAGTCTCGAAATAGCGGAGCCCAAAAATGTTTTGCTCAACCTGTGGCGCCGATAGCCAAAACATTAACTCTTACTGCAAGCACTGCGGTGAGTGGCTACCAGATCTCAAAGCGGGATCGCGTCTGGCGTTCGGTGGGGAAACCCCTCAACAGAATATCTTCAGCGGTTTATTCATGAGCGCGCTCAGTGCTTTGGCTGCCCTTTTTTCAGCGATCGCTCTCTACGCCACTTATCTCGGGAGCAGTGACGCGAAGTGGTCTATTTACGTGGCGGCCGCATTTTGTCTTTGCATCGCCGGTTGGCAAGCGTCAAGCTTTATTATCGGATTGAAACTAAGTCGGCGGCTTAAGAAGGGCCGCGAAGCGCCACCCGTTGGTGAATTCAAAACCCACCAGGCAGCGTCTGCTCTAAACGAGGCCGACCTGACTTCGATTGTTGGCACGCCGAGCATCACAGAAGGCACTACCCGGGAGTTGCAACCAAACCGGCGCGCGGGACGGGACACCCAGCGATGAATTATGAGAACAACCCGATGCCCCAAAACCAATTGAAACGCACATTGGCCGTTGATTGGGAAGACCCACGCTTGCTCGTTGAAGCAGCGCGAGGTTTGTCCGGCCGAGTTGAGTCAAGGAGCCAGCGCCTTCCCGGGTAGGCCTTCCGATGCCTGCCACACACTTGTTAGCAAATTAAAATGTCTGGCTTATTGGCAAGTGAAATGTGCGGTTTTTCGTTCTTATTTCAAAAATTAAGCCTTAGAGTTGGTCAATCCTTTTTTGAATCGTCTGTTTGTCCGTCGAGGTTTTTGCCAGAGCAAGTGCTTTGCGAAGATTTTCTTTCGCCTCATCCTTGTCGATATCCTTGTACAGGTCGCCGAGCAGGATGAAGTAAAAATGATTGTTAACCAAATTCAGCTTCTTGGCGTCAGGAATTGCTTCCGCGTTTCCCCTGGCTTTTGCAAGGGCGTAGGTTCGGTTGAGTGCGGCAATTTGCGAATACTCTATCAGCAATAGTTGGTCATAAAGCCGTAAGATATTGTCCCATTTTTCCCGGGTGTCTTCCTTAATCGTATGCCAGAACGCAATGCTCGCCTCCAGATGGTATTTCGAAAGCTCATTTCCCTGTGATGCCTGCCTTAAAAGTTTCACTCCTTTGGTGATCAACTCGCGGTCCCAAAGCGTTTCGTCCTGGTCCTGATACAAAACAAACTCGCCGTTGTCATTTTTTCTGGCCTTAAATCTTGACGAATGAAAACACATCAGGGCCAGCACTGCGTTTACCGGTGGTTTGTTTGTCTGCTCGTTTTCAACCAGCAAGTACGCCAGCCGCATCGCCTCCTGGCAAAGGTCTTCACGCAATACCGGGGTCTGGCTTTCGGAATAGTAGCCTTCGCTAAAGAGCAGATATAAGGTTGTCAGAACGGCGGCCAACCTCTTGTCTATTTCCGCTTCGCCTGGCAGTTCGATTTTAACGTGGTCGCGGCGCAGTGTTTCCCTGGCCCTGAAGAGCCTCTTGTTGATTGTCTCTTTGGTCGTCAAAAATGCGTCCGCAATTTCTTCGATCCCAAACCCGCAAAGGATGCGGAGCGCCAATCCTATCTGCGATTCGACGGAAATCGACGGATGGCATACGACAAACAACATCGCTAGTTGGCTGTCCGTAATGTGCTTATCAGACAGGTCTATATCTGGTTCCCAGTCGTGAGGCGCGGAATAATTTATTTGACCGGCGATTTTTTCGTTGAAAAGACTCTTTCGTTTTACGTAATTTCGGGCCTTGTTTTTTGCAACAGCATAGAGCCAGGCAGTAGGATTTTCAGGGATCCCCTTAAAACTCCAGGTCTCAAGCGCCGACAGAAAGGTCTCGCTGGCAATGTCCTCGGCGGCCTCGATCTGTTCAAAGCCAAAAAGCTTGCCAAGAACAGCCGTTATCCTGCTGTACTCCGTTCTAAAGAGGTGTGGGATCAATTCTTCGGTATGCACAATTCCAAACTCAAGAGTAACGTGGACCCGGTAGTGGGTCAGTTTGATGTCCGACAAGCTTTAGCTTGTCGAAACTTGGCGACAAACTAAAGTAGTCGGACAACCCTTCCATCGAGGATCAATCCTTTTGGTCCGTTTGAAACATCCAGCGAACTCCAAACTTGTCATTCAACGCCCCGTAAGTTCCAAAGGCCTCGCGTCTCAAAGAGTCGGTTACCTCAGCCCCAACCGAAAGCTTTTCAAATAACGCTTTCAATTCCGCCGGTTTCCCTCCGCTTAAATAGAGACAAACCATGTTTCCCTGAACTGGAGTTTGAGTCGGCCGCAGCCAATCGGATGCTGAGATGTCGATATTCCCAGCAGTGAGCCTGGCGTTGACGATTCGGTCGTGCATGCTCTCAGGAAAACTGTTTTTCATTGGCGACTGCCCGACACTGGTTTGTACCAACTGTCCACCGAATACCGATCTGTAAAACTCCATTGCCTCCTTACAATTGCCGTGGAACAGGATGTAAGTCGAAAGCTTCGTGGGTATCGGGCCTTTGGCTGAAGCGTTTTGGCTTAAACCTATTGAGGAGCTTCCGGTTCTTAGTCCCAGGACAGCGCCCGCGAATCCAACAACCAGCAAAAGGCTCAGAACTCGACTGGTGAACATTACATTGCGTTTCATATCTTTAAGATTCTCGATGGTGATTAGCGATTTTTCTAACTTCCATACTGTTGCCTTCGCCTTGTAGAACCGGGCAGCCTTTGGCAAATTCAACCGCTTCATCGACTGACTCGGCCCTGACAACAATGAAACCGCCGATCGTCTCCTTGATCTCGCCAAACGGCCCATTGGTAACGACATTGTTGGGCCGCACGACCCGGGCATCATCAAACGGCAAGCCGGTGCCGCTGACGAATTTGTTCTGGGCGGCAATACCGGCGATCCAATCCATGGTTTGTTTCATCCACTCCTGCATCTGCTCAGGCGAAGCGACCTTGGCGCCATCGTCGTGCCTCATTATTAACGCGTATTCTTCCATTTTTTTAAGTCTCCTCAGCTTTTCTGAACTTCAATGTAGTTGAAGTGTCTCAACTGCACCCTGATAACAATCGAGATTGCCCAAATTGGACAGCCATCGGTGGAAAGTTTTTGCGCCTCATAATCCGGGCTTGGCTCGCTCACGTCGGATCACGGCCCCTTTTACAAGTATCTTGACAACCTCAGCGCTAAACAGCTTAATAGCTTTGGCGCCGGCGTCCCACGGCACCCTCACAATCCCAGGATTCCAACTCCGTCACATCTGTAACTTCGGAGCTAAAAAAAATGACATTCAGATCCCTCTTTTGCGTCTCCATTCTCGTCTTTTGCGTTGCCGGAAGTCAGCGCGCGCGCGCGCAAACCCCGCCGGATTCAAAGCCGAATCCGGAACTGAATCGTAAGGCTCAGGCCTTACTAGCGGACACGGTGACGTTGACTCAACGGCTGAAGAACAAAGAAAACCAGGTACTTTCCCGGATTGCTTTGGCCGAGTTGCAGTGGAACGATCAGCAGAAGTCTGCTCGACAACTCTACCAGGAAGCCTTCGAACGCGTTCAGAAGGCGTGGGCTAATTTAGATCCCAACGACGACGAAGCACCCTATACCGAGAACGACATCATCCGTTTGAGAGATCGCCTGATCGAATCAGTAGCGCGCCGCGACACAGCCGTGTCTCGCCAAATGTTTGAGCAGATGCGGGTGGCCGGGCGCTCGAACGCTAACACTCCGAGCGTGGAGTCCGATTCAAGAGTCGATCAGAGCGAACGTGCCGAGTATGACAAAATGCTTGAGACCAGGATCGCCGTAGCCGCCGCGAAAGAGAATCCGGATGAGATGGCACGCGTGATTCGAAAGGAGCTGGATTCGGGTTCTTTCAGTAGCGCCGTTTCCATGCTGATGAACCTCGCCGAAAAGGATTCCGAAAAGGCCGGCACCCTGATGGGAGATGTCGTAGACAAGTTGCGTAAAGTTGATTATGAAACAGACTACTCAGCGATAGAGGTGTTTTATTATCTCCTGGGTCAAGCCGTCGGTGCACTGCCAAAGCATAAAAAGGAAATCGAGCAGCGGGGCCTAAAAGGGATGATTCCGCTGAGCCCCGAATTGTCCATGCAAATCGTCGAGATTGTTACTAATGCAGCCGTGAACGCAAAGTCGACCCGGAGCCTAACGGTTCTTTTGATTGGTCTGCACTCCGCGATCGAAGACATCTCGGAAGTTGCTCCCGAGCAGGGCGAACGTCTAAAGAAAAGGTTCGCCGAGCTCGGCAAGCAGGGTGAGGGTGAGGCCAGCCCTTATGAGCAAATGGAGAAATTGGCCGCGAAGCACGACATAGCGCCCATGCTCGAAGCCGCTCGCACTGCGCCGTCGGAGATGCGTGACAGTTTTTACAGCCAGGCGGCACAAGCTGCATGGGACCAGGGCGACCGGGCCCAGGCCAAGGAGATCGTTGAAAAGAACATTCGCAGCGCCTTTGAACGCAATCGGCTGCTGCGGGAATTTCGCGACAAAGCGATCGCCGAGTCAATCAAGAACGGCGATCTCCTTCAGGCCCATCAGCTAATTCAGCAAACCCGCTCAATTGAAAGCCGGATGTCGCAACTAATCGATCTTGCGGCGGCACATGTTTTGAAAAGCGACAAAAAAGTGGCGGCAGAAATCCTTACCGAAGCCGAGAGCCTGATGCCGGGAAAACCAGCTAACCAAACTCAGCTCGATCTTGAAATAAGGTTAGCGAATGCTTTTGCCGCAGTGAATCTCGATCGAAGCTTCGCTTTGATGGGCGCAGCCATCGACCAGATTAACGAGTTAAGTAATGCAGCGGCCCGCGTGGCGGCCTTCATGGGCGTGATGCCTTCTCTGAAGGACGGTGAGTTCGAACTGGAATCGTTCAGTAGCGTTGCAGGTGTGCGTACAGTTCTCTCAAAAGAGATCCGCCCGCTCATTGAGGCAGACTTCGAAAAAACCAGGAAGATCTTCGACCGTTTCGAGCGGCCTGAATTCCGCGTTTCGGCGTACCTGTTCCTCGCGCGAACGATTCTCCAACCGGAAGATGACAATTGCAGCTGCAGTTGTCCGGCATCAGTCGCAAATCCGGGCAAAGCCGCTCCGCAGAACTAGCCGGTTCCTCCACTTTACGTCCCAGTATGAAACCAGTGAGTTATCGCGATGTGAACCGCGGATTAGTTCGATGTGAAGTTATTCAAACCGACGGAGCGGACGCCGGCTTAAAGCCTCGAGGCGTGAGCCCCACGATCGCGTCGGGACAAGCGCACAAAGCCTGCGACGGAGCCTGTCGGAACATCCCGTAGGGATGCAATGTTTATAGAAAGCTCAAGCCCATTAATCTCGGAAGCCCATTTATGGGCGAAAGAAATTAGTTGGGCTCCTAAAGGGGCTACTAAGTCTCATTGGGACTTGCCTTTTCTATAAACATTTTACCGCTACGCGGTTTTTCCGACAGACTCCGAAGCGGGTGACAGCCACATCATTCTGACTAATGTGAGGCTTTACCGCTTCGCGGGTTCAATTAACATTTTGTCACTTAACCTGGGGCTCGAGAGGCTGTGTGACAAAAAAAACTCGGCGGTGGCAAACCGCCGAGGTGCTTTCCACGATCGAAGTGCCTCTGTGGGCCTAATTCTGATCTGAGTTCGCAAGGCGCTTAGCGGCCACTCGCCGCCGCACCGCCGCCGAAACTCCGACGATTCCTGTTCCCAATAACAACAGGCTTGCTGGTTCCGGAACCGCAGTCTGCTGGGCCGCAGTGATCTGTCCGGTCAGGGAAACAGTCTGACCCGGATCCAGAGCGAAGCTGTTAACGCTGAAACTGAAGGTCCCGCTACCGCACGTGGTGCTCTGGTTTGGAAGACCGCCGTTCGGATCGGGTTCGCAGTTTGTATCGTTGAAGGTGAATACCAGGGGCACGCTGCTGAACTGAACAAACACACCGCCGATATTGTCGCTTATCACCGTACCGGTGACTAATGCCTGAAAGCTCGCCTGGTTTGAACCGTTGATGCCTTGCGGGGCGGTAAACGTGACTTGCAACATAAACGGAATGTTGTAAGCCTGTGGAGCTGTACTCAGACTGAACGAACCGAGGTTGTTGAAGTTCGATCCCGGGTTTGGATTCCCACCGAGGCCGCGAAATCCGTTTGCAGTCGTGCCCGAGAACGTCGAATTGGAGTAGACGATGCCACCCGCGGTTGCAGACGCGCCTGGTGCGCAAGCCGCTCCGAAACAACCGTTGGTAAAGCCGATGATGGTGACTTCATCAGCTTTCGCTGTCCCGTGGCTCGCAACGAATATGGTTAGAGCTCCGACCACAAGAACCAGAAGCTTGATTGTCGAACGAAGAAGCGATGTCATGAATGTGGATCTCCCTCGAGGCACGGCCTTCGTCGGCCGACCTCGACCTGACTCTCTAAATGGTTACGTGCGGGGCAAAGCACGCTCGAGTTCCGTCGGCATGGGCAAAATGCCGGACAGCAATAAGCAAAAGAACGTTTGCCTAGCTTAAAGGAGGAATGAGTTATCTTTTCCAGAGAATCTTTGCAGGAGGTAGAAAAGGAGGACACCATCGCTTATCGGACATCCTGGCGTTTCGAATTTCCCGAGGTCTCGGCGCGTTCCCACTCGTTCATTAAGTCGCCGAGACCGGCTTCAGCCTGCTGGTAGTCTTCGTTGGCTTTGACTAGAGGAACTTCGCCAGGAACGAACGCAGTTCGCCCAAGGTCGCGGACGTGGGCGCGACGCGACGCATTTCCATGATGATCTCGTTCCGGTCGTCTCTAGTGACACGAGTCATTCCCTCTTCCGCGCGCCGACCAGCAACAATATGGAAGCCCAAAAGAAGCTGCCGATAATCAGAAGGAAGCTAAGAAACAGCATGCTCCGGTAGGGATCTTCGATTGGAGTCAAGGCAGTGACGATCGCCTCAGGAAAGAAGTTTTTGGCGATAGAATCGATCTGCTGAAGAGATTCCGACCATGTGTGAGTACGCAGCCGATAGGCAAGAAACCATATCCAACCAACGCGGACAACAGTTAACAGTGAGCCTACAATCCAGAACAGTCGAATACCAGTTCGTGTGAATCTTGATTTGAACATTTGGACCGCAGCCCAACCGTAAACCAGCACCACCGCGATCAGGATAATGATCGGTATCAATGATGTCTTCCACGATGTCATGCATTGGTCCTACTAACGCCGCTAGCCTCCCGGCAAATTGCTCTTCATACTGTCCCACGCTTGCTGGGTCCAGTGCAGATCTTCGTAGTATTCCTGCGGGCGCTCGCCTGAGTAATAATCGTAAGAATACGGATCTGTACCGTTATCAAATACGAAGTTTTTTTGATGTCCGAATTCGTGGGCCGCAGCCGCGCCCAGCCCCCTCGCGATGCCCAATACTATGTCGTGCCGATTAGTTATATTGAGTTGCGTCGCATAACGGCCAGCGGCGCTTCTTATGACCGGATAGTAAACCTCGCTAACGCTGCTGAAGGGCCGGGTCGAGCCCGTTCCGGCACCGAGGTCCGGACTAATGATTATTTTGTTCGTCCCTCCGCCCGCGCTGACCACGACTCCAAAACCGGCCCGTGAAAATGCACCTCGAAACGTTTCGATTGTGAAGCGCTTCACCTCGTCAATCTCTGAGCTGTCCAAGTCAGGCCGTGTCACATACGACCAATCGTTCCTCCACTCAAACGTAACAATAGGAGTCGGGATCTTTGACTTAAAGATCCAAATGAACCCAATGATGGCGATCGCCGCAACGATCCCTGCGACAACTAATCCTGCCATGAGCTCCCCAGACATTCGCCCGGATGGATCTATCTGGTTCACTGGATTTGCACGGCCATACAAGTACTTATGCAGCGTCGTTGGGTCAAAGCCGGTTCCTTCATAGGTATCCATGGTGAGGAATCTTCCAGAATCTGGATTCAGGTAACGCGCCCGCAAGTAATAGAAGCCGAGATTCCCGTCTAGTTGTTCACCACTGTAGAGATAATCATTCGGCGTCGTGCCGCTGCGGTAAATCAAATTACCAAACGCGTCATAGTCGTAGGTGTCGGTAATTGTCGCAGTGGCGTCGGTGAGTTGCCGCACCGATCCATGCCCGTCGTACTGGTAGAAGCTTAGACTGCTGCCTACGATCCGCTGGCTGATCAGATCGTGGCCGTACATGAAGCTCTTAACAACCGCTCCGCCCTGGAGCTCATCGACAACTTGCGCATACCCAGTCGGATTGTTCGTGTCGACGAGGTAGTTTGTCACGACTCCGCCAACGGTCTTCGCCACACGATTGCCGTCACCGTCGTAGACGTAAGTCACCGCGCCGTTGTTGAGATTAGTTAGGTGGTTCTCGAAGTCATATGCGTAAGCATTTCCGTTCCTGGTAGTTGTGTTGCCGTTGTTGTCAAAGCTGTCGCTGGTCAGACGATCGTTCGGATCGTAGGTCGAGTTTTGCGACGGCACTGGTCCGATCGATGAAGTGCGATTTAGACGATTGCTTACCGCGTCGTAGCCGTAACTCGCGGAGCCATTGATGCCGTGGGGATCGTTGGCAATCGATTCGCTGGTTAACCTGTATAGATCGTCGTAGGTGTACGTGACGCTGCGGCCACTCAGCTCAGTGACAGCCGTGCGATTCCCTGCTGCGCCGAGTGTGTAGCTATAGCTGGCAAGCGAGGACGCTTGCGTACCAACCGTCATCGTGGTCAAACGATTCAGCGAGTTGTAGGCATAACTGGCCGTGACGCCGTTCGGATACTGGTAGCTTTGCAGATTGCCGACGTTATCATAGCTGTAGCTGGTTCCCCCGCCATTCAGAGTTGCCAGATTGTTGTCTTTCGCTGAACTCAATCGATTGAGGGCGTCGTAGCCGTAATCGACGCTCACCCCATTTGAATTTGACGACCGCGCTGTCGAAAGGTTCCCGGCGTCATCATAGGTGTAACTCAGCGTTCCAAATGGGGTTTGCTTGCTCGACAGACGATTCCGAGCGTCATAGGTGTAGGTAGTTGCGCCCGAAGCATCGTTCATAGTCGCCCGCTGCCCGGTCGCATTGTAGGTAAAGGTGATCGCCGACTGACCGAATGAAGCGTCCGGCGTCTTTGAGAGCAACCGCCTCATTGAATCGTAAGTGAACGTGGTCGTCCGGCCGTTGAAGTCAGTCTTGCCGGACAAATTGCCGCAATTGTCATAGGCGTAAGTCTCGAGCTGGCCTGCAGGCAGAATCCGCTTCACGCGTCGGCCAAGCTGATCGTATTCAAAACGCGTGGTGTGAAGGTTAGCGTCTGTTTGACTTATCTGTTGCCCCAATTCGTTGTAGCCATAGATTGTCTCCTGGTTGAGCGCGTCTTTGACCTTGGTTAGACGGCCCAGCTCGTCGTAGGTAAATTGTGTCGTCTTCGTGGCCTGATCGGTCTTGGACAGGGTTCGGCCTAACTTGTCGTAAACCACGCTGTCGAAGGTGCCATCGTGATAGGTCGTCTTCGTCCGGCGGTTGTTATCGTCATAGTCGAAGGTGGTCGTGTGGTTGAGCGCGTCAGTCATCGTTCGCTGATTACCGTTGCCGTCATAAGTAAAGAGCGTCTCCTGATTCAGCGCATTCTTAACCTTCGTGCGTCGACCGGCGTCGTCGTAGAAGTAATGGGTGACATTGTCGCGTGCGTCGGTGGTGGTCTGCACTCGTCCCGCCGCGTCGTAACTGGTCTGTGTGAAGGTCCCGTCGACAAATGTGGTCTTCGTCAAGCGGCCCAGCTCATCGTAATCGAACGACGTCAAATGACCGGCGCGGTCTTTACTCGTCAAGCGGCGGCCTTCCGCATCGTAAGTGGTTTCTTCAAACGTGCTATCCGCATAGGTTGTCTTCGTCAGACGCCCCATATCGTCATAAGTAAACTCAGTGCGATGGTTCAGCTGATCGACGGCGCCCGCCTGCTGGCCGATCGAGTTGTATTCGATCTTCGTGAATGAACCATCCGCAAAAATAGTCTTCGTCAAGCGGTTCAACTTGTCGTATTCATAATTTGTGGTAATCGTCTCGACCTGACCCATGGCGTTGGTACGTTTTAGGGTTTGGCTCTTGCTGTTGCCGTTGTCATCGTACGTGAAAGTGGTTTCGTTGCTGAGCGTATCGGTCTGTTTCGTCACATATCCGCCGGTGTAGTCATAGTGAGTTGTGTGATTCAATGCGTCAGTCATCGAGATCATTTGACCGCTGAAAACGCTGTAGATGTAGCTCGTGATGTTGTGCAGAGGGTCTTCAGTAGTCTTCAGACGGCCGGCGCTGTCGTAGGTATTGGTGGTGACATGATGCAGCGGATCTTCCACCGTCAGCACTTTACCCAACGCGTTGTAAGTGAACTGGGTCAGGTTACCGAGCGGATCCTTGACGCTGGTCCGGTTGTTGTTCTCGTCGTAGGTGTAGGTGGTCGTCTTGTTGAGCGCGTTCTTCTCCGTCAGAACGTTATCGTTCGCATCGTAAGTGAACTCAGTCACCCCGCCACGCGCGTCCGTCTTCTTCAGCACGTTTCCACGTTCGTCATATTCAAAGACAGTTGGATGGTTCAAACGGTCCGTAACCGTCTCAGTCCGGTTCGGGATGTCGTGCAGATAGGTGATGTGTTTGCCGAAAGCGTCCGTGTGACTAATCAGGCGGCCATCGGGGTCATGGTCGTTGCGAATCGGCTGAATATTGCGCGGATCTTTGATCGTCAACAGCCGGTGGTTCGCGTCATAGGTGTAAGTCGAAATGTTGTTCTCGTTGTCCTTGTACGAGATCAGATCGCCGTTTGGATCGTATTCGTAGAACATCGAGTTGCCGTTCGGGTCGGTGATGCTGTCGATCCGACCGGCGATGTCGCGGTGGAAGACAATGCTCTTACCGCTGGAATGAACGATACCGTTCGGGCTGATCGTCAGCGTGTTGCCGCTCAGATCAGACATGCTCTGCAGACCCGTGCGCTGATCGATGATGTACGAGGTGCCGTCCTGCGCAGTGAACTTGAAGATGAACGAATTGAAGATGTCGACGCCACCGCCGAAGCCAATCAAATTCACCGGCCCGGGCACACTGCCGTCGATCAGGACGTCGGACGAGTCGACAGTCTCCAGCTTGCCCACCGTTCCCGGCATCGCTTCAAAGCTGATGTTGCCGGCCACAATCGGCGCGTTGCGCTGGCAGTGCGGTGTGACCGACGGCTTGAACTTGAAGACTTTGCCGCCCGGGAAGGTCACCGTCACTGCGTGTGAACCGATAGCTTCCAGACAGTAGTTCGGGAAGACTTCCTGCGAAACGGTCTCGTACCACTTGAGGCCGATCACGCCGGATTTCTCGACGCGAATGTTGCGCAGACCCAGGGTCCAGCCAAAGCCGAAATCGCCGACCCGCTTGTCGCGACTGTCGTAAGTGCGCGTGACTTCCATCGGGACGCCGGCCACCGGAATGCTCAGGTCGGTGAACGAGACGGTGAAGTTTCCGACTTTGAGATTCTTCTCGACGATCACGCTGACTTTCGTCCGCGAAGTCTGCCCGTACTGATCGGTCGCCGACAGACGAAGGTCGAACAAGCCGTTCAGCATCATCGTCGGATCGAGCGTCCCCAGCGTGCCTGAGGTTGGGCCGTTGCCGCTGGCTATCTGCGTCCAGAAGCGATTGTTTGGGTTGTCATCGCTGCCCAGACTGTATTCGAGCACCCAGGCGCCGCCGCTGACTGAACCGGTAACGATCGTAGGTTCAGTGACGCTAGCGTCGTCAGCGGGCGCGGTGATGGTTACCGTCGGCGCCGGCACGTCATCGTTGACGACAATCGTGACGTCATCGCTCGTGCTCAGCGCGGTGTCGTTCGCTGTCAGCCGCAGCACGTAGGTTCCGCTCGCGCTGAAGTTCGCGCCGGTTACCGTCACATTCGGATTCAGGAACGTGACGTTGCCGGGACCGCTGACCTTTGACCAGGTGGTCGTCAGATTCCCGCCCGCAGGCAAACCATCATCGCTGACGCTGCCATTCAGTTGGGCTCCGGCCGAAAGGATCGTTGTTTGATCGGCGCCGGCATTCACTGTGGGCGCGAAATTCTGCGCGCTGAGGATGACGCCGACATCATGACTCACCAGGTAAGCGCCATCGCTGGCACTTAGGCGCAAAACGTAACTGCCAATGGCGCTGAACTGCGCGGTAGTGACCGCGCTGTTCGGACTGCCGAACGTGAGGGCGCCCGGGCCACTGACTTTGGTCCAGTTAATCGCCAGGGTGCTGCCGGCCGGGAGACCGTCGTCAGTCACGACGCCGTTCATGGTCACAGTGTCAGTCGGCAGCGAGATGGTTTGATTTGGTCCCGGATTTACCGTCGGCGGTTGATTAGGCGCGGGATTGACGAAAACGTAGAACGGCGTGTTGGACGCGTACTCAGAATCGTCAGCCGTGAAAGTCAGGACGTAGGTCCCCGACGTGCTGAAGCTCGCGGTCGTACTTGCAGCATTTGGGTTGGAGAAAGTGACAGTGCCCGGCCCCTGATCTTTCTTCCATGATACGGACACACTACTCCCATGAGGCAGTCCATCGTCGGTGAATATTCCGTTAAGCGTCGCCGTCGCCGGCAAGGTGATCGTTTGCTGCGTGCCGGCGGTGACCACGGGCGCCTGGTTCTGCCCATAGACGGTAACGGTGACGTCGTCGCTCGTACTTGTTTGTCCGTCGCCGGCCGTGAGACGCAGCACGTAGGTTCCCGGCGCGGTGAATGACGCGCCAGAGACAGCCGCGTTCGGGTTCGAGAAAGCCACGGCAGCCGGCCCGCTGACCGAGGTCCACTGCGAGGTCAGCGTGCTGCCGTATGGCAATCCATCGTCAGCCGTCGCGCCGCCAAGTTTCACGGCCGCGAGGCCGACGGGCCGCAGGCTGACGGAATCAAAGTACGCATCGTTCAGTCCGCTCATCTGCCGCGTGGCAATCAAGCGCACACGTATCCAGCCGGTGCCGACGGGCGCCGCCTGGACCGTTTCCGTCAGGTACCAATTATTGATCGCATAACTATTGCCGCCCGTCATGGTGGCGAGCACGACGTTGTTCTGCGCGTTGCGGAATTCGACAATGATTTGCGGATTGTCCGGGTAAGGAAATTCGGCAAAGGCCCGAACCCAGGTTTGGAATTCAAATTGTTGATTGCCGGAAGCGATGCCGGGCGAGAATGCCGAGACATCGACATCCTGACGCAGCTCCGCGTATTGCGCGCCATCCGATCCCACATAGAAGAAGTGCTGGCCACGATGTGCATCGGGCAGTGGGGGAATCGAGCTATCTCCCTGGGTCCAGGTAGTTCCCTGTTCCTCGATCCAGCCGGGAATCTCGCCGTTGACGAGCGGCTCTTCATTGCCCGGATTAACAATCAAGTTGCCCTTGATGGCTGCCGACAGGTCGGGTCCCGCGTTGGCCGTGGGCGGCTGATTGACCGGTACCGGATTGACCACAATCTGCACGTCATCGCTCGTCGTCAAAGCTCCGTCGCTCGCCGTCAGGCGCAGGACATAGACTCCGTCGGCAGCGAAGGTCGCGGATGTTGCCGCGGCCGAAGGATTGGCGAAGGTCACGTTTCCGGGTCCGCTTACCCTGGACCAACTAATGCTCAGCGTGTTGGCCGGCAACCCATCGTCCGTGACTGAACCTTGCAAGCTGGCGGGGGCCGGGAGCGTGATGCTTTGATCCGCGCCGGCATTCACCGAGGGAGCTTGATTGGGCACGACAGTTTGCCATTGGACTGAAGCCGTGCCGGACGCCGAGCCTGCGTTAGCCGTAACGAGGTCGCTGCCGAGGTTCGTCCCGCTGTAGCAGAACTGCGTCTGGCCGGCAGCATCGGTGGTCGCCGAGAAAGTGTTTGGATTAGCGCCCGTGACGGTGAAACTGATCGGTCTGCCGCCAAGCGGACTCTGATCCTGATTCGTGACTGTCGCCGCGACGCAGGCCTGACTATTGATCGGGCGGGCCTGAGTTTCGGGCGAGAGCGTAACATTCACGGTCTGCACGCTCGCTGTCATATTCATGCCACCGGGATAGCCGTAGCCTTCATCCTGGGCGAACCCGTAAATGAAAACGCCAAAACTCGCCGGGCCGTCGAAGTTGTGCATGCCGACGGTAAGCGAAACCTGCGCGCCTGAGTATCCACTGACGCCAATCGGCGTAAAGCTGCTCGCCGGAATCGGGTTTCCATCAAGCGTGATGCTGCCGAGTGACGCTGTGGGCGCCACCACATTCGCATAGTTGATCGCAAAACCGGTTCCCGGCGTCGACACCGTGTAATGATTCAGGAACTGCGAGTACGGCGGCACGATCATTTCAAATGCATCGGCTTTGCCGGTTGTCGGCGGATCGTAATTCACACTGGTAGCATACTGCGCCACCATGATTGGATTAGTCGCAATGATCTCGGCTGCGTTCTTGATGATTCGTTCAACCCACTGGCCGCGATTCACGACGGCGGTCAGGCTGCCGTTGACATAAATCTCGGTGCCGTCCTGCGACGCGATAAAGCGGAAGAAATCGCCCTTGGTGCGGGTCGCAATCGGAACCGTGGCGAATCGCTTGCCCCAGGTATTTGTGGCCGGCATTTGCTCGACCAGGTGATCGGCGCAGCAAACCGCTTCAGCGGGAATTGTCGCCGCCGCGTGGCCGGCAAAAACCGCGATGGGTTTGTCCGCGGTGATGCGACTGCCAGTGAGATCGCCCGCCGTGGTAGGCACCGTGTTTTGCAGCAGATAAGTCTGCCCCTGGTTGAGCGTGATGTTGTACGGAACTCCGCCGAGGCGGCTGCCGGTCGTGACGGCCGGCGTGATTGTGACGGTGGTGCCGTTCTCACTGGCAACGATGCCGAATTCACTGGTCGGCGAGAAGCCCATGTTGCTGTAGGTCAGCACGAGGTGGTCGGTCCCCAAAGTGTTTACCGGCAGTCCCAGGAATGCATCCGAAGTAAAGACCCGCTGGTTCAGGCCGTAGACCGTTACCGGTTGTTGTGAGGTTAGGTGAATGCCTTTGGCCTGAATTATGTCTGATTCATAAACCTGAACGAACGGCAGTTGCACGGTCGTAATCGTGTTGGCCTGCACCGTAAAGTTTTGAGTGAAATTGAAACCGGCGCCGGGAATTGTCACCGTGCCGCTGGTGTCGACTCGTGAAGAAATATATAGCCTCTGTTGAGCCCCCAGGCCGTCGAAATAGGCATGCGGGAACATCAGCCAGAAGTTCGTGCCCTGGTTGCCGAGGGTGCCGGCGGGCGGCGCGCCTCCGGCGGTGGGTGGCACGACCACGCCGCCACAACCCAGGTAGAATTCGTCTTCCGCAAAGGTACCGGTGATGATGTCGATCCTGGTTCCGGCCGGCAGCGGTACTGAGACCTGGGCGACACCGTTCGCGCCGGTTGTCGCATTGAACGAAGCTCCGTTCAAAGTGAACTGCACCGGCTTGCCGCTCAAAGGCTGATTGGCAAACGTGTCGATCAGTTGCCCCTGGATTACCAGCGGCTGGCCGTCGGTTTGCGCCGGCGGATTCTGAAAGACAAGTTTCGTTGGCCGCTTGTTGATGACGAAATCAGCGCTGTCGGAACCGACGCCGCCGTCCTTGTCCGTTATGGTCAGCACCGCCTGATAGGCGCCGGGATGCGCATAGGCGTGGGTCACCGTCGCGTTGGCATTAGTGCAATTCGTACAGTTCGATGTTTGTCCATCGCCGAAATTCCATTGGCCCTGGAGCGAGAGACGGTCCACCGGACTTTGATCGTTAATCCGAGGCACACTGGTCCAGGCCTCGCCCCAAACCAGAGTCTTTCCAGGGTCGATATCGACTGTCGGTGGCAGGTTGAGCACGGTGATGTCTTTGGTAATCGTATGTGCGGCTCCCAGCACGTCAGCGACGTTCAAGGTCACGTGAAACACACCGCTGTCCTGGAAAGTATGGATACTGCTCCGGGCGAATTGTGTGAAGGGCGCGCTGCCATCGCCAAAATCGTATCTTCGCTGGCCACCGGCGATCGTCAGTAACTCGCCGAGATCCGTGAAGCGAACATTCTCGCCACCTTCGTGGGCGATTGCCGGCGACAGAGCGAAATCGGTCTTGAGGGATTGGACCACATGATAGACGTTTGTGTAGTTACTGCTCAGCCCACTGTCGTCGGTCACAGTCAAAGAGACTGTGTAGTCGCCCGTTTGAGCGAAGGTATGGATGGGGTTCTTCGCGGTGCTCGTCCCGCCGTCGCCAAAATTCCACGCCCACGAAACGATTTGGCTGTCGGCATCGGTTGACCGATCGATGAAGCGCGTGGTCGTACCCGTCGTGTCCGGGGAATAGATCATGAAATTGTGGAGCGCGAAACTACCGAAGTCATTCGGTCCCTTCACGATCACCAGCCGGACATACTTCGCCTGCACCGGCGTAAAATAAAAATCCTGCAACTGGATCGAATTAACCAGCGTTGCCGCGAACACGGTGGTGAACGAGGAATCAGCCGCATCGGTGGTGGAAACCTGAAGCTGAAAATCCTTCGGGGCCCCGTAGTTTCCATTGGACGCGATGGCCGGCCTGAGCGCGATATGGCTGATCGTGCGCGGCGCTCCCCGCTCGAGCAACAACGTGAACGACACATTCGTGTTCTGATTCAACGGCGTCTGCCACGGTGTATTGCTCGGATCCAGATCGAGCGCGATGGCCGGATTACCGGCGCCGGTCGAGAAGCCGACGACTGCCGCACCGCGATCGGGCGCGGCCAGCACCTCCAGCTCCCTGACCCCGATAAATGACGTGCTGAGGCCGTTCTTCCAGAAGAACTGTACGTACCTGGCGTCAATCAAACTGTTCAGGAAAATTTCCTGCGGGTTGCTGTTTAAGGCGGCGGGAAGCGTTCCGGTGTAGACCGTTGTAAAAGCGCTGTCATCGGTCGTGGTCGTGGACACGCGGATCTCAATGTCTTTCGGCCCCTGAAGGAAGCTGACGGTGTTCGACGGGTAAATCCGAAATCCGTAAACCTTTTGCATCCGGTCACCAGCGAGGGCCGCCTTGACCCAGACGTTTGTGGCCGCGCCCTGCTGAGAAAACCAGGCCGAGCTGATATCTCCGTCAAAGGCAGCCTCAGGCGGGAGTAGCGAATTCGTATTCTCACCGGAGGCGGCGATCACGCGGGCGCCATTATCGGTAATCACATCAAAGGCGACGGTATTGATGCTGGCGCCGCTCCCGTGCGTCGTCAGCGGGACGTATTTTACGTAGCGGGCGGGAACCGGGCCCCCGGGAAACATGAACGTTTGCATGTTGCCAACGAAGGCGGTGGTCGCCGTCAACACTTTGGTAAACGACGATTGATCCGGTGTGGTGGCCGATACCCAAACCTCGAAATCCTTTACCGCTGTGGCACTGCCGGAACCCAGGTCGTACCAGGTCGCCAGTTTTACACCTTTGAGGTTGGGCACCTCGGTTCCGCCAAGTTGAATGATCGCAAATTCGTTGGTCTTACTCGTGGTGACAAAGCCGCCGCGATTGTAGCCCAGCAGCCCATCAGCGTTGTTGAAGCCGCCGCCGTAACTCGCGCTGTAAATTGAGCTGCCGTTAAAAATCAACGCGGGAGATTCGCTGCGCGCTACGTTGGCGATTCCGGGTAGCGAGAGCAAACTATCTGCGCTGCCGACGGCCACCGGGTTGAAGGTCGCTAATACGATGTCATTCGGCGCGCCATAATTCGTCTTCAGCAGCAGCTTGATATAACGGGCGCGCACAGGCCCGCCCACAAACGGAAACTCCTGAAGCTGACCGTTATTGATTAGAGTTCCCGTCAGGACAGTGGTAAAGCTCGCGTCGTTCGCATTGGTGGAAGAAATCTGCACCTCAAAATCTTTCAGGCCGTTAGGCTGCGCGAAAGTTTGCAGCCGGACCCGATCGATGAAGACGTTTTGCTGATCATAGAACTGGAATTTGGCAAATTTGTTGGTGTTTCCGGTGGTTTGCCAGAAGGTGCCGGTGTTGTCATCGAGAAGGTTCGCGGCGCCGGACGTACTCCCGCCGAAGCCGGAAGAATCAATCAGGATCGCTCCCGCAGTACCGGTTGATTCCGGCACAGTGAAATTCGCGACGGGCGCTTGCGCGTTCGTAACGTTGATCGTCACATCGTCGCTCGAACTAAGTTGCGAGTCATTGGCCGTGAGCCTGAGCACATAAGTTCCGACAGCGCTGAAGGTGACCGTGGTTGTCAACGCATTCGGACTCGCAAACGTGACCGTACCCGGGCCGCTAAACTGACTCCAGGAAACACCCAGCGTGGCGCAGCCCGGCTGTCCGTCGTCGGTGACTGTGCCGGTCAAGGTCGCGGTCGAGACCGGCAATATCAGAGTCTGGTCCGCTCCGGCATTGACGAACGGCGCGGCGTTGTTGTTATTCCCAAAACCATACTGAAGATGATCAACCTCAATTCCGCCCGAGGTATTCAAAACTCGAATCGCTGAAATTCCCTGCGGGTTGTAGGCGCCGAGGAAGCGGTCTTCGGCAACAGTATCGAAAAAGACCCCATCGGGAAGATTGAACGGACCGCGCAGTCCCATCGACACGCCATTGCGATCAAAGACCTCGAACGACACGGTTCCGGCCCCATCAGTCCATACCACACCAACGTGCGTGGGCAACGAACCCAACACGCTCGCATTGAAAGTAAACTTGACCCCGGCGTTCCCATTACCGCTGAAGTAGGAATCGCCATTGCCGCCGTGTCCATCAATAAGTCCATCATCAGCGTCGACGGAATCATGAAACCCTGATCCAAACACCACACTCGTCGCGCCACCGGTGTCGGCGGTGACCCCGGGCGTGTTGAGCAGATGGTCTTCGAAATTCTCAAGATAGAAATAACTCAGCGAGAGATTCTTAAACGGACTGTCCTGAAAACTGAGATAAGGTGTCGGATCGAGGTAGGAGGCCGGCGTGCTGGCGATCGTGTTGACGGAGATTGCGATATCGTCAGTCGTCGTCAATTGCGAGTCTGTCACGCTTAGCCGCAGCACGTAATTGCCCGCGAGATTGAACGCCGCCGACGTGTTCAGGCTGGTCGCATTCGAAAAGGTTACCGCTCCCGGTCCGCTCACCTTGCTCCACGAGATAGCGAGACTGCTTCCGGCCGGAAGCCCGTCATCAGTGGCCGTCCCCTGGAGGCTGGCGGTACAAGAACTAATGGCTTGATCGGCTCCGGCATTTGCGCTCGGCGCCTGGTTGACGGTAATCGTGACGTCGTCGCTGGCGCTCAGTGCTGAGTCGTTAGCAGTCAAACGCACGACGTAAGTTCCGGGAGCGCCGAAGTGGGCTTGAGTTTTCGCTGTCCCCGGGTTATCGAAAGTCACATTGCCTGGTCCGGATACTTTGCTCCAGGCTACGCTGAGAGTACCGGCAGGCAGACCGTCGTCGGCAACGCTGCCGGCCAGGTAAACGCCATCACGCCTTGATGACATCACCAACTGTTGACCGTCAGGTGAAAAGTTGGGCGCCGTGTCTTCGCCAGAGAAACTTGTCAGTCTGGTGACCTGTGACCCATCGGCATTTGCTATGTAGACATCGGCATTGCCGCCTGCCGTATTCACCCAGCTGAGTTTGGCTCCGTCGCGCGACCAATCACTAAAGAAATCGTCGCCAGGAATGCCAAGAACCCGCCGGATGTTCGAACCATCGGGGTCCATTAAATAGATGTTCAGGTCTGAATCACCACTGCGCTTACTGGAAAAGCCTAAGCTGCTGCCGTCGGGTAGCCAGACTGCCGCATCATCTTGTCCGGGATTGTTCGTCAGGCGCCGCTGGTTGGATCCGTCCGTGTCCATGGCATAGAGTTCCCGATTACCGTCACGATCAGTGGTGAATACGATCTCATCGCCGTTGGTTACCTGACCATTAGTGATCTTCGGGCGCCACACTCCACCTAGATTTTCGGCTGGGGCGCTGGTGAGTCTTCTCTTATTGTTGCCGTCAGCATCCATTACAAAGACGTCGTTGTGGCCGAACTCATTGCTCGTGTAAATGATCTTCGCACCGTCCGGCGACCAGTAAGGACCAAACTCGTAGGCGGCACTGTTAGTGAGCCTGGTTTGATTCTTACCATCTGCGTCCATCACGTAGATCTCATTGTTGCCATCACGGTTGCTGCTGAGAACAATGCGGTTATTCTGCGGCGACCAATTGGCGTTGTAGTCGTCAAATCCCGAAAATGTAAGTCGTTTCTTGATGTTCCCATTCAAGTCCAGTAAGAAAACCTTGGCATTGGCATTGTTTCCTTCAGGCCAGGTGCCCTCCTGGTCTGGCCCAGCGTCCACAGTCGGCGCTTGATTTTCGGCGATGACTGTAATCTGAACGTCGTCGCTGGTGCTGAGTTGTGAATCGTTCGCGGTTAGCCGGAGAACGTAGCTTCCCGCCTGGCTAAAGGCTGCGTTGGTGACGGTCACGTTTGGATTCGCAAATGTCACTGTGCCCGGCCCGCTGACTTTGCTCCAGGTGCTACTTAAGGTGCTCCCCGAAGGTAAGCCGTCATCGCTGACCGTGCCGTTGAGACTCGCCGTGTTGGGTAGAGTGATCGTCTGATCCGTTCCGGCATTCGCCGTCGGCGCATGGTTTTCAGGAATGACGATGATCTGAATATCATCGCTGCTGCTCAATTGAGAATCAGTCGCGGTTAACCGCAACACATAAGTTCCGGCTTCGCTGAACGACACGACCGTGGCCGCCGCGTTCGGATTTATGAACGTGGCCGTGCCGGGACCGCTGACCTTCGCCCAACTTGCGGACACACTGCTGCCTCGGGGCCAGCCGTCATCGGTCACAGTGCCGTTCAGATTGGTGCTCGCCGGCAAAGTAATTGTTTGATCCGCGCCTGCATTTACATTCGGCGGTTGGTTTTCCGGATCGACTATGACCGTCACGTCGTCGCTGGTAGTCAACTGCGAATCGTTGGCCGTCAGACGCAGCACGTAAGTTCCGGCTTCGCTGAATGCGGCGGTTGTGACCGTCATCCCAGGATTCGCAAACGTTACCGTTCCGGGGCCGCTCACTTTAGACCACGTCGTGGTCAAGTTACTTCCGGCCGGCAAGCCGTCGTCGCTGACAGTGCCGTTGAGGTTCGCGGTGCTCGGCAGAGCGATGGTTTGATCCGCGCCTGCGTCTACAGCGGGCGCATGGTTTTCGGGGATGACAATTACCGTAATGTCATCGCTGAAGCTCAACTCGGAATCGCCGGCTGTCAAACGCAAAACATAAGTTCCGGGCGCGGAGAATGAAGCGCTGGTGACAGGCGCACTCGCGTTGGCAAAGACGACTGTGCCCGGGCCACTTACCTGGCTCCAGTTACCGGTCAAGGTACTACCCAACGGGTAACCGTCGTCGCTGATGCTGCCCTGCAGACTGACGGTCGCTGGTAAGGTGATAGTTTGATCCGGTCCGGCGTTGGCCACAGGCGCTTGATTCTGTGGGATCACCCTAATCGTCACTTCATCGCTGCCCGCAAGCTGTGAATCGGTGGCCGTCAGGCGCAACACATACATACCGGCCACGCTGAACGATGCCGCGGTCACCGTCACTGTCGGATTTGCAAACGTCACCGTGCCCGGACCGCTGACCATGCTCCAGAGCGTGGACACACTACTGCCCAAAGGTAAGCCGTCATCGCCGACCGTTCCGTTTAGATTTGCGCCCGCGGGAAGAGTGATCGTCTGATCCGCGCCGGCGTCGACAGTCGGCGCCTGATTCGGCGGCGTGACCGTAATGTTGACATCGGAGGTCGTCGTCAACTCGCCGTCGGTGGCCGTCAGGCGCAAAACATAAGCACCCGCGGACCCAAAATGAGCTATCGTCGTCGCACTGTTGGGATTGTCGAACACGACCGCGCCCGGGCCGCTAATCATGCTCCACGACACGATCATAGAACTGCCCACGGGTAGTTCATCATCAGTGGCCACGCCGTTAAGCTGGGCGGTGGCATTCGGCTGAGAAACAATTTGCTCCTGACCGGCATTAACTGTCGGGGCGTGATTCTCGGGATGGACGATTATGGTTACATCGCTCTTGCTGGAAAGTTCTCCATCGCCGGCAGTCAGACGCAACTCATAAGTTCCCGGCTGGCTGAAAGTGGCGATCGTATCGGCGAGCGTGGCGTCTTCAAATGTGACCACGCCCGGACCGCTGACTTGACTCCAACTATTAGTGACCGTGCTGCCTGCGGGCAAACCATCATCGGTGACCGTGCCGTTCAGCGTCGCTGTGTGCGGCAAGGCGATCGCTTGATCCGGACCGGCGCTCACCGTGGGCGGCTGGTTCTGGGGCAAAACTGTGATGGTTACTTCGCTGGCCGGGGAAGATAACTCTCCGTCGCTGGCCGTAAGACTCAACACATAGTTTCCAGCCTGGCTGAAACTGGCGCTGGTATCGAGCGCATGCGCGTCCCCGAAAGTTACTGTTCCGGATCCGGTGACTTTGCTCCAGGTAGTCGTGAGCGTGCTTCCCGCCGGAAACCCATCGTCGCTGGCGGTACCGTGCAAGGCCGCTGTCTGGGGAAATGTCAGAGTTTGGTTTTCGCCGGCGTTGGCCGTGGGCGCATGATTAACCGGCGATTCTCTTTTGACGACGATCGTCGCCGTGGATTCATTCCCGGCCTGATCGACAGCCCGCGCAATAATCTGATTATTACCCAGGCTCAAAGCGATGCTGGATATGGTCCAGGTTCCGCCCGACGAGTTGTAGGCCGCTTCGACGTTGTTTACAAATACGTGAGCCACGCCGCTGGCGCCCGGGCCGGGGTCTACGGCCGAGCCATTCACCGTGATCTGCGTGTCTGTCGTAACAAAGTTATCGATGGGAGAGTTGATTGTGATCGTCGGTGGGGTCGTGTCTTCAGACGGCAACGTGCCGCAGATATTGATGATGAGATAAGAACCGGGATCGCTGGCGACGCGCACATCCAATTGATTATTCGCGGCCAACGTTACCGTCCGATCCAGGCCGGCTACATTCTGGTTTAAATCGCTGGGTGAAAGAATATCGACGCCATTCAGTTTTATCGTCGCACTGGAAACGCGATGTGTTCCATCAGCCTCGCCATTTTGAATGTGCAAAGTGATGGGCGAAATGAAACCGGCCGGCACTGAGAACTGCTCGACATACTGATTAGGTGGACCGGTGGTGCGATCAAAACGGCGGGGACCAAAAATCGTCGGACAGCCGGAGGGCTGGGCCGGCCAGACTGCTCCAATCACCTTACTGCTGTTATTGAGGACGACCGTGTTCGCAATGATCTGACCTCGAACTTGAGCGGTCCCGTTTACGGTTACCGTGGCGTTGTAAGCGTGCAGCAGCCCAGTGACCTGACTGCTTCCATTGACGTTAACTGTCGACCCCAGCACCCTGATCCGAACATCACCCGGAGACGTGTAACTGCCGGGCGCAACCGCGCCGCTGGTGATCGTCAGGTTCTGACCAACATTGATCGTCATCAACCCTGTGGTTTTCAGAGTTGCGCTGCCGTTGAGCGTGAAGGTGTTCGAAAAGTTGTATGTTCCAGCCGAGAAACTAAGCCGGCTGTTGCCGTTGACACTAAAGGTTCCGTAGTTACCGGGCGGAACATCGATGGTAATCTGCGAGCCTGTCACGTTCAGGTCGCGCACCGTCTGCCAGTTTCCGATTCCCGAGACTCCGGATTGCGAGGTAACCGAAACCGTGCGCGTGCCGGTCGGAGCCGGAACTGAAGTGGGAAAATCCGGCGGCAGTGTTATCGCATCAGCGTGAGTGTGAATATTCCCTGGGATGCTCACTCCGCCGTTCAGCGTGAGTGTGTAATTGGTGGGAGTCTCCGAGCCGCCATCACCAACGTTCCCTCCATAAGTGGACCCGCCGTTAACTAGGATCGCCGGCGACCCCGGCAGAAAAATATCAGATGCGATCTGAGTATTGCCGTTAATAGCAAACGACTCCGGCAACAGCACGCGCAGTGTTCCATCAATGCGTCCGGAGTTAAGGGTCGGCTTGTGTCGCGTGATGACCGTGTCGGTAACGGTTGGCAGTGAACCCGACCCACTCGGCGCTAAGCCAGATCCAATCAACCCGGCACCGACGACTTCGGCACTCAGGTCCCTGATGATCGCTGTCGTTTGTTCTGCTCGCGGCGCCTCCCTGGTTCTGGACGGGTGCGCAATCGCTACGCGCGGGACCAATTGCAAGAGAAACGAGTACACCAGCACCCAGGCGAGCAATTGATACGGCAGCCGTCGAAAGCTCAGCACCGAACGAAGCGAATGTCGAAATTGCGACAGACTGGTGAAAAGACCTCGGGCGGGTTGGGGGCACAGGGGGGCCATAGTTTCGTCCTTCTCTTACGGTAAAGCTCGCCGGATGCGAAGAAGTTATAGTCCTGCGACCGGAAGCCGAGAGTCTCTGGATCCCGTCGCCGTCTCTGTGAATGCGTGATTAACTGAGCGTCAATAACCGAGAATCAAGTTTGCCGAGGACCTGACCAGCAACTCGGGAAGTCAGCGCCCTGGTTTGTGTGAGAGTATTCTGTCCGATTGATGAATTCACTGCAGGTTGTCCCAGAAGGCCCGCCGCAGCAACCGTCAGAAGCAATCACGACGCTTGGGACTCTAATTCAACTCTGAGATTTAAGTCAACAGAGAAATTCCTGACGTAAAGAGTTCGATAATCACGCCGGAAAGCCGCCTTGCAAACATGCTGGGTGAACTTTGCGAAAGATGTTTTCACAGGCAGGTCGGACTGTGAATTTTGCTGTCCGCAGTTGTCGGGAGGTTCTTGGGAGTGTCAGAACCGCGAGCGGTAGCGACCGGATCAACATGCGACTTGATCAGCGCCAAGTTGCGTGGGCGATCCCGTCGCTACCGCTCTGGGTTCTGACACGCTGCTCAGCCGTCCGTTTCACGGACTGCAGGTACCTTGGGAGAGGTTGGGTGAGGGTGCGCGATCTACACGCTGGCGCAGGCTGAACTACGACGCATCACCTCACGATAATGTAATTACACAGAAGTATCGCGGCCTTTGATGAGCCTGTAGATCGCCAGCAGGATTATGGCACCAACAACTGCGAGCACCAGACTCATTAAAAATCCGGGTTGCGACAGGTCGCGGGCATCACCATGAGTCGCCGTACCATAGCCGAAGAGGTAGCGGCCGATGAATCCCCCAATAAGCGATCCGGCAATCCCGATTAGGATCGTGACAATGCAGCCACCGGGATCTTTGCCGGGCATGATTGCCTTGGCAATTACCCCGGCGATTAACCCAAAAACAATCCATCCGATAATCACAAACATCTCGTGCTCCTTCCTGTTGTTTCCTGGTCGAGCGGCATCTGTAAACCATAAGTCTTGTCGATGGCACTTGAACTTGTCGGAACAAATGCTCCTCCGCATCCATTCGCGCGGATCGGAGCCCCCTGGCGTCATCAGCCAAATGGACTTGCGCTGAGCACGTTAGCGACAATTTATGTCTATGTTCAGTCTTTTGTGTAATTTTACTTATCGCAGAAGAAAGAGGCCGAGTCAGACCGCGCAGCATAGGTACGCGCGCGTCCCGCGTGCTGAATTCCGTACTCTGTTCTTGAATCTTAAATCAGCAATCTCAAATCTCTGACGCTGGGAGAGGTCAGGTGAAGGTGCGAAGCATACTCTTATTGTCTGCGTAATCTGCGGATTATTTCCCGTCCATACCAATGACCAACTAGGGCCTGGGTACTCCGAGATCGTCGCAAATCTTTCTCGCAAGATGGTTCTTGATTTCGCGATGATCAAGCTGAGGTCAGTACCGGGAGCGGTAGCGACCGGGTCGCAACTCACCATGATCCAGGATCGCGATCACGAGACCCGGTCGCTAACGCTCCCGGTACTGACTCCATGCCGCGCGCGGCCTGTCTCCCGCAAAATTAAGACACCACCTCAGACACACGCGAAATAACGCGCGCCCAGGAAATACGGTAAAGTTCACGGCGACGATTTCGAACCAGTTAAAAGGAGAAACTCTGCCATGAGAAAAGTACTGTTGATCGCTTGCGTCGCCGCTTTTGCGTCTGCCTGTGGTGCGCCGGCAAACACAACGAATACCAATTCCCCCAAATCCACCGCGTCGAATTCGAGCACGCCAGCGAACTTGTCGAAGACTGCCGCGGCTCCGGCATCGCCGCTAAGTTCATTGAAGGCATCGGTGGGAAAGACGGCTGTGGATATTAAGTTGTGGGATAACAAAGACGTCGGCCCTCGGCTCGAGAAACTGTTGGGAGCAGACTATGCGACGATGAAGAAATTCTGGGGCACCGAAAGTCCGATCAGGGCCGATGGTGACGTCCTCATGATGACGGGCTGCGAACCGCATAACTGCGGCGATAATCAGTACGTGATGTTCATCGATACCGCCGGGGACAATATCAATGTCGTTCACATTATGAACGGCATCCCCAAAGACTATAAGGAAAAAGGCGACATCACGCTGCCGAAACAGTTTGCTGACGAACTGGCGTCGCTAAAGCCGAATAAGTAGAGCGGATCGAACCGTTCGATAGCCACCTCACTAAAACAGCCACAGTTGCCCGTGGCTGTAAATGGTTGAAAAGAAGTTAGTGGAGCAAGGGGGATCGAACCCGTGAACCTCCTCGTTGCGAACGGCCTAAGGCTCAGACCGATCAACCGGATCCACATATGCTCCACGAACGTGGAGCACATGAACTTTGCGACCGCTGATAGTAAACAATACGCGATAGCGACCGACTACCATCTGACGAATCTCTTCCGAGAATTCATCATCTTCAGGTGCAAGCGCGAAACCCTTCGGCACGATAGCAAGCTGGCGAGAAACTGCTGTCCGAAGTTGTCGCACCCATTGTTGTGTTTCCTGCTTTCCCCAAACACGGCAACCCCATTCATATGAGTCGCGCACGTCTGCCTGAGCTGATTCCTCGAAGACGACCGCATAGCGCTTCATTCGTGCTCGGAGATTCCTTTCTCAGCGAAGAATTCCCGGAAGAATTTCTCGGCCGGCTTGCCGGCATTTCGTTTCATGCTCTCCAATCCGCGCTTTATGCCTTCGATCGCCGCTATCCTATCCTGCGCCTCCAGAAGTCTCTGGTAACTTTCAGCATCCTGGACGACTAACTCGGCTTTGCCATTAACGGTCAAGATTACTGGCTGCCCAGTCTTCTTCATTTGACGAACCAGCTTAGCGGTGTCGCGTTTGAACGTGCTAAGGCTGTGAATATCCCTCGTAAGTTTCATTTACTACTCCGTTGCTAAATCTGCACTGAATTTCGCAACCCCAGTGTAACATAGCAACCAAAATCAGGAAGACGCCTCGTCTCGTCCGGTCAATTAAAGTGGACTTTGAGATAGAATGTCAGGGTCATGGTTCGCCCAGACCACATCGAACAGCTTCTCAGTCTCCCGGTCGATGAAGGGTGTCGGCTGCTACGATTTCCGGAAGAAAGCCTTCTTGTTGAGAGTGAAAGCCGATCCGAACTCGCAAAATGGAGACCAAGCCTCGCCGGCACGAAGGTGGAGAGCCGCATCGACTGTGTCCTAAACTCTGGGTTTTGAAAGGCAGCCAGCCGAAGCAGGCGATTGCGAACGCCTAAGGCGGCTTTTAGGGACCACTTTTTCGCCCTTGAAAATCGCCACTTTGTGATTGACGCGATAGGGAGAATTAGGTAGAGTTCGTGCTCCAGAAATTAGGTTTTTCGGCGACTCCCCCTTCATTGATCGTCCCTTCCCCCAAATTTGAAAGATGCTTCTGGGTGGCTCCTGCAGAAAGAGTCCACAGAACCGAACCGTAACACTGCAACCAAATGAATTGACGAAGGTCTTCAGACTAACTGGAATCGGTTGAAATCTTTTTGGCGTTCCATCGGCAGGTCTTCACGAAGCGGGAACCATGACTGTTCGCAAAACCGAAAATCGCATTCCAGCTAATTTTCAAGCCGCAGATTTAGGCGAGGCCAGCATCGCGGCAGATGGCCGCTCGGCGCTGATATCGTTTGTCACCACTCCTTTGGTGGTCAGTCGTGAAAACATATACGTCGTGTTCGTGACTGATCAGACCCTGTCAGCTTTGGCCGCATCATTCGAGTGGTCGGTCACTGAGAACGGCGGGACGCCGCAGGTCCAGACCACAGACCAGGGCGAGTTCTCTTATACGCCGGCTGCCGCGGGCACAGTCGGATTGGTAGTCCGGATCCTCGACGATAGCAAAGCGGAACAGGCCAAACTCTCACTTGATCAGGAAGTGGTTGCGGTTAATGCGGAGTTGGAGTCTCTGATCGCTGACGCGCAGAACCAGCCCGGCCCGGGCGTCTCGAATCCCGAGGTGGCCCGCGAACTCATCAACGATCACAACCCCTACTACCAAAACGTGGCCCTGCAGACGCCAGAGTCCGGCGATGCGTTCCAACAGTTTCTGTTCGGCGTGGTTTTTGACGGCGCGCTCCAGCGCACGGCTGCGGATCGTAAACAACATCTTGCCAGTCTGGCCGAATCGCTAAATGACGGCGGAGCCGATTTTGCCACCCTGGCCGCCAGAGGTTCGGGGGTGACCGGCCTGCGCTTGCCCTTGCTGGCGATGACCCTCCCGTCAATGCTCGATTTTACGGAATTGCCGGAGGCGGAAGATCAACGGATGCTGGCTGACGAGCAACTCCGCCAGACGCTGGCCGCGCTGGACGAAGATAAACGCATCGACCTTTTTAACCTCGCGCGATTTCCGAAAAGTAACATCGCGCAGTGCGCCCGCATTCTCGAGGCGCTGCGCGACCGCTATTTTCCGGGAACGAATTTCAACGATGTGCTGACGGGAATGTCGGGAGTTCGTGCCCAGTTCATTCTCAGACAGTTCGTCGAAGGGCCAGTAGTCCGCAGCTGAGGAGAACGTGGGTCGGCTGTCGATTGGTGAAATGGGGGAACGACACAACCACGCAGCGAGCTGCGGAGCAGCGATCAGAACTCCGGCCCAGGGCGAGGCTTTGCGAGAGCATTTATCAGTTGACTCACGTCAGCGCAACCCGAAGGGTGCCAAAGAAAGTAGCCGGTGGTCGGAGTCCGCGGAGACCACCGGAACCAGTGAGGAAACGAATCGCACGCCGACGGCGTGGCCGATGTGCGCGGTGAAATATTTTTGGATGAAACTCAAGATGCGTCGGGAATTCCGAGTACAGGTCTTGCACCCCTCCGGAGTCTGTCGGAAAAAGGATTTTCTCTGTGTAACTCTGTGGAATCTCCGTGCCTCTGTGGTGAAATTACTCAGAGAAATCAACCACAGAGGCACCGAGATCGCACAGAGAACCACAGAGTTTGGTTTTCCCGACAGACCCTCCGGGGTGCGAGCCAATTAATATCACATTCCCGGTGGTCTCCGCGGACTCCGACCACCGGCTACTTCTTGCAACCCTTCGGGTTGCGCTGAGTCTGCACATGGGTTCCGTAACCAGGTCGATTAAGAGGTTCTTTGCCAGCGGTGACCCGGTCGCTACCCGTTTACAGAAGGTGTTCACGCCGTGTCTGCGCGGTGACGGCACCAAGAACATCAACATACGGATCTTTGACAAGCACGAGTTAGTGAATGACATGGCCACGTCAGACGAAGTGGTGTCTGATCTGCAAACCTTCTTTCGGAGTCTGGCCAGGCGAACCGACCTGGAGCCGGACGTTCTGGCGCAGTTATCGCCCATCACTTTCAACGTGACGTATGCCAATAAGAATCCTAATCAGGGTGAGATCGATCGTTTCGGTCCGAATGTTTTTCCCATCTATCTGCTGACCGCAACTGGATCGATCACCTCGACCAGGGACGATATCGTTTCGTTGCTCGTGAGCCACCGCATCCCGGAAAAGACTTTTGTGGCCCGGAGACATGGCGACAGTGCGCCGCTCCTGTCCCTGGTAAACAGCTATCAGGACATCGAGGACGATTGGGCCAACAAGCCGACGGTGCTGGGTTTCGGTTTTCCCGGCACCTACTTCATCCCGCGGAGCCAGAACGTTTGCCGCAAGCTGGGAATCATCAAGATGCGGGGAGGGATGATCGAAAACCTGGGGCCCTCAGGCCGCCGGCCGAAACTGGTTTCGGTGTTGAAGCATGAGCTGGGACACATGTTCGGACTGGTGCATGAGGCAAACACTTTGATGGATGGTGATTACGACGTGAACTCGAAAAAGGAAAGTTACAGTCCTGATCAGATGTGGATCGTCGTGAGAGCTTTGCAGACGCTGCTGCAGAATTAGAGGGACGCCAGGTGTCAGAACCGCGAGCGGTAGCGACCGGTCCAGAAAGTCCCTTCGAATCCTGGATCTGCCTCCTGATCCGATCGCTACCGCTCGCGGTTCTGAAACGTTGCCAGTGACGAGTCTTTTCGATGTGCACAAGAACCACACCAGCGAGAACAGCGCACGCACCGGCAAGGCAACTCGGCGTGATCAAGAAAACGGTTACGCTGAAACAATATCTCGACGCCAGTTACAAGAAGGTTTGGACCGCCGGCAAGTTAAATCCGGACTTTGGTCTCAAAACACACGTTCCCTTTTCGATTTATTTGCGGAGCGAGGAAGGAACAGATCCTGTCTATGCCGGTAATTCTTTTGAAATTAACGGGACCGTTCACCTCGATGAGCAAGAGTGCTTTTCGGGCAGCCTGATCAAAGTAGCAGCCATGTTTTCCGCTTACAAACTTCGCCAGGAAGCCGAAACGCTGCGGGCCGATATCAACGACCCCAAAAAGAACCTGGCGGTGCCGCTAGCAAAGTTTTTCGATGAGCTCGCCAAACGTGTTGACCCCACCGGTGATGCCTTAACTAAAATCATGGACGCGGCCAGGGACTCAAAGAACAACATCCCCATGGCGCCGAGTCTGCGTGACATTCTATCGATAACCAGCCTGACCACTCCCGTAACTTTCACAGATGATTTCCGAGGTCACCTGCGCAGGATGATCATCATCAGCCGGGATTGTGATACCGCGGAGTGCATCTTCCGCCTCAGTTATCCATATATCAATGTAAAGCTCATGAATGAAGGCTTTTTCCATAAAGATTCGATGAAGGGTATCTGGCTGGCTGGAGATTATTTCCCCGGGCGAGCTTTTTGTGCGGAAGAAGCGAAAGCAAGCAAATTGAAATACAAGGCCACGGGGCAGGAATTCGTCAGAATTGACACTGTCAATGATTGTGATCAAACCAAGCGTCCGCCTTTTTGTGGTTCCGCGCAAAATACTACCTCGAAGCAAATGGCCGGCTTCTTCCTGAAAATTCTCCTGGAAGAGTTGATTGACGAACCCAGCAGCCATGAAATGCGACTGATGTTACACGAGGCCCAGCATGGCTCGCCTAAGGACACGCCGCCACCCATATTCTCTCCCGACGACCATTCTTTTCTGATGGTTGATAAAACTGCTGCTGCGGATCCTCTCCATTCAAACAGAGCTACCGGCAGTGTCCTGAGAAAATTCAGCATTGAAGGCGTCAAAATCGGGCAGGGTCCTATAAAAAAAGATCCGGATCGCGGCACCAAGGAAGTGAGATCGGAAGGCTTGATTATTAAATGGAAGAAGATCACCAGGGATGACGAGAAAGTTGATCCCAAAGCTGATGCCGAAGTTGAGGGCGAAGTTGATAACAAATTTGATAAGGACTTACGAAAAAAATTCGACGACTGTAAGTTGACGGGCGAAGCGGCCATTTGCTGGCAGAACCTGAACGCCAGCTCGCCCAATACGGACGGCATCATCGAGATTATCAACGACACGATTTCCAATTTCGTAAATCAAGCTCCGCTGACTCCATGACGGAGTAGCGAAACGCATTGCGCACGAACTATGGGCGTATGCCGCCAGACAACTCGATCGATCAGAAACCTGATTTGCGGGCCGCCGCAATTGTCCAAAATCAAAAAGGAGATTCCGCTGCAGACTTACTTCAATAAGGCCTACAAAGATGCGCTCTCGAATCATAAGTTGGGCGATCAGCCGGCGGACGATTCAGTCGCCAAATTACATGTGCCTATCAGCCTGATCGCCTACGGCAAGAGCGGAGACGCGCACACTCGCGTCGGCATTTACGAGGATGAAATGCATTTCTCCGCCAGCCTGCTGAAAGCCGGCGTCATGTACTGCGCGTTTAGATTGCTCACCGACGCAGAGGATCTGGCAAAGGCAACGCCCGCGGGAGGCTTCGCTGATCAGAAAGCGTTCTTTACCGCCTTGAAAAAGCAATTCAATTCTGCGGACGCGATGCCGGCGATCAGAAATGCCGGGGCCGGACTCGTGCCAAGTTACGAAAAGATTTTGGCGGTGGAAGGATTCGGCCCGGGCGGCACTTTGACGGTCAAGTTCGTGCCCGACTTCTATCACGGCTTCACGGCAGATCAGGATCTCAATAAGAAATACCTGGACATTCGCGAGCGAGACCACCTGGGAGACGACGAAAACGGCGAACCGATTGAGAACGCCGCTTCCAGCGCGGCGCGCGCTCAAATCGGTCACCTGTACAAGATGGTCGTTTGGAGCGACAACCACAGCGCCGGCGAATGTATCCGGCGTCTCGGCTATGCGTACATAAACGTGAAACTAATGGAGAAGGATCTATTCGATAAAAAGAACAACCGCGGGATCTGGATCGGAGGAGACTACGAAGCACTTGTTCCCAGAGTCGAAGTTGACTCGGTGAACGACGACAAAGTGGCACTCGCCACCACCTCGAGACACATGGCCGAGCTTTTCTCGCTGATCAAGTTGGACAAACTACCACACAGTCTGGATATGCAATTTTTGATTTCGGAAGCACAGCAGTTCGAGCCGTCATGGATCTCGCGCGTGGAACGACTCTTCACTGTTGGCGGGGTCAAGGTTGGTGTGGCGAACATAAAACCAAACAAAAAGCCTTTAGGGCCGAATGTTTATTCCGAAGGCATCATTTTCAGTTGGAACACGGATACCGCTCTGCCGGATGAAAAGCTGCCTAAGGATCGAAATCTCAGCGGCGACTTCACAATGTGTTGGCAAAATCTTCGCGCAGACAAAATTAAGGCTGATTTGGCCGCGCACAATGTTTCCAACAAATTTGACGGCATCGCCGAAGTGTTTGAGAACGCGTTTCAGGATTTTCTGAACCAGGTAAAGGCTCCCTGAGTGGTCTTTGCCTCAAAAGCGTGATCACAATTTCAATGACGGCTTTGTTTCATTCACACCTGGCTTCAGCCAGGTGCTGCAAAACGCGAAAGCTCCGAAACCGTTTAAACGGTTTCGAACCGCAGGCTAACTAGCGGTCACCTGGCTGAAGCCAGGTGTGAATCAGAGAAAGGAAAGTGCTGTTGAGGCAACGCCAATGGCTGACGCACTGCAAACAGTTTTAAGTCAGGCGGCGCTTGCGCTGGCGCCGTTGCGCAGCATCAAGACCGCGGATCAGGCGGCCGCGCTGTTCCGCAAACTGGGTTACGAGATTCCCGCCGGAGCTTTTGGCACTGAGTTATCAGCGCTGGCGAACGGCGCGGGTGAGCTCGTCGATGCGGTCCGCCAACTGACCTCAGCCAGTGACGATGCCGCCACGGCGACGGCGATCGTCAATATGTTCACCCGGCTGCAGGCCACCGTCGCAACCATTCAGCAGTTGCATGATCAGATCAGCGCCACTGCCGGCAGCGCGGTTCCGAATCTCGAGGACCTGCCTCGCCGGCTGACCGACTTTCTCTTGCTGGATTTTCTTGACCGGCAAAGAACCGAGCTACACGCGACACTTCATCTCGCTGGGTTAATCGAGTACGAGCCGCATCCGGTCAAAGGACAACCGATGAGGTTGATCAATTGGGATCGCTTCCCAAAGGTCTTCACTGACCCCATGAAGATCGCTAACGACACCTATCATTGGGACAGCGATTTTGATTTCGACAAGTTTCTCGACCGGCTGGATCGGATGATGCGCTCGACGGCGCTGCCGGGCGGCATCTATCCGCAGTCTGATGCGGCCCGCACGGCGCTGGGCAATACTTCGGCGAACCTGCGCGAAATGCGCTTTCCGATTCTTCAAAAAGGTTTCACTGCTGAAACCTACAGCCAGTTCGGGATCACGTTCTCGCCCGCGGAAGCGCGCAATGGCCAGAAGAAAGGCTTCGCGCTTTTGCCATACCTGCTAGGCGCCGCGGCCTTCGACTTCGGCGTTTGTGATCGCGGTGAACTGATTTTCCAATCAAGCGCCGACATCACCGGCGTGGGGATTGTCATTCGTCCGCCGCTCGACGCCCAGAGTCTCACTAACCTCACGACATCGCTGAACGCCTCGATTCAGATTCGCGAGAAGCCGGAGAAGGCCGAAGAACTCGTGCTGTTCGGCACGTCCGGGGCAAGTCGTTTGGCCGTTCAGGGACTGGGCATCAAATGGTTTGTCGCGGAGCAACAGGGAAAACTCGACCTTGGGGTGCAGGCGGAAATACAAACCGTGCGCCTGGTGATTGATGGCAATGATGCCGATGGTTTTCTGCAGAAGGTCCTTTCCGGCGTCCACGTCAAGGCAGAGGCGAATGCGGCTTTTGGCATGACGCTGCTGACCGGTTTTACGTTCACCGGCGGCGCTCAGCTCGCCCTCGAAATACCGGCACATATTGAGCTGGGCCCGGTCACCATCCAGTCGTTACGATTCGCGCTGGCGCCCGCGAGTGATCGAATACGTCTCGACGCTGGGGCCACGTTCAAATTTGGACTCGGTCCGCTGCAGGTGGTCGTGCAGGACGCCGGCCTGCGCACCGATCTTGAATTTCACCCCGGCAATATTGGTCCCGCTAATCTGGACATCGGCTTCAAACCGCCCACCGGCGCCGGCGTGCGTATCGATTCACCCTTTGTCACCGGCGGTGGCTTTCTCTTTTTCGATTCCGACAAGGGCCAATACGGCGGAGTACTGCAACTCGACGTCAAAGGCATTACGGTCACGGCGATCGGTTTGATTGCGACTCGCCTGCCGAACGGCGCCAGGGGTTTTTCCTTCGTCGTCATCATCACGGCGCAGGGCTTCAATCCAATTCAGTTGGGCCTGGGTTTCTCGCTTACCAAAATCGGCGGTCTGTTGGCAATCAACCGGACCTGCGATCAGGAATTTCTGCGCGAAGGATTAAAGAACAACACACTCAACGATCTGCTCTTCCCCAACGATCCGATTGGCAACGCTCCACAGATCTTCGGCACGCTGAACAAAGCGTTTCCGGCCCAGGAAGGCAGTTATCTTTTTGGTCCGGTGGTTCAGATCTGCTGGGGCACGGCTTCGTTGTTAAAGATGGACCTGGCGTTAATCCTCGAGCTGGGCCGGCGCACTCGCCTGCTGATCCTGGGCCGCGTGGCTGTGATGCTGCCGTCAGAGCAGGAAGATCTGATCCGTTTGCAGATGAATGCCCTGGGAGTGATCGATTTCGATCAGGGTTCGATCTCGATCGACGCTGTGCTTTATGACTCGCGCCTGGTGCACAAGTTTCCGCTCACGGGCAGCATGGCGATGCGTTTGAATTGGGGTTCGTCGCCGATGTTCGCACTTTCGGTCGGTGGCTTTCATCCGGCCTTCAAGCCGCCGCCCAACTTTCCGACGCTGGCCCGCGTGTCGATCAGTTTCAGTGACACGAGTGATTTCAAGTTGCGGGCCGAAGGCTATTTCGCCGTCACTGCGAACACGCTGCAATGGGGCGCGAAAGCGGAACTATTCGCCAGGGCAGGTGGTTTTAGTGTTGAAGGTCACATTGGTTACGACGTCCTGATTCAATTCGACCCGTTCGGCTTCGTCGCCGACTTCAGCGCGGGCGTGCAGCTCAAACACGGCTCGACGAACCTTTTCAAACTTCAGGCGGACGGCGAACTGTCAGGGCCCCGGCCCCTGCACGTAAAAGGCAAGGTTACCTTTGAAATCTTTTGGTGCGATTTCACCATCTCTTTCAACCGCACGCTGATCTCGGGCGAGCCGCCACCAGGTCCTGCGCCAGTGGTAGTGATGGACCGTTTGCGCGCAGCGCTCGGCGACGCACGTAACTGGAGTACCCACCTCATCGAGAGCCAGCAACGTCTCGTCAGCATCGCGGACCCGGGCGCTGACGGCCAAATCGGTTTGCATCCACTGGGCCGGCTGGCCGTGAAACAGAACGTGGTGCCGCTGGAGTTACAAATTGCCAGGTTCGGCGACGCCCAGCCGGCGGACGCCAATCTCTTCACGATTAGCGGCTTCAGCGTGAATGGCAACAGCGTGCGCTTCGATCGCGAGAAAGACTTTTTTGCTCCGGCGCAATTTCTGAATTTGAGCGACGACGAAAAGCTGACCGCGCCTTCATTCGAACCCATGGTCGCCGGCGTCAGCGCCGGTAACGAGACGTTTATTCTTAACGACGCAGAGATGATCACGGACGATGCGATTGAGTTCGAAACGATCATTCTCGATAAAACCAACAATGCCAAAATCAAATCGGCCAACCCGTTCAAGGTCCACCCGACGTTTCTGATCAACCAAATCTTTTTTGGGGCGGCGGGACGCAGCGACGTCCGGCTCGCCGGAACTGCGAAGTACAGCCCCGCGACCGGCAAGAACGCTTTGGTGCGTAAGGGTTGGACGGTCGCTTCGACGCAGGATGGATCGCACCAGGCCGCGCCGGGTCTGGAAGCCGGCCAGGTCGTTTCGTATTCCGAGTCATTCCAGGCATTGCAAAAAGCGAAGCAGGAAAATCCCGCGAAAGCGAAGACATTAATGCTGGTGCGGGTAGCGGTGAGTAATGAAAAATAAGCCCGCGAAGCGGGCGTCAGCATAAAGCCTGGGGCGTAAGCCCCAGGATCGAAATCGTAAAAATGGTGGAGCCCGCGGAGCGGGCGTCAGCCGTTAAGGAATCAGTGGGAGGGTTCAAATTCGTGATCGCGAGATGGTTCGTTTTTGCAAAAAGCCGCGCAATGGTCGGAGCTGTCGCCCGCTCCGCGGGCTCGGTCAATCCTCTTCCATCTGATCCCGGGGCTTACGCCCCGGGCTTTATGCTGTCGCGCGCTGCGCGCGCTTTTCGTAGACCAATGTAAACGCGATGGCTGATCAAGCAAATCACATTTTTCTGCCGTGGGTGCAACCGGGCGTGGCGGCCAACATTCCCGATCAGGCCACAGACCAGCTGACCGCAGGTCAACCATCGCGCGTGACGTTGCCAGTCTCTCTATCCATCAACAACGTCGCCATCCCACAGACGGTGCGGCTCTACGGGCCCGCCAACGTTAAGGGTATTGATCCCCAGCAGATCGTGCGCACCGAGCCGAAACCCGGGACGAACAATTTCGAGCCCAATTACTTTCCCGCCGTCGAGTTTGATCGGCCTGACTTTCCCTGGCTCTTTACCCCGGCGAAAGCCGACCCGCAAGGACGTTTGCGCCCCTGGCTGTGTCTCGTCGTGGTTCGCAAACAGCCGGGAGTCGAACTGAGTCCCTCGAGCGGCCAATCACTGCCGGCACTCACGATCAAGGATCCGGCGAAGCCAGCTGATGAATTGCCTGACCTGACTGAGTCCTGGGTCTGGGCACACGCGCAGATGACGGGGACGGACCAGAACCAAATCCGGGGCGTGATGATTTCCGATCCGGCGCGGTCGGTGTCGCGGCTGCTGTGTCCGCGCCGCCTCGATCCCACCACCGAGTATCTGGCTTGCATCGTGCCGACTTTCGAAGTTGGCCGCAAAGCGGGGCTCGGCCTGGACATCGATCCGTCGGAGGAGCAACGCCTCGAACCAGCCTGGTCCGCCGCACAGACGACCGTGGTTCTACCTGTCTATTATTCCTGGCAGTTTCGCACTGCCGCCGACGGCGATTTTGAAGAGCTGGTGCGTTTGCTCGAACCGAGGGAACTATCACCCGACGTCGGCAAGCGTCCCCTGGATATCAGCCATCCGGGTTTTGTGATTCAACCCGCGCCTGAATCGCCGACGATTCTGGGCCTGGAAGGTGCACTGCGTGTAGTCGACAGCGAATCAGATCCGTGGCCGGACGAATCGCGCGCGCCGTTTCAAACAGCGCTGGCGACGATCCTCAACACTCCCTGGGAGTTGCTTACCAAAACTTCCGACAAGGATCCGATCGTCGCGCCGCCAATCTATGGATGTTGGCAGGCCGGCGCTCCTGAAGTCTCTGTGCCACCCTCACCGGCTCCGCGATCACTGCCGTTCTGGCTGGATGAATTGAATCTTGATCCGCGAACTCGAGTCGCCGCCGGGATGGGAACCAGGGTCGTACAGGATCAGCAGGAACAATTAATGGCTTCCGCTTGGGAACAACTGGGCGAGGTGCAGAAGATCAATCAGCGCATGCGACAGGCGCAACTCAGCCGCGCGGTGAACGACAAATATCATGTCCGGACGTTCAGTCGTTTTTCGGACGAGACGTTTCTCAAGATCATCGCCCCGGTCGAATCGCGCCTTGAAATAGCCAGCCAGGCCGGGATTCAGCCGGGTGCCAAAACGCTGCTGGTCCAGGAACTGGCTCGAGCTCTGCCTCCGTCGGTAGTTTCGCCGTCGTTGAGGAAAATTGCGCGGCCGCGCGGGGTAATCAACCGGCAATTATCACAGTCGGGCAGCCCCGGGTTGGGCCGCATGATTAGTCTCAGACCGATCGCTGCGGGACCTTTTACCGGCGGGTCGTCGGGGAACCGAGGCGCCGTCACGATCGATCAAGTTTCAGACATAGTCACGAATGGCGTATCGCATCAAACTATCAGAGATCACCGGGGACCGGTTGTCGTAACAACGGAAGCGCTCGCAGTTTTCGACCCCGTGACGCAGAGATGGGAACGCGTGCGGGATGACTTTCTGCAAGTGCTCGCGTCGTTTCGCCTGAACGGCCTGACGGGATCCGCGTTGAACTCGCGGCCACCGACGCCGCAAACGCCACACGAGTTTTACGAAGCGGCCCAGGCGCATCAGCAGTTTTTGTCCTTTTCGTTCGCCGTCCCGAATTTTTTTACGGGTATCTTCATAATCGCTCCGGGATCAATCAGCACGATCAAGACCGCCGCCTTTGCCAGTCTGGCTCCAGCCCGCACAGTCACCGATGCCGTAATGGCCAGTGTTCAGATCAATAGCCCGAAAGCGGTGACCGGTGATGAGCTTGAGCCCATCATGGATGCGCCGGTTTTCCCGCAGCCGATGTACGAACCACTCCGCGACCTTTCGCAGGATTTTATTTTTCCGGGTCTGGACAAGGTGCCGCCCAACACCGTGCAGTTGCTGCAGACGAACGCGAAATTCATCGAATCGTTTTTGGTGGGGCTCAACAATGAAATGGGCCGCGAACTGTTGTGGCGCGGCTATCCCACTGATCAGCGCGGCACTTATTTTCGGCAGTTCTGGGATACGCGGACAGCGCTAAAACCAGAGCGCGACATCCCTCATATTAATGAGTGGGAAAAGCGCGAGTTGGGAACCACCGCGATCGGCGCCGGGGGCGACAAGCTGGTGCTGCTGATTCGCGGCGAGTTGTTACGTCGTTATCCGAATACGGTGATCTATGCAGTGCGCGCGGCCGAGACCGACGACGGGCGCGATCTTTCAACCAATCCGGATGACGAGCGCCATCCGGTGTTCCGCGGCACCCTGCAACCGGATGTGACTTTCGTTGGTTTCGATCTGACGCCCGATGATGTCGTCACCGGCGCCGGTTGGTTCTTTGTGCTGCAACAACAACCGACCGAGCCACGGTTCGGCCTGGATGAAGCGCCGTACCTCGAAGGCAAAACCGAACTGCCTGAGCTGGCCACCTGGAACGATCTGAACTGGGCCCATCTGGCGCCGGACGAAGCGGCGTTGAAAGAACTGGGATTTGTTTCGGTGAGCAAGCTCAATCTTACGCCTACATCGCAGGTCAAAGGTATTTGGGGTCGCAACTCGGCGCACATGGCCTACATCACTCGGCAACTGCCGGTGCGCGTGGCGATTCATGCGACCGAACTGCTGAAATCGTGAAGCGAAATAAGCGCAACCCGAAGGGTTGCGCTGAGGCAAAGCCGATCCGGGAAATAAGATGGCGTTCATCAATCCCAACCCGCAGATTCCCAACGTTCCGCTGACGCCGGAGCTCGAGGAAAAACTGTCGTCCGCTGCCGGCGTGCCCGTTGTCATGCTGCCGGTGCGGCTCGAGACGCGATTCTTTCTGCAACCGGATAACAGCGCGGAACTGCGCGTGCGCGTCTATCCCGACAAAATTCATACAAACACTCACGAGCCGGAATTGACCGAAGACGAGTTGACCTGGGGCAAGCATTTTTGGGAACAGACCTGGCGCGCCGGCAAGGACGAAGAACGCCGGAAACTCGCCTGGCGGCAGTTGGCTGATCGCTTCGAAGCCCGTCGCGCCGCCTGGATCGTCCGGGTATTGAGGCCGCTCAATCCCAACCCTTTCCCCAACGGGCTTGCGGATGATCAGCCGTTGCCGCAACCAATCAATTTCCCCGCCGTCAAAACGAAAGCTGATGCCTGGACCCGCGCGCCGTCAACCAGCGTGCTGCCAGATCGCTGGCACGTGTTCGGCTACGCCGGAGGCACTTTGGTGATGCATAAGTCCGGCAACACGATTTCGCCTCAGCTCGCCACCGGTCCCGACCCCACCGCACCTTTGCCGGCAGAGTCCAACGGTGACTTGGCGATTGATGCCGGGATGAAATGGATGGTCGATTTTGAAGAAGCCGAAAAGAAAGGCATGGGAATTCGCGTCGCGCTGACTTCCGACCAACCGAAGGCCTTTGACATTCTGCTGGTGCTGGGAACGAGAGGCGGTGCTGAGCAAGCCGATGCCACCAGGCAATTGACCGAGCTGCTCAACGCGCATCATTACACCGACGGCCTGAGTTTTCTTTTGAACGCCACACCCTCAAACAACACCGCGGATGCGCCTTCAGGCTTCAGCTCGATCGATCCCGGCCAGGAAGAGAGCTACGAGACCGAACGTGTTACGAAGACATTTACAGCGGGTGACGGATCAAATGCCGATGTCTTAAACAGGGCTCTGGGCCTGCCACCTGCTGACCCGACGTTGGTCCACCTGGCCAACGCGAGCCCTCAGGAGCAGGTTGATGCGCGGCACATGAATCGCGCTCTCTGGCCCGCCACGATGGGTTATTTCCTGCTGCAGATGATGGGGGTAAAGAACGAGAGTGCTACTCCACTGAGCGTCGATGATCTGAGGTGGGCGCGGCAGCATTTTATCGATTACGTGCGCGCGTCCGGGCCTTTGCCGGCACTGCGGGTCGGGCGACAACCGTACGGGCTTTTGCCCACCACCTCGCTCACTTTCTGGAAACCGAAGGCGGGCAAGGAACCGGATTACGCGCGTGACGTGGCGCTGCAGGATTTGCTCGTCAAATTGCGTGAGCTGTGGCGGAGGAATCTGTTCCAGGTGCCGCGGCTGGGACGCGGTGAGAATCCGGATCAGGATTTTACGGACGTCCTCGGCATGGAAGCCCTTTCGTCGAATTACTCGGCGCGCCATTTGATGGGCGAGGCCTACATTCAAAACCTTTGGTTAGCTTTTACCGGCGACACGCCGAACCCGTGGTGGGCCAAACAGCAGGAGTTGACTCTCGCCGTCGTCAGGGCCCTCGGCTTCGATTGGCACCCAAATCTTTCCAAAGCCACTTATTCCGGTTGGCACAAGCAAATACCCGGACCCACGACCCAATTCGAGATCGCCAACGAAACGACGCCGCTCGATCCTGACTTCATCCAAATGCTTTTGGCGGCGCCTGATGTCGAAACCGTGCGGCTGGAAAAGTTTGGTGATCCGAAACCACGCGGTCTTCTTTATTTGATCCTGCGACACGCGCTGCTGTTGGAGTACTGGACGGCGGCGGCGAATCTCAACCTGCGCGATAACCCAATCGGCCTGGGCTGGTCGCTCAATCGCGATCTGGAGATTCAAAAACTTTCCGTCATGATTCCGGTGCCGCAGTTCCAGAATATTTGGGAATTGCTCGGCGCTCCCTTGGCGGGCGTGACAGATCAGCCACTGGGCACGTTCCTGCACGAGTTGAAGTCAGCCTCAGATCCAAACATCGCGCCGCACGTGGCCACGTTATTTGAGTTCCGCGAGAGTCTTGCGTATTTGCAAAAGCTGAGCGCGGCCAAGCTGCAAAGAAATTTTGCCGGGACGCTCGATCTTTGTTCGCACCGGCTGGACGCCTGGATTACTTCCTTTGCCACCAAACGTCTGGCCGAGATGCGCGCAGAGAATGAAGGTGGGAGCCTCCTGGGCGGCTATGGCTGGGTTATGAATCTGAAAGCCGGTCCCGTGCCCACGGTCGATACGCCTCCGGCTGGCGAACAAGGAGAATTTTATCGCCCGGCCAACAATCCCGGTTTCACTCAGACGCCATCTTTGGGACAGGCGGCGACGGTGGCTGTCCTGCGCAGCGGTCATCTGACGCATGCTGATCCGGAAAAGCAGGATTTGTTAACGATCGACCTTTCATCGGCACGTGTTCGCCTGGCGGCCTGGTTACTTGATGGTGTGCGCCAGGGACAACCGCTCGGCGCATTGCTCGGTTATCGCTTTGAGCGGCGCCTGCAGGAAGCCGGACTGGCGCAATTCATTTCTTCATTTCGTGAAGTGGCTCCTTTGGTCGCCAGGAAGCTGGAACAGACCTCGCAGCCGGTCGAAAAGATTGCCGCCAACAATGTAGTCGACGGCTTGCTCTTACAAACCAAATGGAAAGTTCAACCTAACCTGACGGATCTTTTCAGCACCCTCGAACAGAAACCAGACCCCGCCCATGACCAGCTCCATGCCCTGGAAGCTGAACTGAACTTGCTCGACGAAGCCATCGATGCGGTGAGTGATGCGCTGCTGGCTGAGAGCGTGCATCACGCCGTGCAGGGAAATCCCACGCGCACGGCCAGCACGCTGGATGCCATCGCCAGTGGTGAAGTTGCGCCCCCACAATTAGAGGTCGTCAACACCCCGCGTACCGGCACGGCTTTGACTTATCGCGTAGTAACTCTTTTCAGCGGCACATCAGTTTTGTCCGACGGCTGGAGTTCGGCAGTCTCGTTCCGAGCAAAAGCAGAGCCGAATTTGAATGCCTGGGCCGCGCAGCTGCTCGGAGACCCGACCAAGGTGCGCTGTCGCGTCGAGCGTATAGATCCAGGTACTGGTGCGGCGGTGGAAACGAAAGAATTGCGTTTGAGTGATCTCAGCTTATCGCCACTTGATTTCATTTACGCAGCTCAAGGTAGTCGCGATGCGCAACCGTCCGAGATTGAGTGGCGCATCTTATACACGCTCAGAAGATCAGAACGCTTTGGACCGGATGCAGTGCTCCGGATAAATCCCGGGCGTGGTGATGATTGGACCGCTGAAGATGTCAGTTATGGTGAATTCGCCGAGCTGCTGCAGAGCGCGCGCAAACTGATTACCGGCGTCCGCGGCATCGACGGCAGCGAACTCAATGTACCGGAACGTAACCAGGTCGCGGGCATCGATGCAAAGGAATTGAGAGCGCGCGCCGACGCGGCCGCGGCTTCGTTGCGCGCAATGCTCAAGGACTTGCAGTCGCTCAACGAATCGTCGGATTCCGAGTCTCTGCGCGGCGCGATCCTAAAAGCCGCTCAATTTGGAACGGCCGCGCCGGTGCCTCTGTCACCAACCGGCGACACGCCGGCGGATCACGAGGTGCTGTCGCGGCAGGTGATTTCGATCGCTACGGAGTTGGCGGAGCGGGTTGCGAAATTGGACGAGCCGGCAAATGACGTATCGCTTAATCGTTTGCGCGCAATATTCGGGAGTACGTTTGTCATCCTGCCGCGATTTTCTGCGGCCAACGCAACTGAGTTGCAGCAGGCTTTGGCTAATAGCGAAACGATTCAGGACGGCGATCCCTTGCAGGCGGTCACCTGGTTTCAACGCGCTGCGCGCGTGCGCGAGGGAATCGCGCGGCTCAATGCATCGTTAGCCTATGCGGAAGCGCTTGCGACGGGCGAACAATTCAATCTGCAAGTCGCCCAGCTTCCTTTTGCAGAAAACGATCGTTGGGTAGCCTTGCCGTTACAGCCCGACAGACCGCTTTCAGCTTCCCGCTTTTCGCTCGTAGTTCAGGCGGCAGACAGTCTTGACGTGACTAAACCACTGACGGGCGCCTTTGTCGACGAATGGGTTGAGCTGGTGCCGAATCGGAGCGAAACAACCGGCGTAGTGTTTCAATATGACCAGCCCGGCACGGCTCCGCCCCAGTGCATTTTGTTGGCGGTACCGCCCGATTTAGATCAGCCCTGGAATCTTTGGTCGCTGCAGCAGGTTTTGCTGGAGACCCTGGACCAGGCCCTGATTCGCGCCGTCGACCCCGACTCGCTTGACGAAGTGGGACATTATTTGCCGGGGCTTTATTTTGCATTCAACCGCGAGGGTGAAACAGTTTCGACGGACCTGACTGGGGCGTGACGAGAAGGATCAATGTGGGCATGGGGTCAGTACCCTCTGCGTCAGCGGAGGGGATAAAGAATCGGCTTGTCCTTCGAGGCTTCTTTATCCCCTCCGCTGACGCGGACGGTACTGACTTCAGGACTTCAACTTCTTGAAAGGAGCAACTCGTGTCCTCAATAACGACCTGGATGCGCCTGGAACCCGGCACTCGCACCGGCAGCATTAGTACGGGACTGCAGGCGCGAATCTACGATCCGCTGTGGTTGCTCGCGCGCCAATGGCAGGTGGGAGAGTTTCAGGGTGAAGACAACGGCTCGCCGGCGCAAGCATGTTTTCAGGCTGAGTCGGCTCTGTTGACGCGTTTTCAGGCGGGGGCCATCGCTCGTGAAACAACGGTCAAAGCCGCACCCTACGCTGCCGAGATTCCCCTCGAAACCCTGGTCGAACATGAACGCATACGTCCTGACGCAGGCTCACAAACAATGACGGGCGAAAAACTTCGCCTCGCCGTGGACGCCGGGATGTACTTCCTGCGTCTGCTTGATCAGCAATCGACTTCCCAGAACTATCGCGATGCCTTCATTCGCAAATTCGCGCTGCCGCCTTTGACTGAGGCCGATCGCAGCACGCTTGATGGTGACAGCCTCAGTTTTCTCGGGGTTATGATCGGTCGTGTTCCCGATGGGCGACGGCTTTACTCTTCGTTAGCCCCGGCCGCGAATGGGGTCATAACCATCCCTCCCGATCTGAAGGTTGCGCCCGGTGATCTTTCCGAGGTGAGGCAAGCGATTCAGCTCTGGCGAAGTTGGTACGAAACCTTCTTTAGCGAACCTCAGGCTGATGATTCATGCTGGTTGCCGGAAAGAATGGAGTACGCGTTCTCAGTAGCGGCGGGCTTGAGTGACGGCGAGGCGCCGCTGACCGCGGCCGAATATTATGAGGGCCATCTGGACTGGTACGACTTCGACCTCAACCTGGAAGTCTCTCTGGGCGCTCGGAACGATAACGCCATCACGCAGGTCAAACAGACGCTGGTGCCGGCGCCGGTCACTTATCGCGGCATGCCGGCGCAGCGCTTCTGGGAGTTTGAGGATGCCCGGGTCGACTTTGGCGCCGTCAAGGCCGGGCCGGAAGAATTGGCGCGCATGCTTTTGGTGGAATTCGCCGTTAGCTATGGCAACGATTGGTTTGTGATTCCGCTCGAGTTGTCGGTCGGCTCAGTCTGCCGTCCGCGCTCACTGGTGGTGACGAACACCTTCGGTGAACGCTTTCTGATTCGTTCGGTGCCTGATGCCGGTGAGCCTTTTTCTTCGTGGCGCATGTTTCAACTGTCCTCGCCACCTCAGACAGGTACGGCAACGACCGTGGTGGACGACCGGAGTTTGTTTCTGTTGCCGCCGGCGCTGCTGAAGATGCTGGAAAACGAACCCTGCGAAGAAGTTTTATTTCTTAGAGACGAGATGGCGAACATGGCCTGGGGCGTGGAGAAGATCATTGAGAGCGCCAGCGAAAGACCTTTGAACCGGTTCGAGCAGCAGAAGTATCCAACGGCTCCGCCCGCGGGCCCCGCCGACACGTTGAATTATCTGCTGGCCACGACCGTGCCGGATTACTGGATTCCATTATTGCCGGTGCAGAGCGAAGCTGGGTTGCGCCTGCAACGCGGAAAGGTTTTGCAGGTTGACGGCCAACTCGCAACCGTCGGGGCAAAAGGCCGCGTGCTGAATGCTGACCGGCCGCTGGCCATCTTTGAGGAAGAGATCCCGCGCGAAGGCATTCGGGTGACGAGAACCTGGCAACTCGCCCGCTGGCACGATGGCTCAACCCACCTCTGGATCGGCCGGCAAAAAGAAATTGGCCGCGGTGAAGGCTCGAGCGGCTTGCGGTTCGACTCGGTCTGACCACTTGGAGCGCAGGCGCCCTCGCCGTGACTTGTTGATTCTATTGGTGGAGCAGAGGGGGATCGAACCCCTGACCTCCGCATTGCGAACGCGGCGCTCTGCCAAACTGAGCTACTGCCCCACGGAAGCGATCCACAGATTACACAGATTACGCGGATTTCTCAAAAGCGGAGAGGGAGTTAAGTGGCGGCGAACCGGGTTAGGTTATCCGCAGATTACGCAGAAAAGAAAAGGCAGTTACGAAACGGTAGAAGAAGCACAGAAAAGGATCTAACCGAAGCACCCTACCACCCTTCCAATTTGTGCTTTTTGTGCCTTGCGTGGCTGCGTTTTTTCATTTCCGCCTAATCTGCGTAATCTGTGGATGATTTATGGCCGGCGGGCTTTTCAGAAGCGCCGGCAATCTGTGCTGCTACGCGCGCGTTGTTTTCAAGGAGAGCAATGTTTGCGCGCAAGGTTGCGCCCTCGCTGCGTTCGGCCATGCGGGCCAGCAGGAATGGAGTCACGTCCCGGCCGGCAATCTTTTCGCGTTCAGCCTGCTCGAGAGCATCGGCCAAAACTTTTTCGAGCAATGCGGACTCGACCTCTGCCTCGCGCGGAACGGGCACCGTCACCAGTAACGCGGAACTCAATCCCAGTTCGCGTTGTGCCTGGTAGATCGCGACGACCTCGTCCGGCGAGTCGCAGCGAACGTCGACGGGCAGGCCGCTGGCGCGCGAATAAAATGCGGGCATCTCGTCACATTCGTAGCCGACGACGGTCACACTATTGGTCTCGAGCCACTCGCGAGTTGCGGGTAAATCCAAAACGATCTTCGCGCCCGAGCACACGACGATCATCGGAGTGTGCGCGAGTTCAGGCAGATCGGCCGATACATCCGGCAACGTTCCGCGATGCACCCCGCCGATGCCGCCGGTCGCGAAAACCTTGATACCGGCACGATGGGAGATCGACACGGTTGAGGCAACAGTCGTCGCGCCGTGCCAACCGCGAGCGACGGCGATCGCGAGATCACGAACGCTCAGCTTCTTAATGTCATCGTGGTAAGCCAGTAATTCCAGATCAGAATTTTCCAATCCAACCCGCATCTTGCCTGAGAGCATCGCAACGGTCGCCGGAACCGCACCGCCTTCGCGGACTATTTGTTCCAGCCTCCTGGCGGTGTCGAGATTTTGCGGACGCGGCAGACCGTGCGCAATCACTGTTGATTCGAGCGCGACGACCGGTTGGTTGGTTTCGAGTGCGGCTCGAACTTCGACTTTGATGATCATTGAGTGACAGTGTCAGAAGCCCGCAGGTCAGCAAGGGCAGCTTTAGGTGCACACGGCCCCCCTTACGGTCGGGCTTCTGACATGAACGTGGTGCAGATTGGAACCATGCGTCGAGCAATATACAACAGGTCGGTTGCGCTCCTCATCATCCTGCTCGCTCTTCCGGTTCCGGTCGCGACTCAGACCGTTGGTGAGAAGCTCCAGCAACAGACGAATTACCGCCCGCGCCCAACTGAACCGGACGAACAATTAATCGAAGTCGCCCGGCACTTCAAAATCCCCATGGCAATTGAGTGGTTGGATGAAAAGCCGCTTACGGATCAACTTGCCGAACTAAAGTTCGACAAAGGTTCGGTGTTGGATCTCATCAGGGCAATTGTGGATCGTGCGCCTCAGGAGAATTTGATCGTTGAAGATCGAATCGTGCGCGTCTTCCCGCCCTCAGCATTTGACAACCAGCTTAACTTTTTGAATTTGAGACTGAAACATTATTGCGTCTCAGACGAGAGCGTGCTCGGCGCTAATTTCTATGTGCGGCTTGGCATCGACATGATGCTCTATCCTGAGCACTTCAAACATGGCTATGGCGGCGGCTTCGGCGGGGGCGAGGAGCTTTTCTGGGTCAAAGCCATTAACATTTGCTTCGACAATGCCTCTATTCGCGAGTTGCTGACTGAGATTGCGGCCCAGAGTGGTAAAGCTGTTTGGAGCGCCCACATCAAACCCGAGGAACTCAAAACAAAAAGAGCCGTTCTGGAAGGGGGTGCCGATGGACAAGTACGGTACCTCTCCAATAACGGGCCATTGGCAGTTCTTCGCTTTGGTTGAGTAGCAGGTAAATTTTCGAGATTGCTCACGCGCGCAGGCCGTTTTCCGATCGCAGAGAGAGTTTGAAAGCAGTGCCCGCGGACGGTCGTCTTCCCCACTCAACGTCGGCGCCAATCATGCTGGCGCGGGCCCGGATGTTGGCAATGCCGCGGGAGTTCTTCTTCACTTCGCTGCCTTCAAACCCGCGTCCATCATCTTCGATGGTCAGTTCAAACGTGTTGGCGTCGGACACGTTCGCGCTCATCTTCACGTGCCTGGCTCCGGCGTGACGGCAGATGTTGCTTAAAGCCTCCTGAGCGATGCGATAGATTTGAATCTGCGCGCTCGCAGGCAGGCTCAGTTTTTCATCCAGGGCGTCGTCACACACAAATTCATAATCGAACTTACAATCAGGCGCCGCATGTTCGACCGCATGGGACAACGCAAACTCCAGGGCCGCCGGCAAGCCAACGTTTTCCAGCGCCGAGGGACTAAGGTCCTCACAAATGCGGCGCACCTCCTGCGAGATAGCTTCGATTTCTGAACGCAGCGCTCGAGGTTGTGAAGGCGCGCGATTCGGACGAACGGCCTCGCCGCTACCTGGCGGAAGTTGATCGACCAGCAGCGCCAGATTTCTCAAATCGGCCAGAGTTTGATCGTGCAGGTCGCGGGCTATTCGCCGGCGTTCGGCCTCGGTCTCGTTGGCAAGTTGCAGGCGCGCGCTGGCCAGGTCGCGATTCGCCGATGCCAACTCAGCGCTGGTGCGATGAATTCGCCGGTTCTGAATGTAACCCCATCCCAAAGCGATCAGGGCCAACGCCAGTAGGACTGCCAGGGCAGTGGACGTCCATGGAAACGGCGCGCGCGCGACGGTAAATTCAATGCTGAGAGGAACAGCCGGCGTCAGGTCTTTGGTAAAAGCCCGCGCAACCACCTTGTAAGTTCCGGGCGAGAGCTTCTCCATCGCAAACTGCGAATCGTGTGCGAGCTTTTCTCGAATGATCTTTCCCGAATTGTCGTACAGGGCGAACGCATACTGAAACTGTTCGGGGAAAGTGCGACTGCTGATCGCCGTCACATCAACGAGAAGACTGTTCTGCGGGTACTCGAGCTGTAGTCGCTGGGATAATTCATCGGGTTGGTGAATGCGCTGGCTGATGACTCGCGCGGGCAGGACGGTCGGGGCTACATGATCCGGTCGATAGCGGACAATGCCGCGGCTGGTGCCGGCAATTGTCAGCTCGAGTCCCGGCGCCGACGCTTCGGACCAAACCGCGAACGCGCGTTGCGAGGGCAGGCCCTGTTCGATGTCCAGATGAGAAACAATTGCGCCGAACTGGTCGTCCAGGGCGACTTTGAAAAGACCATTGCCCACCGTTGCGCACCAGACCTGCATGGCACGATCACTGCCGGCGCTGATGCTCAAACTACGTGCATTGATCCCCGGCACAACGTCCTTCAGCTGGCCGGATTGAAAGAGGAAAAGTCCCTTGCCCGAGGCTATCCAAACCACCGGGCCATCGACCAGCAGAGACCAAATCGCATCACCCTTTAATTTCTCAAAGGCGCTTTCGGTGGTTGTCTGCTTGCCATCGAACACGAAAATGCCGGCGCTTGCTGTCCCGATCAAGAGACGTCCATTGGCATCCTGTCCCAAACTTGTCAGCTCACGCAGCCGGCTGTCAGAGTTGGCTTCCGGCCAAATCAGTGCCCGCTGTGAGCCCTGCAATTTCTCGACACCGTACCCGTACGTGGCGATATAGGTGACGCCGCCGAAATTGGCAATCGCGCGTACATTATCGGAATCACCCGGGATGCGAGTGAACGCCGAATCGCTGGTTGACGATGAAGCGAACAATCCACTCGCGGTAGCCACCAGCACTCGGCCTGACTTGTCTTCGCTGAGAGCGTAAACAATTCGCCGGCCGATCTCAGGCACAGGCGTCCAGGTCTTCGAACCATCATTGCTGTAGAGTCCCGCGTTCGTGCCGGCGAACAGACGCCCCCGCGAACTGCGCACCAGCGCGCGCACATAGTTGGCGCTGCCGTCGCTCGAAACAGGTTCGGCTCGCATGGAATTTGGATCGTAGCGGCAGACACCTTTGTCGGTCGCGAACCAGACGACTTCTTCGGCATCTACAAACACGCCGTAGATATGATCTGAACGGAGAGCCCCACCGGTTTCTTCAAACGTGAAACGCTCGATCTGTTTCCCCTTTGAGATACGAAATGCGCCGTGGCCGTCGGTTCCCACCCAAATGTCATCACCAGCGCCGCGCGCTATGGCCGCCACGGTGCCGGTGGGTGCGGCGACCTTGATGGGCTTCAGCGGATCGCTACTGTCGAATAACGCTCCATCTTCCCCACGTCCCAAACCACCGAACCACAAATTACCTCGACTATCGGTCGTGAGCGCGTTGATGAAATAACTACGCGGCTTGCTGACGATTTCCTTTGACTCGCCGTTCTCGATCACAATCAGGCCACGACTCTGCGTGCCGACATAGAGTTTCTCTCCGACCAGGGCCAGACTGGTGATCTTCAAAAGGCCTGGATGATCTTTGTCAGCGCTCTGCAACGGTTGATTGGGAATCGTTTTGACCGTGAAGGTCAGACCGGGAGTCCCTGCACCCGACCGCGCAGTGCTATTCGCGGGTCTCTTTACTTCACAGTCAAAAATCTGGCCCGCTTCGGTAGCCATGATCGCGCGGTCAGCCTGCGGCGTAATGATCGCGGTGATAACCTTGCCCGCAGTCTCAGGCACCGCGTCGAACCTTCCATTCCAGCTACGAGCGGCGCCATTCTCTGTGCCGATCCAGAGCGCGCCGGAGGCGTCAGTCTTCAGAGCCAGCACCCGCCCGGGCGGCAAACCCTCGGCGTTGATTGCGTTCGTGCGGCGTCCGTCGTAACGCGCCAATCCACCGTCAGTTGCAAACCAGGTGACCCCAAAATCTGTCTGCGCGATCGCGTGGGTACGGTCCGAAGGCAGCCCGTGAAACGAAGTCACCGCGCCCCACTGGTGCAGGTTGGGCGGCGGCGTTGGTGACGGCGAAGGTGAAGGCGCCGGCGAAGGAGAGGGAGTTGGTTGTGCTGATGTTTGCTGTGTTTCATTTTGGGTGAAACCGGGTGTCAGAAAACCGCAGGCAGCCAAAAGCAGACAAGATACAGAAAGAGCCAGGAATTCCCTTGGTGCCTTCCTCTCTTTGCCTTGACCATTACTTCTCATTGCCGATTAGTTTCTCGCAACAAGTCGATACACTGAACCGACTTAACCGGCAAGGTGAGACCCAGTGCGGTCATTGCTGCGCACGGTACGTATTGCGCGCAGGTGCCTGCCAGCTGGGCGCCTCTGCGACCGGGACTGCTCCCAGATTGTTCAAGACATCCGTTTGGTGAAAACTTTCGCCCGGCCAATACGTGTTTGAGGTGAAGCTCGTATCGAAAATGCGTACACCCCGTTGGCCGCATCCCCAATTGGTGTCGCTCGCCGGCACGATGAGTCTCGCCTGTGAGACGGGTCCCGGGCCGAACCCGGCGACGACCGGGCCTTCAATTACCGTGTCGCTGGTGTTCGCGGCGCATTTCACCATGTTCCCATTCGCGCCGTTCAAAACCCACACGGTGCCTTGATCCATGCCGTAGATGAATGTCCCGATGGGAGTCTTTAGAAGAGTGGAAGCTGCCTCCCCACTTGGATCATCGATCGGCACCGACCAGACTTGGGTCAACGTACCCGGATTGCCTGGGACGTATTTGAAGAGCGTATACCTACTACAACTCGCCACGCCGATTTCGGGTCCTGGAATTCCGTCTGCGTCACCAATCATCGGCGGGCCTCCGCACTTGGGTTGCGAAGAGCCGGGCGTGGGAATCTGAGTGAAGGCCAGGGTCGCGCCCGAAGCGGAGAGTACCCACAATGTAGTATTCATCGTGTCTGTAGCAGCAATCTCAGGACCAGGCGAGCCAGGATCAAGCTCGGCTATCGCCGGAAGGACAAGTGAGTTGTTAGAGACGGTGCCCAGGGGCGGGGTCAAAACCGGAGGCGAATTCAAAACTCCAACACTTTGGTTCACCATCGGCAAACCCGTGGAACCAGAAGGACCAGTCCAATTCACAGGATTAATTGAGCGGTAGATTCCGCGGCCGGTAATTATCTCGGGTAACGGAGACGCACTCAAAACGTCGGCTACCGCGATGGTTCGAGAGCGCGGACACGGCGATCCCCAGAAGGTCGCGCAGTTGTTGCCTCCGGCTGTAAAACCGCTGTAGCGCAATGCCCCGGTCGCGTCGAACACTTTGTTATCAACAATGATCTCGGCAGTCGGGCTGGGAGGCTTGTCGAGCTGCGCGATCGTCGGCACCGAGGCCGTGGGGATCGAGTCACCGACCGGAAGTGGCGCGCTGCACCATTTTGGAATCAGCGAGGTTCCTACCAGATTGAAAGCTATGATGCCGCCGTGGTTGGTTGTGTGGTCATCGAGCACGCCGATGATCTCGACATCGGGATTCGTGTCGATATTACCTAGCCTAAGACCAGAGTCGGGCGACAAACGAGGAACCGTGTTGAGATTTGCATACGCCGCAGAGCAACTCGCAGGAATCGGCGGAGGAGGCGCGGTGGTGTCGGGGAACCGCGCAATCTCATGACAATTCTCGTCGATAATGCGCAGCACGCCGTTATTGTCGGCCGTGATGTCATTTGCGTTTTCGAAGCTGACGAATGCGACTTGAGAAGGGCCGGGGAGAGGGGTCCTGAGATTCATGACGGTAGGCATCATTATTACCTGCTTCGAATTGGGCCAAACCGTCGGAACGTTGGGCGTCATTCCCCACCCGCAAAGTGGCGTCATGGTTGACGCACAAGTAGCTGTCGGCGGTGGGGCACAAGGTTGCGGATTACACGAGGGATTGCACGAGCTCGCCATAATCAAAAGTCCAAAACCAAGACTCAGGAGGAGACGTCGTTTTCGCATGGGAGTACCTGCCTTTTTTGTGCATCATGTCAGATGCCGCGTTATTGGACAAGCTTCACTTCAAGAGTAAGACACTGCACCCTTTACTATTTGGTTCGTTTCTGTTCCGCGGCAAACTTTTTCTGGTCGCGCTCCAGCCAACCTTCGAGATCGGCCGACGCTTTTTCTAATTCATCATTGTTGAGCAATCCGCGGCGCAATGCTTCAAAGAAGGCGCGCGTGCGCACGTTGTAAGCGAGCTTTTCGTAAGCTTCGTGAGGCGTGCCTTCGGCAATTGAGATGAAGAGTTTTTCGTAGAGGGTGGCCAGGCGACTCTCGACGCCGCGCAAGCTTAAAGAACACTTGCGGGCGATGGCCCAGTTCGACAACCCCAGCGCCAGATAGTAAAGCGCTTCGGCCTCGAACTCAGTCAGCAGCGGGCGCTTGAACGAATCTTTGAAGGCGGGGTCGATCATGTCGGCGCCATCTTCCAGCACCGCGGCGACGAAACGGAGGAAGCGCGACTCAGGATTGTTCTTATGGATGAAGCCGTAGGCCGGCGGCGGATCGACGGACTTAACGATCTTGCGAATTTCGTTGATGTAAATTTCGTGCGGAAACTGCGTCCAGAAAATAATCCGCGCCGTCGGAAAGTCGCGCCAGATGGCCCGGGCGGCCTTCACGCCGGAAAGCTTCGGCATTTGAATATCAAGGATGCAAACTTCGGGTCTGTTCTTAAGGGCCAGCGTCACGGTTTCGTCGCCATCGGCGGCCTCGATGATCGGCTGATGCGATGGAAAATCTCGCTCGAGTATTTCACGCAGGTAAGTGCGCTGAGCCACGTTGTCTTCAGCAATTAGGATCGACATGGACATGATTCTAACTTAACTCAGCCTCCGATACGCATCCATGCACTCTGAGTGCAGTGAATCACTCTCTCTCGTTAGCCGGACGATAGCAATGTGGTTTTCCACAACCCGCTTCACGGGTGAGCGCGGCTCACGGCTGATGATCTCAACGTGTCCGGCGCGCAGGAGCTTCGCAGATACTCGCCGCCAACAACCCTGCAGCGAGGCTACGCAATGTCTCTTGCTCTTTTCTTTCGGCGGCCGTCATCGCGAAACGCGCAGATGCTCTTCGCCGCGTTCGGCCTGATGGCCGTCGCAGTAATGATTTCGAGCTGGCGTCGCCAACCCCGACCGTGGCGAGTTGAGGACGTGCCGATAGCGTTCTGGTGCTGGCGCAATCAGACCCCGGCCCCGGACGACGTGCGCGCCGCCGTTGACAAAACCAAAGCTCGCACAATCTTCCTGCGCGCCGGACAGATTGATTTTCGCGGCGGAAAGCTCACTCGAATTCGATCCGTTAGCGGACCACTGCCCAAAGAAACTGAGCTTCATCTGGTTTACAACGCAACCCGCTCACTATTGGGCCAACTCGACGCCATTGACGAGAGGTCGCTGGCAGCCGCAATTGCCGCATCGTTCGAGGAGGACAGCGCGCGAGCGGCCGCGGAAAACGCCCGCGTTGCCGGCCTCCAGATTGACATCGATGTTCCGACGCGGTTGCTGGGTCGATACGAGAAGACACTGAAAGCGCTACGCCCCCGGCTGAAACCCGGCGTACAACTATCGATCACCGGCCTGCCGACGTGGATGCAATCGAAAGAGCTGAGGACAACTCTGACCCAGGTTGATTTTTGGATTCCGCAGTTCTACGGAGCTGAGATTCCCCAGCGCGTCGATCAATCGATTCCCATCTCTTCACTTGAGAACGTTGAGCGATTCGTGAATGGAGCACGCGAACTTAACAAGCCCTTCTATGCCGGCCTGGCTGCTTACAGTTATGCACTTCTCTACAACAAGTCCGGCGGCCTGATCACTCTACGTGGCGATATGGACCCCGCCGCAATTGCCGCTGACCCAAACCTCGAACTCACTGACTTGACGAGTTTCGGAAAGACGCGTGACGAGTGGCATTACGCCTATCGCGCGCGTGCTGATGGCGTGATTGACGGGCTGGCTATGCATGCAGGTGATGTGCTCGTGGTCGACTCACCGAGCGCGCAATCGTTGCGCCTCTTGGCGCGATTAGTACGCAAGCTCGCGGGTGAAAAGCTGCTCGGCATCTGTGTGTTCAGGTTGCCGGCCGCAGATGACCCGGCCACTCTCACCATCGCACAGGTAGCGACGGCGCTGGCGGATCAAGATTCCTCGCCCGATTTCAAAATCAATTTCAGGAGTAATCCTGCGAGGTCTCGAAGCGCGTCGCTCGAAATAGAAAACAACGGGACTGCAAATGCAATGGACGGTTTCAAGATCGACATCACGATCCCACCGGGAATTATCGATTCCATCCTCGCGCCGCGCGGGGGCTCGATCGAAACCATCTGCCGGGTCGGTGCTGGGGACAAACTCTCGGACGTACCGTGCAGTCAGCAGCGCGCCAACCTTATTCGGATTACGACTCGTGGCCTCAGGTCCAGCGCCAGCTTGCGAGTCAATTTCATCTGCAACAGTCCGGCGCTTAAAGGCCTACCCGTTTTCCTCGAAACCCAAACAGATGCAGGGCAAACCTTTCGTGACCAGCGAGAAGTTCATTTGACCGGAGAGTAAGACGATGAATTATCAACAGAACAGTACCAATAGGCTGAGCGGCGCCTCGCTCTTCATGCTCATCGTGCTGGCGGTGATTACCGCCGCGGTGACCGTGTTCGGATGTGGCTGGCCCGGAACCTCGCACTCGGTGCGCTTCAATAGCTTTCAAAGCGAACGAGATATGGCGCGATTGCCGCCGCAGCCGCCCAGGTTTCTGGCTACGAAACAAAAGATGGGAGGTTGGGACGACGATCGGTTTGACTATGACGAGTACACTTCCTCGGAAGATGGACTAAAAAAACTCGACTCGCTTTGGGAGCGTGCCGAGACGGCCGAGAGAGATGGAAATCTAAGTCTCGATCGGGATCTGCTCAATGAATACCTCAAAGTTGGAGTCGCGCCAGGCCGGCGCAATTCCGCCACTGATCGACTTGATGCCCTGAACTCACTTGCCCAGGGATCGAGCGCCATAGCGGTAAAGGCATACCTTGACGCGCGTCGGGTTCACGACGCCGCCAAGCCTGTGTGGGACGCCGCCGAGATCGAGCGTGGGCTCGACTCGGCCAATTCGGATCGTCATCTCAAGGACAATGTCGCTTACCTTAAAGCCGCCGAACAGTATTGTCAGGAGAACTTTGCGGAAGCCGCAGCGGCATTCAAGGCGTTGGCCGAAAAGTACCCGCGCAGCGAAAAGCGTGAAGCGGCGCTCTTCTTGACTGCCGTCGCCACGATGAAGACCAGCACCACTTATGTGCCGGAGGCCGGCAACTGGGATGACGACAATGGCGTGCGAACCAAGATAGATCCTGATGAGGCCTGGCATGAAGCGTTCGCAGGCTTTCAGCAACTTGTGAAGGAATATCCGCGGGGAAAATATTTCAATGACGCGCGCGGCTGGCAGGCATACCTGATGTTGCGCCGTCGCGATCGGGTCGGAGCGCTGACCCAGTACTTCCGGCTACTGGCGGATCCCGACGAGAGCGCTCGCCGGGAAGCTAAAATTTCACTGACTCTCGTAGGCTTACCTCCCACTGACGAGGAAATGTCACGTCTCGAGAAAGATCTTGCGGACGAGCCACAGGCGGCGCTGTCTTACGCGTATTACGTCATCTACAACTATTCAATCGATTGGGGCTATAGCTCGCCACCATACGAAGAGGTCAAGGACTACCGCGGCAACTATGATCCCGAAGCGACCAGAGCGCGAAACGATGAACTGGAAAAGAAATGGCGAGTCGAAAAGGCTGAACGCGCGAACAAGGAGTTGTCTCGCACGCTCGAATTTTCCAAACGCCTGATGACAAATTATCCAGGTCTGGCTGTCGGCGGCGCTTTCGCCCTGCGAGCGGCCCAAGCCAGCGAGGAATTGGGCGATAACGGCTCTGCGATAAAGTTCGCCCAAAAAGCTTTGCAAAGTGGATTGACGGGTGAAGAGAGGGCGCAGGCCCTCTGGACCATGGGAGTGGCGCAGTATCGCGTACCCAATTATGACGAAGCTCGCCGAAATCTTTTCACGCTCCTCCATGATTATCCGAACATCAACCTGATCGAGAAAACACGGCGCCTGCTGGCGATGATTTCAGAGGATGCCGGAGACATCGATGGCGCTCTCGATCAATATGTGGCGCTTGGTTACGACATTGACGAAGCTTACTTCGTAGACACCCTGATGACCCCGGAACAATTGTCAGCGTTCATCGAGAAACATCCGGACTCACCAAAGAAAAACGAATTTACTTATGCACTGGGCCTGCGATACCTGCGCGCAAACCGTTGGGAGGACGCCCGCAAGACCTTCGCCCAGGTGCGCACGGGGCAGGAATCGAGTTACGACTTTTACTGTACGACCTGCAATTGCGAGGGGAACGCGTACGCAAACTGCACCGATCCCAAAGAAAAAGAAATGGGGGCAAGGGAGGACGAGACCGGGAAGAAGCAGGTTTCGTCCGCATTACTTTTGCGTGATGTGCAAACAGCTAATGACCTGGAAGCGTTAGAGCGAGCGGCGAACGAAGCGGTAGGTGATGAAGCGAAGGCTGAGGCGCTCTATCAATACGCGAGCTATCAATATGAAGCCAGCAGCCTGCTCTTTTACAATCCGCTCGCGTCTCCGGGTTACGCCAATCTGGGTGAATTTGCGGGCTATAGCAGATATCGCGCGGCCAACGAATCGCAGGTCCTTTTTGCTTCGACGCAGGAGCACGAGCGCCTGGCTCGCGCCCTTAAGATCTATTTGGAGGTTGCGCAAAAGTTTCCCCGCACACGAGCCGCGCGTGATGCGCTCTACACCGCCGCTGTCTGTCACGAGCGATTATCGAATTACAATCCGTACTGGCGATTGATCTATGAGAACGGCATGCACGCCGGTCAGCGGATGGTGGGTTATGCGGACGTGAAGGCAACGTACCCGGGATATCAGCTTCCGCAAGGCACATATGGATGGGAACCCTCAACACGAACTGTAAACAATGGTCCGGGCTGGGCGCCGCCTCCACAACCGCCGCCAAAGCCCAAGCGCCTGACGAAACGAGAGCGAGTCAGATTGTTTGTGAACGAGGTCACCGTTCGGGCGACTGCGTTCTGGCAGGAAAAGGGAAAGCGATGGCTAACCGAAAGCTTGATCGTTTTTGTACTCGTCTTCACGATGCGCCTTGCGCGCAGGAATCAGAGACGGCTGCGGGCTCGCATTGCTCGTAAGCGAATCGAACAATCGCGTCAGGTCGTAACTTACCCGTGGTTTGATTGGTTCTGGATCGATCCGGTTGAGCCGAGCCGGCGCGAACAGATCCGAAATTTTTTGGGCGCGAAACGACAGGAGTTTGTGGATCTGGCAAGCGATCGACGCAGCCGGCCCGTGCTGCTGCGCAGCATCGTCTCGCATTCAGCCGTCACCGGATTGGTAGTTAGCCTGATTTGGATGATCTGGTTTGGGTAGTGAAATGTGGCACGCGCATCCTGCCCGTGATTCACGGGCGGGACGCCCGTGCCACACAAATTATTTTCCCAAAGCTGCGAGCAGAGCTTTCTTCTCGTCCGTGTCGCGACACTCGGTGAGAAATTGTTTTAACCAGCTCTTTGATTTTGCCGCTCGGCCTTCAGCGATTGTCATCAGGCGCGGCAGATTGTATTTCAGGAAGACTTCGTAACCGCCGCCAATGAATGCTTTGGATGAAGAGTAGAAAGTGGTCTCGCCTATTTTCGTTCCGTCCTTCGGCTCTTCTTCGGACTCAATGTTGGCGATGGCCGCGACTTCGGCGGCGGAAATGTTCGACTGCTGCGGATCGAGGACGAATTTTCGCGAAGCTTCATCCCAGTTGTAAGAAGCGCGGTGTCGATTAACGAACTCCAGCTTCAGGTTGTCGTTATCGTAACCGGCGGTGTCGTAGCTGACTGTGTATTGGACCGCCAGGCGATTGGCGCCCGCCGCTCCGGGAATCGTCAACACTTTAAATGAACGTGCAAGTCCCGCCGGCCAGGGATTTGTGTGACCGTCGGAAGGATAGGACAGCACCGGCTTTACGCCGTTGTCGCTGACCTCGTACCAGGTCTCGGCATAAAGGGCGTAGCCGCTGCCCGAGCCTTCCTGTCCGCGCACCACGAGAAACGGCTTCCCGTTTACCGTAGCGATGCGGTGGCGGGCCATTTCATACTTATTGAAGTCGTGATCGACGTGACCGAGGAATTTCCATCCGCCACTTTTCGCGTGACCAAAAATCATGTAGCGACAGAAATCAAACGACTGCGTGAGCTTGACCACCACCTCGGGGCCGGTGTGTGTGCTGAGTTCATAGCGAAAGACCTTCGCTTCGCAACCGCTGCCGCACACCTCGAACGAGCCGGCCTCGAGATCCAGCTTCCGCCAGGTGTCGGCCAGCTCAACATCGGTTTGGCCGCGCCGCGCGTTGTTGATGGACCTGGCTAATTCAATTGGAGAGATGGAAGCGGCTGGGCCCTGAAGTTTTTCAAGACCGGATGTCAGCTCAGGTTCAGTCGTTGCCGCAGATTTCGAAACAACCGGGTTCTGGACGGTCAACATACCGCCCGAATCGGGAAACGCGAGTGCGTTAAGCACGGCGACCGCCGTAACGCCGAGAATGATTGCCGTCATGCGCCTTAACATATCACTGTATTTACGCCGGCCGTGGCTTCGGCTCAATGTGGCTCGCCACATAGGCGCGAGCGGCTGTGCCCTCTTAGGAGTTGGTCAGCGACACAGTCAGTACCATCCGCGTCAGCGGATGGGGCCAACCTGATCCATCCGCTGACGCGGATGGTACTGACCGCCTCTTTGTGGTAAATCTCTACGCCATGAAACCACGTCGCCTGTTGTTATCGATTCTGACCTTCCTGCTCGCGCTGGCGTTTGTTGCATCCGCAATTCCGACCGGCGCGCAGCGCCCGGCTCAATCAACGCAGAGGAAACCGGCACCACAAAGAACCTCCAATCGTTCAGCTCGTGATGAGGCCCTGTGGCAGAAAGCGCTCGCGATTCAAAGGCGCGCCATCGTCGTGGACACGCACAACGACATCACCACGCCGATGACCAATGATGATTTCGATCTCAGCGGGACTCCGCCGACGCCTTATCGCACCAACATCGAGCGCATGAAGAAGGGCGGACTGTCCGCGATTTTCTTTTCGCTCTACCTCAAGCCGTGGTACGTGGAGCACGGCGGCGCCGCGCGACGCACACTCGACATGATCGACTCCGTCTATCGCGCGGCTGAGCGGCATCCGAACGAGCTGATGCTGGCTAATTCTTCGGCAGATATTCGGCGCGCCAAATCTCAATACAAGATTGCCTGTTTGATGGGCATTGAAGGCGGCCACGCGATCGAAAATTCCCTGCCGACTTTGCGCGAATTTTACCGCCTGGGCGTGCGTTACATGACGCTCACCTGGAACAACACGAACGACTGGGCCGATGCGCGCGGGGACAACAAGCACAACGGGCTGACGGATTTCGGCAAGGAAGTTGTGCGCGAGATGAACCGCCTGGGCATGCTGGTGGATATCTCCCACGTCTCAGACAAGACAATGAGCGACGCGCTGGATGTTTCAAAAGCGCCGGTGATTGCCTCGCACTCTTCGTCCCGCGCCCTCAGCAACGTGCTGCGAAACATTCCGGACGACCTGCTGAAACGGATTGGAAAAAACGGCGGCGTGGTCCAGATAAATTTCTACAGTCTCTTTGTCGATCAAAAGACTGTTGCGCCGCAGGCGGATGAGCGAGGCCAGCGCTTGAAGTCCCAACAGGAAGCGCTCAGCATTAAATACGCTGACGACCCCGAACGGCTGGCGGAAGAGAGCGACAAGCTCGAGGCCCAATATCCCCTGCCGCCGCTGCCGATTTCAAAGTTGATCGATCACATCGATCACATCGTGAAGGTTGCGGGCATCGATCATGTGGGGCTCGGCCCGGATTTCGATGGCGCCAACGATTTTCCGGAAGGCGCGCGAGACGTTTCGATGTTGCCGAACATTACCTACGAGTTGTTGAAGCGCGGATACAGCGAACAGGACATCCGCAAGATCCTGGGAGAGAATTTTCTGCGCGTGTTTTCCGAAGCGGAGATGGTCGCTCGCAAAATGAGCCGGACCATTAGCGGCGGCGGCAGCACGAAGAGGATTAACAGATAGTTATCCGCAGATTACGCAGATTAAACTCTAGGTTTTTCCATCACCGGAAAGCCCTATGTAAGTCTTTAGAGGAGTGCTGCTATATGGAAAAAGGCTTTTTCCCTGAATTGGTGTAATCTGCGTAATCTGTGGATGCTCTTCGAAAAACAAAAAGGCTCACGAATGACATTTCCCCCAGGGAAAACACCACGCGTGAGCCTCGGTGTGGACAGCACCACTTTTAGCGACGAGTCTCTTCGTTCTGTCCGCCTTCTTTGACGCTGCCGCCATCGCCGCCCCGACTGGGATCAAAATCACCACCCCGCTGATTGTCCTGCCTGTCGCCTTGCTGGCCACCGGCTTCACGATCATCCTGCGGATTACGTCCCGGCGCGTGTTGACCTGAACCTTCGCCGGTACCTTGTTTCATGCCTTGATTTCTCTCTCGATCGTCTGCCATATGAACCCTCCCGTTTGTTCGTTGATTGATCTTGCATTCGGCGTTTTAGTCAGAGCCGCCGCGTGCGAGGTTGCAATATCAACCTTCATGCCAGCAGGAAATGGCGAGAGATTAGTCGCTAATTCCGCAAACGCTGTCTCAGTCTGTCGTCCAAAATAATACACAGAGCATAGAAGCCGAACATCGAATGAGATCGGCGCGGCATCTGTTTCTGTGATGGCGCATCCAACGACAGTCTGATGCGCTATACTGCGCGGCATTTCGAGGGGCAGTTAGTCAGGCACGCCTCGCGTGCGCTCGCGACAAGCACGCCAGAGGCGTGCGTACCAACAAGAGGAGTAGTCTTATGCAACGAACCCTGATTTTAACCCTGGCTGTTTGTGCGCTGCTCGCCAGCGCGATCTACGCGTTTGCAGATATTCCCAGACCGAAGTCAACACCCGTTGAGGGCAAAACAATTCTCTACAGCGGTCTCACCGTCACCTCGGATCCAAAGGCTTATGAAGCGCGCCTGCAAATCTCGCAGGGAACGCTCAAGCACCTTCAGGATGCGGCTGCCAATAGCGGAGATGGCGGTTCGATGATGCAGCGAGTCATGCACAGTTCGACCCGCACGATCATGGCGGGCACCTTCATGTTTCTGGCAATCTCGTTCGCGGGGATTTGGTTTGCGCGTTCCGCGGAGCGGCGAAACAGTAAGGCGATCGCCGCGGTGTTTCTGGTAGCGATGGTACTTGGCCTGGCCACCGTGATCGTCCGCGCCAATGCCGGACCGCCGGGATATATTCGCTGGCAGAACCTGCCGCAATCTTTGAAGGACGGAAAGGAAACTACCGGCGGGGTGCAGGTCGAACTGGTGCCTGGCGATGACAACATCAAGTTGATCATTCCGCTGCGGAAAACAAAGGGACCTGGCGAGGAGTAGTCCCTTAGTGGCACAGACTTTAGTCTGTGGTAAGGCGGAGAAAGTAATTCACAGACTGAAGTCTGGGCCACTGACAGGCGGAAACGCCTGCATCACTTGTATGGAACGAGCCGAGAAAATCAACGTTGCCGTCTGGCATGGACCACGCGCGCGTACGCGGACCCGGGTCAACGCGAAAGCCTTTGCCGCGATCCTGATCGGCAGCGCCTGCGTGTCAGCTGCTTTGGCGAGTTGGCTTCCGCTGCAAGTGTCGATCGTTTCCGTCTTCCTTTTTGCGGGTCCGCACAATTGGTTCGAGGCTCGTTACTTCCTGATGCGCCTGCCGGCGAGGTTCGGCCGCTCGCGCAACTTTTTCATTGTGGCGTTTGCCGGCATTGGGTTGCTGACTCTGGCTTACGTTTCGTTGCCGGCGCTTTACTACGCGAACGTCTGGTCGGGCGCGAACTGGCCCAACGCAATTGCGACCTGGAATACGCTGATGATTCTTTGGATCAGCGCGCTGGTGTTGATGCGGGGCAAACAGAAAGCGAATCGCGATTGGTTTTGGGTTCTGCCAATCGCTTTTGCTTTATGTGCCGGCAACTGGCTGGCGCCGGAGCTGTTCAGCCTGGCCATCGTCTACCTTCATCCGATGGTGGCGCTTTGGTTTTTGGATCGACACCTCCGCCGCGCTAAACCTGAATGGCTGAAAACTTACCGCCGATGTCTGGCGCTGCTGCCTTTACTGCTCGTGGGAATACTCTGGCAACTCTCTCGGACCGCGTCGCTCGCAGATGACAACGGACTCTTCTGGCGCATCACACAACATGCGGGCGCTGACCTTTTGCCGAACGTCTCGAGTCACATGCTGGTTTCGACGCACGTATTTTTGGAACTGCTGCACTACGGCGTATGGATCGTGGCGCTCCCTTTGATTGGAGCCAGCGGGGCGATTTGGAGTCTGAAATCAATTCCAGTAGCGAGTCACTCACGCGGTTTCCCCAAACTAATCGAGGCGATCCTGGTCTGCGGGTTGTTTGTGGTAGTCGTGTTGTGGTTTGGATTCTCAGCGAATTACACATTGACGCGCGACGTTTACTTTGCGGTGGCCATGGCCCACGTGCTGGCCGAGGCGCCGTTTTTGTTGAGAATGATTTAGCTGCGGCTGTGCCGCCTGATGTGCGGGCTCTGCCTCGTTTTGGAGGCGTAGCCTCCAACTTAATTTATTCGACAACCGGTAAGGCAAAGCCTTACCGCACATCAGGCGGCACAGCCGCGACAGATTCAAAGCGCCGTCGCCGCTTCTCCGTGCCGGAGCACTCCAAAATGTCCCCTTCCGATCTCTGGCATTTCTTTCCACTTGGCTATCTGTTCACCATTCTGATCGAGACGCCGATCCTCGTGATCGGCCTCTCAAACAGACATTCAATCAAGCGCAGACTAATGGCCGGAGTGTGGCTCACCGCCTGCACCTACCCGATCGTGGTGCTGGTTATGCCGCTCATCTTCGCAAACACCTCGCGCGCCATCTACCTGGCAGTTGCCGAAACCTTTGCGCCCGTGGCCGAGTGCACTCTGTTCTGGCTGGCTTATGGGAAGTCTGAGGAATTCGGCAAGGGCTCGATGTGGCAGGACTTTGCTACGATCGTCGTTGCCAATCTGGCTTCGTTTTTGGGTGGCGAGGTACTTAATACTTACGGCTGGTTTGGATTGCTGGGTTGAGGTGGCTGACTCACGAACAGATCATCTGGCCGTCGCAGATCCTGCGCTGGCGATACCGGCGAACACCAGCGGCTCACAGTCCATCAGACTCATTGGATTTGGACGGAATGTTCGGTTAAGAATTTTGAGATCGGCGATCAGCCACCAAAGGTTCGGTGGAGCGAGCCGCTTCCTGCTGGGCAAGAAATCTCTGAGTCCGGAGGAACGTACTCTTCATAACCTCACGGTGCGCCTCTCCCGATCCCGGCGGGTACAAATCTGGATTCTTCAACATCCGATTGACAATCGATAAATGCGACGCCAGGGACGCCTCAACATTTCTAGTGTGATTGGCATTGTGAACGCGTACGTAAACCAGGGGCTTATCCACAAAGGCCAGCGGATACCGCGCTAATACACGCGCAAAGAATTCAAAAGTTTGTCCGTATAGCAAACTCTCATCGAAGTCTCCGAGAACTGAAAAAACATCTCGCCGCAGCAGCACCGTCGTCGTTTGAATGTTGAAGCGAACAAGAAAATCGCCCTCAACCTTTGCAAAGTAATGACCATGTCTACTGATGGCGACTGATTCACCGTCCTGCCATCTTTCACGGAGAGCGCGCGCTTTGGAAGCTATGATCTCACCGTTACATAAAGTACAGAGGGTACAGGATACGATGGCCACCTCCGGACAGGCCTCGGCGGCTTCCCACTGCAAAGCTATTTTGTCTTTTTCCCAGATGTCGTCTGCGTCCAAAAGAGCAATCCAGGGTTGGCTGGTGGCACGGATACCGAGGTTTAGTCCGGCTGCCATGTTACGTCTCTTCTGTTCGAGAACAGTCGCGCCGAGTTCCGTGGCAATTTGCTTTGTCCGATCTGTGCAATCGTCAGCAATCACAATTATCTCAGCCGGCCTAAGCGTTTGGGCGAGCACGCTGCGGATAGCATCTCCGATGAAGCTCTCGGCATTGAAGGCGGGAATCACGACGGAGATCGGTGCGACGTCGTTGACCAAGATCTAATCCTCCGAGAAATCACAAAGAAGCCCCGAACCTCGCATTGGAACCCGGCTGGCAGATTAGCCGCTCACCGGAGATCGAGCCAAAAGCAAGCAGCGATTAATTAGAGAAGTGGGCAGGTCCCTGTACTGCTGCACACGCCCTGGCAACACGGGGGGTTTGGTCCGCCACAAGGAGCGCCTTGTCCAGCGCAGCTCGAAATCCCCGCCGGAGTGGGAGCACTAATTGACAGGATCACCGGCAGCGCCAGCGCGGCGGGGGCGTACTTCAAAACCAAATCACGACGCGAAACGGACGGCGATTTCCCTGATGCTTCGACCAGGTGAAATCGCTGCAGCTGCTTGACTGCGAGCCAGATGACATCCGCATCAACGGGCACAGCCAATTCCTTTTTCAGAGCGCGCGCCGCATGGGTCGCCGTGGTTTTGCCATCACATTCTTTCCAAACCAGGGCGGCGGTTTGATTGAGGCAGTGCGCCTCGTCCCGATCCATGTCGTAAACCAGAGTCTCGTCGTCCAGTTCGCGAATCACAAGGTTGTCGGTGCGGGCTTTAGGAAGTCGGGTAGCGTTTTTCATCTCTCGTGTTCGCCTTGATGTGAAATCGACTACTAGAGCGAGTACTTCAGATAACCAGTTGAGCGCTCAAGTCAATCGAACCAGTCAATTACCGCTAATCGATAGACAGGGGGATAGCGTCTTTTACATCCAGTGAAGGATTAAGTCAATAGTAACTACGGAGACACCTGGCCATCCTTATGCGGAAAGTTAATTTCCAGATGCCGCGTGCTGCGTTTGCGATACCAGAGAAAGATGACCAGGCCTGCGGCCAGGACCACGATCGCGCCAATCACGACCAGGATCGCAGCGGCGGCAATGCCCATACCGACAGGGTCGGGCGCAGCGTCCATGAATCCGAAACCCATCATTGGATTTGGCCTCCATCACTGATCACCGGCGAAAGAATTTCCGGATCTACGTTGCCACCCGAAAGCACCACACCAATACGACGGCAGTCAGGGGGAATTTTGCGCGCAAACGCAGCTGCAGCCGCGGCGGCGCCTGATGGTTCGACCAATAGTTTCATCCGAAACAACATAAAGCGCATTGCGGCCCGAATCTCGTCGTCCGTCACCGTAATGACGTCATCCGCGTTCGCGCGCGTAATCGGAAAGGTAAGGGCGCCAGGCGTCTGCACCCGGAGCCCGTCGGCGATTGTCGGTGGCGGCGAGATCTTCACCCGCTCGCCTTTCTGAATTGATTGTTGCGTGTCATTGGCAGTGTCAGGCTCAACCGCGAAACACTTGATCGATGGCTTCATCGACTTTGCGGCAGTGCTGACGCCGGCGAATAATCCGCCCCCACTGCACGGCGTCATCACGCAATCAAGATCGGGAACCTCTTCCAGCAATTCCAAGCCTGAAGTTCCCTGGCCAGCCATGATCAAATAATCATCGTAAGCCGGTACCATGACCAGGCCTTCGCATTCGGCAATTTCGCGTCCGAAAGCGTCGCGATCGTCTTTATGCCGGTTGAACACACGAATGTCAGCGCCGTAATTACGCATACCGGCGACCTTCATTTTCGGCGCGTCATCAGGAATACACACGACGGCCCGCACGCCGGCTTCGCTCGCGGCGAGGGCCACAGCCTGCGCATGGTTGCCGGATGAAACCGCGATTACGCCACGCTCTTTTTCTTCATCAGTGAGCGAAAGGATTTTGTTAGTCGCGCCGCGAGCTTTGAACGCGCCGGCGCGCTGGAGGTTTTCGCATTTGAAAAAGACTTCGCGGCCGGCAACTTCATTGAAAGAGCGAGAAGTCATCACCGGGGTACGATGGACGCGCCCGGCGATTCGCGCCGCAGCTTGTTTGATTAGTTCGAGTGTCAGCATAGGAAGAAACTTTAGCCACAAAAAAGCACAAATGGCACAAATGGGAAGACTCCGAGATCAAAACGTGCAGGCAACTCCGCGACTTTCTTTTTGTGCTTTTTGTGCCTTTTTGTGGCCATCAAGCTCCATTTCAAAGACTTCGGCGAAGCGTTCGATGATCCGATCTTCAACCAGACTCAAGTGAATTTCCTTCGCCAATACTTCCTTCATCGACGTTACCGGCTCGCCTTCGCAGGCCACAATCAAATCAAAGTAACTGAGATCAGTATTCACGTTCAAAGCAAATCCATGAGTTGTCACCCAGCGCGCAATATGCACGCCGATGGCCGCAACTTTTCCGCTTTCGGTGTGCGCGCCGGTCAAGCCGGAAATGCGAAATGACTCGACGTGAAAGTCGCGCAGCGTCCTAATCAGAACTTCTTCCAGATCACGAACGTAACGGAGCACGTCCTGGCGGTCAGGACTCAGATTGATGATCGGATATCCGACGATTTGGCCGGGCCCGTGATAGGTGACTTTTCCGCCGCGATTTGTCTCAAAGACGGTCACCTTTCGTTCCTGAAGAATCTTGTCTGAAACGATTACTCCATCATTTGTCGAACGGCGACCACACGTCAGAGTGTGCGGGTGCTCGAGCAGCAGCAGAGTGTCCGGCTGTGCGCCCGTCAAAACCGCACGCTCAGTTTGTTTTTGAACAGCAAGCGCCGTCGCGTATTCAACGCGGCCTAACCGTTCGACTCGGAGAACTCGTGGCATGATTTGCGATGAACGAACCCGCAAATTGTAACAGGCGTGAGGTCAGTACCGGGAGCGGTAGCGACCGGGTCGATCTCAATCGCGAGTCTGTTGCTAGCTACCCGGTCGCTATCGCTCCCGGTACTGACTCCGTCACTGGAGGCCCGTGCTGCTTGACTGATTGTTGGTGAATGCTTCAGGCTTATTCAACAAAAGAGAATCCGATAGAGACCGAGGAGCCATCGATGAAGCCTATTCTCATTCTCGCTTGCATCTTGTTGCTTTCAACAGCAGCGCTGGGCCAGACGCGTAAGCGCACGACCAGAAGGAGCGCACCCGCGAAGACCACGAAAGCCGCGGACGCAGAAATGGCCGCGGCGGCAGCTGTGAAGACTGAAGGGGCGACCAAGATAGCGAATCAAATAAAGAACCTGACGACATTTCTTTATTTACTCGGTGGCGTCGCCAGAAGCATTGAGAACCTGGACGCGGCCGCCAAGGCCGGCCAGCCCTCGCCGACGGTTGAGAAAAGCAAAGTCCAGCTCCGGCAAAGCTTCACGGACTTCCGTGTTGGGCTGGATGCGTTGGAAGTTAATTTTCGCAGCACACCTGCATTGCAGCCCTACTATACGAAGCTGGTCGGATCGGCTTCAGGCGCGGCGAACGCCGAAGCCCAGGCCGCTGCAGGTAAATTCGATGACGCCGGACGCACCCTGGTTACCGTGGTGGGCCGTCTGGCGGATGTGCTGGTGGCGATGCGCTAGAACGGCGACGCAGCCAGCCATCAATTTGTCGCGTTGCTCCCAAATTTCTCTTGATTTAGCCTCAAAATCAAGAGCATAATCCGCTCGCAACTCAGCTTACTCAGTCTCCTCGGCGCTCATGCGGCGTCTTCTTTCACATGCAAGAGGAATACTCTCACTACATTGACTCGGCATTGGAAAGTGTCGTTTTCGAGAAGTCTAATGGTGATTTTCACGCCTACATTCCCGGCTTTTATGGCTTGGAAGCCACCGCGTCATCTGAGGATGACTGCAAGACTCTACTGCGCACAAAGCTCGGCAACTGGATCAAGAATCGCCGACAGGACGGACTCACGGTTCCCGTTGTCGGCGGATTTCGAATCGCTACGCTTCAGTTAGAGGTTCAGGAGGAAAAGCGGGACAGGCTGCTGCAGCTTGAACATCAGATCCAATTGTTGAAAATGAATCTTGGGTTTGGCTCTGACGGCCGCAGATTAACAGTTGGAGCGTTTGAAAGATTCAATCGCTGGTACAAATCTTACTGGCAGTTCATTGTTAGTATCGCAAGTGTCTCTGTTATCGCAATCGCCTATATAGGCTACGGCGTCGATCCCATCCAGAGCTATCGCGAGACCGGCGATAAAATCAGGATGTCCAGGCGATATAATGAGATTGGCGATAAGTTATTGCTTGAGTCCGGCTCGACATCTCCAGACGCCGAGAAGGCGTACACTGCGGCTCTGGAGTTGTATCCATCCAATCTGAGCGCTCGAGCGGGGCTCCTCAAAGCCCAGATTCTTGATGTCGAACCCGGTCGAAGCGAATACGATAACGGAATAGCGCAAGCTAAACTTTCGGCAGCGCGCGTTTATCTGGGAGAAGACTATTATCTTCTCTACGTCGAAGGAATCATAGATCTGCATCAGGCCTTTGCGGCCACCGGTTCGGATCAGAAGTTGTTGCTTGAGAGCGCCAGAAAAGCTTTCGAGAAATCCACGAAGTTGCAACCTGAGTTCAGCGGAAACTATCTTGGCCTCGGTCTTTACCATTTGTTCTTTCATGGGCCGCTAACTGCGCTAAGTGTGTTCAAGGAAGCATGTGACACCAATCACCGTTCACCCGGAATCCTGACTTACATGGGGTCTTTGAAGGCGTCCCGACGAAACTTCGATGAGGCGCGAAAAGATTTGGAAGCAGCCAATACCCTGAGAACTCGCCTGGAGACGTTGATTGTTTTAGGCGATGTGTTTCGTCACCTATCAGCCAGGAAGAAGAATTATTTGGATGCGGCAATTATCAGACATCAGAACGCGTTGGCGATGGCAAATCGTACCAACCTGGTGCGAGGTGTAGACTACGACGAGTTTTTGTACAGCGATATGCCCAAGGACTTCTGCGAGCTGAGCGATGACGTCGGCTCGCAATCATTTGACACGCTAGATTCCTATAAGGTCTTGTCCTACTATTCCTTGAGCCTGGATTACCTCCTGGCAAACAAGAAAGCAGAAGCGGATAAGGCATTTAACTTAGGCTTTAGTCTGGATCGCTGCGTTACCAGCTCGAGGAAAGAATATTATGGTTGGTACGTGAACCAAGCCTATTGCTTGATAGTTGAATACCCGAACATATCAGAGGATGCGAAGACATCGTTGAAGGCGAACATGAAGAGATTCGAGTCATGTGAGTAGAATTCCAGGAGGACGAAACCAGTGAACGTAAGAACGCTTGCTCTAATATTGACCGGTGCCCTATCTGTCTGTGTCACGCTTTTGGGAAGTGTGCTAGCTGTGGGACAAACGCCAAGCATGCCGCGATCCGCCAAGATTAAGGCTCCGACGACAGCCATCATTTCAAGTCAGCAATCTTCGGACCTCGTAAAGACAGCTTCTTTGGCGGGAGAGTATAAAGGGCGTGTGCCTGTGGGTGATGACTTTAAGCCAGCTAAGCTGATCCTAAAGGACGGCTTGGGCGGCGATAACTTCATCCTTCAGGTTAGCGGGGAAGAAGCCATCACCGGCAGAATCGCCGGCGAATTCTATCTTAGATCCAAGATTGCCTTTGCTAGCGTGAAGCTATCTTCAAACGCTGAGGCAATGGGCGGAACTGAATCGTCCAGCGTTTCTTTACGCTTACTTAAGACTGATTCCGGGCTTACGTTGAAAAACGATACAAAAGTTTTGTTCGAGACTTGTAATCCTTATCCTAGATGCCAAAATCAGGGTGGCTGCGAGCCATGTGAGCCTTAACCTAAAAACCGCCGATTTTGGGATTTCTCAAGCCTATTCTAACCGATAATTTGGCGCCTCTTTCGTAATCACCACATCATGCACGTGCGATTCGCGCAGGCCAGCCGCGGTCACGCGCAGGAACCGGGTCTTTTCCTGAAACTCTTTAATCGTGTGACAGCCGGTGTACCCCATGCCTGATCGCAGGCCGCCGACCAGTTGCGTGACCATCTCAGCTAAAGTCCCACGGTATGGAACACGGCCTTCGATCCCTTCAGGCACCAGCTTCGATTCAACTTCAATCCGTTCCTGCGCGTAACGATCGCGCGAGCCTTCACGCATCGCGCCAATCGATCCCATGCCGCGGTACATCTTGAAGCTGCGGCCCTGGTAAAGAATCACTTCGCCGGGCGCTTCTTCGGTGCCGGCAAACAACGATCCGATCATCACCACGTCGGCGCCGGCGGCAATCGCTTTGGCCATGTCGCCAGAGAACTTCACGCCACCGTCAGAGATGATCGGGACTCCGCTTCCGCGGGCCGCTTCCACCGCCGATTGAATTGCCGAAATCTGCGGCACGCCGGCGCCGGTCACGACGCGGGTGGTGCAAATCGATCCGGGCCCAATGCCGACTTTGACCGCATCGACGCCGGCATCAATTAATTCGCGTGTGCCTTCACCGGTGCCGACATTGCCGGCAATCAATTGAGTTTCGGGATGACGTCGTTTGATTTCGCGGACTGCCTCGATTACGCGAAGTGAATGTCCGTGCGCCGTGTCGATAACCAGACAATCGACGCGCGCTTTGACCAATTCGTCGGCGCGTTCCTTGAAATCGCCGGTGGCGCCAATCGCGGCCGCGACCCGCAGCCGGCCGAGATCGTCTTTGGCCGCCGTCGGATACTTGATCGCCTTTTGAATGTCCTTGACGGTGATCAGGCCTTTGAGGTGTTTGTCGTCGTCGATGACCAGGAGCTTTTCAATCCGGTGCTCCTGCAAGACTGCCTTCGCCTGATCCAGGGTTGTGCCCACTGGAACCGTCACCAGCGGCTGCGGCGTCATCACTTCCGAAACCGGCAGCTCGAAACGTGTTTCGAAACGCAGATCGCGATTGGTGATAATCCCCACCAGGTGTCCGTCTTCATCGACGACCGGTACGCCGCTAATGTGATAACGCTGCATTACGTTGAGCGCCTCACGCACGGGACGGTCCTGCCGAATAGTTACCGGATCGACGATCATTCCGGATTCGGATCGTTTCACTTTGTCCACCTCTTCCGCCTGGCGCTCGACCGTCAAATTCTTATGCATTACGCCAATGCCGCCCTGTTGGGCGATGGCAATCGCCAAAGAGGCCTCAGTCACGGTGTCCATGGCCGCCGAGCAGAGGGGAATCTGCAGCCGAATGCTGCGAGTAAATTGGGTTGATGTATCGGTTTCAGTCGGCAACACGTCTGATCGCGCAGGCACCAGCAGAACATCATCAAACGTCAGGCCTTCAGGAATTTTTTCTATGATCATGATTGCTTAAGATTACTCCTTTAGTGTCTCTGATTCTAAAAACGAAACCGCCCGTAGATTGGCTACGGGCGTCATTCAAACTCAAAACTGGAGCGCAGGTTTGCGCACACTGCGAGATCGCGCAGCGGCTTTCTGCGCACAAACTTAAACAGCAAAGTAATGCTCAACCTCCTTCATCCTTTCCGGCGTCCGGATCATGCTTGATGCACAAATTGAATTTGCAACCACCGCCGTCTGATAGTTCACCAGCTTGCCGGTGCCGGGCGGAGGTGGTCTTTGCCCGGTGCGTCGTTTGTAGAATTCCAGCCCGCCCCACACGGCGAGGGAAAGCGCCGCCAGGATCAGGATCGCTAAAATCAAAGTCTTCACCGACGAGCGTGAACCCGATCCGCCGTCTTCAGTGTAAACGAGCGAATGGTGTGATTTCGATCCTTCATCATCCGTTTCGCCTCGCTCGCGCAGAGTTCGCGCATAGTCTTCCAGCGCCTGATGTTCGTCATAGCCGATGAACTTGGCGTACGCGCGAATGAAGCTGCGGTTGAAAATACCGCCCGGCAAGCGGCGATAGTCGTCAGTTTCGATCGCCTCCAGATACCGGATCGAGATCCGCGTCTGTTCCGAGATGTCACGCAGAGCAATCCCTCGCGCCTCGCGTGCGAGTCGCAGTTTTTCTCCGATGGTCTCTGACATTTCGATTGGATCAGTCCCGGCTCTTGAAGGGTCGCCACGCTTCCTTGTGGCGTTGAAATCGACGAGTGTGCTTCCCACTAAGACACTCTCGCAGTTAACCAAGCGATACGTTGCGCGCACTATAGCGCTGGCTTGGAAACGTTGTCAACATTATGAATTGCCCGTTTCGCACTCCTTGATTCTTGCAGCACTCGGTGGTAGCTTGAGTCGTAATCAGTTTTGTTTTTTAACTTCTACAATCTTGAAAAAGTGAGGACTGACGGAGATGCCCCTCGAAGCACTCGGAATGGTCGAGACTAAAGGTTTTGTTGGCGCCGTCGAAGCCGCTGACGCCATGGTTAAAGCGGCGAACGTGCAGCTGCTCGGCAAGGAATATATCGGTGCGGGTTACGTCACCGTCTTTGTGCGTGGAGATGTAGGCGCGGTGAAAGCGGCCACTGACGCGGGCGCGGCGGCCGCGCGCCGGGTGGGCGAATTGATCAGCGTGCACGTCATCCCGCGACCCCATGCGGAAGTCGAACGCGTCCTGCCGGTCGACGGCCGCACCGGATACAGCCCGGATGAGCAGACGCAATTGCCGGGCGGGGCTCGCGGTCAATTAGGTCAGGGCGACGCCGGACGATCGCTGAACGCGCGCGAAAGCACAAGGGAAAGAGCCAAGTAAAAGCATTGCCGATTTGCGATTGCCGATTGCCGATTGAATTTCAAATTGGCAATCCTAAATCGGCAATTGGCAATGGAGGTTTTTTATGTCGGCCGATAAGGATTTAATTTCGGTTCAGCAGGCCCGTGATCTGGTAGAAGCAGCCCACCGCGCACAATCCGAAGTTGTTCGTTTTGATCAAGGCAAGATAGATCGGATCTGCGAGACGATGGCGCTGGCCGCGCTCCGCGAATCTCCGCGAGTGGCCGCGCTGGCGGTTGAAGAAACCGGTTACGGCGTAGCGGCAGATAAAGAAGTAAAGAACCGTTTTGCGGCCGAAGACGTCTGGAATTATTTCAAACACCTCCGCACAGTCGGTGTAGTTTCCGACACCAAAGATGTAGTTGAAATCGCCAGCCCGCGCGGCGTCGTTGCCGGGATCATCCCGTCAACCAATCCCACTTCGACAGCTATTTTCAAGATTCTGATCGCGATCAAATCGCGAAACGCGATCGTGCTGTCGCCGCACCCCTCCGCGGCCCGTTGCATCAATGAGACGGTCAAAGCCATGCGCGAAGCCGGCGTGAAAGAGGGTTTGCCGGCCGATGCGATCGCCTGCATGACCACCGCCACCATCGAAGGCACCGAGGCCCTCATGAAGCACAAAATGACTGCGGTCATCCTGGCGACCGGCGGGATCGGTTTGGTGCGCGCCGCCTACTCGTCCGGCAAACCGGCCTTCGGCGTAGGTCCAGGAAACGTCCCTGTGTTCATTGAACGTTCAGCGGATGTTCCCAAAGCGGTTCAGGACATCTTAACGGGCAAGTGCTTTGACAACGGCACGATTTGCGCCTCTGAGCAGGCAGTCGTCGTCGATGCGCCGATCGAAATGGCCGTGCGGGAGCAATTCAAGTTGCAGGGCGCGCACTTTCTGAGTCAGTCCGAAGCGGATCAACTTGCGAAGATCGTCTCGACACCACAAAGAAGTTTGAATCCGGCAATCGTCGGAAGGTCCGTCGAAGTCATTACGAAGATGGCCGGGATCACGGCGCCGGCGGGAACCAGATGCCTGCTGGCGGATGTGGGCGGGGTGGGCCGTGACTTCCCTCTATCGATGGAGAAGCTCTCGCCAATCCTGGCGTTCTATGTTGAAGATGGAATCGAACGGGGCGCGGCGCGATGCAACGAAATTTTGCATTATGGCGGTATGGGCCACACGGCCGGTGTGCACACGCGCTCGCGGGAAGCCGCCGTGCGCTACGGTGCCGAGATGCCGGCTTCGCGAATTACCGTGAATACGCCGACGACTCATGGCGCGATTGGCTTTTCGACTGCGCTGCCGCCGTCGATGACTCTGGGCTGCGGGTCGTGGGGCGGTAACGTCACTTCGGACAACGTCTCGCCATTGCATTTGATGGACATTAAGCGCGTCGCCTTCGAGACCCGGCCCGTCGCCAGCAAGCGACCAGCAGTCGCAACCCAAGCCGCGGCCGTGATGCCTTCCGCTGCTCCGGTTGCCAGTCCGCAGCCGGCGAAAACCGCGACACCGAAAGTGAGCCGTGAAGAGATCGCGGCAATCGTCGATCGCTTTCTGGCCAATCGGCCGACGGAGTCGGCGCCGCTGCCGCCGCCCGCCCCGCTGCGCGCGGAAGCGCCGCCGCCCCCCGCGAGGCCAACCGGCAACGGCGGCACGGTACGAACCGCGGCAAGTTCAAATGCTTCGTCAAATGCTTCTTCGAATGCTTCTTCGAATGCTTCTTCGAATGCTTCTTCGAATGGTCGCCAGGCTGCCGACTTTGTCAGCGAAGATGATGTGAAGCGCGCGATTCAAAAAGGCGAGAAAATTTACGTCGGCCCGAAAACTATCATCACGCCGTCAGCCCGGGATATCGGCGATCCGGCAGAAGTGTTCGCCAAAGCGTAATTCGCCAGTAGTCAGTTGTCCGTTGTCAGTGGTAACGGAAGGCCTGACGCAACTGACAACTGACCACCGACAACTGACATGTTCTTAGGCAAAGTCATCGGCACAGTTTGGTCAACCAAGAAGACCCCCGACCTGGAAGGCGTGCGTTTTCTGATCGTGCATCCGTACGACCTGGACCATGAGCCCACGAAGAACGTCGTTGTGGTCGCCGATCGCCTGGGAGCAGGCGCCGGCGAGACTGTGATGTGTGCGTACGGAAAGGCCGCGCGAACCGCGATCGGCAATCAGGACATGTCGATTGAAGCGGCCGTGGTTGGGATTGTTGACCGCGTCGATCTGACAGACACAGAGTCGGAAGAACTGCGCGAGGTCGCGAACACTCTGGGACGGGATAACGGCCGGCGATAAACGATATAGCGGCGAAGAAAAGCACAAAAGGCACAAGAATTAGAGCTAATAACGATCGCTGATTGCTACGGAATTTTCTTGTGCGTTTTGTGCCTTTTTGTGGCCAGTGGCACTGCGAATGGCGAACCAGGAACTCATCTACAGAATCACCCGGGCGATTTATGATCGTCTGGGGACTTCCGCCGATGAGCGCACGGTCGAGGAACTGGTGACCGAAATTTATCGTGCGGTCGAGCCGGCGCTGAATACTAACGTAGCGGCGCATTCGGCGGCTTCGGTCGGCGGGTCGTTCAGCGCGACGACGACCAGCGAAGGATCGGCGAGTCGCATAATCATCTCTGTCTTCGGCGTCGATCACCCGGGCATCGTGGCCGGTGTGGCTGAGATACTCTCCGAAGCTCAGTGCAGCATCATTGATATCAACCAGACTGTCGTACAGGGAAAGTTTGCAATGGTGATCATTGCCGACGCGTCGCGTTCTCAGTCGTCAATCGCCGACTTAAAAGATCGTTTGCGCAGTGAGGGTGAAAAGCTCGGAGTACACATTTATGCGCAGCGCGAGGACTTATTCAATGCGATGCATCGAATTTGATCTTTGTTCTTTGTCCTTTGTTCGTGTATGAAAGGTAGCCGTTGATACTACGAGCACAAAGTACTAACGACAAAGTACAAAGCACTAAGTACCAAGCCCATTCTTTTCATGATTCCTGAGATTTCCCATCGTTGTCCTTCATGCGGCGCCTCGGTCCGTGATTTTGGCGAACGCACCATGTTCTGCCCGGAATGCGGCGAGAACTTAACGGAAACGAGATCTGCCAAAGCGGGTCAAAACACTTCGCAGGCCAACGTTGAAGGTGACGCCATAAGCGACGCACCGGAACCGCCGCGCCTGTCAGGGGAAGCCGCTGCTCCTATCAAAGCAGTTGAAGCAGAGGTCGATAAGGACAAAACCTCTGTAGTTGAAGATCGTCACACAGCGCGCGAACGAACCAGAGAGACTCTCCATCGAGCCTCAAACAGGGCTCGCGGCGCGATCGAGGACAACGTGAAACGCGTCGAGAAAATTCATCACGTCTCAACCGTCATGCTGGAAGAAGCCACCTACGATCCCAGTTTGCGCTTCGTGCTGGTGGCCGCGGGTCTCTTTGTGGTTTTTGTGATCCTGCTCATTCTCAGCAAGGTGATGGGATGATTATTAGACAGGATTTACAAGATTAACAGGATGTTTATGAGGAATTCCCTTTCCTGTAAATCTTGTAAATCCTGTCAATTATTCTGAACCCGAAACTTCCTAATGGAATACAGCCAAGCCGAAATCCTGCAAACCGTACGCATGACCGAGATGGAGCATCTCGACATTCGCACGGTTACGCTGGGGTTAAGTTTGCGCGACTGTGTGACCGATTCGATCGAAACCACCGCGCAACGGGTGCAGGAAAAGATCGAACGCACCGCGGCGCGACTGGTCAGCACCGTTAACGAAATCGGCGACGAGATTGGTATTCGCGTCGCCAACAAACGCATCTCCGTCACACCCGTGTCGATGCTAACTGAAGGTGCCAGGGGCAATCCGGTTGACTTAGGACGCGCGATTGATGAATCAGCCGGCCGGGTCGGTGTGGATTTCGTCGGTGGTTATTCCGCCTTGATTCATAAAGGTTTCACTCGCAACGAAAGTGTCTTCCTTGATTCGATTCCGGAAGTTCTTTCGACCACTGAACGTCTGTGCAGTTCGGTCAACGCCGCGACCACGCGGGCCGGTATCAACATGGATGCAGTCGCGCGCGTCGGTCGTTTGATCAAGGACGCCGCCGAACGCACGCGCGACCGCGGCGGGCTCGCTTGCGCCAAGTTTGTCTGCTTTGCCAACGCTGTCGAAGACAATCCATTCATGGCCGGCGCGTTCCATGGTGTCGGCGAACCTGAAGCGGTCTTGAATGTCGGCGTCTCAGGTCCGGGCGTGGTGAATCATGCCGTGCAAAATGCGGACAAGGATCTTCCGTTACAGGACCTGGCCGAGCTCATCAAGAAACTTTCCTTCAAGCTCGCTCGCGCCGGCGAACTCATCGGTCGCGAAGCCGCGCGCCGTCTGGGAATTCCTTTTGGCATCATCGATCTTTCGCTGGCTCCCACGCCGGTGCCCGGAGATTCTGTCGCCAACATCATCGAAGCGATGGGATTTGAACGCGCGGGCACGCATGGCACCACCGCCGCGCTCGCTTTGTTGACTGACGCGGTGAAGAAGGGCGGCGCCATGGCCAGCAACTCGGTCGGCGGCATGAGCGGCGCCTTCATCCCGGTGTCCGAAGACGCGGGCATGATTGAAGCAGCCCGGATCGGCGCGCTCACACTGGAAAAGCTGGAAGCATGGACCAGTGTCTGCTCAGTGGGTATCGACATGGTGGCCGTGCCCGGATCGACTTCCGCCGAAACTATCGCGGCCATCATTGCTGATGAAATGGCGATTGGCGTGATGAATAATAAAACGACCGCCGTGCGCATCATCCCCGTACCCGGCAAAGAAGTTGGCGAGATGGTCGAGTTCGGCGGGCTGCTTGGCTCAGCCCCGATCATGCCGGTCAGTCGCTTCTCGTCGGAGCAATTCATTCGCCGTGGCGGACGGATTCCTGCACCGGTTCAGTCGCTGCGAAACTAATCGCGTACGACGAACCGGCTTGAAAAACTGCTTACCGCCCAAACCAGAAACGAAAATACGGCACCCACCTGCCAATATTATTGTTGACAGGCTCACCTGTAGGTGTATATTAACCGCCTCAATCCCCCCCTAAAGTTCCGAGGAGTCATACTCGATCAGACACGTCATGTGTCTGATGCTGATCCTCAAAGCTGTAAATGTAACTTTCTAAGGAGGCTAAGATGGCAACGAAAAAGAAAGCTATAACAAGACCGCCAGTCGCGGCAGCTCTGATATTCAGGAAGGAATGGATTTTCGACCCGGCGCCGCCCTGGCTGAGGCTAAATAAGGCCGCCTTGAGCCGGATCAACCAGCTCAAGACCCAATTTGCCAAAGACGTAAACGAGGTCATCGCCAAAGGCCAACAGTAATCGCCCAATCTGATTTCTCAGCAGGATCTTTTGGCACCCTCCACTCTTGACGGGTGCCAGATGGTTTTAGATCGGGAGGACTTATGCGCCAGCCTATTCCGCTACGCGTGTTCCAGGGTCCGGCTGCCGCTGAGCGCTCACGGGACACGTCGCGTCCGGTGATGCTCGTCGGTTTTCAGAACCAGGGAAATCTGGGGCTCGGGTATCTTGCTGCGGTCTTGCGCCAGCATGGTTATGCCGTTCGGGTTGTAGATATCGAGCAACAGCCTGAAGAAATCCTGAGAATTGCCCAGGAGATCAAACCGATCCTGATTGGCTTTTCACTGATCTTTCAGTTTTTTATCGATCGTTATGCTGCGTTGCTGTACGTCATGCGCGCTCACGGCGTCGATTGCCACTTCACGATGGGGGGCCATTTTCCCAGCCTGAGTTATGAGCAGACTCTGGAACTGGTCCCGGAACTTGATAGCATCGTGCGCTTTGAGGGCGAAGCGACTCTGCTCGAAATGGCCGACGCAATCAGCACCGGCCAGGACTGGCATGAGATACATGGGCTGGTCTACCAGCGTGATCACGAGCTAATCAAAACACCTGCGCGCGCCCTGGTCGAAGATCTTGACCAGTTACCCTACCCGGATCGCGAATACGCGCCGGAGACTGTTCTGGGCAGAACTATCATGCCGATTCTCGCCAGTCGCGGGTGCGCCAGGACCTGTTCGTTCTGCTCCATCCATACCTTCTATCGCGCTGCTCCGGGAAAAATCGTGCGCACGCGCAAGCCCGCCGAAGTAGTAAGAGAAATGAGCATGTTGCACAAGGAGCGTGGCGTCCGCATCTTCCTTTTCCAGGATGATGACTTCCCGTTGTTTGGCACAGTGTGGCGCCGTTGGGCCAATGAGTTCGTGGATGAACTGCATCGCAGCGGCTTGCCTGAAAAGGTCATCTGGAAAATGAACTGTCGTGCCGATGCTGTTGACCGTGAACTTTTCATCAGGATGAAAGGAGCCGGCCTCTACCTGGTTTACATGGGACTCGAATCCGGCAGCGAACAAGGCCTGGAGACCCTTCACAAACAGATCACCGTTGAGCAGAACCTCCGGGCGGTGAATCTCCTTAAGAGCATCGGGCTAATGTGGGAATACGGGTTCATGCTCCTCGATCCGTCGAGCACCTTTGAATCGGTGCGGGAGAATCTCAACTTTCTTCGCACCATCCTGGGCGATGGGCACCTTCCCGTAACCTTTTGCCGCATGCTGCCTTACGACGGCACGCCGATCAAAGAAGAGTTGGTGCGCACGGGGCGGCTCCGCGGCGACGTCTGCAATCCCGATTACGATTTTCTGGACCCTCGGCTCGCTGAATTCTATGAAGGAATCACGAACGTGGTGAGCCTTCAGGGTTGGATTCACGGCGTTGAGGGAGTCACACTCCAGCTATCCACGGCCTGGCACGAAGTGGCGATTATGGAACGGCTCTTCCCCGAGCTGCCGGGGATGTCCGAATACCGGAAAACACTGAGCGGTATCACCAAAACGAGCAACGATCTTTTGCTGAGGGTCGTGGAAGATCTTTCTTACGTGTATTCGGATGGCCGCGAGAACCGCTGGGATCCGGTCAAACTCGAAGAAAGCCGCCAGGAGGTGCTTGACGATCTCATCACCGAGCGTGACGACTTCATCTACCGGCACCAGGAGACCTTGCTGACGGCTTTGAGGCTTGATGGCGCACCCATCCTGGTCGAGGAATCCGCGAGAATAGCGGCCACCGCGTGATCCAACTGCCGATCTAACCCTCGTGGCACGGGCGTCCCGCCCGTGAATCACGTGCAAGATGCGCGTGCCACATTCAAACCGCACCATTATCAAGTCTGCGAACACCGCTCCCATTCAGCGTGGTTTATGTTATTCTTGCGCCCAATTCGAGACAAATAACGTGGAACGAGAAAGCACTGGGACTAACTGAATGCCGCGGCCTGGTCGCGATGATTGAAGCCGCGGACGCGGCGGTGAAATCGGCCAACGTTACGTTGGTGGGCTGCGGAAGACTCGGCTCGGCTCCCTTCATGCCGGTCACTCGGTTTTCCTCAGATTAGTTCAGTCGCCGCGGGGGATGGATTTCGGCCGGTGCAGAGCCTGCGGAATTAGCGCATGAAAAAACGGATCCTACAACCAATGGCTTCGTTCGTGCTGATCCTTGGTTGTGCGATTTTTATTTATGGCCAGGGAAGCAAGTCGCAGACGAGACCCGACCTGAGCGGAACCTGGGCATTCGATCATAGCCGCAGCAACGTGGGAAAAACTTCGACCGCGTATAACGAGATAAAAATTACGCATCACGATCCTGAATTCAGAATTGTCAGGAGTATCACGGTCAATGGAGGGTCAGAACTAAAAGAATTAATCTACTACACCGATGGCCGGGGCGAAACGAATCCCACTACCATCTGGGTATCTACGAATCCGAGTCCCAAATCGCCGCGTCCCGCGCAGACCAACTCCAAAACCATGTGGAGCGGAGAGCGGGTCGTGATTCGATCGACTCTGCGCTTGACGCAGGGGATTCACGCGTTCGAAGACGTTATAGTTGACGAGTGGAAACTTTCAGCCGACGGTAAGACATTGACCCAGACTACGAGGCATATACTGCCTCCGAACACGGCCGAGGCCATTTTTGTTCCGGCCCATCGCCCGGATGACAAAAGAGTCTATACTCTGGTATCAAAGTAGCTGCAGGGAGAGATATGCAGGAAGCACTGGGACTAATTGAATGCCGCGGCCTGGTCGCGATGATTGAAGCCGCCGACGCCGCGGTGAAATCCGCCAACGTTACGTTGGTGGGCTGGGAAAAGATCGACGCCGGTTTGGTCACGGCCATCGTGCGCGGCGAAGTCGGCGCCGTCAAAGCAGCGGTCGATGCCGGCGCTGCAGCGGGCCGTCGCGTCGGCGAAGTCGTCAGCACTCACATCATCCCGCGCCCCCACTCCGATGTTGACAGCGCGATTCCCGTTCTTCATACCGGCAAAACCACCCGCAAAAAGATCAGCGGCTCAGTTCCCGAAAAACGCTGACCGAACAAAAGTCACAAATTCCGGAGCGACAAACTTGGCTGCACCGATCGTCGACAATTCACCAAAATTCGATCGCCGTCCCTGGGGCTCCTTCACCGTGCTTGACGAGGGGGACAACTTCAAGGTCAAACGGATTGAGGTTTTATCGGGAAAGCGTTTGAGCTATCAAAAACACTCGCAACGCGCCGAACACTGGGTGGTCGTGCAGGGCACTGCGAAAGTCACCCTCGATGACCGCGACATCATCGTTAAGAGCGGCGAAGCAATCGACATCGCGATTGGCTCAGCTCATCGCGTTGAGAATCCCGGCGACGAACTGCTGGTCTTTATCGAAGTGCAGCGCGGCAAATATCTTGGCGAAGACGACATTGTGCGCTTGCAGGATGACTTCGGGCGTGAGAGCTCACCCGCAGCTTGATTGTGTTACTTCAGTCTGTGATTCACAAAAACAACACCTACTAAAGTCTTTGCCACTTACTGTTGACGGCCTTCCTTACCGGCGCTAGTATTCGCCGACACGAAATCCAAATCCAAAGCGGCGACAAATCGTCGCACTCCAAAAAGGAGATCCATATTAATGCGACGTCTTTCACTTTGCCTTCTCACAAGTTGTGTCTCGCTGTTCATTGCTTCCAGCGCTCGCGCGCAATACAAATTGGAGCTGTGCGAAGATCTGAAAATCACCGAGGCGCACTACGGCATCAACACGGTAGAAACTGCAACCTGCGTTAATCCGACCAAAACTTTTAGTCCGAAAGGCACACTGCGCAACATTCACATGGTCTATTCGTTTCCGAAGGTACCGACCGGTGCCGGCGTCACCTTCATGATTACCAAAGACAACGCCGAGGGAGAGTACGTCGAGAACAAGGACTATCAGGTTTCGCCGCAGCACACGACCGCTTACGCCCAATTCACCGTCAACACGCCGGGAAAATATTTCGTGCGGCTGGCGAATTACTACAACAAGTCACAAGTGTGGGCGACGAGCGAGTTCACAATTGGCGCGGACACAGTCGGACCACGTTCATCCGGAAACACGGCGGCCGGCGGAGGCAAAGTCAGCATTTGCAAGACCGTAGATGACAACTGGAACTCCGTCGGCGAATCGAACTCATGGAAAGCAAATGAAGGTTTTGACGTGCTGTTCAAGAATCCGACTCCGGTTGGAGTCGATTTCATCGGCATCGTGTTTTACCAGCAGGGAGCTGACGGCAAAGACGTCAAGTTCATCAACGAGTACCAGCAGAATATCGGCGAGAAGAACCGCTCTTACGCCACTGTCAACAATGAATTGAAGCTGCCGGCCGGCACGTATTCGGTCTACATCATCGCCTGGGGCAAACGCGAAACGATGATGAAGAACGGAAACCTGACGGAGTATTTTGCGAAGATGACGCTGACGGTAAAGTGAATGCTACGCTCAAGTAAGTTGGCCGTCCGTATGAGGAAGATCACCTCAAACTGCTACTTCTTCATCAGCCTCGTCTTCTACTTCTAACTCCATCTCACTGAAGAACTTCTTGCGGAGATCGGGACTACTTTGTAAGCAGGCGTATAGGATCGTTAATCCATATTTTAATAGTTGGGTGTCTCGCTCAGAGTCTCCCTCCAAGAGAACTCCGACCTTTTCACCATGAAAGAGGTTGTTTCGTACTCGCCGAACTAATAGTAGTAGCTTTTCTAGTTCATAGTTCGTTTCAGGTACTACATCCTTCCACGTTAAACTGTCAAAGTCGACAATCTGTTTCCTTGGGGGAGTTTGTTCGTAATAGTAAATAGCTTTCTTTACCTCGGGCGAAACCGTGGTAAGAAAGACATCGTTAACTTCTCGCGCAAATTTGTTCCAATCCGAAGACACACCGCTTTTGCTTTCGTTGAGATAATTAGTCATCAAAAGCGCGTGCTCGAACCGTGAGAACACAAAGAAGAACTCATACACAAGATCCCTCCTGTGTACTCTGCCCATCAGTTCTCGAGTGCTTTTCTGATAATGATCGAGCGTTTGGGCCAGGGTTTTGGGATAGTCAGCTTCACCTTCTGGAGCGTTATCGACCTGCCTCGCACCAAGAGGTGCCATCATCTTGCCCATGTTCGTAAAGTAGGCCGATACGTCTTTCCCATTCTCAGCTAGTTTAGCGATTGACTCAGCTGATGCCACTCGTTTCGATTTAGAGACTTTCTTCATACAATTGCCGTTCTTCTCTTGTTGCCTTCCACAGCGTCACCAGGTGATAGTATTCTCCATCTTTGTCTTCTCGGATTTCAAGTATCACCGAGAAGAGCCGCTCCCGAACCCACCCAATCGCCCGATATTGCTTCGGCAAATCAATACGTTTATCAAGGTAGAATGGATGTGTGAATATCTCCTCGGCCTCTTCAAAACCAATCCCTCGCCTCGGGTTGTTTCTGAGTGCCAGGCTTTTCCTCTTGTCAAACTTGAAACGCACGCGCGGACTCTATAACAGACAATACCCCGTTGCAATTTCTTTGAGGTGCATGCGACTCTTGTCGAGACTGGAACTGTGTACGATTGTTTATCGAATGGTGCACAGAGAGGCGCAGGACGCTGGAGTTACGCTCTTGTAAGACTCACTATTCGTTTTCACGAGGACCGTAAAGTCAGAAGCAGTGCGAAGGCGCAAGCCGGCGTACGTTCCGTCTCACGCCTTCGCTACACGTGCTCAACGCCGACTTCTAGAGCACGCGTAAGAATGCCACCAGATCTTTTTTCTCCTGCACACTGAGGCGCAATTCCATGACCAGGTTGAAAAACTCGACGGTGTCTTCGAGCGTCAGCAACCGGCCATCGTGAAGATATGGCGGCGACTCCCTGATGCCGCGCAGCGGAAACCAGCAGATTCAGTTTCGGCGCCGGTGGAAATCAAACAACTCCTCCATCTCAGACATGAAATGGTCCTATCTGAATAACACGCGGGAACCGTTCTTATTCCATTTGTTGGATCGAAAATAGAATCCAGGGTAATGAGGATTGCGCAGGCTCGTAGTGGTCAATTTCAGAACAAATGTCCGACAAACTTTAGTTTGTCGCCAGGTTTCGACCAGCTAAAGCTTATCGGACATTCAAACTGACCCACTACCGCGCAGGCTGGACAGCCCGCGTTACATCTTGCAGGGAATATGTCGGGGAGGTGCGGGTTAATATAAGATAGCGGCGGTCATTTTTAGCCATGCCACAGGCTGAGAGTTTCAGATCGAATTTCGGGGCAGCGGCTCTCGAGCAGATCGATGCGCTCTACGGGTATGCCCTGACACTGACTCGTGACCCGGCGGCCGCCGAGGATCTGGTGCAGGAAACATATCTGCGCGCAGTCCGTGCCGCGGAACAATTCACGCCCAACAGCAACCTCAAGGGTTGGCTCTTCGTAATCCTGCGCAACGCCTGGCTGAATAATCTGCGGCACGAGCGCCATGGACCGCGCTTCATCGAGTTGGAAGCCGAAGAACAAACCGGACGCTGGATTGACGACACGGCGAATGATCCTTATGTGCTCTACCTGCGCAAGCTCGAACGTGAAGAGATCCGTCAGGCGATCGACAGCTTGCCGATTCTGCACCGCGAGATCGTGGTCTTACGCGACCTTGAAGGGTTCAGTTACCAGGAGATTGCCGCCATGCTCGGTTGTCCGGCGGGTACAGTCATGTCGCGCCTGGGCCGGGCCAGAAAAAAATTACGGCAAGTACTTGGCGCGAAGCAAACCGGAACTACCGCGCGCGCCGTCTGAGTTATTGAAAACATGAATCGGTGTGAAGATATTCGATCGCGTCTGACGATGTACCTCGACCATGAGCTCGAGGGCCACGAGCTCAATTCATTTGAGGCACATCTGGTTGAATGCGTTCAATGTCAGGCGATCTTTGAGCATGAGCGACGATTTCTGGAAGCAATTCGCCAGCTGCGGCCCTTGCATACTGCCTCGACAGAACTAAAAGCTCGTGCGCGGGCGATCATTCAGCAAGTCCCTGAGACTTCACTTGCGCCGGTTCCGGCCAGATCAAGAATTCGCCAGGTAAGGAATCAACCCCGATTCTGGGCCGGGGCGGCGGTCGCAACGCTACTGCTGCTGATTATCCCGGCAGCCGTCTGGCTAATCAGAACTAATCATCAGAGCATCTCGGCGGGGCCCTCGACGTTTGCGCTCATGGCCGCAGACACGCATTTGCGACACACTCGCGGGCAGCTGCCGCTCGAGGTCGTATCCGATTCGGGCGACAAACTATCCAACTGGTTCGTAAACAAGGTTGGCTTCGAGGTCAAGTTACCGAATTATCAGGATTCGTCGGGGCAGGAAAAGCTCTACCGCCTGGAGGGCGGACGACTGGTCAGTTATCAGGGTGACTATGCCGCCTATGTAGCTTATGAAATGAAGCAGCGACCGATCAGTCTGGTAATCACTTCTCAGACGCTGGCCGAAGCCACCGGGGGTGAACAGATCAAAGCGAGAGGCTTGACCTTTCACTACAACGCGATCGACGGACTCAAAGTGATCACCTGGTCCGATCGCGGCCTCACCTACGCGCTCGTTTCCGACCTGGATGAGCGGGGCCAGCAATCCTGCGTCGTCTGTCATCAAGGCGCAAAGGACCGCGACTTCATCGACCCATTGAAGCCGCGATGATCGGCAACTGAGCCGGGCCGCGCCGGTTTGGACGATAGTTCCCGGCGGCGTATCATCCAATCCAGCGAAACCGAGACTATGTCCGAACCTCTCAGAGATTCCTACAACCGCCCGATCCGCGACCTGCGCGTGTCGCTGACTGACCGTTGCAATTTTCGCTGCTTCTATTGTCTGCCGCATGGCGAGCCGCCGATCGCCCCCAAAGAAGAGATGCTCTCGTACGAAGAGATCGAATATGCCTGTGACATCTTCGTTGAGCTGGGAATTGAAAAGATTCGTTTGACCGGCGGCGAGCCGATGATGCGGCGGGACATCGAGCAGATCATTCACAAGCTCTCGAAACTGAAGGAGCCCTTGTCCGACAAGCTTCAGCTTGTCGATCAACCCGGAAACGACAAACTAAAGTTTGTCAGACATCACGGCCTGCAGGATCTCGCGCTCACAACCAATGGCTATTTCCTGCCGCATCGAGCCCGGAGTTTGAAGGACGCCGGCCTCGATCGCATTACCATCAGCCTGGACAGTTTGAAGCGCGACGTTTTCAAACAGATGACCGGGGTCGATGTGCTTGACCGCGTGATCGAAGGAATCCTGGCCGCAAAAGAAGCGGGATTAGATCCCATCAAAATCAACGCCGTCATCGTGCGCGGTCACAATGAAGACGAGGTCGCCGACTTTGCCGCCTTCGCACGCGAGCATGACGTGAAGATGCGCTTCATCGAATTCATGCCGCTCGATTCCGGACATGAGTGGTCGCGCCAGGACGTCGTGTCTGGACGGGAGATGCGCGAGAGAATCGAAGAGCGATTTCCCCTTGAACCCCTCGAGGTAGTTCGTGGCTCTGAGACTTCATCCCGCTACCGTTTTTCTGATGGGGCACCGGGAGAAATCGGCATCATTGCCCCGGTCACCGAACCCTTCTGTGGCGCCTGCTCGCGGATTCGGCTGACCGCCGACGGCCAGATTCGCACCTGTCTGTTTTCCCATGTCGAACATTCTCTCCGCGACGTGCTGCGCGATGGTGCCAACAGATCTGAAATCATCGATTTCATTCGTTCCGTGGTGATGAAAAAAGAGCCACGTCATTTCATCAACGATCCAAATTTTGTCGCCCCGTCGCGTTCTATGAGCTTCATCGGTGGTTGATACCAAACCGGCTCATCTCATTTCAGTGGATTCGTGATGAAAAAAGCGCACGGGCCGGATCAAAAAGCGGTATGATGCGCGAGCCGTTCTCCCGAGTTTTGTCAGGATCGCAGAAACAACTATGAGTGACACTGTGGGAGACAACCGTCCCGTGGTCAAATTGACGCACGCCGATCAACTGGGCGTGCGGCCTCCCGTTCCCGAAACCAGCAAGCTGCATCGCAGCCATTTCGCGCAGTTCTACGACAACGAGTTTTTTCTGCTCGATTCCATCACCGAATTCATAAGTGACGGCCTGCATGCCGGCGACGCGTGTGTGGTAATTGGGACCGCACCGCATCGTGACTGGCTGGCGACGAAACTATTGGAGCACGGTCTTGACGTGGTCAATCACGGTTTCGCTGATCGTTACTTTGCATTCGATGCCCAGGAGACATTGTCGCGGTTCTTTGTAAACGATGTGATCTATCCCGAACTCTTCCGCAGGCTCGTGGGCGACGTCCTTACGCGGGCCGCCGGCACGCGCGCTCGCCACGTCCGCGCGTTCGGAGAAATGGTGGCGCTACTGGCAGGACGTGGCAATTTCAAAGCCGCGACTCAACTGGAACAGTTATGGAACGAGCTCCGAAAGAATCAGGAATTCGCGCTGTTTTGCGCCTACTCGTTGAGCAGCTTCAACGGTGACAACAAAGCCTTGATCGATGTGTGCCGGGAACATTCTCATATCATCCCCGCTGAGAGCTACAACGCTTTGACCAATGCTGAAGATCGTTTGCGCACGATCGTCGTGCTGCAACAGAAGGCGAACGAGCTGGAGTCCGAAATTGCTGAACGACAAAAAGCTGAACAAGCGTTGCGCACGGCCACGGACGATCTCAAGAAGTTACTGATTAGCGAGCAACTCGCCCGCGCTGAAGCCGAGTTGGCCATTCGCATGAAAGATGAGTTTCTGGCCACCGTTTCACACGAATTGCGCACACCGCTGAATGCCATCATCGGCTGGACGCAGATGCTCCGTCTTGGCAAGCTGGACCACGACGCCGGCAGCCGGGCCATCGAGACCATCGATCGCAATGCGAAAGCGCAAGCCCAGTTGGTCGAAGATCTTTTGGATGTTTCTCGCTGTATCACCGGTAAACTAAAGCTGAACATAGGGCCGGTTGACGCTGCTTCGATCATCAACGCCGCCATCGATTCCGTGCAGCCGGCAGCCAGGTCCAAAGATATTCAGATCGAGGTCATGCTTGATCCCGCCGTCCGGCACATCTCCGGCGATGCCAGCCGGCTGCAACAGGTCGTTTGGAACCTGCTCTCGAATGCAATCAAGTTCACCCCGGCCAGGGGCCGCGTCAATGTTTCGTGGAAGCGCAAAGACTCGGACGTGCAACTTATCGTCTCGGACACGGGCCGGGGCATCGATCCGGACTTCGTACCGTTTATGTTTGATCGTTTTCGACAGGCAGACACCGGCACCACCCGGCATTTTGGCGGGCTGGGACTGGGGCTATCGATCGTTCGTCATCTGGTGGAACTTCACGGTGGCACGGTCGAAGCGTACAGCGAAGGTGAAGAGCGAGGCGCGACCTTTACGATTACTCTGCCAAATTCGGTTTCCCCCTCCTGCGAATCCGACGCAGTCTCCAGGGAAAACTCTTCCCACTGCATCCAGCCGCCGGAAAAAGATGTTCCGCCGGTTTCGATTGCCGGCCAACAGATCCTGCTGGTCGACGACAATGAAGATACTCTAGAGATGTTGGCCGGAGTTTTGAGAGAACGCGGTGCGATCGTCGAAGTAGCACAATCAGCTAAAGAAGCCATCGAAGTTCTCGATCGCTTTCAACCGGATGTGATCGTGTCGGATTTGGCGATGCCCGAGGATGACGGCTATTCCCTGATCCAGACCATACGGGCGCGTGAAAACGGGGAACGAAAACTTGCCCAGGCGATAGCTTTGACGGCGTTGGTCCGCGTCGAGGACCGCGCCCGGGCCCTTTCGGCCGGTTTCAACATGTTCCTGTCAAAACCGGTTAAGCCCCACGAGTTGATTAGCGTGATCGGTAACTTAAAGGTCTTGGGATAATCAAGCGGCTGCCGAACGCCAAAGCCTGCCCAGAACCCCGCCGGCGCGAACGTCCGGAGTTTCGTTAATCTCTTTGACCACCCGCAAACCGGAATCCAACGCGCCCTGCATCCACGAGAACCATTGTGAAAGATGCTCCCCGGCAAAATGAATTCGTCCGGCGGGCGACGACGCAGTCTCATAATCTTTCGGCCCTACAAATGACCACGCCCCCCGGGCCCATTCATCTTCGATCCAACATTTCGTCGCGCCGCGTTCAAAGTTTTCCGGCAATCCGGGAAACCACTGACCCAACTGTGTGAGGGTCGAGTTGATTCGCTCGCTCTCTTTCATCTCTGCAATTCGCTCAGCCTGTCCCGGCCGGTTGTAAGTCATCAGGATTCCGCGCGGGCCCGGCTGGTTCCAGGTTGGTTGCCAGATCTCCACGGCTTCACTGGTCAAGGCAAATCCATTGAGGCCCTTTTCCTCCCACGAACGCTTCTTTGCCTGAAGATACACGCGCGACACTGAAGCGTATCCAAGATTTTTGATGATGCTTAGCTTGCGCTCGGAAAAATTAGCAGGCAATTCAATGTTTCGCAGTACCGAGAAAGGAAGTGCGCACAGGATTCGATCGGCGCTCAATGTCTGTGGCTTTCCCTTGTCGAGGAATGTGACGCGGGCGCTGTGCGCATCCTGTTCAATTTTTACTACGGGTGAACCGTAGGAGATTTTGGCGGCAAGTCGTTGAGCAAAGGCCTTAGGCAAATTATCGTTCCCGCCCTTGACCTTGGAGAACCGAGTCGGCCCGCGAAATTCTGGCCCAAAATATTCGGCGAGGCCGTCCGTAAATGCGTCGATCGAAACTTCACGCCGGGAATCCCCGGCTACTCGCAAGGCCGAAAGCCGGGAGGGATACATCGGCTCGAGGGGGACCCCGAAAAGCTTTACGTACTTCAGCGTGAGGTTATGATTTTCGGGAATGCGCGCCGCGCCCGCTTCAGCATACAAACCATCTGAGAACGGATCGCGCAAAGTCTGCACACGCCCACCGGCACGTGTCTGCGCTTCAAGAATGGTTATGTCATGCCCCAGTTGGGAAAGTTCGTAACCCGCAACCAGGCCGGCCATGCCGGCGCCGATGATCACGATCTTCTTCGGGGCGGGATTGATCGCGATCGACGCGAAGGCGCTCGACTGCGCCAGACTAACACCGGCAGCCGCAATAGCGCTCCGCTGAATGAATTGGCGTCTGTTTATTCGGGACACCTTGCTTACCTTTACGAATTTACGGCACCCGATCCCTTTTTTTGGAGCGTGCGGCTCGACCGCTTTAGATTGATCTACTCGCCCGCCTGCATCGCCTGAATATCATCAAGCAATACGCGCTCATGCCCTTCCGGGTTCACCTTTTCGTAAACCTTACGCAGGTTGCCTGATGGGTCAATCACGAATGAGGTGCGGTTCCAGTACATCGTTCCCTTGTAATCGCTCTGGCCGACGCCGGCCGCCTTCAGTAGTTCATGATTCGGATCAGCAAGCAGGTCGATGGTGAACGCGAACTTGTTGCAAAAGCTTTTGTGCGATTCGACATCATCCTCGCTCACGCCCACGACCGCGATGTTGGCGTCGTCAAATTCCTGCTTCGTGGCCGTGAACGACTTGCCCTGAATCGTACAGCCGGGCGTGTCATCTTTTGGATAGACGTACACGACCAGCCATTTGTTAGCGAAATCACCCAGGGTCACGGTCTGACCGTCCTGGTTCTGCAAACTGAAATCCGGAAAGCGCTGTCCAACTTCTACTGCCATGTGTGTTTTCCTCTCTCCTCTTACTTGCGGTTTTCGTTGCGACTTTGCATGAACCGACAAACTCAACTCAAGGGCAAGCCCAGCTGACGCATTTGCGCAGCGTTATCGCGGGCGCCCCAACGGCGGTGGATCTTTCCTTCCTTAATAATGAACCATTCCATCGCCACCACCTCGAACGACTTGCCAGTAACCGGACCGTTGCGAAACGATCCTACAGAGGTACCGCGCTCGACGTAACGCACTGCGACAATATCGTCTTCGGCAATTATTGATTCGACCTGCAGTTGAATGTCGAAGGCGGCTTTGATTTCGCGCCAGATGGGTACGACCTGGTCCATGCGGCCCCAACCCAACACCCCGTAAACCAAAGCGTCGGGCGCAAACAGATCAATTAAGGCCTCGATATCGCCACGATTGAAGGCATCGACGTAAGCCAGAACGATCTCTTTGTTAGTCTCGCGCGACACCAGCACCTCCACCGGTGAACGTTTTGTTTGAGACTGATTTGATCGCGCTTATTTCATCGAGAATAGCATCCACGCTGCCGCTTGCTGACCTTTTGGTGACATCGAGCGTGCGCAGATTTGGATGAGGGACGTTCAGGACTTCATCCTCGAGACTTTTCTTTCGGGCCAGTTCCGGGCTGATCGATTTGAGCATGGCGATGCGCCCCGGATCGGCCACACGGCGGCAGAGTTCCTCCACGCCGCAAATCAGACGAATCGGCACAAATCGGCTTTGCCGCGCCGCGGCTAGTTCTGCCAGATTCTGAAACGCCAGGTGATCCAACGGATTACTCTTACGGAGTTCGGTAGTGATCACAAAACTCATTTCCGGAGGTGAAAGCTCTCGGATCGCCTGGTACACCACCTCTCTAATCTCTTTCACCCGGTCCCAGATTCCAGCGGGCAGCGGGGTTACGCCGTCAGCGTTGACGACTGAGAAGATCGGATTATTGATCAGGTGGTTGTGGATCAGCCGGGCGCCGGTCCGTTCGCACAACTCGCGCCCAATCGTGTACTTGCCGGTCCCGGCAAAGCCGATTAAGGCGACGACCGTGTTCTCGAGAGGATTAGTCGGCACTGGGTTCAACGGACACCTCCACTAGTCCTCCCGATGAAACTCCAGCGGACTTTGCTGTTTCCGCATCAATCAACAAGTAGAACTTCTTCTGCCGCGGCACGATCGCGCTTTCGAAAGAGATGCGGTTGATTTTTGCCAGGACCTGATGACCGCGACGACCGCGCCAAAGCGGTTGGGGATCGATTTGCCATTCCTCCGCAGGATCAAACGGAACTTCGACCGCCATTTCCTTGTGACCCGAGAGCAATTGCGCTTTGAACCGCTTCTTTTTCATTTTGGTTTAGTGGCAGAGACTTTTTTAGTTTGTCGCACCGCCACGACAAGCTAAAGGAGCCTTTGAACAAGGTCAGATTGAAAATAACATTGCTCCCCTCCCTTTGGGAGGGGCTGGGGAGGGGCTCGTAGCTACGGCAAAAGAGAAAAAGAAAAACATCCCGCGCGGGCTTTCAGCCCCTGCGGGTTTTTCCTTTTGGGTAACGCCCATAGCTTCGCCCCTCCCCAAACCCTCCCACAGGGAGGGGAATCTGCTTATTCAGGAGTTTCCTAAAGTCTGTGAATACGCCGTAAGAATCACAGACTAAAGTCTGTGCCACATACAAACTATTACGGTTTGGCCGTTTTCTTTCGCGCCGGTTTCGCCGGTGTCGGCGTCGGTGACGGTTCCGCATTCGGGTTAGGAGGCGGCAGCGGCGGCATGTCCGCTTTAGCAAAACGCGGCAGCAATTCATCACGCATCGCCAGTTGATAAATGGACCAGGCGACCGTGACGGCATCCTTCCTGACATCGTCTTCCAGAATGCGTTCGTAAGTGTCAAAGTTCGTGTGCCAGGTGTGCGAGTTATATTCGATGGGGTCCTGGCCCATGCCGATCCCGGGTAAGCCAGCCTGACTGAATGAGGTGTTATCTGAGCCGCCAAGATTACGACTCCGTGACGCCACCGCGCCAACGACGCCATCGTCCTTGAGCGGCTCGAGAATTTTTCGCATGATCTCGGCCGCCGCTGACGGGCCAAAGACGCCGGCGCCGCGCACTCGTCCGGTGCCGGAATCGATATTGAAGTAACCGCCAAATTTTTCGTATCCGGGCTTGGGATTTTCAAACGAGCCGAAATGCTCTTTCACGTAGGCCTGCGATCCCAGCAGACCCTGCTCTTCACCACTCCACAACGCCACCCGAATCGTGCGTCGCGGCTTAACGCCCAGCGTCAACAAAATGCGCGCGGCCTCCATCATGATGGCGCAACCGATGGCATTGTCAGTCGCGCCCGTCGATGCGTGCCAGGAATCAAGATGGCCGCCCAGCATGATCACCTCGTCAGCTTTGTCGGTGCCGGGAATTTCCGCGACCGTGTTGTATGAAGTTTTGCCTTCAGGATAGACGCGATTCAGGATGTTGAATTCCAGCGTGACGTCGGTGCCGTCGGAGAGAATACGCGTGATGCGGCCATAGTCTTCGTTGCTCATCACGATGGTCGGCAGCGCTCGAGTAACGTCAAAGGTACGATTGTTGAAAGCGCGAATCCGGCGAAAAGCGAAAGCGGCATCGTTGACGCGAATCAACGCCCCGCTGGTTTTGAGAAACGTGTCAATCTGTTCGTCGATCTGTCGATTGGTAAGCGGTTTGGGCGCACCGGGCGCCGGAGTCGGCGTGGGAGACGGTTGCGGAAAGCCACCTCCCGGCCTCGCGTTAGGACCGTAACGCTGTTGCGCTTGCTCGTCGGTTAGCCGCTTGGCCGGCGGATTCAAGTCAACGGGAATCACTGTGTGCTTTCCCGCCAAAACGATCCGCCCGCGGACCTTTGCTTTTTGAGTTTCGAAGTAGGCAGTCAACTGTTCCTGCGTCGGACGTTCGGGCAGGATCATCTGGTAAGCCTTCGCGGTAACCACGCCGCGGGTGCTCGGGGTCCAGGCGAGGGCTTCCACTGTGAGCACGTCCTTGACCGGCGACACAATCATCGCCGTCAATCTTTCGTTCAACCAACCCACATGAGCGAAATCCCAGGGTTCGAGGTGCGCATTTTTCATCCCCCACGCAGTCATCTGTTTCACTGCCCACTCGGCCGCGGCTTTGTGATTCGGCGACCCGGTCAGTCGCGGACCATACATATCGCTGAACATGTGCATAGTCTTCATGATCTGCGAATTATTTTTTTCTTCCTGACGAATGCGGTCCAGCAGGTCTTTATCGGCGCCGTTCTGGGCCAGCGCCGGCAGGCACAGCAGAATGGTAATCAGGCCAATAGCCAAGGCTCTTCGGTTCAGCATTTAGTTGTCTCCGAAAAATTCAGGTGTGATAAAAACAGCGGGATTATACTCCGGAACATTCAGTTGACGAACCGGTGGGAAGATCTGGTATTGCCTTGGCTTGAAATTGTCTGCGCTACCTATGCGGTCTCTGCAACTCTGCGGTGAATGTGTTTGGAGCATTACTCACCGTAGAGACACCGAGATCGCAGACCCGCAGAGAAAAATGAAATCAGGGAACCCTGAAGATCTAAAGCATATTCGGAGTCGCCGGTATCGATTCAGTAGCTGTCGGGAAAGTTGATCCGGCGTTAGACCTTACCGCAAAAAACAAGTAGCCCAATCCGATCAGAGTTCCAATAAGCCACCATCCGGGGATTCTGAAAGGCAGGAATTCCATAATCAGATTCAAGACCAGGACGGGAGTCAGAGCCACAGCCGCCAGGCGCATCAATGTTTGATAGCTAAGGTTTGTCTTCGAGATTTGCGCAAACAAAAGGCCCGCCGCCGCATAAATCAGGATCTGGATTGCGCGAAAGACAAACCCAAAAATGATCCCCAACGGGAAGACGACCGGAACCAGCAGTGTCCGGCCAGTTTGCAGCCAGTTTTCAGCCCGCGTTCGATCGAAATCAAAGCTCTCGACGCCACTCAGGTCGTAAATGCTGGTCTTCTGGTTATTGCGAGTATGGATTTGGGTTTTTGTAAGAAGAAAGGAGGCTGAAGTATTGTCCAAACTTTCATACTTCCCCGTGGTATCGATAATGACCAACGGCTCTCCATCGTCGCCCTTAATGAAATATGGAGTGGTAACGTCAGTCGAAACCTGTCCCTTTCTAATTGTGATATGAGGAATCTGTTGAGTGAATCGTGAACCTTCTTGTGCGGCAAATCGAGAGAACCCGACCTGCATTCTAATCACTGTGGGAATCCAGACCAGCAAGAGCGCAATGAATATATAGAGGAGTCCGGTGCCACGCCAATGCCGGCCGACATCCTGGTAAAAAGACTTCGAGAAGAATGACAAGACAAACGCGTGAATAAATGAGTAGCGTTTCATGACGTCCCGCGTGGCCGCGAATATCGGCGCGAATCATACCAGACATTTCGGTACTGAGCACCGCTTCCCGGCTAGTGGCCTAATTTGTAGGGGCGTCCCTCCGTGGGCGCCCGCACTTCTCGAGTGATGGGCAATAAAGCGGGCGCCCACGGAGGGCCGCCCCTACAAAATCAGGTCTAATGCGGTTGTTGCTTAGCTACTCTGGTGTGATCGCCTCTCCGAATTGTTTTCCGAGTGACGTTAAGTAAGTATCGATTGTCGCTGTGTGCCCAAACGCATACCGAGACAGAAAACGAAAGATCACGTTCGATACTACACCGTCTTCCGTGATCGTCACGCGAGTATTCGATCCTTCGGCCGCGAAGACGTATGTCCATTTGCCCGCATAGCCAAGATCAGTGTCGGTGATCCTGGTGACCATGCGTCGTGCGGGAACGTCTTCCATCAATTCATAGTTAACAGCTCCGTGCTTTCCTTCCTCGCGAAATTGAACCCGGCCCGCGTCTCCGGTTTTGACGCTTACCGAGCGCACGTCGGTGCGCCATTTCGGTATTGATTCAAAATCGCGTGCGACCAAATAGACGCTCTCAGGCGATTTGTGGAGCAGAATTGAGCGCGTCGCGGAATGCTCTTTAGGCAGGAAAGAACCGACCAGCGCCATCAAAAGCAACGCCAGAATAATCACGCCAACAATTCCGGCCAGGATCAACAGGACGAGTTTCATGGCGTGTCTCCGATCTCCCGCGCCGCGCGAGCAAGCAAAGCCAGTCCTTTAACGGCCGCGTTTCGTTCGTCGCGTGTCAGTTTCTTCATGAGGGCGTTTACCCGCTCGGCATTCAGTACTGAAGTGGCGGCGATGGCTTCAGCTCCCCGGGCAGTGAGCTTCAATTCCCGTTGTCGCTTGTCGTTCGCTGCCGGGGTGCTCGATAAATATCCGAGCTTTTCGAGGCGCGAGATCGTCGCGGACAACGTTGATGCGGCCACGCCCAAATGTTTGGCGAGTGCGTTGGGCCTGATTCCCGTTTCGCGATCGAGATGGACCAGGACCGAACCATCCTGTGAAGAAACACGAAATTCGGTTGAACTCGCCCGAATGTGATCGTTGTGACAGGCGAGATAAATCTGTGGATAGAGTCGCTGAATTTCGAAAACGTCGTCCCTCATATGGCTGGATTATAGAAACCGAAATTAGTTCGTCAAATCGAACTAATTTGCCCTGTACCGCAGACTGTCCAGTCTGCGGTTTGCTTCCCCAATGGTCCATATCCTCCGGTTGCCGAGGTGGCACGGGCTTCTCGCCCGTGAATCACGCGCAAGATGCGCGTGCCACTTTCCACCCACTGGTTGCAAGCGCCGGCAAAGGCTCCTAGAATCCAACGTGTATTGACAATCAAATCCGTTTCGGGGGAGTCCCGGCAGGCGGGACTGAGAGTCACAAAGGTGAGACCCCTTGAACCTGATACGGCTGACACCGTCGAAGGGAGAAACAGTTATCGCAACCGTTCCATCCTTTTTTGATTAGGTGGAGCGGTTTTTTTGTCCGACAAACTTTAGTTTGTCGCTTCAGCTCGATTTTCCCGGATCTACGACAAACTGAAGTTTGTCGGACATTCAAATTGGAAACGTTTTTGTTTTTCGCCCATCCTCATTATGGCATCATGATTACCGTCGCCAATTTTTGTGAGGATCAAAAGGAGAAAACATGGCCGACGATCAGAATTGTTTTCGTTGTGGTCAGAGCTACGAACCGAACCAGCTAACCGCGTCACCGGCCGGAAATCGTTTCTGTCAGTCATGCTGGTCAAAGATCAACCCGCGAATCGAGATGGCGCGCAAATGTCCGGTAGATGGCGCAGAGATGAAGAAGCGTCTGGTGGCCGAAGCAGTCATGATCGACGTCTGCAGTCAATGCCGCGGAATGTGGTTCGATAAAGGTGAACTTGAAATCATCGAAAAGAAGTCGAGAGAAATGGGCTGGCAGCAGGGATTTTTTAGTAGCATCCTGCTTATGTAGATGAAGTGAAGTCATTACCGGGAGCGCCCTTTCATACATAGAGTAGCGACCGGGTTGATCTGAGGAGACACAAAATGAGCGCCGTAATGAAGTCAGTACCGGGAGCGATAGCGACCGGGTCGAACGAGAATGCACAACTTCCCAACTCGCGTCGCATCTACGTCGAAGGCACACAGCCCGGCGTGCGCGTCCCGTTTCGCGAGATCGATCAGAACCCTACTCGAAACTTCAAAAACGAGTTGGAAGACAATCCGTCAGTGCGCGTTTACGACACCAGCGGACCGTACGGTGATCCGGCAGTCGCGACCGACGTGCGTGAAGGATTGCCGTCTCTGCGGCGCGATTGGATTATCAGTCGCGGTGATGTCGAAGAATACGAGGGCCGCTCGATCCAACCCATCGACGACGGTTATCTGACGTTCGACGCGGCGAACCAGGCACGCGTGAAGGATAAAGCCAAAGGTCTAAATCGTCTTGAAGATTTTCCAGCGCTTGTCCGCACGCCTCTGCGCGCAAAGAACGGTGCGTGTGTGACACAGTTGCACTACGCCAGGCGCGGCATCATCACGCCCGAAATGGAATTCATCGCGATCCGCGAAAACCTCGGACGACAATGTCCGACAAACTTAAGTTTGTCGAACACCGATCGCGATTCGCTCCTTCACCAGCACAAAGGCCAATCCTTCGGCGCCGCCATCCCCGAATACGTCACACCTGAATTCGTCCGCGACGAAGTCGCCCGCGGTCGCGCCATCATCCCCGCAAACATCAATCACCCCGAGAGCGAGCCGATGATCATCGGCCGCAACTTCCTGGTGAAGATCAACGCCAACATCGGTAACTCTGCCGTGCTGTCTTCGATCGATGACGAAGTTGAAAAGATGCGCTGGTCAATCAAGTGCGGTTCCGATACGGTGATGGATCTTTCAACCGGCAAGAACATTCACGCCACCCGCGAATGGATCATACGCAACTCGCCGGTGCCCATCGGCACTGTGCCGATCTACCAGGCTTTGGAAAAAGTCGGGGGCAAAGCCGAAGAGCTGACCTGGGAAATCTTCCGCGACACTTTGATCGAACAGGCCGAGCAGGGCGTCGACTATTTCACGATTCACGCCGGCGTCCGCCTGCCTTACATCCCGATGACTGCAAAAAGGACGACGGGCATCGTCAGTCGCGGCGGCTCAATCATGGCCAAATGGTGTCTCGCTCATCACGAAGAAAGTTTTCTCTACACACGCTTCCGCGACATCTGCGAAATCATGGCGGCGTACGACGTCTCGTTTTCGCTTGGTGACGGCCTGCGCCCCGGCTCGATAGCCGATGCCAATGACGAAGCGCAATTTGCCGAGCTGGAAACTCTGGGCGAGCTGACCAGGATCGCCTGGGAATACGACTGCCAGGTGATGATCGAAGGTCCGGGCCACGTGCCGATGCATCTGATCAAAGAGAACATGGACAAGCAGCTCGAAACCTGTCACGAAGCTCCATTCTACACACTCGGCCCACTGACGACCGACATCGCGCCCGGCTACGATCACATCACCTCGGCGATCGGCGCCGCGATGATTGGCTGGTACGGCACCGCGATGCTCTGCTACGTCACGCCCAAAGAACACCTCGGCCTGCCCAACAAGAAGGACGTAAAAGACGGCGTCATCGCTTACAAAATCGCCGCCCACGCCGCGGACTTAGCGAAAGGCCACCCCGGCGCACAGTTCCGCGACAACGCTCTATCGAAATCACGTTTCGAATTCCGCTGGGAAGATCAATTCAACCTCTCACTCGACCCCGAGGTCGCGCGCGAATATCACGACGAAACGCTGCCACAGGAAGGCGCGAAGCTGGCGCACTTCTGTTCCATGTGCGGTCCGCATTTTTGTTCGATGAAGATTACGCAGGATGTGCGTGAGTATGCGGCGCAGAAAGAGATCGATGAGCAGGCGGCGTTGGAGGTAGGGATGAAAGAGAAGGCGGAGGAGTTTGTGACGGCGGGGGCCGAGATTTATCGGTGACTCTTACCGACAGACTGGGAACTTGACGCTATGATTCTCGACGAGCAAGTAAAACGATTTCGCGAAGAATACTTTGCCCTGACTCGCATTACTCCAACCGGCTTCGTTTGCCCAATCACTCTACAGGACATTGCTGTAGATCGTTTGTGCGCCGGTCACATTCTCAACAATGCGCTACAAAGCGCATCGTCGAATAAAGTTGTTCAGTTCGCGGAGGTAGACAATCACTTCGGCGCCACTATCGAACCTGACTTAATAAACTTTCTGAACTTTCCCACCATGAGTTCTGAGGAACGCTTGAGACAGACTAAATACCTTAAAGTGAACCTTGACGGGGAAACTCATGAGCTATTCCATGCGGGTCCGGAAGCCGCCAAGAAATTCCAAAGAGTCGACATTCTAGACTCCGACGGGAATGTTATTGATGAACGTTACATTAAGTCCGCGAGAATCGCACCAGGCCATCATCGTAACGTGCAGGCGGAATCGTTTCTGACTGTATATGACTTCGCGCTTACGGGCGCTCTCTTAAAAAGCGCTTATCTCGCTATCTTCAAGATGGTCGGATATCAGTACGCCCTTGACGCCGTCGGCAGCAAGTTGCGTCGCGTCCTCGCCGACTTTTATTCGCAAAAGGGGAACAAGGCGCGTGCGAAAGAATACTTCCGCGATTTTGAAGGTGCGATCATCATTTCTCTCGGTGGTTTGCTCGACGAAATCCCCGACACGCTAACTGGGGGTAACATGCTAATGCATTATGCCGAGGGCTCGGCAAGGACCGGTCTCCTCTTTGCGGCATCATGTCTGTTTCGCGTTAACTCGAGAACACTCGTGGTAACAGTGCCTGCATGTTGGCGTCCGGTTGAGAGTCTTGATGCAGTCTCATACTATCGCAAACTGCTGATGGATCGCGGGATGAAGCATTCGATCCATCTTATGGAGTTTCGAGGTGATTCGTTCGGCTTGTCCGCGACACCCGTTGACGTCAAATACACGAATACGCTGCTCGAATCCACCGTACAACCGTAGGTTCGACGACGAGCGCGATTTGTTCAGGCCTAGGACGACCGAAAATACCCAGGCGACCTTGAATGGGCGCAGTCGGCGAAAGAAAGCGGTGTCTCAATGAATCGGGATTGCCACGTCTCCGGCGGTGTTTGAGTCTCCCCACTCGGCTTGTCACAAATCACATCGCGGCGATAGTCTTTCACCATGGCCACATCTGAAGAAATCTTCCGGGACGCGATGGCTTTGCCCGCGGATGCTCGTGCTGAACTTACGGAAAGATTAGTCGAAAGTCTGGCGCAGGATGTTTCTCCCGAGATCACCGATGCTCAGCTCGCCGAAGTGCGAAGGCGAATCGCCCAAAGTCGAGTCCGGAGAGGTCGAACTAATTCCTGGCGATGAGGTTTTGGCTCGAGTGCGCAGTCTGCTGACCCAACATCTGCGAGTTGATCAGCGGATTACGTTGGCCTGAATTTGATCTTTCCGATATCCTTTCAACCATGATCGACGAATCACTCCTTGCCAAAGTCTCAGGTCTCAGCCCAGCCGATCGTCTGGAGCTTATTGGTAAGGTCTGGGACACGCTCTCGCCTGAAGATGTTCCAGTGACTGACGGGGAAAGAGCGCTGCTCGATGCGCGATTGGCGGACATGGAAGCTCATCCTGACGATCAATCTCCCTGGCCCGAGGTTAAGGCCCGCCTCGGACGGTTGATCCGTTGAGTTACGAAGTTCAAGTACGTCGCGCAGCAGAACTGGACATTGCTGAGGCCCAAATCTGGTACGAAACGCAGCAGTCTGGATTGGGCGGTGAGTTCCGCGCCGAAGTCTCGGGAGTAATAGATCGACTGGCGGCGACACCGCTTATTTATCAGCTTGTGCATCGCGACATTCGCCGAGCAATCGTTCGTCGATTCCCTTATCTCATTTGGTATCGTGTCGACGCGGAGACGGTCGTGGTCCTCGCCTGCACTTACGCCGGTCGAGATCCACAGCGCGTGAAAGCTCGTCTCAGATGACCCGGTCGCTACCGCTCCCGGTTCTGACTGTAGCGTCTGCTGTCCGCAGCTATTTCTAGAAAGTCGTGAACAATTTAGGAGGTCAATCTCGCTAATGAAAGTGGGGCTCAGCCTCGCTAAACCAGGGAGTAAGACATGAACCTTCGAAGGATCAGGTTATTTGCATTGGCAATCACAGTTAGCCTGACCCAGGCGACGCAGGTGGGACTGACCACAGGCGCAGTGGAACCTGCGTCTCCGGCCAAACGCGTTCATCATTACGTCTTCTTTGGTCAGGACCGCGAGCGGCTCAAAGAAGCCAGGTCTTTCCTCGACACGCCGGCGTTTGAAGGCGCGCAGGTTGCTTATTCGTGGCGGCAGCTCGAGCAAGGGAAAGACAATTACGATTTCAGCCTGATTCGCGAGGACCTCGCATTCCTGAACGCGCACGGCAAGAAGCTTTGGATTCAGTATCAGGATGTGACGTTCAATCCCAACCGCATCAACGTACCGAAGTATCTGCTGGATGATCCGAAATACAATGGGGGCGCGGACAAGCAGTATCAGATCAAGGGCGACGACGAAGCTCAAGCCGTCCATGAAGGATGGATGGCGCGGCGTTATGACCCCGCAGTGCAGGAACGTCTGCACAAACTGTACGCGGCGCTCGGCAAAGAATTCGACGGGCAAGTTGTGGGAATCAACGACGCGGAGACATCGTCAGGCTTTGGGTGGACTGGCAAGCTTTTTCCGAAAGGCTATACGCAAGAAATCTATCGCGATGCGATCATTACGAATATGAAAGCGCTCAAGCGCGCCTTTCCGAAATCGATTGCGATGGTCTACGCGAACTTCATGCCCGGTGGCCGGCCTTATCTGGAAGCTGTCTACAAAGCGGCGCGCGAATCCAAGGTGGCGGTCGGCGGCCCCGACCTGCTGCCGTTCCGGCCCTTTCAACGCGCGAACAGCTATCCGTTGATTCGAGCGTCAGCCGGGAAAATACCGACAGGCCTGGCGGTGCAGGACGGAAACTACAGTGATGTAAATAGCGAAACGGGCAAGCGTGCGACGATCGCCGAACTACTCAAGTTCGGGGCGGACGAGCTTAAGCTCGACTACATTTTCTGGTGTATGGAAGAGCCTTACTACTCGAACGAACTGATCCCATTCATGCGGACTATTAAGCGAGGTTAGACAGTAACGGGCGGTGAAGAGACTGTTCAACCTATTGATAGGCTTACCAGCTTCGGTGCTTTTGTTTTCGACGCGTAGCGTCGCGTGATTCTAGCCCGGCGTTTCAACGCCGGGATCGTCGCAAGCAAATCAAACTCGTCGCGTTAGCGACGACTGAAGCTCCTCAACCGTCGGTACGCGACGAGAGAACACCCACGCCAAGCTTTCCCGGCCTTGAAAGGCCGAGCTAAAATCAATCGTCACTCTGCGACGGGAACCAGTCTGTCGCCCGCTAAAGCGGGCTTTGTTTCTTTCGGCTCCTGATCCCCGGGCTTACGCCCGGGGCTACAGATATGCCGCGCCTCCGGCGCTGGGCGATCAGCGTAGCCATCATTTTGCTTCCACTGAAGCGCTTCCGCCTTTTCAAACGTCTATTACACGGAGTAACGTTCCGCAGACGCTACAATCGCATCCGACTTTGAGAGTTTCATGAGAACTGCTACTTTCATCTTGTCGTGTTTTCTTCTCGCCGCCACGATTAGTGGCGTCGCGAGGGGGCAGACGACGCCAAAGGCTGGAGCAGCTAATTCCGAAGTCCTCGAATCGGGAAAGTTTCGCTTCTACGAAACAAAGCAGCTTCGAGGTGAAGAAACTTATGAGCTTAGGCGATCGGCGACCGGCGAACTCCTGCTGACGGCGAAGACTGATCTGCCGTTTGCCGAACAGGAGAACAAGCCTTTGGTTAACGTGACGCTGCGAACCAGCGCCGATTTCACGCCGCAGGCTTTCCAAATCAAAGGGCCGACGCTGCTCGACCTCGAAGAAAACACTTCCGTGGTGATCCAAGGTTCAGCCGCAAAGGTACAGGACCGTGGCCGCGACACTTCGGAGACCGTTCCGAAGAACTTTTTTGTGATGAGCGGCTACGTGCCGGTCACGATTGAGATGATGCTGGTCCGTTACTGGCTCGCGCACGGACAGCCTAAGTCAATTCAGCTTCTGCCCATTGGTGAGGCTTTCGTCGAGTTGCGCGGCAAAGACACAGTAACGCTCGCAGGTAAATCGATCGTTCTCAGCCGTTACCATCTCAGCGGGAAGAACTGGCGCGGCGGTTGGGGACGTCAAACGCTTTGGTTCGACTCAGACAAACGTCTGGTAGCGTCAGTGAACCTCGGCAGCGATATCGAGACGAACCTTTATGCTTTTCGCGACACGTATGAATCGCAAGTGTCTTTCTTTCTGAAACGAGCTGTCGATGACGCAATCGATCGGCTCGGGCTGTTGGCAAATCAGTTGAGTCCCGCAACAAACCAGCCGATCGCGCTAGTAGGCGCCACGCTGATCGACGTCACCGGAAAACCTGCGACGCCGAATTCGGTAGTCGTGGTCGAAGGGGATCGCATTGTCGCCGCCGGCCCACGTGCATCAGTCACAATTCCGGACAATGCCAAAGTGATTGACGTCAGTGGCAAGTTTCTATTGCCGGGGCTCTGGGACATGCACGCCCATTTTTATCAAGCTGAATTTGGGCCCACCTATCTCGCGGCGGGCATCACCACGGTTCGGGACGTGGGCAATGACATGGAGTTCGGCACGGGTTTACGAAACGCTGCAAAGGAAAAACGTGGACTCGGACCACGAATGCTTCTGGCCGGATATATCGATGGGAAGGGCGAGGGGCATGGCTTTGATGTCGAAGTCGAAACTCCGGAAGAGGCACGCGCAGCGGTCCAGCGTTACAAAACAGCGGGTTACGAACAAATCAAGATTAGGGACCACGTCAAACTCGAAACGCTCAAAGTGATTTGTGCGGAAGCGCATCGACTGGGGATGACGGTCACGGGTCATGTGCCTGAAGGAATGAATGCTCTGCAGGCGGTCGAAGCCGGCATGGATCAACTCAATCACATAAACTATGTGCTCACCGGCTTTTTTCCGCGGCGCGATCGAAACAGTCCGCCGGTTACGATTAACCTCAATGCGCCGAACGTCGTGAACGCGCTCCGGTTCTTTAAGGAACACGACACGGTAATCGATCCGACTGATGCGGTATTGGAGTTGATGTTGCGGCCGCTGAATATGCCGATCGAAACCTTCGAACCTGGCGTGCTAAAGGTGCCGGCGGAATTGAAAGTGCAAATAAATAAGAAGGGCGAAGCGGCCGAGCAAGCCGAAGGGCTGCGCATGGTCCTCGATGTCTTATTGAAAATAACCGGAGCGTTACATCGCGCGGGCGTGCGCATCGTGGCTGGAACCGACGTAGGCGTGCCGGGTCATACACTGCATCGAGAGCTCGAGCTCTATGTGAAGGCTGGGATGACGCCCCTGGAAGCAATTCAGGCTGCCACCATTACGCCGGCGCGGGTGATGAAGCTTGATAACGAAGTCGGGACAATTGAAGCCGGACGGCGAGCTGACCTCATCGTGCTCGACGCAAATCCGGTTGAAAACATCAGTAACATTCGCAAGCTCCGGTTGGTGTTGACTCAGGGCCGGCTGTTTGATTGCGCCAAACTTTGGGAGATTGGCGGTTTTCAGCCGTAGCTTGAGAATCAAGATTGGTTGGCGACTGAGTTGGCGCAGCGGATGATGACGTCCGCTAAGGAGTCTGTCGGAAAAACTGATCTCCGTGCCTCTGTGCGATCCCTGTGCCTCTGTGGTGAGTGTTTTTGCGAGTAATTTCACCACAGAGACACAGAGATTTTCACAGAGGCGCAGAGAAACGCCTTTC